>Ga0315284_10012652_pt1 | contig 12017 bp, 6 predicted proteins | sample YL17G09_16_MG_FD_203696 | JGI IMG/M metagenome (GOLD analysis project Ga0315284, IMG submission 203696) | Sediment microbial communities from Yellowstone Lake, YNP, Wyoming, USA - YL17G09_16 | ecosystem: Environmental > Aquatic > Freshwater > Lake > Sediment | place: USA: Wyoming | collected...
CCGAACTTCCGTAACCAAAGAACCGTCGCAGTAACCTCGGGACGAAAATCCTTCGAAACCAGAATGATACGCGGCTTATCACTGAGCTCTTCAAACTCCTCATTCTCGATAAAATCAATGATCCTGCGCCGCGACTCCTCAAGATCAACCGTTTGCCCCTTCTTTTGCAGATACTCCTGATGATACCGCGCAATCTCTTCAATCGTGAACGTGGAGCAATAGGCGGCATACTTAATCGCCTGAAGCTCGACATTCTTGCCGCTATCATCGCGCTTGAGCTCGACGATCACGAGGGTTCCCTTTTTGTCGATCGCAAGGACATCAAGCCGCTCGTCAGTCTTATCAAAACGGTCATACTCGGACGTGAGGATCAGCAGCTCTTCACCAAGAATATCCGGGTGCTCCTCAACCCACTGCTCGATATCCTGACGCTCCAGGATATTCTGCGAGCGAAACGAAATTTCATCATACTGTGAGATCTTCTTGGTCGTCTTGTCGTAGGTGAACAGCATCCCATTCCCCCCTAGCGCCACTCCCACGCGCGATGTCTGGAATTCACGATGAAAAACAATACCTCCGGCTTAAATGTTTCGTTATCGACTTAGGAAACACCATACGCGCTTTTCCTGCATGATCCTAGCAAATGCCGCGTCACCGGGGAGAGGAATCAGGAGATTTCTCCTGACCCCCGCAGCGAGGATTCGGTGCGCGGTGCTTATGATCCGCTGTGCTGATACTTCGGTGAGTGCTTCCCTGCCGAGCCAATGCTGCAGGTAACCACGCGCATACACCGATCCTTCCAGCCCGAGTGCCTCGCAGCAGAACAACGCGACGCCTTCTGCTTCGACTTCGCGCACTGACCGGGAGACGGTCTCGTCCTTTGCGTGGCCGAGGATGATGTGCGCGAGCTCATGGAACAGCGTCTTGTGGCGTAACCCTGCGACGGGGTTGATGGCGACATTGCCCTCTGGTGTCGCATACCCCTGCACGTTCCCATCGAGATGATCGAACGGGACGATCTTGATACCAAGATGCTTGAGAGCTCGCTCTTCACTCCACGCTGGCACGTCGACGGGATCGTAAGCGTCGCCGTCAGTTTGGCTCAGCACAAACCACCGCGACCGATACACAAAGAACACTCGAGATGCATCGTCGGCTGGCTCGCGCACCGCGTCATCATCAGTCTCCGGCTGTGCTTGCGTGATGGGAACGCACAACACCAGTGTTTTTTGTCCGCGCATGACGTGCCGTCCTAAGCGCTCCCAGCCAGGATACGTGGCGAGCGGGCACGGCATGATCCCACGCTGCACGCACTGGATCATCGCCAGCAGCTGGTTCCGCAGGCTATACCCGTGGAACCGCGAGTATGCCTCGTGGATGAGACCAGGCTCGGCGATCGCCTGACGAATGATGGCCAGGCACGATCCTGTTACCGAATCTTTCGTTGTTGCTTTTGATGTTGTGTTGTTGTCCATCGTTGATTCCTCCACGCCCCTCGGGCGCTCCGGCAAATGAGCGCCCGTAAGAGAATGAAGGAATCGAATCATCCTCCATCATTTTTCCCCGTAGCCGTCGGTCCGAAGGACCGCAATCCTTTACGAACGAAGACGCAATATTTGCGGATTCGTCGATAAAGGTTGAGGCGTGAAAAGAGAAAAAAATGATAGAGGCAGACAATAGGAGTAATCGTCGGAGCGGTATTCTGAACTAACGGGAAGACGTTGCTGTGCTATGATTTGCTCGCCATAGGACCTCGAGCTTGCCAATGATAACTGATGCGGAGTTTCAGGATTTGATGGAGCGCATTGATGAGGATTTGCGAAAGGAGAGTGTGCCGATCCCTGCACGACCCCTTTCGGCCACTGCGGAGGCGTCAAAGCGCTTGCGTATGACGATTGGTGGGCCGAATGTCTTGCCTGCGGTTCCCGGACGGTATGACGGCCTAACAACGGAGGCGCATATCATCGCCTGGTATGATCGGCGTTACGGTGATCGGCTCAAAATGAATTGTCGTCTTGGGAGTGTTGTCGTCATGATCTTGGGCGACCCGTGGCGTCTCCTGCTTCCCATCGTTTATGGTTCCGTTACGATCACCTGCGATCCCGACAGAAAAACGCATCCGTCCACGAAGAGATGGGAACTCCCGGTGTGCAACGTGTTGGAGCGCATCGAACAATTCCCACCCGGCCAGGCGGCAATATTAACCTTGGAGCAACGACGAGCCCTGCTCAATTTCTTCGTCTTCAGTATGAAGACGCTGCAAGACCTCGACGGCATCGCAGACAAATCCTTTATTGCGGAAGCGCTCGCCGATCTTGAGTCAGCGGTGATGCACATCATGTCCCATCCAGCACAATACGGCCTTTCCCGATGGGCATCACTACAATTCATGGAAAAACTCCTGAAATCCTATCTGGCCACGAAAAAAGCAACGGTGCCGCGAAACCATCAGTTACAGCAGCTCGCCAACAGCGCCCAACAGCTCGGACTCCCCGCACTCGATCCCGCGGCGATCGCGGCAATCCAATGCAGTGCAGGCGTCCGATATGGCGAAGAACAAGCCACGCTCCGCGAAGCAATCATGGCACACCACGCATCACTGCGGCTCGCGGAAATAATCAGCGAGCACATCAGGTAGAGTGATTCAATACTTGCAGCACAAGACCGGGACACACGAATTAAGGCTATCCCTCTAGGTTCCATTTTTCTGATCGTTCGTCTTCGTATTTCGCTTGCCGTCCCCAGTTGTCGGCGATGCGGTTGAGCACTCCGGCGGTCAAGGGAAACTCTTTATCAATGGCGTTCGCCCATGCGCGATATTGTGCCTCAAGTGCGCGCTCGGGTGCGCCGCCTGCTTTGGGGTCTCGTGTGTGCGCGCCGCGTTTATTGAAGCACTCTGACTGGAATCCGAGCTCGATATCTTTGTTCCTGAGTTTTTCAAACACTCTTCTTGCAGCGCGGTGCGGCCATTGTCCGTCAGGGTCGTCGCGGGTGCGTGCGAGGATTTTTCCGATTTGCTGGTCACCGATTGCTGCCCGGTCGGCTTTGGTGGCAAGCTTGTGACTGCCGGCAACCCACGACCAGAGTTGTTCCTCATCAATGGTCCCGTCATCGCGCGTTCCGGGCACAGGTGCCTCCCATGACATGAGGAGCTCAAGGGCTTGCCGTGCCTGGAGGAGTTGTGCTTCGCTTAACGGTTCCTCTTCTTCACGATGGCGTGCCTTAAACGCGTGGCTCAGGACTTCGGCAAAGAACGCCGGGTCTCTAGCAAGCAGCCGATGCAACCCGAGTGGTTTTCGCCATGAGTGCTGCAAGAGCGGGAAATAGGTATACTCCAGGCGCGCGATAACGGTCTGGTCAGCATCAGGGGCTTGATAGAGTGATTCCAGGATATCGGCAATTTCCGAGCAGAGGCTTGCGTCAATCGCTGTTGTGCCTCGTTCATTGATCTCGTCCACCGCGCCAAGGAGTAACTCCACCAACAGTGGCGACGAGACGGGTATCTGGTCAAAGCGCAATGCGCGTATTGCGTGTGTGTAACGCTTGACGCTCATGAGTTTGCGCAGCGCTTGCTCGCGCTCCGCACTGGTTCCCTGAATCCGGAGCACCGGCTTGGTCCGCCAATATGCCTCTTCTGCTTGCGGACCCAAGGAGGCAACCGTATCCCACGTCGCTGGTTCATCCGGCCAGCGACCGAGTAGCAGCGCCGCCGTGTTATGATCCCACTGCTTCTCATGGATCATTCCAAGCAGCGAGGCGCGCCATGCTGCACCAAAACGCTCCAGGCACACGACGGAGAGGACGCTGGCAAAATGCTGCTCGTGGTCGGTGCCATCGTGGGTTTGCACAAGCAACGACAGACAGTCATGAATCGGAAGGATTGCCTTGGGGATGCTGATCGCAACGATTTCTGGGTATTTGCACTCGTCGATGAGGCGCAGCAATCCGTCATTGCCCGCCGCACCCATGATGGCCTTGATCCCCTCTTGCCGCAGGGAGGTGATCGCTTGCTCCCTTGCTTCAAACTCCAGTTGTTCTGGCACTTCAGGATAATAATCATCAAAGAGATACCGGTGCCCCACGATCGGGTCACTTGGCTTCAGCAATGCTAGCGCTTGCTCCCACGCATCAAGGTCAGCGCCCTGCAATGTCCACTTCGCCTCTGCATACGCGCGGTGCTGGCTGACAAAATCACGCAAGAGCATCCATACCGCATCCCGATTGTCCCCAAATGCGGTTGCGCGAAGGAGTTGAAGCGCTTGCGCCCGATCCTCCGGATGAAGTTCTGGCAGCGCATGAATGAGCACTTTCCACCGTTCTGGGTCAGCGCCGACGCGCGCCAGCAACCGAGCAGTGACCTCGCGATACCCCTCGCCGAGGATTTGCCATGTCACGTCCTCGTGCTCCCCCTTCCCGAACTCTCGCAACTCTGGCGTGCTGGTCTGATGACCAATCCCGTGGAATTGCGGCAACAGCAACGAGAGCAGCCGCCATCCGATCTCGGGCTCGTGCTCCAGAAGCAGGTCAATGGCGGCCATCCGCTGCGCGAGGGTCGCGTTCGTGTTGGGATACCAGCACAGGAAAATGGCGCACAGGCTATCGATGGGATGATTCGCCTGACTATGGCTGGGGGCGATGCGTTCGAGTTTTGCCAGGGCTAACGTGACGCGCGGCAGATACTTCGGGCTCCAGGCAAGCGTTTCTAGCGCCCAGAGGATGCTGTTGTGCGGGCTGCCGCCGCCAAACATCGTGGGTGCTTCAAAGAGATTGACCAAGTCACGTTCGTGACCCTCGAGTTGCAGCTCGAGGGCCTCAAGAAAAGGGTCAGGTGCAGCTTCCGCCAAGACACTCAGGTAGTCCCTAATACTGCCCCATCGCTGCCATGGTGCATCTTTGGGGAACAGCGCAAAGATCAAGCTATCAATGAAGTTCTGCGGGTCAGCAAGGGAGATGATACCCGCTGGGGAGCCAAGGGTTGCTGTCAAAAGCGCCATATGCGCCATTCCGGCCCGCAAATGATGTGAATGCTTTAGCGTCTGACCACGGATACCAGCATATAGCCGCTCATCTGCTGGAACTGCAAGCGAGGGATCGTTTTCGCCAAGCACCCCCATTGCCATTGCCGTGTAGTGGTCGAAGTCCGCCCTCGTGAGTTGGCGTGCTAACAGTTCGAAGGCATCCACTGGTGCGGTGAGCTTCCAGACGCTTCCCACTCGGCGCAGCGGTGGATCCTTGATGGTTGTCAAACGATGGAGTCGCTCCTCGACTATTGCATTGTCGTTTTCTCCAGCAAGGGACGCCAGCACTTCTTTGTCTGCCGGGCAATTATCATCCCATCCGCCAGCAAGCAATCCGGGGATGATTGTGCGAGCATTACTAGGACTTGCCCAGTCAGGAAGGTCGGCTTGGCTTGCCGTCTTTCGTCGCCGCAGGATCGTGGCGCTGCGGCCGCATTCCATCGCGAGTCGTTCTGCAGCCTCATCGCTCTCGCACATCCCCTTGAGTGATGCCGCGAACTCCGCGCGGCCAGGCCACGGCAGCTTGATGGTCGTGCGTTGCCCAACTGCTTCGTTGCCCAGGGGAATGATAACGTGGTTCCCTCCTTGAATGAGCCTGCCGGCGATCTCGCCGGCACCTTCGAGTAACGCGATGACCAAACCAGTGTGCGAGGAGACCTGTCGCGCGACCTGCTTGTCATAGACCACTATTGACCTTGGGAACGTGTGTGCTTGGTGCGTTGTGCTCTCCGCGATTGTTCCGGCAACAAAGGCAAGCGCCTCCTCCGCCGACCCGGTTTGCACCAGGATCGCTTGCGGCTCGCCATCAAGGATGCGCAACAATTCGGTTGATTGCTGCTTTCTTCCCGCCAGCGGAACACTGCCGGGCATAATGGGCCTGGTAGACTGGCACCATCGCTCCCATACTTCTTCCATGCTATAGACGCCCTCCGGCATGAGCCGAAGCCGCTCTGCAACCCATACCCCGACCGTAGGACAGTCCCGAAGCCATGCTTCCAGATCAACTGCGTCATACGCCTTTACCGCAAGCCATTCTCCACGCTGTTGTCGTTCCGCACACCATGCAGTTTTCCGGTTGGTATCCCACATCCGTGAGGTGACTGCCACATACGTGGTCGTTTTGGGATCGACCCCTTGCGGATTCTCGGTTCGTTTCTTGTAGTCCTGCGTTGCCTTCTCCTCTGGGTCTTCTCCAGTTCCGAACTCCCAAACAGATGTTCCGGCAGGAACGTAGCGGTGCGTGATGCTGCCGGTTATCAAGATGCCGTCAAAACCCCGCATACGGACGGCATCACCTGAGGGGAATCGCAGCTTGGACACATCAGGAATTGCTGCGTGGATCAGCCGGCGAACAATCTCCGGCAGCGTGTCTTGACTATCCCGTGTCCCGGACCAATTATCCAGATCATGCGCAGTGACCCAATCCATGGCATTTCACTCCTGAATTTTTGATTGATCCCGTCACCATCTATAGCTGTATGTCTCTTTCGGTGCTGTTGATTCTACTACAGCCAAGGTCGAATTGGCCTTCCTGTTTTGTGCCGTAAAGCAAAGAAAAGACTTGCAATAGTGACGCGTTTGCATTCTTCTCTAACGCATCTAGGCAATTTGTTTTCGTGCCATGTGGACCGATATCATTAAAAATGCTGCCTGCCCGGAAGGCCAGTGGGGCATGTGGGATGAAGGATGTTTCTCGGGACGCAAAATCCGGGATGCTTCCCCGGAAACCAACGCGCATTGATGCAGGAAGGAATGGTGTGGTGAATAATTTCGGGGAGAAGGTCAATTTTATCTGGTCGGTCGCCGACCTGCTTCGTGGGCCGTATCGTCCGAATCAATACAAGGACGTTATGCTGCCCCTGACGGTTTTGCCTCGCTTGGATTGCGTTCTTGAGCCGACCAAAGACGCAGTGCTGGCAAAACTCTCATCCCTCAAGGGGAGCAAGATCACCAACCTTGACCCGATCCTCAACAAAGCAGCCGGACAATCATTTCACAACACGAGCCGGTTCACGTTCGAAAAACTCAAGGGCGACCCGAACAACATCGCCGCAAACATCACCTGCTACATCAAGGGATTTTCCGGCCGCGCACGGGAAATCCTCGCAGGAACCCGTCAACGAAATCCCGAATGGAGTCAAACGGAGTCAGCAGAAAAACCACAACGAAGAACAACAATCGTAAGATACTGTAGTTGCAGGGCTTGTGGAGCGGGAGACGGGGATCGAACCCGCGACGTCCAGCTTGGGAAGCTGGCATTCTACCGCTGAATTACTCCCGCTCGCTTCAGAAGCCAGGTTCATACTATCGAATCAGGCTTTGCTAAGTCAATAAGCTCCTTCAGGATCTGTGATTCAGACAGCACACACATGTCACCAGGAGTTGAAAAGTGCGCCATTTTCAGGCGAATAAAAGGGGACCACTTATTGAAAGATCATCTGCAGGGAGGTGGTACAAAAACTCTATAGTCAGTTTCTATATATAGACCCGGGAACAGCCTAGCTCGCGCAGGATGGCCCAGTTTCTCGCCTCAAAGACACGATGCTGGGGCTTCCACCGGCACCTCAGTTTCCCACAAACCCGTATCTTGGGAGTTTGAATCCAAGTCACTTCTCCGGGATGCCGACTACTCGGCCAAGTGAAAGCCGCATACTTGAACGCTATGACATTTGGCATGATAATCGTGGAGGAGAGGTTCCTGTACTGCACATAACTGACGAGGCAGGGGACTGATTACCGCTGAATCAATGGATGCAAACTCAATCACCGGAGCAGCACGTAGGCTGCGACCGCGGCGATTGCCAGCACCGGCCAAACCCACACCAGGTTGGTGCGCAGCGGCGGTAACGGGCACTCCCTGAGCGGATCGAGACGAAGAAAGGGGATGCGACCCTTCTTTGCTACGAAGTCACCGACTTCGTCCCTGATGTCCCAAGAATCCAGGGACCGTTTCCACATCCACAGTGGACCTTGCTTCCGGAGGTGCCAGTACAGCCGCCGCAGTTCGTCGTCGGTGATCAAGCGGGCCAACGCACCGAATGCGGGCCCGCGTGCCTGCACCGTGACGCGCGGGTCGGAAAGGATGTTCTGATACCAGTGCGTGCGCTGGCCCCAGCCAGCGCCGATGTAGATGCCGCCGTCCATCACAAAGTGCGCCAGCATCGTGTGGCACGCCTGCCCCGACTTACGTCCTTTCGTGGTCAGAACCAGAAAACGAAAAAGCCGCGCGCGCACCATCAGTGGCTTAAGCCCCAGCCGCCAATACAGCAACGGCATGCGCACGAGTAACCGGCGCCACCCCGGGCCAGGGTAACCCATCCAGCCGCGCCCCCGCTGAAGGAATTGTTCGGTAGCTGGACCAGAGACATTATCCATTTCTTTTTTCCACCGAAAACGTTGCACATTGTACTCCCATCTCGACGCCCGGAGATAGGTCCCGAAAAGTCGCCCAGTGTTTACAAATCGTCCGTTGCGGCGGCAAAGCCAGTTGGCCATATAACGCGCAAACCGTAGAAGTGACTTGCGGCGTGGATCGAGTGCTCCAACGGTAAGCCACCTTTCCGGGATACGGACTACACAGCCATGTGACAGGAACAACTGCAGCATAATCTCACAGAACGGGAATCTATGGGAGTAAAGCTGCGGGTGTCCGCCACGGCCTTAAGGAGTGTTCTACGCGGACCTATATTGCCAAGGTTCATGCTCCGAACTGATCTGGGCGCCCATGGGGCTCGCATTCAAGGTCAAGAAACTTAGACCACAAAATATGCAATGATTGAAGAATCATTGGATTTTACCTAGAATGGCAGGCACACCACTGAAATCACAGGGAAGCGAGTTCTGACGTAAATCGGTTTCGGCATTTTGCGCGTGCAGGCAATCGGGAGGCGGAATGAGTTTACTTTCGGGAACGAAGCTGGGACCCTACGAGATCACTGGCACACTCGGCGCGGGAGGCATGGGCGAGGTTTACAGGGCCCGCGACACGCGTCTGGGCCGCGAGGTCGCCGTCAAAGTGCTGCCGGCGGAAGTCACAAGTGATCCAGACCGGCTGCACCGCTTCGAGCAGGAAGGGCGCGCCGCGGCCGCGCTAAATCACTCCAACATCCTCGCGCTCTATGATGTTGGGACCGATGCCGGAGTCTCGTACATGGTCACCGAGCTGCTCGATGGTCGGACCCTGCGGCGGGTGTTCGAGGACGAAAAGCTTGCGACCTCGCGCGCGATTGACCTGGCGGCGCAGATCGCCGACGGGCTCGCCGCTGCACATGCGCGCGGCGTCGTTCATCGCGATGTTAAACCCGAGAACCTGTTCGTCACAACCGATGGCCACGTCAAGATTCTCGACTTCGGGCTGGCGAAGTCGACCACAGCCGCGACGGGTGCAGAGGCGCCGACGCAGTCGACCACCGATCCGCACACGGTGCTGGGCACGGCCGGCTATATGGCGCCCGAGCAGGTGCGCGGCCAGCAGGTCGACTACCGCGCAGACATCTTTGGGTTCGGCGCGGTGCTCTACGAGATGGTGACGGGCAGGCGCGCGTTCGCGGGCGCCAGCGCGCTCGACACGATGTCGGCAATTCTGCGCGATGCGCCGGCTCCGGTATCCTCGACGGTCGAGCGACCGGTGCCCCCGTTGCTCTTGCGCATCATCGACCGGTGCCTCGAGAAATCACCCGCGGCCAGGTTTCAATCGACGACGGATCTGGCGTTTGCGCTGAAGAGTCTCTCGCATGTCGATTCGGGCACGACGATGCCGCTGCCAGCGGCCGCGGAAGCTGCACCGCCGAGCTGGCGTGGCGCATTGCCGTGGGCGGCCGCTGCCGCATTCGCGGTTATGGCTGCCATCACAGTCTGGCGGCCGTGGGCCGAACCTTTGCCCGCGCCCAATGTGTACCGGCTGGCGATTTCCTCAGGCGACAGGCAGTTTGGGTCGATCACAGCCACGGAGAACTTTGCTCTCTCGCCGGACGGCACTCGGCTGGTGTATATGCTGACGGGAGCGCGCCAGCCACTGTACCTGCGCGAGTTCGACCGGCTCGAAGCGATCCCGCTTCCGGGCACGGAGGGCGGTCACCGTCCGATCTTCTCGCCAACAGGGCGGGAAATTGCGTTCGACGACGCCCGCGAATTCCTGAAGAAGATATCGATCGGCGACAGTCACCCAGTCACCTTATTCGACCCATCCGGCAGTACGCTCGTCGGATGCTGGGGAGGTGACGGAAGGCTTGTGCTGGTTGGCGCCAGCACCGATCAGAACCTGGTGCGCCTCCCTTCGGAGGGCGGCGCGCTCAGTCCACCAATCGTAAAGCGCAATGAAAGCAAGGGTGAGAACATGCTGCGGTATCCGCAGGTCCTGCAGGACGGCAGCGTGCTCTTCACGATCGTCAGGAGGAGTCGCCGTCATGCGGTCGCCGTCCTCCCGGCGCGGGGTGGGCCGGTCAAGGTGTTGGTCGAGGATGCGACCCATGGGCGATTCGTACCCCCCGGATTTCTGATTTACGCGCGCGGGTCGACCCTGCTTGCCGCTAGATTCGATCTGAAGACTTTGAACGTCAAGGACGACGCGGTGCCCGTCATCGAGGGTGTCGCAGGTGACGGACCCAACGGCGCTTCTAACTTCAGCTTGTCCGAAAACGGATCGCTGGCGTATCTGCCCGGCCCGTTCGTAAGAACCAGCGATCTGGGTGTGCTCGTATGGTGCGACCGGCAAGGCATGCGCGAAACTCCTCTTGCTTTTCCTGAACAGCGCTACGTATCGGCCCAGCTCTCGCCGGACGGCAAGAGCCTTGCGGCCAGCATTCGCACCGACGACGGGGAAGCGCGACACCTTTGGGTTGGCAACATCGATCGTGGCGTCCTCACGCCTGCGAATTCGACTGATACGGTGAGCTACCGGTGGGATGGGCAACGCCTGGTGTACCGCAAAGCGGATGGAACAGTGTGGTCGCGGCCATCCGATCTGAGCACCGCGGAAACACCGATGTTCGGTGGCCAGCCCCTGCCCGGAACGAGTGCCGGCGTGGCGTCAACGGACGGGCGCGCCTTGCTCTTCAATGGGACGAGGCCAGATTCAGCAACCGGCACCGATATCTGGCAGATCACCCAATCCCAGACTGCCGGCGAGAACATCAAACTTGAGGCTTGGCTATCGACGCCCTTGAATGAAGCAGCGCAGGTGTTTTCGCCAGACGGGAACTGGCTTCTATATACCTCCAATCTCTCGGGTCGGACGGAATTGTATCTGCGGCCGTTCCCCGGTCCCGGCCCGGTCACACAGCTCACAAAAGATGGCGTCACCACGCCCTACAGATGGATTGGATACGAGATCTTCTTCCGCCAGACGCTTGGCGGAGACCAACTGATGACCGTGTCGGTCGACACATTGCCGAAGCTGCCTGGCACTCCGAAGCCTGTGTTCCCGATCCCAGATGATCTTTCTGTCCAGGACGTGGCCCGTGATGGCCGAGTCCTGTTTATCAAGGGTGGCGGCAGCACCCTGGACCCGAGCCAGCAGTCGCGTGAGCTGTACGTTGTCATCAACTGGATCGAAGAAGTGAAGCAGAAGCTCGCGGCGGCGGAGGCAGCCAGGAAGTAAGTCCTCGCCGGATGCTTGCTACCTCACCAGCGCCGAGTTTTTCTGTAATGCGGTAGTGCGATATGGTCATGCCGATCATGGAGGAATCCCCCACTGGTAGTTCGCGCACTGCAATCTAAAGCACCTGAACTTGCTGCCGTATAATCGGCTGGTGCGGCCCTGGATAGCTGAATCCGCAGCACTTGTCGGAATCGCAGGCACTTCCAAACCCATATGTTGGCCATAACGGGCATGTGGAAAGTTTGGTTGATGAGCAATCACTTGCCCGAGATACGCGCTACTCGGAAAGGTGAATTCTCCCCTGACGCGCGAGAAATCCCGATATGGGAAGTAATCATGATGTCAAGGTTCTACTCGGACATCCAGTCGGCATATTGGAAACTGAATCTGAGGCGTACGAT
>Ga0315284_10012653_pt1 | contig 12015 bp, 6 predicted proteins | sample YL17G09_16_MG_FD_203696 | JGI IMG/M metagenome (GOLD analysis project Ga0315284, IMG submission 203696) | Sediment microbial communities from Yellowstone Lake, YNP, Wyoming, USA - YL17G09_16 | ecosystem: Environmental > Aquatic > Freshwater > Lake > Sediment | place: USA: Wyoming | collected...
TTTTGCAAATATGCTTAGTATCGAATAAAATGGCTGCCGTACATTCAGAAAGGGTATTTTCTATGAGTCTTGAAAAATTCTTTAACCCGGCTTCAGTTGCTGTTGTTGGTGCGTCCCAGAAGAAGGGTAAAGTCGGATACGAGATACTAATCAGCCTGGTTAAGGCCGGATACAAGGGTAAGATATATCCGGTCAATCCTAATACGCTGGCCATAGAGGCCCTGAAGTGTTATCCCGACCTTGGGTCGATAGGGCAGATACCTGAGCTTGTAATTATCATTGTGCCGGCAAATATTGTTCCGGCAATTATGCAGCAATGTGCAAAAATCGGTGTAAAGGCGGTTATCATTATTACCGCCGGTTTCAAGGAGGTCGGCAAAGAGGGTAAAGACCTTGAACAGCAGGTTGTCCAGATTGCAAGACGTGCCAATATAAGGGTCATTGGCCCGAACTGCCTGGGGGTGATAGTACCCAAAAATAATCTCAATGCCAGTTTTGGCGGCGACCTGCCTCGACCGGGAGCGATTGGATATATTTCCCAGTCGGGAGCGCTGCTGGCGGCCATTCTCGATATGGCCAATGCTGAGGGGATTGGTTTCAGCAAGCTTGTGAGCATAGGCAATAAGGCGGACGTAAATGAGCTGGACGTCATTGAGTCCCTTGACCAGGATTCTGATACAAAGGTTATTGCCGGTTATCTCGAAAGCATTACAAACGGCAGCAGTTTTGTGGCACAGGCTGAGCAGATTTCTCACAACAAGCCCATATTGCTGATTAAAGCCGGCGGCACAACAGCAGGCGCGCGTGCCGCATCCTCACATACCGGCAGTCTGGTAGGCAGTGAAACCGCTTATGAGTGCGTGTTTGAGCGTGCAGGAATTGTGCGTTGTGAATCCATCAGGCAGCAGTTTGATTATGCACAGGCCTTTGCCAATCAGCCGCTGCCCGCCGGGCCGAGCGTTGCTGTTATCACCAATGCGGGCGGCGTGGGAATTATGGCTGCCGATGCCATAGAGCGGCAGGGTTTGACCTTTGCAAAATTAACTGATGAAACAATAAATAAATTAGCTGCCAAACTGCCGGCAGCCGCCAATCTCTACAATCCGGTCGATATTCTTGGGGACGCTCTTGCCGACCGTTATGAATTTTCACTCGATGTGGTTCTCGACGACCCTGATGTTAATACCGTTCTTGTGCTGCTCACGCCCCAGGCGGTAACTGAGCCTGCTGTTACTGCCGAGTCGATTGTCAGGATAGCGCAGCGCAAGCCCGATAAGCCGGTTATCGCCTGTTTTCTCGGTGCCGCCAAGGTTGCGGATGCAGTAAAAATCTTGACAGAAGGCAAAATCCCCAATTATGACTCGCCGGAAAGTGCTGTCGCAACTATCAGGGTTATGTCTGAATATGTCAGGTGGCGTTCGAGGCCGAAACGGGTCGTGAAGATGTTTCCTGTCAATCGAAGAAAGGTCGAAAATATCGTGGAAAGACATCTGCGGCAGGGAATCAGGGAAATCAGCGAGAGCGACTCGAAAGAGATACTCGAAGCGTATGGTTTTGTAACGCCGAAGGGTGCTGTTGCGACTACATCGGAGCAGGCGGCAAATATAGCCGACCAGATTGGCTATCCAGTGGTGTTGAAAATCTGGTCGCCTGATATACTTCATAAATCGGATATTGGCGGGGTCAGGGTCGGTCTTGATAATCGCAGGGCGGTAATGGATGCCTTTGATTTGATGATGTATCGAATCCCCAAACAACGCCCGGAAGCGAATATTCTCGGCGTTCTTGTTCAGGAGATGTGCCGCAAAGGCAAAGAGGTCATACTTGGTATGCACCGCGACCCCCACTTTGGCCCTTTGATGATGTTCGGTATGGGCGGTACAATGGTGGAAGTTCTTAAAGATGTGTCTTTTTACCTGGCGCCCCTGACGGCGGAAGAAGCAAAGCAGATGCTTGTGGACACAAAAACCTACAGGATATTAAAAGGCATACGCGGCGAAGAGGGCGTCGATATAGAAGCGATAGCCGAAGGTCTGCAGAGGCTTTCTCAGCTTGTTACGGAATTTCCCGAGATTAAGGAAATTGACATAAACCCGTATATTGTCGGCCCCGCAGGCACAGTGCCGGTCGCGGTTGACGCCAGGATAAGTGTGGAAAAGACATAGCCGGGAGAGACAGGTATGCAGGAATTTGACTGGGAAACAAAGTATAAGAATAAAATTGGAACCGCTGTGTCCGCAATTAAGCTCATCAGGCCCGGCAACAGGATATTTATAGGGACAGGCTGTGCCCAGCCTCAGCATCTTGTTAATGCCCTGGTCGAACATTCGGCGCATATTTATGATGCCCATATCATTCATTTGCTGACAATGGGTGCTGCGCCTTATATAGAAGAGAAGTTTCGTGAAAAGTTCAAGATGAATAGTTTCTTCATCGCCGACAACGTCCGCGAAGCCTTGAAAAAGGGCATCGGGGATTACACGCCCATATTTCTTTGGGAGATACCGAACGAATTTGAGACGGGAAGAATCCCGGTAGATGTCGCCTTAATCAGCGTAACGCCGCCTGATGCAAACGGCCTTTGCAGTCTCGGCGTGTCCGTGGATATTGTCAAATCCGCCGCTGCCAACGCCAAATATGTGATAGCGCAGGTCAACAGGAAGATGCCTCGCACGCTCGGTGACAGTTTCCTTCACATCAACACCATCGATATGCTCGTTCCGTATGACGAGGATATTTTCGAGCTGCCGACGCCTCAGCCCGATGAGACGCTGCGTCGTATCGGCCAGAATATTGCCAGGCTTGTCGAAGACGGCAGCACCATCGAATGCGGCATAGGGCGTATCCCGCAGGCGCTGGCGGAGTTCCTCAGGGACAAAAAAGACCTCGGCGTCCACACGGAAATGTTCAGTGACTGGATTATTGACTTAATTGATTGCGGCGCCATTACCTGTGCCAAAAAGACCCTCAACCGAAACAAGGTCGTGGCCAGCTTTTGTATGGGTTCTCGTCGACTGTATGACTATATTGACAACAACCCGTTTTTTGAATTTCATCCGACCGAATATGTTAATGACCCCAATATCATCGCCCAGCACGAAAAAATGGTGGCGATTAACGTCGGCCTTGAGATAGATTTGACCGGACAGATTTGTTCTGATTCGCTGGGCTATCAGTTTTATAGCGGTATCGGCGGGCAGGTCGATTTCATTCGCGGTGCCGCCCGAAGCAGGGGGGGAAAAGCGATTATTGCCATACCTTCAACCGCGAAAAATGACCAAATTTCAAGAATCGTCCCGCATCTGGCCGAGGGCGCAGGAGTTGTTACCACTCGCGGCGATGTCCATTATGTGGTTACCGAATTTGGCATTGCATATCTGCACGGCAGGAGCATCAGGGAAAGGGTACTTTCGCTCATTAACATCGCACACCCCAAATTCAGGACCGCCCTTATCCAGGCCGCAAAGGCCCAAAAGTACATCTATCAGGACCAGATAGAGCTGGACACCGTAAAAGTTACCTATCCGGAAGAGCTGGAGCGATATGACACCCTGCGGGATGGCACTGAAATATTCTTCAGACCTGTTAAGCCGACGGATGAAACAGCGCTGTCGGAAATGCTTTATTCGCTCAGCGAGGAGTCTGTGCAGAAGCGGTATATGACCCGCACAACGACATTTCCGCACAAGGATGTGCAAAAACTGACTAATATTGATTACCAGCAGGACATTGCTATTGTCGGCACCGTGCCGGGCGCATCCGGCGAGCAGGTAGTGGCCATTGCACAGTATTTTCTCGACCCCAAAACGCAGACCGCCGAGGTGGCTTTTATCGTTCAGGACGAATGGCAGCAGAAGGGTATGGGCACATTCCTGCTTGATTATATAACCCGCATTGCCAAACAGCGAGGCGTGAAACACTTTGCTGCGAAGGTGTTGCCGGTCAACAAACCGATGCTGGCTATTTTTTACAACTCCGGCTATAAGGTAAACACTGAATTCGACGGCGATGTCTATAGCATAACGTATGATTTGGCGAAAGAGCAAAAATAGGATGATGTGCTGATGAGGGCTGCGTTTATACATTCACCGGAACTCGAAAGGTTTAATTATCCGCCGGACTGTCCCTTTAACATTCAACGGGCAGGCAGAACCAGGAAGATTTTGAACTCTATGGGCCTGCTGACAGGCCCCGGCAGAAGTGAAGTCGCACCTGAACCAGCCGATAGACTTGTTTTGAAGAAGTTTCACTCCGCCCGCTACCTTCACGTGTTGAAAGAGGCCTCTGAAGGCCATTGGGACGCCGAAGCAATAAATATGGGATTAGGGACATCCGATTGCCCCATCTTCAAAGATATGTATGATTATTCAGTCTGGGCCTGCGGCGCTACATTGACCGGTGCGAAACTTATTCTTTCAGATGAAGTCGATATTGCATTTAATCTCTCCGGCGGACTGCACCACGCCGGCCCCGAACTTGCATCAGGATTTTGCTACATAAATGATATGGCTTTGGCCTGCTTAACGCTGGCCGAAGAAGGCAAAAAAGTGCTTTATCTCGATGTGGATGTCCATTTTGGCGACGGCGTGGCCCACGCTTTTTACGGCCGCAGCGATGTAATAACCATTTCATTTCACGAAAGCGGCCGCACCCTCTTTCCCGGAACTGGATTTGAAGATGAAATAGGGACAGGCAAAGGAAAAGGCTATTGCGTGAATGTGCCGCTGCCTGTCGGGACCTATGACGAGGCGTATATGATGGCTTTTAAAGCCATCGCTGTGCCGCTGATTGGGGCGTATAATCCTGATGTGATTGTTTTTGAGCTGGGCGTGGATGCTCTTGCAGGCGACCCGCTTGCCCATTTGCAGTTGACCAACAATACTTACGTCGAGATTATCAAACATTTGCTGAAGGTTAATAAGCCCATACTTGCAGCCGGCGGCGGCGGATACCACATCGGCAATACCGTCAGGGCCTGGGCGCTTGCCTGGAGCGTTTTTTGCGGGGCATCTGACGACCAGGATATGAATCTTGCTGCCGGCGGTGTTTTGCTCGAAAGCACCGACTGGCAGGGGGGATTGCAGGATAGAACACTGGCGATAAGCAATCAGCAGCGGGATTTTGTGATGCCGCAGGTCCAGGCCGTTATAGAAACGGTCAAGGCAAACGTATTTCCCTTTCACCACCTCTAATCTTTATGTGCCTGGAACCTCGGCGGTTTTAATTGCCCGATGCGGCGGCTTGACCAATGGTGTCGTTATGGCCGCAAGGATTAGTAGTGCCGAAGCGCCATAATAGGCGATGGCAAATGTCTGGTGTTTGTCGTACATCGCACCGGCCAGTTTCGACAGCATAAAGCCGCCTACCCCCCAGGCGGTAAATACCAGACCGTAGTTTACACCGAAATTTTTCAAACCGTAAAAATCTTTGGTGATTGACGGGAAAAGGGACAGATTGGCGCCGTAGTTTGCCCCTATCAGTGCCGATATGATTGTCAGAACCGGAATATTTGCCAGGGCGCTTCCGCTTTTGGTGCGTGAAAGCAGCAATACCAGACCGGCCTGCAGCACAAAGCAAATAAACATCGTGGTTTTGCGCCCGATTTTGTCACTCATCATACCGGCCACTATTCGCCCCGCGCCGTTGCCGACCGCAAGGGCCGCCACAAAGACAAAGCCCAAATCGATGCCCGCCTGCATTTTTGCGATAGCCGCAAGTTTTGCGATAACCATAAGTCCCGCACCGGCGCCGCACGCATACATAAACCAGAGAATATAGAACTGCACGGTGCCGAGCATTTCCATCGGAACAAAGTCCACCTTCTTGTCCGGATTGACTGGTTTGGCCTGACTTGTGCCGGCCGGCACATAACCTTTGGGAGGAGATTTGAGCAGCTGGGCAAGGCTGACTACTACCGCCAGAAAAGCGATTCCCAGAATCAGAACAGCGGTATTCAGACTCCATTTGTTCATCAGCCAGGTTGTCAGCGGCGCGATATATACGCTCGCCAGGCCGAAACCCGACACCACTATTCCTGCTATCAGCCCGGTTTTTGCCGCGGGGAACCATTTTACCGCCGGCGGTGTCGCCGAGGCATATCCGAAACCGAGACCCGTCCCGGCAAGAACGCCGAAGCCGAGCATATAACCGACAGGCGATGTGGTCTGACTGGCTATGATAAGGCCGATGCCGACCAGAATCCCGCCCACTCCCGCCACAATACGAGGCCCGATTTTGTCCTGTAGCCGACCCGCAGGGACCATCATTATCGAGAATATCAGGCAGGCGACCGCATAAGGCAGCGACTTGTCCGCTTCACTCCAGTTCCATTCTTTCGGCACACCCTTGCTGATGACACTCCATGTGTATAGTATACCCAGCGCAAGATTGATGCCCATTCCGGCAAACGTGACCCGCCATCCGTGATTTTTAACCGGCCCCTGGCAGGCAGCTATTGCGTCGCTCATAAATCATTCCTTTCGTTCAATAAAACAGGCCGGACGTGCCTTATAATGCACGCCCGGCTCAGAATTCATCAGGTCGAATTTTATAGTCCTCGGCCTTTGACTAATGCCTCGACAACGCTCGGGTCTGCGAGGGTGGTAATGTCACCGAGATTGCTCGTATCTTTCTCGGCTATCTTGCGCAGGATTCGCCGCATAATCTTGCCCGAACGGGTTTTTGGAAGTGCGGGCGCAAATTGAATTACTTCAGGCACTGCAATTGCCCCAATTTCCCTGCGAACGTGTATAGCGAGCTCCTTTTTCAATTCTTCGCTTTCCTTAACGCCTTCCTTAAGTGTTACAAACGCATACAGGCCCTGTCCCTTAATCTCGTGCGGCATAGGTGTGACCGCAGCCTCAGCCACCTTCTCGTGACTGACAAGGGCGCTCTCGACCTCGGCTGTGCCGATGCGATGGCCGGAAACATTTACAACGTCGTCTATCCTTCCCATCAGCCAGTAATCACCGTCCTCATCGACCCTGCACCCGTCGCCGGTGAAGTAGACATCGTTGAAAATTACAAAGTAGGTGTCGATAAACCGCTGATGGTCTCCCCACATTGTGCTCATCATTCCGGGCCAGGGTTTGCGGATACACAGTTTCCCGCCCTCGTTTACATTACATTCTGTTCCATCATCCCGCAGAACGACCGGGTCGACTCCGAAGAAAGCCCGGCTCGCACTTCCGGGTTTTATCGTATGGGCGCCGGGAAGCGGCGTTATCAAAATTCCGCCCGTTTCGGTCTGCCACCACGTGTCGACTATCGGGCATTTCTTTCGCCCGATTTTTTCATAATACCATATCCACGCCTCCGGATTTATCGGTTCGCCCACGGTGCCGAGCACCCTTAATGTGTTCAGTTTGTATTTCGCAGGCCATTCATCGCCCAGACGCATCAAGGCGCGAATGGCTGTAGGTGCAGTATAGAATATGGTGACGCTGAATTTGTCGCAGACACGCCAGAACCGCCCCGCATCAGGATAAGTGGGGACACCCTCAAACATCAGCGTTGTTGCACCGTTGGCAAGTGGGCCGTAGACAATATAGCTGTGACCCGTCACCCACCCGATGTCGGCGGTGCACCAGTAAATATCATCATCGTGAACATTAAAAATGACCTTATGGCTGAAAGAAGTATACAGCAGATAACCCCCGGTGGTGTGGACAACGCCTTTTGGCTTGCCCGTCGAGCCCGATGTATAAAGGATAAACAGCGGGTCTTCGGCGTTCATACGTTCAGCATCGCACACATCTTTCGCCTTGACCATCTCGTCGTGATACCACGTGTCCCTGCCTCCTTTCATATTACAGGGCTCGTCGGTAACTTTGACGACCACAACATTTTGTATTGAAGGTGTATTCTTTAATGCCTCATCTGCAATATCTTTAAGCTTAATATGTTTGCCGGCACGCAGTGAAACGTTGGTGGTTACAAGCATTTTGCATTCAGAGTCAACAATCCGGTCCTTTAGCGAATCGGCGCTAAACCCCCCGAAAACAACCGAATGAATCGCCCCGATTCTCGCACAGCCGAGCATTACTATCGGCAGCTCCGGAATCATCGGCATATAAATCGCCACGCGGTCGCCCTTCTTTATCCCCTTTGATTTCAGAACATTTGCGAACTTGCAGACCTCTTTATGCAGTTCCTCATAAGTTAGTTTCCGCACCGCATCTTCAGCCTCTCCCTGCCAAATCAAGGCGGTTTTCTTCGCTAACGGCGTCCCCAGGTGACGGTCGAGACAATTGTAAGCAACGTTTAGCTCGCCGTCGGCAAACCACGTATGCTCAATCTTCCGACTTCTCGTGTCCCAGGTGTATTCGAGACTCCTTGTCGGCTCCTTGAACCAGCTGATGCTTTTCGCCTGTTCCAGCCAGAAGCCTTCCGGGTCGTCAATCGACCGCCGCCACATCTTTTGGTACTGCTTCATACTGTTTATATACGCCTTTGATTTGATTTTTTTTGACGGCGGAAATGACCTTGTCTCCGTCATAAGGGAACTGATGACTTTTTGCTGCTCTGCCATAATATTCTCCTTCGTATACGAACTATTATGCCCTGATATTTTTTAAAACGGTAAATAAAAAATTTTATAACAATTCCCCCGAAACGTCAAATAAAAAAAGGGTTTTTTTGAATCGGCGAATCAGTTAAGATGCCTCCATAGGCGCCGTTTGTAGCTCAGCCTGCAGGGCTTTAATGTTCTTTTTTATCAGCAGCGAAACGACAAATGCCACAACAAACAGCCCCGCAAACACATACAGCGTGCTTGTGTAGCCGTTTGTCATCTCCCGAATCCACGAAACGAACATCGGCCCTGCAATCCCCGCACTCGCCCACGCCGTAAGGATATAGCCGTGAATTGCCGACACCTGTTTTGTGCCGAACATATCGCTGATAAACGCTGGTATCGATGCGAAACCCCCGCCGTAGCAGGTCAGAATCAGGAAAATTATTACCTGGAACAGCATCGCATTGGTTGTATGAGGAATCATAAAGTATGCCGCAATCTGTATGATAAAAAAGGTCGTATATGTGTTGGGCCGCCCTATATAATCGGAAAAGGATGCCCACCCGATACGGCCCATCCCGTTGAACAACCCCATCAGCCCCACCATTGTTGCCGCCGCCAGAGGTGTAAGCCCTGCAACCTCCTGAGCCAGCGGAGACGCTACCGATATGATGGCGATGCCGCACGTGATATTGATAAACACCATAATCCACAAAAAGTAAAACCGCAGCGTCTTTGCCGCCTCGTTGGCCGTCATATGCGCAAGGTCGATTTTAGGCTTCTTTTTGCCCGAATCGAGCTGCGCCTTGTACCCTTCAGGCAGCCACCCCTTTGGCGGCGGCGCAAGGTACTGCGCCGATGAAAACATCATCACAAAATATACGCACCCAAGGATAAAAAACATATTCACAAGACCCACGGAGTTTATCAGCCTCGCCATAATCGGCCCGCTTATCAGCGCAGCAAAACCGAATCCCATTATCGCCAGCCCCGTTGCAAGCCCTCTCCTGTCCGGAAACCACTTCACCAGCGTCGAGACAGGCGTAATATACCCAATCCCCAGCCCCATTCCCCCCAATGCCCCATAAGTCAGGTACAGCAGCGGAAGCGACTTTACTTTTAATGCAAAACCTGCGCCGACAACTCCCAGACCAAAACAGGCGGATGCCAGGCTCCCTGCTTTCCGAGGCCCGTTCTTCTCGACAAAATGACCGAAAAACGCCGCAGATGTTCCCAGAAAGAATATGGCGATGCTGAAAGTAAACGACACATCTTTCAGCGACCATCCGAACTGGCTCATCAACGGCTTGGTCGCCACGCTCCACGCATAGACCGACCCGATTGATATGTGAATCCCTACCGCCGCAGCGGCTATCAGCCACCGGTTCTTCATAAGTTACCTTCTCCTTGTCATAAAATTGTCATTGCGAGTCCGCGCCGTAGGCGGACGAAGCAATCTCATTCGCTTCTTTAAAACTTGTACATAAACGCCGTCTGTAACCGCACAGCCTCCGCATCGCCGGACCCTTGATATTCGGTCCGCCAGTGCGAAAGCTCAAGGCCCACTTCAGCATTCTTGTTTATCGAGTAAATCACATTCCCGAAGACAGCCTGGTTTCGCGTCCTTATGTCGCCTGTTCCTCCTGCCAAATCGTCTCCGTCCGGGCTGTCTATACCGCCGCCGACATTAAACCGCCACTTGTCCCACGGCCCAAGTTCAAATGCCGCCCACCCGCCTTTACTGCCGATTTCTTTATCATAACCGTTTGCTGTATTTCTCACTCCCTGACCGATACCGCCTGCATATGCGTCAAGATTTAATCCCGTAAACATCTCGCCTTTCAGCGTGAGCCATTTGTAAATCGGCTGCGTTACGTCAAGGTTCGCCGACCAGCTTTCAAACTTCCTCTGCGGGTGAGCAGGACTGGTAGAAGGGTCATATTCTTCTCTCGCCCAGTGTCCCGAAACGCCGACCGTCGTAGGCTTCGGCCCCAAAAACGGAAACGTCAGACTAGTCCTGCCCTGCAAACTCGGGTAACCAGCGCTCGAACCGGAGTCTATCGACGAAGAGTCCTTTCTCCCGATTGTCCTGGTTGCCGCACCTTCTAATTTAAGGTCTACATTATTACTCAGTGCATAACTCTTTGTCAGACGCAGTTGCGGACGCCGATAACCGATATTGCCCGTCCACCACAGAACCGTATCGTTCAGCGTATAAGGATTCAAAGGTGATATCACGTCCCACGTCTGCCCCGCAAGTATCTCGAACCGCTCCGCAGGCCATTCTAATTTCATATATGCGTGACGCATCCTCGGATTGGCCGTGTTTTCTCCGCCGCCGCTGCCGTAGAAGTCGATTTCAACAAGACCGCTCGTCTTTATCTGACCGTCGTCCGGCCCGTTGAGCCTCAGCCCCAGCCTCGTCTGATTGGCCGTCATATCGAACTGATTGTCGTTCCTGTTGACCGTCTCCCGCCTCACCCATTTGATATAATTGCCCGGCTCAACCTGCGATGAATCATAAGAGGCATCGAGCCGGATATTTCCATAAACCTGAATGTCCAAATCCGACCACACCATTTTTTTCTTCGCCGTTTCTTTTTGCATCGCATCCAGAATCTTCTTCATATCAGCCTCGCTCAACTGCGGCATCACACTCGGCTTTTGCCCCGGCTGCGGCCCAGCAGCAGGTTGCGCCTCCGCCTTTGCCGCCTCTGCCGGCTGACCCTGCTTCATAACTATTTTCTTTAGTTCCGCCAGCTCCGTTTCGAGTTTATCGACCCTCTTTTTCAGCTCCGCATTTTCCTTGGCCAAATCAACGCCCGAATCTGCCCGGCAGACCCCCGCAGCAGTTAAAAACAGAACTGCCAGCAAAATCCTCATTTTTTTCATAAAAAACGCTCCTTCTGTAATAATTAAGGTTCGCTTTGTTTCAGCGAGGGCGAAAAGAAATGCCTCCCCCTCCGGCTGTTTCTTGTGTCGAACACCTGCTGACCGTTTTTTAACACCGCGCCTGACATGACTCGAACATGTAACCTTCGGTTCCGTAGACCGATGCTCTATCCAATTGAGCTACAGGCGCAAACACCTTACCAGCCCCAAGAGAATACCCACTTTTCACACGATTGTCAACCAAATCCCCCGCAGCGCAGCGCAAACCCCCGCAGCGCAGCGCAGACCATAGAACCGCTGTCAGGGACCCGCCCGGGGTTACACTCTTTAAAACTTTAGCCCCCTGCACCGCAGGGGGTTTTGTATACCCGATTTATTGCGCGGTTACTTTCTTTCCCCAATCTCCTAATTCTCTAATTCCGTTTTTTAACTTGCCCAAACACGATTTTACTGCTAATATCTTAAAAACTTATATCCCTGACAGGGATAACGCATCCGGAGAACAAAAAGGGATTAACAATAACTGATTATTCAGGAAACTTTTAGGACGGAAGATACCCCCGACTACGACATTCGAGGCAGCCGGCTATAAATCAGAAAATAGTAGG
>Ga0315284_10012654_pt1 | contig 12015 bp, 9 predicted proteins | sample YL17G09_16_MG_FD_203696 | JGI IMG/M metagenome (GOLD analysis project Ga0315284, IMG submission 203696) | Sediment microbial communities from Yellowstone Lake, YNP, Wyoming, USA - YL17G09_16 | ecosystem: Environmental > Aquatic > Freshwater > Lake > Sediment | place: USA: Wyoming | collected...
AAGGCTTGGGTCAGTTCCAGCGCTGGGGCAAGATGCAGAAAAGTAAATAGTATCTGCCCTTCATTAAATAAATCATATTCTTCCGGAAGTGGCTCTTTTACTTTAACAATCATTTCCCCTTCCCCGAATATTGCCTTAGCCGACCCTTTTACCACGGCGCCGGCGCGCAGATACTCCTCATCTGAGATGCCGCTACCCTCGCCAGCCGCCCTTTCCACCAGCACCTTGTGACCTTTTTCGACCAAGGCGCGTACGCCGGCAGGGACCATTGCCACGCGGTATTCGTTACTCTTGATTTCTCTGGGAACACCGATAATCATGATTCGCATAGCCTCCTAGCTTATGCCCCACACCGCCTCTCTTTAAGTAAAACACTAAGGACTCGACTAATCAATGACTTGTTTTAGCTATATCCGCTTCTCCGGATCATCAAGTTCTGAACGGGAATAGCTATTTCCAGCTATTGATTTCCATAACCACCCAGAGTACATTTTAACTATCTGAGTAATAGGGCTTTATACTTTCACTTTGTTCACCACCTGCGAATATGTAGCCAGGATTACTATTTCTGGTAACGATACAAACTCTAAATGTCAGGAGAATGAACATGAAAAATAGAGATGCAATTGCGGAACGCATGCTAGCAGATTTAGTTTTCATCAATGGCAAAGTAATCACTGTTGATAGCAAGTTTTCAATTGCTCAAGCTGCAGCTGTAAAGGATGGTAAAATCGTGGCTGTTGGCATGAATGATGAGATAAAAGCTTTAGCCGGAAAGAGTACAAAGACCCTCGACCTTAAAGGTAAGACCATGCTGCCCGGCATAAACGATACTCATTGCCATATTTCTGATTGGGCATTGTCCAGACCTCCTCTGATGCTTGACGTGAGATTTCCGACTGTAAAGTCGATTGCTGATATTGTCAGGATGGTGGCTGAAAAAGCCGTAAAAGTGAAACCGGGAGAGTGGATTTTGGGGGAAGGCTGGGATGAAGGCTACCTGGAGGAATGTCTCGCCGACCCTAACCGTAAACCCTCAAAAGAAGACCTGGATAAAGTTGCGCCTCATAACCCCGTTGTCCTCACAGAATACTCGGGGCACCGCGCCTGGGTGAGCAGCAAGGCTTTTGAGATGGCAGGAATTACTAAGGATACGTCTAACCCAGTAGGCGGTGAGATTAAAAAAGACCCTGGCACCGGTGAGCTTACCGGCCTTCTATATGAGAAAGCAAGTATGGCATTGAGGATTGTAATTCCTCCCTGGACGGAAAAACAGCGGAAAGAGGCGCTGCTTCATGCCATGGCTGAATTGAATTCTCTTGGTATAACGAGCTTTACGGATGCCGGTGTCGATCGGGAAAAGTGGGCAAGCTATAACGATACCTACAATGAGTACTTTAATGACGGCAAGTGGACATGCAGAGTAAATATGATGCTGATGCTGGCGGGCTTTGGCAAGTCCAATCTTGAAGGAATGAAAGAAGCTCTGAAATACGTCGGGTGCCGATATAATTTCGGTAATGAATGGTTGAAAGTAGGCGGCGCCAAGATCGTCGGCGATGGTATACCCCCGCTCAAGACCGCCTGGATGTATGAACCATACCTCGATGGAACCTATGGAGGCTTGGTAGTGGATGGCAACTCCATGAAAGAGCAGGAGGAAAATCTGCGGGAAATGATTCGTATCTTTCACAGGAACCGGCTGCAGGTTGGTATTCATAGCTGCGGCGAGAGAACCATCGACGTTTGTTCTGACCAGTATATGAAATGTATCGAAGAAGACCCCTGGGATGCCCGGCACTATATCATACACAGCGATTTCTGCCGGCCTGAAACCATCAAGAAAATTGGAGAGTTCGGTAAACGGACCGGGTACGAGTTGGGCTTGAACGTACAGTCACCCATCAAGTGGACAATCTCAGATTTCATGGCGACTGTCGTAGGTCCGCAGAGAGCCGCTTACCACTGGCCCCTCAGGACGATGCTCGATAACGGCATCCGCGTGACTAATAGCTCCGATGCTCCCGTTATCTATCCGGACTGGAAGCAGGGCGTGCAGTCGGCTGTTTTAAGAGAATCGAAAGCTACCGGCCAGGTAAGCGGCCCGGACCAGCGTATTACCTTAGCCGAGGCGATCGCCACCTATACTATTAACGGCGCCTGGCTCGACCACTTGGAAAACATCAAAGGCTCTATCGAGGCGGGTAAACTGGCTGATTTCTGTGTCCTGGACAAAGATATATTGACCGTTGACCCGCATACAATCAAAGATATCCGCACCTTAATGACCATTGTTGGCGGTAAGGTCGTATATGACGCCGGAGCGCCCTGATTCGGATTGCTGGCAGCTGATTATTTTAAGATAGCAGACTGTCTGTATATTTCACGAGGTTAGCGAGTTGTGTCCGGTTATTTAGTCCCGTCTTTTCGAAAACACTTTTCAGATGATTTTGGACGGTATAGGGACTGATACAAAGTTTCTCGGCAATTTGCTTATTGCTCAGCCCTATCGCAGCGTATTGCGCAATGATTTCTTCTCGCTCGCTTAACTTATGTTGCTTGGTCAATATCTCCTCTGCGTACCCACCGTATCTAGTTAATTCATTTAAGAAAATAATGAATCGCCATATTGGCAGTTCCCGTGAGGGTGAGATGATTGGGAAGTATTGTATGTAATACCTCTTCTTATGTTTAACGTTAATAATCCTGTTGCTATGGCTTTGTAGTGGACTGTTGTTTTCGTGCGGCCTTGTTAGATTCTTACAGTCTTGGGCAATAACCTGAGGAATCGATATTTCTACGCTCGTACTATCATATAACGCTTTCTCATTCATCCCATTTAATAGTTGGCAGAAGAGCTTGGCCTGGGAATTATAAAATATGGGCTGTAATTCGGAATCTAAAAGAATGATCCCCTCCGGATGAGATTCCATCCATTGTTCCAGTAACATCCGTTCTTCGTTAATTTTTATGAACCTGTTGGCTGTCTCGAAAATATTGATGAGATATGGCACCAATAATGAGGCTTTTTGCGTATCTTTTTTCGCGAAGTTTGGATGCTCTTTAAATCGCTGTAGAGATATCGCTCCAAATATACTGTCCTTGGAGTAAAGGCGGATGACCAATTCTCCTAACAGGTTTTGTGGCCGCAGGAAAGAATTGTAATATTCGAGATTGACCAGTTGTGAATACGGTATGACATCATCGGTCTTAAAAACGGGGTTATCCGGCGTCGTGCAAAACTGCATTTGGTAAAGAGGATCATAGCGCCAGAAATAATCGGCATATTGATTGAGATACTTTCTATCCTTGCGCAAAACGTAGGAATTTGCGAGGTTCACGCCGTCACAATTGTTGTTAGCCGAAAGGAAAACCGCATCATCTGCCTTAAATGATTTAAGCATCTCAGAAAGTATATCTTCGGCCTTCCCGCCATTTTTCAGGCATGAGACGCAACAATTTATTAAATTAAGGGCATCATCATATTCATTTTTATTGAGTGTATACATATTGCAATTCACCGGTTTCAGAGTTAAAATTTACTATAATATTACAAATAATCAATGTTCATCAAATATATATATCAAAGATACACGTGATGTCAAGAGGTTATAAGGGGCTGTAACTATCAGGGGAGACAATAACACATTTCTCACTTGTCATCCAACAAAATGAGTAAATGTTATAGGATTCAAGGGGATGGGTGATTGCTGTATCAACGGCTCTGGGTGCCGGGATTCTTAAATTTACCCTTGACACGATAGTTCATTTTGGTCTGGGTAAGCCCACGATAAGTAGGCCCGTCAGAGTTGAGTGCTCCAAACCGGGTGTCACCAATCGGAGAAGGGAACCGCGACAGTAATCCCATGAACTGCGACCGCCTTCGAGCTTCATCGTGTTATCGCAGGAGACGATAAGGACGCCTATCTGAAATCTCTTGTTCACAGCGGACACGGAGATGAACTCAAGTAGTTCCTTTTCATGGCGCGGGTAAGCACTCCCACCACTAATCTGAAGAAGAAAGCCCCCAAGCTCTGGGTCGCCCAAGTCCGCCGAGGTCACGACATCGATCTCGGCATCGGAACCCTGGACCCCCAATTCAGAAACCTTAACATTCTCGGCAACGTTGTCCGTCCCAAAACGCTTGCCAAATTCGCCAGCAATTTGGCTTTGAAGACTTTCCCAAGAATTTGAGGTTGCCCACCCCCGCTCTACAGATTCTACAATCATTTCCTTTACTTCTGGGGAAACGTGGCCCCATGATTGGACTTGTGAGACTCCCATTGCGCCCCTCCTTCCTACTTCTATTGGATTATTATGTCCCTTAGACCATATTATAGCTACAGGGACTAAGGCAGCACAACAGAGCAAGAACTCCGCCATTCTATCTAGCCAGGGCTACTTGTCTGTGCCCTGAGTTGGTTGGCTAAACAAAACCGAGAATTGTTCAAGGCCGTAAGATTGCACAATAGTCGGGAATGTTTACCACGTAATTCACATTTAACTGCTGTTGTTAACGGGTAACTTTTAAACTTTAGGTTGATGCTGGGTCTACGTCATCTGTCCTGCTTGCCTAAATACACCGGCTGTGCGAAAATGTTCGCAATTAGGGCTTAGTCCTGAAATTGGAGGTATATTATGCCGGAGATGGGGGAATACCTGGTCGGTGCATGGTTAAAGCTCTGTGGCAGTTGCGAGCTAATAGTCTATAATCAGAAATTGAGCCCTAGGGGAATCAAAATGAACGAAGTTGATGTTATTGGAATTGCTCCTCATGAGAAGAAAGCCTTTTTCTGCGAGGTCGGGACTCATCTCGGTGGTCTTTTGTATGCGGGAGGTAATGAAGGCACCGCGCAAAAAGTGGAAGAAAAGTTCAAGGCGATGATTAAGTATGCTTCAACAATATTCCCAGAATTCAAAATCCAGTACATGTTATGGGCTCCCTATGTTCCCGAAGGGATATTAACTGGACTCCTGTCGAAAATACAGGTACGCCTGCAAAATGAGGACATAAATGTTCAACTCATTATCAATTCTGAATATACGAGTAGAGTAAATCAATTACGTATGCTCGCAAAAGGAGATACCCGAGATAGAGGAGAGCCATTCTATCGGGCTATGCAAATCATTGAAAATTTAAGGTAGGTTTTACTAGACTTTGCTTACTGATTGTAATTTGGGTTTGATAAATATGGTTTTAATCGTGCTAAATATAGTTGTTTAGATTGTTTCAATTTTACATGCTGTGTATAATTAGTGCAATGGATTAATCAGTCACGTAGGGCTGTGAAGAACATGGCAACGACAGAGCAAACGATAAATGACGCTCTCGCTGGAGTCCTGATGGAAACCCGGAGTCTCTGGCGGTATAAAGGTGTTATCAAATCAGAAAACGTCGATGTTCTGAAGGGCAGTGGTAAAAAACCGGATATTCTCATCACCGAACCAAACGTTTCGCCTGTTATTGTTGAGACAGAAATACTACCGGCCAACTCGGTTGAGTCTGATGCCAAACAGCGCCTCGGTGAACACTTATTTCCTTCTGGGAGGCGGATACTATCGTCATTAGCAGTTAGACTCCCGGTCAGGTTGAAGGACTTCTCAGGACAATCGTTAAAGGACGAAATCCTTAACATATCTGACTTTGAGATGGCTCTTTATACCGGTGAAAGCCCGGAATCATTCGTACGCTGGCCGCAAAGCGGATGGGTAAGCGGGAACGTTACCGATTTGTCGATGCTTATTCAATCGGCCACGGTGCCTCCGGCGGTTATTGAGGAAGCAGCCAACAAGCTGGTTGAAGGGGTCAGCGAGGCCGCCGCCCTCCTGAAGGACATGGCGATAGCTCATCCAGGGGCACTAAAAAAGATATGCGAAGAGCTACGCCAACAGGACGGGGAGCAGACGCGGAGAATGGCCACGACCATCCTAGCCAATGCGCTGGTGTTCCATGAAAGCCTGGCTCGCGGCGAGGGTGATTTGTATGACGTGCGGACGCTTGAAGAATTGCGAGGCAAGCACGGCGGCGTAAATAAAGGCGAGGTAATCGACGACTGGAAGAGGATTCTGAAGGTCAACTACTGGCCGATTTTCGATATCGCCCGGCGTATACTGGAGGTTCTCCCTGCAGATACAGCGCATCCCCTTCTTGAAAGGCTGGTAACGACCGCCGGCGAGCTGGTGGCCAATCATATGATGAGGTCGCATGACCTTACCGGCGCGGTATTTCAACGCCTTATTGCCGACCGTAAGTTCCTGGCGGCTTATTACACACATCCGGCCTCGGCGGCGTTGCTGGTTGGCCTGGCAATTAACCCTGATAAGACACCGAGTAGCGGCTCTTGGTCGAAGGAAAAAGATGTGACAGACCTCCGTATCGCCGATTTTGCCTGCGGTACTGGCACGCTTTTATCTGCCGCCTACCGCCGCATCAGCCAACTGCATGAGGCCTCCGGCGGAGACGCGGAGATGATTCACCCCGCTATGATGTCCACCGCCCTAATCGGCTGTGACGTGCTGCCGGCGGCAGCCCACCTGACCGCTTCAATGTTGGCAAGCGCCCACCCGACAGTCAAATATAAGGGCAGCAGGATATTTAACGTTGGATATGGCCCAAGGGAAGGCGGCGGTGTTGCCCTCGGCTCTTTAGACTTGCTTGACCTCCAGCGCGTGTTTGAAATTGTCGCAGTGACAGCAAAGGTTGTGGAAGCCAACGGGCAGAGCGAACAAGAGGTTTGGAAAGTAATCAATCACTGGTCGATAGACCTGGTTGTTATGAATCCGCCATTCACAAGAGATACTGGCCATGAGGGCGAAAAGATAGGAGTTCCTAATCCTATGTTCGCTGCTTTTGGTTCTAAAGAGGAAGAGCAGCGAGAGATGTCCAAAGCCGCCCAGCGGCTACTCCAGGGCACAAGTGCTCGCGGTAATGCCGGAGAAGCGAGCGCCTTCCTTGTCTTGGCTGACCGCAAATTAAAGAACGGCGGCATGCTTGCTATGGTGATGCCTTTAAGTTTAATGTCTGGTGAGGCTTGGGAGGAATCTAGACAGTTGCTCCGCAAATCATATGACGACCTTATCCTAATATCTATCGCCGGCGCTAAAGACAACGGCATGTCTTTTTCAGCAGATACGGGGATGGGTGAGTGCCTGGTTATCGGCCGCAAGATTGGGCAGAGTAGCAGATGGGCCAGGGCAACGTTTGTAGTACTGAACGAGCGACCTTCTTCCACTATGACTGGCTCAATCACAGCGGCTCAGATTCGCCGGTTGCAAGAGAGAAAACTCCGCAAGCTGGAAGATGGGCCGGTAGGCGGTAGCCTGTTCCACTTCGGCGATGATGTAATAGGATATGCGATGGATGCGCCGCTCCCCGAAGAAGGCCCCTGGAACTTAGCTCGTATTAAGGACGGCGCATTAGCCCAGGTTGCGTACCAGATGGCGAACAGAGGCCTCATTTGGCTGCCAGGCATGACTAAGAAAAATGCTATTGCTGTTTCTATCTCCACAGTTTCTGAGATTGGAAAAGTTGGTCCCTATCACATGGATATAAATGGCAATACACCAGATGGCGGGATTCGCGGGCCTTTCAGGATAGAAGATTTAAAAGCCAAAACTGCGCCTACTTATCCGGTATTGTGGACGCATCATGCTGGGCGTGAAAGATGCATGGAGTTCGAGGCGGATAGCGAAGGTATTTTACGGCAAGGGAAGAATTCCACTGAAGACAAATTGGCGCAAGAAAAAGCTAGTATGGTTTGGGCTACGGCATCCCACTGTCACTTTAACAGAGATTTCAGATTTAACAGCCAGTCGACAGCGATGCAATTCTCAAGCAAGAAGACTATTGGTGGAATGGCTTGGCCATCAATCATTTTATCCAACACTGAACGGGAAAAGGCGTTAACGCTTTGGGGCAATTCTACTCTTGGCCTTTTACTTCACTGGTGGTATGTCAACAAACAACAAGCAGGTCGAGGAAGAAGTGGGGTAGCTTCATTAACTTCTATTCCGATACTGGATGTGACCAAGCTATCCAAAGACGCCCTCGCTAAGGCGGTGGCCATCTTCGATAATATGAAGCACAAGGAGTTGCGGCCGGTCAACGAAATCGCCCAGGACGCCGTCCGCGCGGAGATTGACACACAGCTGGCCACGGAAGTGCTGGGATGTCCACTTGAACTGGCGGCGCCGGATGGGCCATTGGCGCTATTAAGGCAGAAACTGGCGCTGGAGCCGTCTATAACAGGCGGTAAGTCATTATCTTGATTACGGCATTCTGGAGTAATCACCTATCTAAGACTGTTGTGTAATAGCTAGGCTTCAAATCCAACGGTGTCACAAGACGTCAGAAAGTTCAACGGATGAGTTTCAGATTGACCAGTCGAAGCTCATCGGGTTCACTAGAAGTAGCTTCAACAGGCAAAGTGAGTCTTGGTCCAGCCTATAATAATAAATGATATATGAATGGGTCACCAGAAGCGAGCACGGGTCAAAAGAACAAGGCCGTGAACTTCTCGTACCCCTGACGCGAAATGCCTCTTTTTCAACTCATGCCTAACAGACCGCATTACCATGCCCTTTTTATACCTGCTAAAACAAGCGCAATGCTTGTTGTAGACGGCATCAACCAGGATGGCCTCTTCTTCAGCACTAAGTTTCTGTCGAGCCTCTTTTCCCCAGGACATGCCCAATCATTCCCATCTATTGGTATTGTGCTTCTCAATGTCGTGGTGCAGACGAGGCATTTCCGCGACAGAAGTATCAGACGCTATTATCACCATTTCATGAGGCGTGCCAGGTGTAGCCAATCACGTCTTTTATTTGCAGCCAGCACCCCATTACTCAAGCATATACTTCCCACCTAAGAGATTCTTTGAAACTCACGTGCCCCGCCTTTTTTGCTCAACTAGGTGTCAGTTATCTTGCTATACGCTAGTTTCAAGCCTTCTTTTCGCCGGCCTCGGGTGGCTTTTCCTGAGCAACCTTAGCCTCTGGTTTTGGAAGCTCGGCCCCGACTTTTTCCCTCCGTCGCTTAAAGACCGACTTGATTCGTTCTAACACTGTCATCATGTACCTCCTTCATTGCTGCTCGGTTCTCTACCAACCCCAAATGCAAAAGGCACCGCTGGCTGCTTTAAGCAGCGATTCCGGTGCCCTTGTTTCATCCCCTATCTCCTACCTCAACTGCTTCTTTAAACTATTTTACATGTTGGAATTATAATTTAGTCCTTATCCCTGAAATTGTCAATGTCTAGAGTATTGACCATGTGCACACATCTGCTATGATGCCTGCTTTAAAACTTCATCTTCTATCCCTCGCTACGGCGTAACAAAAAAGATTGTGTAGCAAGTTCAATGACCGAGAATAAGCTGCCTCCTAACTTTTTGATGGCAGTGGATTTTCGATTGTGAATCATAACTTTTACGGAACTTATCTGAAGCTAGAAGAGCTAGACTACAGTATTAGATATCAGTCCTCACCACCATATAGTGCCCGCACCAGAGTTATCAGGGCTTTCTTTACCTCAAGTTTCAGCTTCTTATCCGCCTTGATTGCTGGTATCGTGTCTGTTATGATTCCTTCTTGACCTGTCAGTAAGTAGTCAACACTTACCCCCAATTCCTCAGCTATCTTTGCAAGGGAAGCCAAAGAAGGTGTTCTCTTATCCTGCTCTATGGCTGAAATGTGCTGCGAGGTAAGGCTAAGTGCCTTGCCAAGCTCTTGTTGGGTTAGCTTCATAAGTTGTCTTCGTTTTCTGATTCTCTCGCCAATGGTCATCTATCATAATCCCCCTGTCTGTATCTCATGCCACACTGATGCGAAGCATAGCAACAGAGAGATTACGTGAGCAAACATACAACTAGCAGTTGCATTTCAAGCAGAAATAGCCTATTATGGGCTTGTTTAGAGCGCTCACCAGTCATTCCCATGCTCAGTGGCAATCGAAGAGGGTGCTTAGCGTCAAAGGGGCTAATCGCTACGCTTCCTTCTGGGCATTTGAGAGGAGGAGGTCGATGAGGAAGCTAATTTTGCGAAGCCGAAGTTTGCTCAATCTTTTTTTTGCGCTTGTCTGTGTCTTGCTCACATCCAGTATAGTGCTTACTGGCTGTAGCAGTGCTCCAGCCTATGTCCCTCCCCCTGCCTCGCCTTCTCCTTCTGCACCCACACCTGCACCAACTCCGGCTCCGCTGCCACCAAGCTACACACCGCCCACGCCACCGGTCTCAGGTCCTGCGACAACGCCTACGAATCCGCAGTTAGAGTCAAGGGCTAGGGAATTAGAGGCGAGTGTCAGGCAACTGCAGACTGAGAACCAGCGACTTCTTACGGAAAACACTCAACTTCGCAGTGAGTTGGCAAAAGTAACCAACGCGCTTCAGAATCTTTACAGCCTAACGACGTCCTCAACCTATGCAAGTACGCTTAACAATCTAAGTCTACTTCAGAGTAATACTAGCCAGCTCGTTCCCTGGGTCCGTGGCTTACCTCACTTGCCTCCTCTACCACCGGGGCTAACCGTGAGTCAAATAAACGACGCTGTAAATAAGGCCAGAAATTTCCGACAACTTCTAGCGAGTTTACCGAGCCTGCCACCATCGGGTTGGCCACCATTCCTGCCATTCCCACAAGAGTTGATTCAACTCGACAAGGGAAGACAAACGTTCGTTGAGATGACAACCTGGATGGAAAACTTGCAGAATTTACCAACCTTCCTTGTTGCGGCTGGTAGTCTGGAGGACCTAAGGTCTCGTGTTGAAGGCTATTTGGGAGATGTTCAGGACTCAACATCTGGTGCCAAGGGATTACTAGAGCAAGTTAGAAATGCTACCGTATCACCGCCGACTCCAACGCCAGCATCGGTTACACTTCAGTCGCCAACGACAGCATCTGCGAGCCCACAATTGGAGGCTAGGATTAGGGAATTGGAGGCGAGCGTTAGACAATTGCAGGCTGAAAACCAGCGGCTTCTTGCGGAAAACACACAACTTCATAGCGACTTGGCAAAAGTAACGAGTATGTTGCAGAGTCTCTACAGCCTAGCGACTTCCTCAGCTTATACAAATACGCTTAACAGTCTAAGTCTAGTTCAGAGCAATACTAGCCAGCTCGTTCCCTGGGTCCATGGCTTACCTCACTTGCCTCCTCTACCACCGGGGCTAACCGTGAGTCAAATAAACGATGCTGTAAATAAGGCCCGAGTTCTGAGGGGGATTCTGAAAGTCCTGCCACCTCCACCTCCACTGGCCCCGAGTTGGTGGGTGGAGCTTGACTATGGGAAACAGGCGTTTATTGAAATGACAACCTGGATGGAAAACTTGCAGGATTTACCAACCTTCCTTGCGGCGGCTGGTAGTCTGGAGGACCTGAGGTCTCGTGTTGAAGGCTACATGGGAGATGTTCAGAACTCAACATCTGGTGCCAAGGGGTTACTAGAGCAAGTCAGGGGTGCTACAAGTACACGATGAAAGAAAAGGCTTCGCTAGTACTTGCGACAAAATGAAGGAGCTTACCTTTGGAAAAAAGACAAAGTATAGATGGAGATATTGACGAAGTTGCGACATTTTTGTCTGTGGCTAGGCTATGGCGCTTAGGCATTAGGCTAGCTTAATGATTATGGATTTGGTGGTGTCGCCATAAGCTTAAACTCCGTCAAAGTTGATTTGTCGCAAATACCAAAGCTGGCCGCTGGCCTTCTGTCCAATCATAGGGGTGCAGTCCACCCATCATCAAGTTATCATTAAGGTAGCTGGCGCACGCAGTAGTCAAGCTTGCCCCGCCAGCGGCGATAGTAATCGCAGAACTGGGTATACTGGTAACCGTTAGGGTGCTTCTCCTTGTACTCGAGCCACAGATGGGTCAGCGTCAGGTTTACATTGCTGTAGCAGCGCAGCTGGTTTTAGATGTACTCGCAGTCCGGCGGCGGGCGATGGACCGAGCTTGGCAAATGCTCGGTGGGAAAGAGACGGGCTTCCAGCTCAGTTTCACTGAGCCCCGGGCTGACTCAGGCCAAC
>Ga0315284_10012655_pt1 | contig 12015 bp, 8 predicted proteins | sample YL17G09_16_MG_FD_203696 | JGI IMG/M metagenome (GOLD analysis project Ga0315284, IMG submission 203696) | Sediment microbial communities from Yellowstone Lake, YNP, Wyoming, USA - YL17G09_16 | ecosystem: Environmental > Aquatic > Freshwater > Lake > Sediment | place: USA: Wyoming | collected...
CGGGCTGATTCCAGTTCAGGCGGAGGAGACTAATGGAAAACGTACCGGGTTGGCTCACCACTGTTGTCGTGCTTCTCGCGTTGATCATCCTGCCGTCGCTCAGGATCATCGGGCCGACGCAGGTCGGACTCGTGATGAAGCGATTCGGCTTCAGGAAGCTCAAGGACGACAATCCCATCGGGTTCAACGGCGAGGCGGGCTTCCAGGCGGACCTGCTGATGCCGGGGCTGAGGTTCAAGCTCTGGATTCTGTACAAAGTCGGGAAGTTCCCGTGGGTTCAGATCCCCGCCGGGGAGATCGGGGTCGTCATCGCGCAGGTCGGCTCGCCGCTTCCGATCGGCGCGAAGTCGGCGGCTTTCAAGCCCGAGTTCGGCAGCTTCACCAATCTTCGATCCTTCATTGAGGCGGGCGGCCAGAAGGGCGTTCAGCGCCCGGTGCTGCCTCCGGGTTCTCTCGCGCCGATCCATCCGGTCGGATTCCTCATCATCACGAAACGCGACGTCTACGGAGTGCCGATCTCGCCCGAGATGCGACCGACGGCTGAGTCGGGGGGGCGACTGACTCCGGAGACCTTCGGACTTCGACCGGATCAGCTCGACCTCGTGCGGATCGAGCCGCGGCCGGCGGGGCCCGGCGGGAAGACGACGGATGCGGTGGGCATCGTGACCACCTACGAGGGCGATCCTCTGCCGTCGGGGGATATTGCGACCCGTCTGGGCGGATTCTCTGACGTGGCGGAGATGGAGAAGGGCGAAAACACGGATACGCAGATCATCGAGGCGCTCCTCGGCAGCAAGAACCATCTCCACAACAACTATCAGGATTTCCAGGCGTTCCTGGATAACGGCGGGAAGATCGGCCTCCAGCACGATCCCGTGCTCTACGGCGCGTATGCCCTGAACCCGTTCCTGGTCGGCGTCGAGATCGTCCCGATGCTGGTCGTCGAGCAGGGCGAGGTCGCGGTGATAAAGGCATACGTCGGCCTCGTGACGAAGGACATGTCCGGCGCGGAGTTCAAGTTCGGAAGCCTCGTGAGGCCCGGTCACCGAGGCATTTGGCAGGAGGCGCTTCGGACCGGCAAGTACCCGATCAACCCGCGCTGCTACCAGGCGGAGATCGTCCCGACGGCTATCTTGACGCTCAACTGGTCCGAGACGACATCCCAGGCGCACAATCTCGACGCCGGGCTGTCGCAGATCACGGCGAAGAGCCGCGAGGGTTTCATCTTCAAGTTCGATCTGCAGGTTCAGATTCACGTGCCCGACACGAAGGCGCCGAGAGTCATCTCGATGGTCGGCACGATGAGCAACCTCGTCAACGAAGTGCTCCAGGCGGCGGTCGGAAACCACTTCCGCGACAAGCTCCAGAGCTTGCCGGCGGTGACGTTCATCGAGACGCGCCAGCAGGTTCAGAACGAAGCCTTCGAGCACATCAGCTTGAAGATAGCGGAGTACCAGGTGGAGACGAAGGGCGTCTACATTCAGGACATCCAGCTCCCGGAGGCGTTGGTCGCCGTGCTCACGCAGCGAGAAATCGCGAATCAGGAGATTCAGACCTACCAGAAGCAGCGGTCCGCTCAGGAGCAGCGAATCGAGATGGAGCAGGCCAAGGGCACCGCGGACATGCAGGCTCAGCTCGCGCAGTCGAAGGTGAACGTTGACATCGAGGTCAACAACGCGAACGCTCAGAAGGCGAAGGGCGAGGGTGAGGCTTCGTACATCCGGCAGACCGGAACGTCCAGAGGCGCGGAGGTCGAGGCGGTTGGACTCGCCCGCGCGAAGGCGTTCCAGGCGCAGGTCGAAGCGCTCGGACAGACTCCCACTGCGTTCGTGAATGCGATCACGGTGCTGGCGGAGAAGGGCATCAAGCTCGTGCCGGATACGATGGTCATGGGCGGCGGCTTGGGCGCGATCGAGGGACTAGCGGCGTCGCTGATGAGCCATTTCGCCGCGAAGGGCGAACACGGGCAAGGGCCTTCCGGGCCGCCGTGTGAAACGGAGATTCCAAAGGGACGGCAGCGACCGGTTCAGGGCAGGCGGCGTGATGCCGAGCCCGCCACGGAAGAGCCGAAACCCGCGGATCAGCCTCCCGCTGAACCGCCCAAGCCCGAGCCGACTAAGCCGGATCAGCCGGAGAAGGCTTCCTAGGAATCGGCGGTAGCATCAGAATCACAGAGGCGGCACATGAGATCATCCGTGTGCCGCCTTTTCACATTCGGGATAGCCTCAGAGGAATTCTCGCAGGCAATACCGCAGGGCAAGGGTCGCGGCTTCGAGGATGTCCGCCAAGTATGCGAGATCACGCCGCATAGATGACCTCCGCCGATGACAGGATCGCCTTTCGGCGTATGCGATTCGAGCTGCGCTCCATTCCTCGCTTGAGGACCACATCCACCTTGCGCCCAAGAATCGCGGCCAGTTCGTCCTCCATGTAGGCTAGATCGAAGAGCGTAACCCTCGATCCGGGTGCGAATGCGACCAGGACGTCCACGTCACTCTCGGGGCCGAAGTCTTCCCGCAGAACCGAGCCGAACAACGCGAACTCGGCGATGCTCCACTTGCGGCAGAACTCCCCGATCTTTTCCATGTCCAGTTTGATATGCGGACTCATGTGGTACCTCCCGGTGCGTGACAGCCTACCACATTATACTCGATAACTCGCGTGCAGTCCCAGGTATAGGTCTTCGTGCCCTCCGAGAAAACCGCGTACTCTCTTGACACAATATGGCACGGATTGCTCGTTAGTGTCAATAGGAAGCTGGGGATCGGGAGGAAGGGGCCATTCTGCCAGGTCGGCCCGCGCGCATGAGTTGAGACAGTGGCGACGGAGGCTTCAGGACTTCACGGGCGGGAGGCTGCGGAGGTAGGCGGTCACCGCCTTCGCATCCCGTTCGTCGAGCCGGTACGCGGGCATAGGCGGACTAGCCCTGTCTCCCTCAGGAGTTACTCCCGTCATCAGGAACTTGACCAACCGGGCGTCGGTCCAGCCCTTCAGGAATCCCCCGGGCGTGAGATTCGGCGCGTGCGACTTCCAGCCCGGGATTTCCATCGTCGGCTTGAACATGACGGGCGCTCCTCCGAAACGGCGTTTCAGATCCGGCTTTCCGCCGGGTCCGCTCGGCGTATGGCAGTCCGTGCACATGGACACGCGGTTTACGATGTATGACCCTCTGTCCGCGGATCTGTTGTTCGAGCCTGAGATTGCGATGGTGGTGGCCAACATGACAAGCAGCAATCCTGCCGCGGGAATGTGCGAGCGCTGCATGGGACACTCCTCCTCATGCCCAAGATACCCGTGATGGAGGAAGAGGTAAACGGGGGACTCCGGGAAGGAACCACGGAGGCACGGAGGGGGACGAGAGGAAGGGGAAGAAAGGGGGAGTGGGAGAATGGGAGAAAGGGAGCGTCGGATTTGGGATTGCGGAGTGAGCCGCCGATGGACACGGGTGGAGATGTGCCCCTCGGAAGCCAAGGAGAATGGCCGGTACGTCGTCCGTGGACCATTCCCCCCTGGTTTCCTGGCTTCCTTATAGGTTGCGCTTCTGCTGTGCGGGCTACTCGGGAACCTGCCCTTCGCCCATGCCTTCCTGCATACCGGGCATGCCTTTGCCGCCGAGCATTATGCTCAGAGTCGTCTTGGTCTGAATGCGCGGGATCGGCTGCGTCTTGTCACGAGCCACTCCCGGCCCGTATCCGGTCATCTTGAAGTTCGCCATATCGCATTTCTTGAAGATGCCCGCCGGCACGCTCACGTCCGTCCGATCGCCCTTCATCATAATCGTATCCTGGACGTACTGGCGGACCTCGGCCATCTGCAGGAAACCCCAGTCAACGGACATGATATCCTCACGCCAGATTTCGGAGGAGAGCCAGATGACCATGGTATTCCGGCCTTCCATGCCGATGATCATCGCGTGCGAACCGAGGAGATTCGGGATCGCCTTCCACACGAACTTGATAGCCTCGTCAAGGTTGATCTGCTCATCGAGAGACGGTCTGGTCATCTCGATCGCAGCGAGGAAGTCCACGTTGCTCGGGCAGTCTATGGTCACGTTGCCGGTGTAGTTCGTCGTGAGGCTGAATGCACCGACGAGCGATGCGTCCTTCGCGATCCTGCCGGGCTGCTTCGAAGTGGGCCAGTAGGCGGTCGTCCAATTCGGCTTATAGAAGTACGATCCCCCCGCGCCGGAGCGCTTCCCGGCATCGCCCATCGTCCTCTTCTGCTCAGGGGTCAGCGAGCCGAACTTGATGATCTTCGGCTGGCCGGGCTTCACGGTTTCGGACGAGCCCCAGTAGTACTTGATGGTGAACTCGATTTCCGCGGGCGAAGGTTTGGCTTCCTTGCCCTCGGTGGGGCCTTCAGCTTTCACGGGCTCGGGGCGGTAGATCTCCAGGTCGAGCCTGTCGCCCTGCTTCAAACCCGCGGGCGGCGTCACATACGCCTCCGCGCTCGGCGGGGCGAGCCCCGGCGACCAGAGCCTGATGTTGAACGTCCGCTTCGGCGCGCCCATGCTCATCATCTGCTCCATACCGGGCATCTTCGACATCTGCTCCATGTCCATTCCGGGCGGCAGAGCGGGCATGGCGGGCATGCCGGGGATCTTCATAACGCTCGTCTCGGCAAACATGCCGAGGTACGCCTGATCTCCCACGGCGAATGCCCCCGACGCGCAGAGAACCAACACCAGCAGCAGCAAAGCCTTCTTCATGGCGGATACCTCCTGTGATGCGCTTCGGCAAGCCGTGCCGCTTCATGAATCCAGGACGCCGTGTCAGCCCGATGCGCCGGCACGGAATCCCAGGTTGCCGATGAGCGCCATCGCAATTATACCCTCGGTTAAGCGTTTAGTCCAGAGCAGTCTCGTTGGGAGTGCGACCGGGGTGCGAAGAGTTCAGCGTGCATGGTGCGTGGTGCTTGATGCATGTTCGTCAGGAATTGAGTGAGGGCGTGACTCTGCACCTCCGGCGGTGGCGGAGAGTATGAGTAAGAGTGCGGGTGCCGGTGACAAACACCCAACACCCAACACCTAACCCGGATTATTCGCGAAGAGCACGCATGCCCGACATTGTGTCATTCTGAACGCAGTGAAGAATCTCACCTGCGAAACCGAGATTCTTCGCGCTGCTCAGAATGACACGAATAATGCGGGCTAACACCGTTTTCCGGCTATGCCGCCTTGCGGGCCTCGAATCTCGGCACGTAGTCTTCACACTTGTATGACTTCGAGCTCTCGTCGGCGGATTCGGCTTCGGACATGTACACGTACTGCTGGCTGACGCTGCATCGCTCGTACATCTTATCGTAATTGCCGCAGTCGAGACACCGGCGCAGCACGGTGGCGCACACGGCACACCGCAGACTGCCGACAAGCTCGATTCTGCCGCAGAGCGGACAATGGATATACACTTCCTGCCAGCCGTCGCCGCCCCTCTGCAGCACCTCTCGGAGAGCATCCCTGAGCGCGCTCAACTCCGTCTGCAGAATCGTGACACTGCTCAGAAGCTGGTTCATCTCCGTGCCCTTCAGGTAGTTCACAAGGCGAGGATCTATCAGGTTCGAGAGGTCGGTCGCAGTTTTCGCAAGGGCGGTGAGATGCTTCTCCGCGGTCTGCGGCTTGTACGGCTTGGTCTTGTTCTGCGCCTTCCCGATGGCTTTGAGTATCTCCTGCGTAGCCCGAAGCGAGATGCGGAGGAATGCCTCCTTCTTATCGGGGACATCGGTGATCGCATCCACCAACTGCCGAGTATCCGCGACGGACAGGTTCTCCGAATTGATCTTGTGGATGATGCGCATCTGAGTGCCGACGTCTTCGTTCAGGGCCTTCAGTATGCGCGCGTGCGCCTCGGTGAAGGTGGACGCCCCTGATTTGTCCCACGCTTCGATGAGCGCCTGCTGAACCGGGCCTGGCAGTTCGAGGAGCTCCATGTTTCTGCGGAGAGTACTTTCGCTGACGCCGAGAGTCTTCGCGCACTTGTCCGCGCTCATCATGCTCAGCAGACCTTCGATCGCCCTGGCGCGATCCACGGGGTTCAAGTCTTCGCGCTGGAAGTTCTCGAGCAGCGAGTCACAGGCAACGTCCTGGTCGGACATTTCCCGAACAACCGCGGGGATTTCGCTGAGACCGGCCATTCGGGCGGCGCGACATCGCCGCTCGCCCATGACTATCTCGTACTTGCCGTCCTTGGGTCGGACGACTATGGGCTCCAGGACTCCGCGCTCCTTGATTGACTGCGCTAGCTCCTGAAGGCTGTCCTCATAGAACGTCTTCCGGGGCTGGCTGTCGTTCGGGATGATTTCTTCCAGGCTGATAAGCGGCATGCGAGCACCTCGTTGTTCTGCAGACCCAGGCTCTGCTAATCTGATTATCGCCGATCGCGTATGAACGCTCTAGACCTGAAAGCCGCACTCAGGCCAAAAACAGGCAATAATACGGTGTTGGAGCTGGAAATCGGCCCGCCGGACCTCGGCAAATTCCATCTCGGTTCCTTGGTGATTTGATGGAATAGACTATAGTGCGTAGCGCGGTGCAACGTGCGACGTTGCCCACGTGAGTCTTCGAGCGGCGGGGCCTAGTCACACTGCCAACCGACAGCCAACATCACGCTAGGAGCAACTGCAGAGCATGTTTGTGCTGATAGGTATCGGAATACTCTTCTTCAGTCTTATCCTCGGCTACACGATGGCCGGCGGGAAGATCGGCGCGCTGATCCAGGTATCCGAGTTCATCGTCATCGGTGGAGCTGGGTTCGGCAGCGTCGTCGTCGGCTATTCGATCAAGGGCGCAATGGGGATGTTCACGTCGTGCATCGCCCTGCTGAAAGGCAACCCATACACCCAGGCCAAGTTCCTGGATCTCCTGCGCGCGATGTACGGCATTTTCGTGACGGCGAGGAAGGACGGGCTGCTCGCCTTGGAGAAGCACGTCGAGAAGCCGCTCGAATCCAGTCTGTTTCAGAAGCACCCGGCTCTCCTCAGCAATCATCACGCGCTTGATTTCTTCACCGACACGCTCAAGGTCGTCATCATGGGCGGCACGAATGTGATGGACCTGTCCGACCTCATGGACCTCGATCTGGAGGCCCAACATGAGGAAGGAATGAAGATCCCGGGCATCCTGAGCTCGGTTGGAGACTCCATGCCCGGCTTCGGAATCGTGGCAGCGGTCTTGGGCGTAGTCATCACGATGCAGGCGATCGGCGGACCGCCCGAGAAGGTCGGCGAGAAAGTCGGCGCGGCGCTGGTCGGCACATTCCTGGGCGTGCTGCTTGCATACGGGGTATTCGCTCCGCTTGCCAAGGCGACCGAGCAAATCGCCAAGGGCGAGGGACAGTACTTGAGCTGCATGAAGCAAGCGCTCGTGGCCTTTGCACGAGGAGACACTCCGGTGATGTGCGTAGAGTTCGCTCGCAGAGGCATCGAGCCGGACGTTCGACCGAGCTTCGGGGAGCTCGAGGAAGCCTGCCGGTCGCAGGGCAAGGGCGATGGCGTCACTGAAACCGCCAAAGCCGCATAGGAGAGGAATCGGCTGTGAGCAAAGCCAAGAAGCCGGAACAAGCACCAGAGATCCGAGTCACGAGGAGGAAGAAGAATCACGCAGCTCATCATGGAGGCGCGTGGAAGGTCGCCTATGCCGACTTCGTCACCGCGATGATGGCGTTCTTCCTCGTGATGTGGATCACCGGCATGAGCAAGGAGGTCAAGGCGTCCGTCGCGGGGTACTTCAAGGATCCCAAGGGTTTCACGCAAGCCGTTAAAGATGCAGCCGCAAAGGGCGGCGGGGACGCCACGGAGAAGCTCGCAGAGATCGAGAAGCTCAAGGAGCCTTCGGAGCGCGAGCAGCTTGGCGAAGCAAAGAAGCAGATAGAGAACATCATCTCCGGCACCCCTCAGTTCAAGGATCTGAAGAAACACGTAGACATCAAGCTGACGGACGAAGGTCTGAAGATAGACCTGCTCGAAGAGAAGGCATCTCTCTTCTTCGACGCGGCGAGCGCTCGCGTGAAACCGGGAGCGGCAAGTCTGCTCGGCCAGATCGCCAAAGAGCTCGCTAAGCTGCCGAACAAGATCGTCATCGAGGGGCACACCGACAGTCGCCCCCTGTCGCGAGGAGACGCATACACGAACTGGGAGCTTTCCGCTGACCGGGCGAACAGCGCCAGACGGGTCTTGGCCTCAGCGGGCCTGAAAGACGGTCGGATATCTCAGGTTCGCGGGTACGCCGCGACTCAACCGCGCGATGCCACCAATCCCATGCACTTCTCGAACAGGCGCGTGAGCATCGTGGTAGTGTTCAAGAACGAGCAGAAGGTACTGGGGAAACCGGCGGAACCGCCTAAGGGATGATTGCGCGATTCGGCGACATGAGAGTGAACAGGTAATGCGTTCGTGCCCTTGCTCGAGTTGAGCAAGGGCACGAGTTCATATGGCACTGCCTGGTCAGAATCGTGTTACGGAGGGGGCGGGGGCGGCTCGACGGGTTCCTCGGGCTTGATCAGGAAATCCCTGACCGTGTCCTCGGATATGTCCAGATCCACTTCGTCGGATCGGAGAACTCCCTTGGACGCGACAACGGAATACGAGCCCTCGCCGAGCATCAGACCCAGACTGTAGTTGCCATCTTCGTCCGTCGTCGCGGAGAAGACCACCGTCAGCGGGCTGTCGTTCGGAACCGCGGTAACCGTCGCGCCGGCCGCTGGTCTTACCGGCCCATCCGGGGTCATCTGTATCGTCACCTTGCCGCTGAGAGTATACGTCTGGACAGCGCTCGCGGGAGTCACCTCGACGTCAACTACAAGCGTCTGACCCGGGACCAAGGTGATCTCGACCCGCTTCGGCTGATAGCCTACAGCCCGCACGACCACCCTTCTCGCAACCGCGGGCACTTTCAGGCGATAGTGCCCCTTCTCGTCGGTGATGGCGAACATCACGCAGTGACCGGGATCGGGCGATATCACTCCACCCTCACCGGCTTCGCCGCGATTCCCAGGCGACCGATCTGCCGGCAGCGGCCTGGGGCCGATGATGGCGCGCACCGCCGCACCGGCGATGGGCGACTTCGTCACGGCATCGGTCACGGTCCCCTCGATGATGCCGAACCTCGGCGGGATGAGGGTTAGGATGAAATCCTGCGTCGTAACGGCGTCGGCCGTGATGATCACAGGCTGGCGATCAGGCTGTAGACCCGGGCGAACCGCCATCGCAATGTACTCTCCCGCGGGTATGCCGTCTATGCTGTATTGCCCGTTTTCATCGCTGAACGCGTAGTACTCGTCCGAGAAGCGCACCGGCATGGTGGAGTCGCCCGACTTCAGAGGCGGAGGCGGAGACGGAGGAACATCGTTGTCGCCGGGATACAGATCCACGACATCGCCGTCCTCATCTACCGCGCCGTCCGGAAGCGGCTGAATCTCGATCGGCTCGTTCTTGGGCGTCACGCGCACCAGGACGCCGGCCAACGGATGTGGCTCGCCGCTGTCCATTCGCAGGTACACCGTGCCGGAGAGCGTGCCGGCTTCGGCGGCGACATCCGGCGCGAGGGCGGCATCGCCGGGAGTCGTGGCGCCGGCTTCAACGCTCAGCTCCAACGAGCATTCCTGATAGCCGGCCTTCGAGATGGTGACGAGGTAGTCTCCCACAGGAAGCGCAGAGACCGTATAGCTCCCACTCGCATTCGTGCGACATACCCGCACGGGATGAGGCATCTCGTCCTCTGTCGTGAAGACCAGCTCGGCCACAGTCACGAGAGCGCCCGAGATCGGCTTGTGGGTTTCCGCGGAAGTAACCAGGCCGCTGATCTGCCCGGCGTCCTCCAGCACGATTTCGCCGACGTCGGTCTCCTGATCGCTCTCGACGTTTACCACCAAGGCACAGGCTCGGCCTTCGGTCCGAGCGATGAGCGTGTGCATGCCCACCGGCACTCGGTTCAACGCAAACCTGCCGTCCGATCCCGCTTGGGCCGATATGTCGGTCCCATCCACTTCCACGGTGATCGGACTAGCCGGCGCACGTGTGAGTTCGGCGGCCGGAGAATCCGTCACCGTGCCGACGATCTTGCCGAAACCGCCGGAGAGACTCGGGCCTTTCCCGCCGCCACCTCCGCAGCCGACCAGCAAGACGATCAAGCACGCGGCAACAGCCAATGCGCGTAGAGAATGTGCTCGTGACATTCCGACACCTTCCTCCCCATGATGATCCTGATACAAGCGTTTACCCTTCTGCCAAGTATTCTAAGCAGTTGTCCCCGACCCGGATTGCGCACAGCATGCCTGAGTGCATTGTGCACAGTGCGAGCATAAACCGAATTGTTTACGTGTTAGACGGAGCACTCGGAAAAAATGTTCGGCGGCGGAGTGGAGTTTTCCTGTGGGAAATGCGCATTCGAACCGGCGCACGGGCGCTTGCTCGAAGTGCCGCCATTTGCTAGAATGGCAGCGACAATACGATCACAAGGAGTCTGAGCTATGGGAAAGGCAACAGCACTGGCAGAGAAGGCTGAGAAACCGGGCAGGAACATGCCCGTCATAGGTGTATTCTGTGCGGGAGACCCGAGGATAGATGCGGACAGCCGGCAGAGGTGCCGCAACATCGTGCGGATGGCGGCGGATATCCTCGCGGACAGGGTGAAGCTCCCCGACGGCTCGGCGGCTAAAGTAGTATACGCCCCGATTCTCGTTGACGGCGAGAAGCAGGCCGACATAGTGGCGAAGCAGTTCCAGGACGCGGGCGTGAGCATACTCGTCTGCACGCCGGATACGTGGGCGTTCCCACAGCTCAGCGTGATCTCGCTGCTTCAGCAGTTCCCGAAGGACACGCCCATCAACTTCACCTGCGGCAACAGCGGCCCGAAGCCGGGGGTAGTATTCGCGCACGCGGTGAACGGGGCACTGGCACAGTACGGCAGGCTCTCGCATCTGAACGTGGGCACATGGCCGGATACGGGTCTGAAACCCGAGATGACGGAGAGCACCGCGCAGGCGCTGGTGGACTGGGCGTTCGCGGCGGTGACCACTCAGGCGCTCAAAGGCAGCAGAGTGGCCATCTTCGGCCATGACTCGATGGGGATGGAGACCGCTCTCGCGCACATACTGCCCACCCGGCGGCAGTTCGGCATAGAGATCACCCGGCTGGACATGAAGCTGCTCGCCGACATGCTGCGAAAGAGGGCGTATGATGCGAACGAGCTGAAGGCATTCCGCGCGTTCATTGATAAGCACCTCGGCAGCAGGCTCGAACTCCACGACGAAGCGGATTCCGAGCGGTTCAACCAGAGCCTGGCGCTGTACCTCATCACACGCGACCTGCTCAAGGACCTGAATGCGGTCGGCGGCGGGTTCATGAGCCAGCTCGAATGGGGCTCGGACAAGAGGGGCATTCCTCTGCCGGTCGCCGACGCGATGGAGTCGTTCTTCAACTCGACGTTCGATCACAATGGCAAGAAGGTGCCTCTGCCGTTCGCGACCGAAGCGGACGTCCAGGGACTTCTGACGATGCTGTTCTTCACGGCGCTGACCGGCGGGAATCCGCCGCTCTTCATGGACTTCCGCAAGGTATGGGAGAGATGGGAGCTGGAGGCGCTCGCGAAGAGCATCGGGGTGAAGCTGCCTCAGAAGGAGACCTGGGTTCAGAAGGGCCTCGTGGATGGCGACAACTCCGGCAGCGCGTCGCTCGACTGGGCCGCGAAGCCCGGCGCGAGTGTGAAGGAGATCATGTCGGGGGTCGGGATGCCGCTCGCGGATGAGGGCTACTTCCCCGGCATGGGCAATTCGGTGACGTTCGTCTCGCCCGGCGGGCTCGATGGAATCGCGGGACGGCTCACGTTCAGCAGCCTCTCCGATATCTTCAGCTTGAGCTGGGATGAAGCTACGACCGCGGAGGTGCCCGAGAAGCTCGCGGTCGCGCTCGGTCAGGCGACGACTCCCACGTGGCCGCACACGTTCGTCGTGCCGAAGTACGCGAGCATGTATGAGTACAAGCATTATCCGCCCGCGAACCACCTGCACATGATCCAGGGGCTCA
>Ga0315284_10012656_pt1 | contig 12014 bp, 5 predicted proteins | sample YL17G09_16_MG_FD_203696 | JGI IMG/M metagenome (GOLD analysis project Ga0315284, IMG submission 203696) | Sediment microbial communities from Yellowstone Lake, YNP, Wyoming, USA - YL17G09_16 | ecosystem: Environmental > Aquatic > Freshwater > Lake > Sediment | place: USA: Wyoming | collected...
TGTACGAGCCGACCGGCGAGGTGCGCGAAGAGTACCAGTACATGAGCGCGCTGGCCGAGGACCGGCCCCACATGGCGCGGGAGCGGTACACGGCTTACCTGACCACCGGCGATTACCTGCGCCAGAAGCTGGAGGCCGACTGTTGGAGCGCGGCTTTCTTCTGGCCGTTGACCGAGAATACCGCTTGGGCGCCGACCTACGGCGAGTTCCAGCGGCTGCGCGACGAAGGCCCCGAGGCGCTGCCGCCGGAAGCCTTGAAGCAAATCGAGGTGCTGGCCGAGCAGTACCGCTTCTTTCACTGGCACCTGGAGTTTCCCGACGTGTTTGGGACGACGGACGACGGACGACAGCCGACCGGGGCAGAGCACCCTCCGTCCGCCGGTGGTCGTCCGTCGGCGGTCGGTTTTGACGTCGCGCTGGGCAACCCGCCGTGGGAGCGCATCAAGTTGCAGGAGAAGGAGTTCTTTGCCGAGCGCGAACACGCCATCGCGGAGGCGCGCACTGCCGCCGAGCGGAGCAAACTGATCCGCGCACTGCCCCAGGCGAATCCCGCGCTGCACGCCGCCTACGCCGCTGCGCTGCGCGGGAGCGAGGCGACCGCGCACTTCCTGCGCACCTGCGGGCGCTTCCCGCTCACCTCCGGCGGGGATGTGAACACCTACGCCGTGTTTGCCGAACTGGCGCGGCAACTGCTGGGGTCGGCGGGGCGGGCAGGCATCATCGTGCCTCTCGGCATCGCCACCGACTACACCTACCGCGACTTCTTCGCCGACCTGGTGAAGAGCGGACAACTGGTGAGTTTCTACGATTTCGAGAATCGTGAGGGTATCTTTCCCGGCGTGCATCGTAACTATAACTTCGCGTTGACAACCTTGATAGGTGACGCTCTTCCACAGAGTGAGGCCGAATTTACCTTTTTCATGACCCAGTTTGACCACCTGCAAGACGACAGGCGCCGCTTTGCCTTGAGTGGCAGAGATCTAGCGCTCATCAATCCTAACACGCGCACTGTGCCCGTCTTCCGCACCCGCCGGGACGCCGAGTTGACACGCAAACTCTACTGCGCTGCGCCGGTGCTGGTGAGCGAGGAGACAGAGGAGAATCCGTGGGGGGTGTCGTTCTTACGGATGTTTGATATGACCAACGACTCCAACCTCTTCTGCACGCGTGAGGAATTGGAGGCAGAAGGTTTTGTACTGGAAGGCAACCGCTTTGTGTGCGGCGATGAGATTTTTTTGCCGCTATATGAGTCCAAAATGATGCACCAATTTGATCATCGTCATGGTACTTTTGAAGGCCAAACACTCGAGGAAGTCAAGAAAGGCTATTGTGCAGAGCTGACTGAGCAGGATTATACAACCCCCAGCTTTCTTTCTATGCCTCGGGCCTGGGTTGCTGGCGGAGAGGTTAGTCAACGGACCGGGCCGTGGGGCGAAAAGCACTACTGGTTTATCGGTTTCAGGAATGTCACACGTGCTGTTGATCGTAGAACAGCGACATTCACGGTTATACCTTACTGTGGAGCTGGCAACTCTGTTCCTGTTATTACATTCGATTTTCCAGATGTGCCTCGACTGTTGGCATTTCTGGCCAATGTGAACTCACTCTCATTCGATTACGTTGTTAGACAGAAGATGGGGGGTATAAACCTGAACTTCTTCATAGTCAAACAACTCCCCGTCCTCCCTCCCACCCGCTACACCCCCGACCTGCTCGGCTTCATCGTCCCGCGCGTCGTCGAACTCACCTACACCGCTTGGGACCTGGCCCCCTTCGCGCAGGACATCTTGAACGAGGTTGGGCCGGAGGCGTGGGCGCGCTGGTTCGCAGATGCGCCAGTACACACCAGCCCGCCACCGGCGTGGGCCAAGGCGGCCACGCCCGCCCCCTTCGTGTGGCATGAGGAACGCCGCACCCACTTGCGCGCGGAACTGGACGGGCTCTACGCCCACCTCTACGGCCTCACGCGCGAGGAACTGGCCTACGTCCTCGACACCTTCCCCATCGTGCGGCGGAAGGACGAGGGGAGGTATGGGGAATACCGGACGAAGCGGATGGTGTTGGAGAACTATGACGCGCTCGAGGGGCAGTTTGAGTAGAGGCCTGTCTCGTTTGGGTTCAAGGGTGGTATAATGAGAGGCACAGGCACACCGGCCAGAAATTCACCCGCCGCAGGGTCAAAAGCCAAACCGCTCTGCGCTTTACCGAGTTTTTGATGTAGCAGCGGCAGGTTATGGTGGATACCTGTACCGCCCGGCGCAGAGTAAGTACCTGTGATTGCGATTCATGGGAGTAACTGAAATGGCACTCTACCTGATCCCATTCCACTACGTTTTTCCAGAAGTCGCGGCCAAAGAGACCCGCGTGCTGACCATACTCCAGCCGCAAGCTGGCTTACCGCCAGACGCTTACGACCTGTGGGAGTTCTATTGCCCTGATCCCGAGTGTGATTGCCGGCGCGTCATGCTCAACGTGGCGAGCGCAAAACAGCCCGACCGCTTCCTGGCCTCCATCGGTTACGGGTTCGACCGGGACGACGAGATGGCCGGGCCGTATCTCGACCCGTTGAATCGCCAGAGCCAGTACGCCCCCAAATTGTTCGAACTGCTGTCCGAGGTTCTCTTGCACGATCGGCGTTACGTGGCCCGGCTGGAACGGCATTATGCGATGATCAAGCAAGCAGCAGCCGATCCCACTCATCCAGCCCATCGCAAACTGCAAGAACTGGAAGCCATCAGCCCAGAACGCACCCGGAAACCCCAACCTTCAGGCCCGCGCATAGGGCGTAACGACCCGTGTCCCTGCGGCAGCGGCAAGAAGTACAAGCAGTGCTGCGGCCGGAGACAGTGACAGATGACCGACTCTCCTTCCGATGATGTAAAGGCGATCCTACACCTGCTGGAGACGGATCCGGCAGCCTTCGAGCGCCTGATCGAACCTATCATGCACCGGCAATATCAGGCGGCTTTGGCGGCCCTGCGCGCCGGGATGGAAAACCCCGCCCGCGAGCGCAAGGCGGTGTGGGGCCTTCTGACCGCCCTGGAGACCAGCGGTCGCCCTGCCCCACAGCATATCCCGGCATTGGTCGAACTGGAACGCATCGCCAGAGAGACCGGCGGCACGGCATACTGCGCCGTCGAGGAGACCCTCTTCAAGGAGATGGCCCAGTTGAACCATCCGGACCTGGTTCCATTCCTGTTGGAGGCCTTCCGATACCGGCGTCCCCGCGACCAATTCGCCGGGCGGCGGTGCGAGTACTCGGCCGACGTCACCGTGGCAATCGCCGCCCGCACGGGAGAACCCCAGGCCATCGCTGCCTTGGGTGAGATGTTGGCCGACCCCACCCCCAAGATCCGCGGCATCACGCTGGTCGTCATCTACGAGGCCTACGAGCGGGAAGGCTGCGAGATGCCCCCCAGCCTGCTCGACCACTTCTGGCGGCTGGCCCGGGAAGACCCCGACCAGCGCGTGCGCCAGACCGCGCTGGCCTTCCTGCAGCGCATGGGCCAGGTCAATTGCGAGGAGGCACTGCGGTATCTCGAAGGTGAGGACTGAAAGCGGAGGCGGTATATGGAAGAATGGGACCAATAGTATGACCGAGCAGCGCGTGGTTCTGAGCGGAGAACTCTCACTGGAGACCATGGCGGCCCTTCTGCTTCCCCTGGAACCCCTGTGGGACCCGTTCGCACCACTCGATCCAGTGCATTTCGACCTCACCGGCGCCAGGTTCATCTGGCCGGCAGCGATCACCTTGCTGACCACCACGGTGCTACGCCTGCGGCAGGACGGGTTCCCGGTACGCATCTCCCGCCCCGTCTCGGACAAGGTAGACGGCTACTTGAACCGGATTGACTTTTACGCCCTGACCGAAGTCGAGGCAGATTATCCCTGGCCACGGTACAGCGCCGACGGGCGGTTCCGCGAGGTCGTGCAGGTTCAGTCGGAAAAGGAAGGGGAGGTCGTAGCCGGTGAACTCATGGCAATTCTGAGCCGGAACGTGGGCGGGGTCGGGGACATCTACAGAGCCGTCCAGTACACCTTCCTGGAGATCGTGAACAACGTGTTTCACCACGCCCACTCCCCCACCCAGGCGGTGATCTGCGCACAGTCATATCCCAAACTCCAGCAGGTAGAGTTGGCGGTGGTAGATAGCGGGCGCGGCATTCCGGCCAGCCTGGGCCAGAACCCCACGTGGGCCGGGCAGTTCTCCACCGCTGCTGAGGCGATTGAACTGGCCGTCAGGCCGCGTGTGACCGGCCGGCCAGACTACAACACCGGCGAGGGCCTCTTCTTCACCCTGGAGTTCGTCAAGGCGAACGGAGGCGACGCCTGTGTGCACTCGCAAGACGGCGCTCTGTGGGTCCACGGGAACCAGGTCAGCGTGCACTCGGCACCTTTCTGGCCCGGCACCTGGGTGGGCCTCCGTTTCCGCACTGACCAGCCCGTGGATACAAAGGCCATCTTTGACCGGTTCGCACCGCCTGAGAATGAGTTCGAATGGCTGTTCGGCAACTAGGGAGTAAACGATGAAAGCAATTCGCCTGCAAGAATGGGGCCGTGTCCTGGGCACTCGCCTGTTGGGGGAGGAGATCCGCCGAGAAGTAGAGACCTTGCTGGACCAGGGGGAGATCGTCAACCTGGACTTGAGCGACGTCGAAGTCGCGTCTCCTTCCTTCGTGGATGAGTTGGTGGGCAAGCTGTTCTTGCAGTATGGACAGGAAGCGTTGAGAGGGCGTCTCAGGATCGTGCAGGCTCCTCCTGAAATCCACGCCCTGATCCGGCGCATGGTGGGGGAGCGGCTGAAGGAACGCCAGGCGCCGCCTCACCTGGACCAGGCTGAGATGCCCCGGCAAGTTCAGGGTGGGCGACTGCAGGAAGGTCCGGGCGAGTACGTCGTACCGGCAGACAGTTCATCTGCGCCTGGGCTGAACCCATTCGAGATCCTCGCCGCCGTCCAGCGGGACTACCTCACCTACGTCCAGACTTTCCAGCGCTTTCAGAACCCCGAGATCCGCGATTGGGTGCTGGAGCGGGTGCAGAGCGGGACGCTGCTGTGGAAGCCCCCTTACATCCAACTCTCGCGCCCCTTCGCGCCCGGCGACCGGCTGGAGGACCTGGTGGCCGAGGGGCTGCTCCACCCCGGCACCCCGCCCATCTTCCGCCGCGACCCTGAGGACCCCGCCTCGCCCCCCATCTTCCCCTACCGCCACCAGAGCGAAGCCATCCGCCGCATCCTGGGCACCCCCTCCCTCCCTTCCCTCCCTCCCCTCCCTTCCTTCCCCTCCCCATCCAACGTCGTCGTCGCCACCGGCACCGGCTCCGGCAAATCCTTTGCCTTCGGCATCCCGATCGTCTCCGAAGCGCTGCGCATGCGCGAGCGAGGTATCGCGGGGATCAAGGCCGTGATCGTCTACCCGATGAATGCACTGGCCAACTCCCAGTACGACGACTTTGCCCGGCGCCTGCACGGCAGCGGCCTCACCATCGCTCGCTACACCGGCGACACGGCCACCAGCCCAGCCGAGGCACTGGCCGAATACACCCACGCCACCGGCCGCCAGCAGCCCTACGATAGCGAGATCCTCTCGCGCGAAGAGATCCAGGCCCATCCGCCGGACGTCCTGATGACCAACTACGTCATGCTGGAACTGCTGCTCACCCGCTTCGAGGATCGCCAACTGTTCGCCACGCCGGACGTACTGCATTTCCTGGTGCTGGACGAGGTCCACACCTACACCGGCCGGCGCGGCGCGGACGTGGCGGCACTGATCCGCCGCTTGAAGCAGCACACGCATACGGTGGGTAAACTGCGCTGCATGGCGACCAGTGCCACGGTCGAGAGCGCGGGCGGCGAAAGCGGGGCCGCAGCGATCGCAGACTTCGCCCAGAGACTGTTCGGCGAACCGTTCGCAGCCGAGAACGTCATCACAGAGTTCTATGCACCGCTGCCGGCCAACCTTCCGCCTCTCCTGCGCGCCGTTGCCGAGGCCCTGTCCACCGGCCCCCAAACCCTCCCCCAACTCGCCCATGACCTCAACGTCTCCGCCGACGCGATCCAACAAGCCCTCCTCCCACCTCCAATCTCCAACCTCCATTCTCCAGTCTCCATTCTCCAATCCCCAGCCCCCAAACTCCACGCCTTTTTCTCCCAGGGCCGGGCCATCACCGCGTGTCTCTATGGTTCGGCCGCAAGCGAAGCGACGCTCACCACAGGCCCGCACCTCAATGACCGGGGCGAGCGGGTGTGCCCCATCTGCGCCGATGAAGGCCGGGAGGACATCCCGACGTTCCCACTCGTCTTTTGCCGTGCCTGCGGGCAGGAATTCTGGAGCGTGGCCGCCGGCACAGACGGTACGCTTCATCCGGCGGATCTGGATGCCGTTGACGTGCCAGGGCGCTTGGGGTATCTCCTGGCCGGTCACCAGGAGGTAGAATTGCCCGATCACTGGTTGACGCCCACCGGCAAGGTGCGCGGCGGCGAGAAAGGGTACATGGACGTCGTACCAGAGCAGCACACCGTCTGCCCAATCTGCGGACGGCTGGATAGTGACTGTGACCACAGCAAGCGTGCCATGACGTTCTTCCCGGCGCCGTTTCTGCTCTGTCCCACGTGTGGCATCGTCCACGACCGGCGTTCCAGGGAATACAACAAGCTCTTCATCTTCGGCTCGGTGGGACGTTCCACCGCGACCGACGTGCTGGTCAGTGCGCAGGTGCAGACCCTGCCGCCACAGGCGAACAAGGTCATCGCCTTTTCAGACAACCGGCAAGATACGGCGCTGCAGGCCGCGCACATGAACAGCCTGCACCACCGCTTCACGTTCCGCCAGACGCTCTACACCGCGCTGGTGGAGGGCGGTTACGTGGTGGGCGAACCTCGGAGCGCGACGCTGGAGCACGTGGGAGGACTGCTGTACGAGGCCCAGAAACATCACGGCGTCCTGCCACCGTTCGAAACCAGCCAGCGCATCTTTGGGCGAGATCGGGAGGCAGAAGGCCGCTACCAGCGGTACCTGGACTTTGTCACGCTGTGGGAGTTGGGTGGCACACACCGGCGCACGCATCAGAACCTGGAGGACGTGGGCCTGTTAGCGGTGGGCTATCATGGCCTGGATGAGTGCGCGGCGGCCTCCGATTTCTGGGCCGACGTGCCTATCGTGGCAGATTTGGAACCGGATACACGCTACGACGTGTTGCTGGGGCTGCTCGATTTGATGCGCAAACGACTGGCCCTCCGCCACGACGCGATCCTTGAGCCGGTCAAGTTCAACAACGACGTGGCTTCAAGGATCAACGAGGAAGCCTACATCCACGACGAATTGTTCCACGGGCCGGTCGGCTACAGCGACACGGCAGAGAGTAGCCGTGGTTACACGCTGTACCGGCTGACGGGGACCAACACGCAGCCAGTGGTCTGGATCAGGCGTGCCTTCAGCAGCCTGGGCGTGATGCTCGACCACGCCGGTGCAGTCGCGCTGGTCGGGCAGATCGTGGCCAGGCTGGGCGATCCGCGCGCAGAATTCCTGGTCAAGCACACCGTCACCGGCTACGGGAAACAACACCATGATCTGTGGATGGTCAACCCGGCCGTCATCACTTTGCAGGCTGACGCTACGCCCGAGCACTGGCGCTGTCCGAAGTGTGGGACGGTGCATCGCTTCCGCGCGCTGCGCGCCTGCACTGGCTCCACCTGCCGGACAACGCTGGATCGGCACGACCTGCAAGGCAACTACTTCCGCCAGGTGTATGCCACGCCCCTGGGCGAAGCCGTCCCGGTGAAGGCGGCTGAGCACTCCGGGCAGGTCCCCGGCCAGGAGCGGCGGGAACTGGAAGTGCGTTTCCGCGACAGCCAAGATCCACTCAACGTCCTCATCTGCACACCGACGATGGAACTGGGCATTGACATCGGGCACCTCAACGCTGTGACGTTGCGCAACGTCCCGCCCAGCCCCTCCCATTACGCCCAGCGCGCCGGCCGGGCTGGACGCAGCGGGCAGCCATCGCTCATCAGCGTTTTCGCCGGCGTCGGCTCGGCCCGCGGTCCGCACGATCAGTACTTTTACCGCTTCCCTGAAAAGATGATCGCCGGGGCGATTGCTGCGCCGCGCTTTCGACTGGACAACCAGGCGCTGCTCAAAGCCCACGTCCACGCGCTGGTGTTGGAGACCATGGGCCTCCAGGGAGCCGAAAAGTTATACAGCGAACCACAGGACCTGTTAGATCTGGATAGGCCCAACTTCCCTCTGCAGGCCGATTGGAAGGCTGCCTACCAGACGGGTATTGAGCGATACTTGGATGTGATTGTCTCCGCCGTCGAAGAGGCATTCGCAGAAGAGGTCAAGCAATTCAAGTGGTTCGACCGTGCATTCGCCGAAGCGCAAGTCAGAGGCTTTGTGGATGGGTTGGACAGGGCGATGGATCGCTGGCGGGACGAGTACGCGCGCCTGGACGCCGAACGGGAGGCGCTCAACCGGCAGTTGGGCCGGCAGGGAGTAGACAGCAGCCTGAACCGGCGGCGAGTGGTCGTCGAAGCCAAGCTGCAAGCGATGCGTGAGGGCGAACGCGACTGGTATCTGTACCGCTACCTGGGAGATGAAGGATTCCTGCCGGGGTATGCCTTTCCACCGCAGGCCGTGGCGCTTTCATTCGATGACCGCGAAGACGAACTGGCGCGCAATCCGGCAATTGCACTGACAGAATACGCCCCAGGCAACTTTGTCTACTACCGGGGCCAACGGTACGAAATCACCCACGCCCGGCCCCGCACCCGGCAGGCCGAAAGGTCCTCCACCCCTCCCCCTTCGCCCAGCATTGGGCGAGAGGCCGGGGGTGAGGGCCCCCAGGTGGAGTTGGACGTCGAGCCGGTACTCGTCTGTCCAGAGTGCCAGCGAGCGTACGTGGGGAGGGATCAGACGAAGCGGGCCCAATGTGAATGCGGTGCCAGCCTGAGTGCTAACCATCCTCGACAGGGCATGGCGATCACCGACATGTATGCCCAGCGGCGCGCCCGCATCACGGCCGACGAGGAAGAGCGCTTGCGCCTGGGATACGCCGTCACGTCCCACTATCTTGCCGGTGGGCAGCAGCGTTCCTACCGCGTTTTGACTGACCAGAAGGAATCGTTCAGGCTCACTCTGGAGCATGGCGGGAACATCCTGCTGCTCAACCAGGGCCAGCGCGAACGGGAAGGAGAACCACAGGGCTTTACGCTGTGCACCAGGTGCCACCGCTGGATCGTTGAAGGGAACGACGAAAAACACATCCGCACGCCCCAGCAGCAGGGAGAATGCCCGCAGGCGGCGCAGAGCAACGACCTGCTCAGGCGGCTGTGGCTGATGAAAACCCTCCAAAGTGACCTGGCTTTACTGGACGTACTGCTGTCTGCAGACGTAGAACCGGAATCGTTCTATACCACGCTCCTGTATACCTGGACGCGTGCGCTGATGGTGGCCTTTAATCTGGACGAGAGCGAGTTGGATGGCTTCCTGGCCCCAGGACCAGGTAAGGAGACGCCATACCGGATCGTCATCTACGAGACGTCGGCAGGCGGCAGCGGCGTGTTGGCCTCGCTGGCGGAGAAAGGGCGGCTGGAGACAGTTGTGGCACGTGCCCGAGAGATGCTTCACGAGGGAGACCCGGAAGGAGGGTGCGAGCACGCCTGCTACGACTGCCTGCTCAGTTTCTACAACCAACGTTTCCACAGGTTGCTCGACCGCACATTGGTGTTGCCCTGGTTGCAGTCGCTGGAAAATCTGGCAGTCGAACCGGAGGTGGCCGAGGATCGCCTGGCTGCGCTGGAAGCCCAATGCCAATCCGATCTCGAGTGCCAGGTGCTACGCACCATCCACGAGCGTGGGCTTCGGCTGCCTGACGAGGCCCAGAAGACCATCTACGATGGCGACGAACCCATTGCCAGCGCCGATTTCTTCTACACGCCCCGCATGCTGGTCTTTGTGGATGGCTCCCCGCACTATCGAGACTACGTCCAGGCCGCCGACGAACGCAAGCGGCGGCGGCTCAAGGCGCTGGGATACCGGGTGGTGGTGGTAAAGGGGGGCGAGCCAGAGGCTGGGTTGAACGACCTGGCGGCACGGATGGTTGGATAGGGTCTAAGAAAGAAAGCGCGTCACACGAGGATAACAGTACCATGAGCACAAGAACGAAACTGCTGGCGATTTTAGGCTCATTGATGGCCGCCCTTGCCATCGTCGTCCTTGGCCTGGCGGCCTTCAGCGGGGATTCTGCTGTTCGGGCTGCGGTTGAGCCAGCGCCCAGAGCAACGCTTGATCTGGCCAATCCGCCGCTGGTCCCGCGCGTGACCGTCATCGTGGACGGCGTCCCTCCGGTTCAACAAGCCACCGGCATCGCGCTGGACCCGTCGGCGGCCGCGGTGTGGGTCACCGAAGAACTCGTCGCCGACGGGCGCCTGGTGCGCGTGGACCTGGCCTCTGGCGCCGTGACCCCCGTCGCCAGCGGGCTGAACCAACCCGGACACCTGGTCGTCAGCGGCACACGGGCGTTGGTGGCGGGCAACGTCGGCGATCCGATTGCACTCGTGCAGATAGACCTGAACACCGGCAGCGTCACCCCGCTGAGCGATGAACTGGGCGGTGGGCTATCGGGCGTGGCGGCCAACCGGGCCTGGACGCGGGCCTACGTGGTCAACTATGGCAGCGGCGCATTGTCGCGCGTGGACATTGACCCGGCCTCGACCACGTTCAGGCAGGTCACCCCCATTGCGGGCGGATTGAGCGGCCCGCGCGACGTCGTCCTCAACAGCGCCGAAGACGCCGCCTACGTCACGGAGCAGAACGGAGGACGGTTGGTGCGGGTGGACGTCAACCCGGCCTCGCCAGACTATGGAGACGTCGTGACCATCACGGCCAGCCTCGATGGCCCGCGGGGATTGACCCTCAGCCAGGATGGCAAGCGCGTCTACCTGGCCGAGGAGGCCAGCCGGGAGTTGACGGTGATTGACGTAGACCCTGCCTCGGCGGGATATGGCACCGCCGCCACCATCCTGACCGGGCAAGCGCTGCGCGACGTCGTGCTGAGCCCAGACGGGCGAGCGGCCATCGTGACTGACGCGGGCGACGGCGTCCTGGTAGTGGACGTGGACCCCGGCTCGCCCAACTATGGCCGCATCGTCACACGCCTCACGCCGGTGCCCCTGGATGGGGCGCGGGGGCTATGGATGAACAGCAGCCGCACGCGGGCCTACGTGGTCTGCGAGTTTTCGGGCTACCTGAGCCGGGTGGACGTTGACCCGGCATTGCCGACCTTTGGCCAGACTGCACGATTGGCCAGCGGCCTCGAAGTCCCCGTGGACGTGATCGTAGATGCCGGCGAGCAGGTCGCCTACGTCGCCCGCGAACGCAGTCCCACCCGGGGCGCCAACGTCGTCAGCCGCGTGGACCTGGGCAGCGGCCAGGTGACGACGGTAACGGACGCCATTGGCCAACCGGTGGACCTCACGTTTGCCCCCGGTGGGCAGGCGGCCTACGTGGTGGATCTGGCCTACGACCAGGTGCATCGCCTCACGCTGGCCACCGGGGTCGTAACTACGGTGCTGTACGGATTGACCAACCCGTTCGGCATGGGGCTGGCACCGGATGGGGTCAGCGCGTTCATTGTCACTGAACCAGCTGCCCCCTCCTTCCCGCCGGGTGACCTGCTCGCCGCCAACCTGGCCACGGGCTCGTGGTCAATCCTGGCCCGCGACGTGATCAGCGGGGCCACTTCCATCGTGGTCAACCCAGCCGGCACGCGCGCCTACGTCACGCAGTTTGGCATCGAAACGGATTGCACCGGTAAACTCAGCCGGGTAGATCTTGTCTCACCCACCTACCTGAGCGTCACCGACATCTTGACCGGCCTGTGTGGCCCACACGATCTGGACGTGCGCGCCGACGAGCGGCAGTTCTACGTGGTGCTGGTGGGCAGCCGGCAACTCATCCGTGTGGACCTGGTGCACGTGGTCTATTTGCCCCTGGTGTTGAGGGGGCGATGATCAT
>Ga0315284_10012657_pt1 | contig 12014 bp, 18 predicted proteins | sample YL17G09_16_MG_FD_203696 | JGI IMG/M metagenome (GOLD analysis project Ga0315284, IMG submission 203696) | Sediment microbial communities from Yellowstone Lake, YNP, Wyoming, USA - YL17G09_16 | ecosystem: Environmental > Aquatic > Freshwater > Lake > Sediment | place: USA: Wyoming | collected...
CCACGCGGATCGAAACGGCTTGAATAACCGACGTGGCAACTTGCGAGTCGCTACCAGATACCAAAACGGCGCTAACCAGTGCGCTCACCGCAATAACACGACGGGTTTCAAGGGCGTCACATGGCACTCATCAAGGAAGAAATGGCGAGCGCGCATTCGGGTAAACTCCCGCCGGCTCAGTCTTGGCTTGTTCGACACCAAACGTGAAGCCGCCAATGCTTACGATGAAGCCGCACTCAAATACTTCGGCCCTTTTGCATATCTAAACCCGGTTTTAAGAGCCCCCACGCCAACCCACCGCACGACGAAAGACGGTCAACCGGCGATGCAGTGCGGCAATCAAGCCAAGTACGTCTACAAGGCTGGCAGTAAGGTGAGCCGCGAGGCCGCCAAGAAGAAAGCCATCAAGCAGGCCCGCGCCATTCAACGGCGAAGCGGGGTGCCTGCGGACCTTTAGACCCACCCACTTCCTTGGAGTCTCTATGACGACTTGCACCATTGAGCATCGACGTGATGGGGATTGTATCGAGACGTGGGCTGTCACGGAAGACATGATTCAGAAAGATGGTGACAGAGCCCGTATCGTCTTTCCTGTTGGCCAGATTGTGCTGGCGAGTTTTGATGAATTGCACTTTTGCATCCCTGACGGGCAGAAAGTGTTGAAGGAGGTCCAACAGCGTTGAACAACCGTGCATTATTCATTGGCGGGCCTATCGACGGGCAAGAGCGTCTTGTACGGGCGACGACCATGACCCTTCGGGTCGAAGCCGTTGCCTACCAACGGCTCTTTGCCTTTGGCGAACAAATTTTCATCTATTCAGTGTGCGACGTGGCTGAGACGCTGTTACATCTTTGGAACCGTTACACGGGCGGCAAGTATGCGGACCCTGCCTGATTGCTACAAGTTTATTCGCAGATTGATTTGTTTGTAACCCTGCGTCCACCTAAAAGGTATTGGAGTAACCAATGTCAGATCAGTTGTATTCGCAGCCCGAGGACCGAGGTGACGAGTGGGACGAAGATGAAGACGAGTGGGACGAAGATGAGGACGAAGATGAAGACGAGTGGGACGAAGATGAGGACGAAGATGAAGACGAGTGGGACGAAGATGAGGACGAAGATGAAGACGAGTGGGACGAAGATGAGGACGAAGATGAAGACGAGTGGGACGAAGATGAGGACGAAGATGAAGACGACCCGGACGACGTGATGAATCAGCCCTAGCTGATCCGCTCGCGGCGGAAACAGTACCCCTCACCGCAGTGTGACAACGGCAGAGGTTCTTGGTTCAACTCCAGGCGCTTCCATTTTATATCTTTGACACGGAGAATCACGATGAACGTGTATGCCATATCTGATCTTCATTTAGGCGACGGCGGTCCGCGCGACAATTTCGCCTACGGTAGCCACGAGAAGGATTTGCTTTCCTTCTTGGACATGGTTGAAGCAGACCAAGGCAAACTGATAATCTGCGGCGACTTGTTTGAGTTGTGGCAGAGCAACATCAGCCAGGTCTTGACGAAGCGGGTCTACCTGCTCGACCGGCTGGCTAAGATGAACGCCATCTACGTTCTGGGCAACCACGACGCTGATCTACTGTACTTTGTAGGGCGTGATTGGTTGAATCACCAGTTCTTCCACAACATGGTGAGTGATTTCACGTTGTCGATTGGTGGCCGTCGCTTCAGTTTCATCCACGGCCACCAGGCCGATGCGTATTGCTCCGGCGACACGCCGGGTCTTGGCCGCATCACGGCAATTTACTCTGGGCTGTGCGAAGACAAGAATGGCGGCCCGATGCTCGACAAGTATCGTACCGTGGAGGACAAGGCGGTTGGTCGGTTAGAGAAACTGGTTAGCTTGTGGAGTCGTCTACGGGGCAAACCTGATCGGTTCACCGCAATCAATCGCAGCTTACGTGATCTGTACGTGAAAATGGGCTGTGACGTGATAGTCTGCGGCCATACGCACTTCCCGGGACGCATCAGTAGTTGGCACTACAACACTGGCACCTGGGCAGAGCGGACCAACAGCTTCGTGCGGATCAACAGTTTTGGTGCGGTTGGCGTCTATGACTGGGTGGATGGCCGAGCTACCCCAAATCTGACGGAGTTGTCTATCTGATGGCGGACTCTCAGAACCCCTGGGACACTTGTCAACCTGAACCGATTGCCGTGGACCGTATCTTCTATGACGCGGACTTCAACTGCCGCGACGTGTTTACGCCGCAGTCAGTGAAGGAGTTGGCGGATAGCATCACAAATCTGGGGCGACTGATCTATCCGGTGTTGGTGCAGCCCTGGAACAAGGAGCCGGGCTACGATTTCCGCCTGATCGTTGGCTACCGCCGCTATAAGGCAGTTACGATGTTTCTGCGGTGGCCAATGATTCCTGCCGTTGTGTGCAAAGGATTGACCCAGCATCAAGCCGTGTTGTTGAATGTCTCGGAAAATCTTGAGCGGAAAGACTTGAACATCTGGGAAGAGGCCCGCGCCTTGAAACGCCTCTATCCCAGGGGAGTGACGACTCGACAGGCTGCGACGGAACTGAAGAAGACTTGTTACTGGGTGCAAACCCGCCTGCGGCTACTCAAGATGCCGCACGCCGTACAACAGCAGGCCGCTGCTGGTCTACTGTCCCAAGCCACGTTGCACGCGATAGCGGGTTTGGAAAAGCCCGAGGATCAAATTCAAGCTGTCGGCAAAATTGCCGAAGCACGAGTGCGCGGAAAAGGCAAACGTCTGCCTGGGTTGGATCGGCGACTCAAGCGCCGCACCGGCAAGGTTCGCGGCAAAATCGAAATCAATCAAATGGTGGAACGACTATTGGCAGCCGGTATCGGCGGGCTAGCACCGCGCGTAGGCGCGTGGTGCGCGGGCAATGTCGCTGATGACGATTTGTTGGCCGACATTGACAAGGCTAAATGCATTGATGCCGCATATGTTGCAGAGGAAGAACTATGAGTACGGATGTAACACCTACGCTCAACCTCAAGTCGCTCAAGAAGGGCACGGTGTTGTTCTTGGAGTGCGAATCGGATTTGTACGAAATAACCTTGCTCCAACCTGAGCATGGCGTCGTCGAGATCAGTTCCAATCTTCCGGCCCTGCGGCAAGGCACGGTCGGCCAGTTTATTTGCAGCGTGCAGTGGAGCCACCCTGGCACGCGGCTGAATGTCATTCAGCAGGGGTGGGCGGCAATCTTCCGTTTTTGCAATGGTGAGTACCAGACACAGCCCGTCGTATCAGCCAGCATCCGCGGCAAGCGTACAGATGGGAGCCGCTGGTCTTACGAAGTGTTTTGATACTTGGGTTAGCCTCTTGGAGTCTTTGACATGTTGACAGTTGTGATTGGTGTTGTGTTGGTGATCCATGCAGTGGCGTTGATGCTGCTATGTCGTGCGCACTTTGTGCAGTGCCGCGCCAAGGAGGCGTGGAAGACCTACGCTTTGACTCTTGAAACTTTCGTGGATTGCGACGGGGACCAAGAAGAGATTGCCTTTGCGTGTGGCATCCGTTCGGCTGCCTACCGGGAGGCGAGTCAACAATCTATCAACGCTGTGGAAGCGGTCGGACTGGCGGCCGAACGCCTGTACGAAATCGGCGAATATCCAGACGCCTACGGAACCAACTGCTTTCTGCCCGCAGCACGCTGAATTGCGGTTGGAAACCTTCTATCAAGAGGCAGCATGAATCCTCCGCGCCTATATGTGGATTCCGAAACGGTTGGCCTCCACAGCATGATGGTGCTGTTGCAGTACGCTGTAGAAGACGGCCCCATCACGCTCTACGAAGTCTGGCGGCGACCAATCCGTGAGACACTGGCGCTAATTGAGTGGATGATGGGGTATACGGTCGTCGGCTTCAATTTGGCTTACGATGTGTACCACATCTGCAAAGTCTACACGATCTTTCGCCTCTGTGACCCGGACTGGATTCCCGAGGAACATATCGACGAGATCGCTATGTTGGAGCCACAGGGGCAAGACGGGCCGTGCGTCAAGCCGGCCGCCGCCCTAGACCTGATGCTTCACTCTCGCAAAGGCCCCTTCCAAAGCCTCATGTCGCGGGACGACATCCGCATCAAGCGGGTGCCGACCGCGTTGGCGTATGCGCTGGCCGACGAGTTGGAGCATCGGGTCCACTTGGATGACATCTACTTTGCCAAATCAGCAGATAAGGATGCACCACGTTGGCATGTCTTTGACCGCAAGGACAAGTGGGGCGGATTGGACCCTGACTTCAAGGACGTGGTGCTTCGCTTCCACCCGGCCGGTGGCCTCAAGTTTCTGGCCGAGCACGCCTTGGGTCTAAAGCCCAAGTTCGTTTACAAGGACGTAGAGCCGCCTACGGCTTGGCGGCCTTATGAGTTGGGCTATGCGCCCACGGCCCTTGCCGTGTCGAGTCCCGAAAAGAAGTGGGAAGTCTGGGGCAAGAAGAAGGGCAAAGTCAAGATCGTGGAGGCAGTCCCCGAGCCGCCAATCAGCGACTTCGAGGCAGACATGGCGGATGAGCACGATGACGAGCAGGTCGTGCCCCCTATTGCTGTTGATCCCAACTGCAAGCTGCTTGGCATCGCGTGGCCGGGGGTGATCCGCAAGCACATCGACTACTGGGCGACCCGCGCCGACGCCCGCGAGTACGCCAACGACGACATCGTTTACACGCGGGCACTCGACAAGCACTTCGGGTGTCCTGAACCGAACGACGATGATTCCGTGCTGGCTTGCATGGTGCCGGCCGTTCGGTGGCACGGGTTCAAGATCAATAAATCTGGTATTCAGGAGTTGATGTGCAAGGCTCAACAAGTCGTCGCCGACAGCCCGGTCAACATCAATAAGCCTTCCGAGGTTCGAGCCTACGTCACGGCGGCGATGAATGACACCGAATCTATTGTGCTCGAAGAGTCCACGAAGAAAAGCAACCTCGAAGCCATCCTGGACTGGGAGATCATGTCCGAAGAAGAGTGCGGTTGCCGCAACCCTGATCCACAAGGCTTCCTTGTCTGCAACCCAGATTGCGTTCGCTGCGGCGGCACGGGCTTCTTGCAGGTGGGCAAGCACCCAGCGGCCATTCGCGCCAAGACGATCTTGAATGTCAAGTTTGCCGCCAAGGAAGTGGAGTTATACAACAAGCTGCTGGTCGCCGGCAAGTTCCATGCTTCATTCGTGGTTATCGGTGCCCTTTCGTCTCGCATGGCCGGGGCGGACGGTCTGAATCCCCAGGGTATCAAGCACACGAAGGAAGTGCGGCGGATGTTTCCGCTGGCGTGGGATGGAATGGTTCTGAGTCTAGGTGATTTTTCATCCTTTGAGGTCACGCTGGCGGATGCCGTCTATGCTGATCCGGCGTTGCGTGCCAAATTATTGAGCGGTCAGAAGCTCCATGCCTTGTTCGGTATGGCCCTCTCCGGTTTGACGTATGAAGAAGTGCTGGCGTCCCAGGGCAAGGATGATGACTGGTACGACAAAGGTAAGCGCGGTGTGTTCGCCATGATCTACGGCGGTGACTGGAATACACTGGTACAGAAGTTGGGTGTCCCCGCGGAGCGCGCCAAAGCCGCTTACGACAAGTTCTTGTCTGACTACCCCGGTGTGTTCAAGGCCCGGACCAAGACGTTCAACGCCTTCTGCTCCATGAAGCAGCCGGCTGGTATTGGCTCGCAAGTCGTGTGGGAAGACCCCTCGGACTTCGCTATCACGTTTCTGGGCTTCAAGCGGTACTTCACACTGGAAAACAAAATCTGCAAGGCCCTCTTCGATCTGGCCCGCAACATTCCCAAGCATTGGAAGCAGTGCAAGGTCAAGGTTGTCCGCCGAGACCGCGTACAGACGGCCGGTGGAGCCGTCGCCAGTGCATTGTATGGAGCAGCTTTCCAGATGCAAGCCGCGAATATGCGGGCGGCGGCGAATCACGAAATCCAGTCGCCAGGTGCGCAGATAACGAAGCGGGTCCAACGGAAGATTTGGGACTTACAACCCATTGGCGTCCACGCTTGGCAAGTTGCTTTGATGAATGTTCACGACGAGATTCTTTGCGTCAACCACCCGACCATGCCGGACGCGGTTGCGGAGGTTGTCCGTGAGACTGTGGAATCTTTCCGCCCGCAAGTTCCGCTCATCGGGATGGAATGGTACAAGCGTGGGGCGTCGTGGGCGAGCAAGAGCGGCAGCGATGCTGAGGGCATGGTGGTTATTTCATACACGGAAGAGAGTGTCAATGGGTGACATCCGCAGACCGAAGCACAATCAAGAATGGCACATCCAGCAAGACTTGATCGCCTTTCTCAAGGCGCGCAAGTGGCATGTCGAGCGGATGATCGGGAACGCTTTTCAGATGGGCATTCCCGACTTGTTCATCGCCCACAAGAAATGGGGCACACGCTGGATCGACGTGAAGCGGCCGGGTAAGAATTACAGCTTCACGCAGGCACAAAAATTGAAGTGGCCAATTTGGGAGGCGTTCAACATTCCCATCTGGATTCTCACTGCGGCTACGCAAGAAGAGTACGACAAGCTGTTCGCGCTCCCTAATATGCGTGCTTATTGGAAGGCGTCCTGGGGCGAGATTCCTGACATCGACGCCTTGCTGGATGAGCTAGACCGCGAAGCCCTCGGCGGCTTTATGGACGGCTAGTTCACTCTTCATTCTGTCGCAACTTGTTATCAACCGCAAACTGTCTAAAGGTCTGCGCTATGCTTCTGCAACATCGACCCGAACCGTGGATGTGTCTGCCAGTCGCCTTTGCGATGGCGTTGGATATTCCAGTAGCAACTCTTCTTGACGCAGTGGGCCACGATGGCAGCAAGGTCATCTTTCCAAACTTACCGGAGCCGGCTCGCCGCCAGGGTTTTCATGTCCAAGAGTTTGTTCACGTCGCCCTACGACATGGTTTCGCTGTCACACCGACGGAGTTGTTCCCGGTGTTGGCGTCGGCGGATGAACGCCAGACTCACACTGTTCTCTACCCGGACAACAACTGGAAACGCTTTGCTGACGTTCTCGCCGGCAGCCGGGGCGTGATTGACGGCAAGGGTTTTCGCTTCGGGCACGCGGTCGCCTACGACCACGGTCGTGTCTTTGATCCGAAGGGCTGTGAGTACGACTACTCACGCATCGCGTGCGAAGCCCATCAGTTTTATACCCGTTGCGCGTGGCGCATTGACCGGATTGGAGCCCCCGCGTGAATCAGTACAGTAACAGGGAACTGATTGCGGACATGAAAGGATCAGCTTCACTGTCCCGCGAAGAAAATGATCGTCTTTACGACTTGGTTAAGGCTGATGATGTTGCTGCACGGCAACGGATGGCGGTGGGCAATATGTATCTCGTTGTCGAGAAGGTGGCCTATTTTATTCGTCGCTATCCCCGTGCCGCCCATCTGCGTGATGATTTGACCAGTGCTGGTTTCACAGGTGTGTTGCTGGCAGTCAAGGCTGTCGCGGACGGTGACGTTGCGAAAATGAACGTCACTGGTTACATCGCTGTTTGCGTTGGTCGTGAACTAATCCATCTGATGGACTCCGAGAACCCCATCTTCATCGCCTACGGGTCACGCCGCCATGCGCGGCAGCATGATCGCAAACTGAGAATCCCAACTGTTCAATCACTGCCTGGCGACTGTGACAAGCACTATGACGTGGACGACCGAGACGGTCTTAAAGACAACATTGTTACACCAGTTGGGAGCAATGAGACTATCGACTCGTTCGTGATGCTTGAATTACGCGACACGTTGGCGGCGTGTTGCCAGAGTAACAACGAGCGTCAATTCATGCGACTGCGTGAAGCCAAGTATACGTATCAAGAGATTGCAGTCGCGTTGAATATGCCTGTAGCGAGTGTTCACGCGATGAAGAAGCGTCTTTACGAAAGGTTCCTGCGGAGATCACAATGATTCGACGCATCTACCTGGATATGGACGACGTGCTCAATACGTTGGCACCCTACGTGCTCAACGTCGTGGGTTGTCCGATTGGCCCGAGCGACTATTCGCAGTATCCGCGTGAGGGTCGTGGTTTCAACATCCATGAGGTTGCGAACGACATGTTGGGTGAGGCTCGGTATACGCAAGCCACATTTTGGGCCTCGATTCTGCGCTCGGTCTGGGTCAAGGTGCCGGAATCACCCTTCTGTCACTGGCTGATTAACGCTTGCGAGAGCCTTGTCGGCCGGGAGAACGTGTGCATCGCTACATCCCCGACGAAAGACCCCGAGTGTCTGGCCGGAAAGCTGGAGTGGATTCACGATCATTTACCGCCGTGGCTGCACCGCGAGTTTGCCATCACACCACGCAAGTGGCGCTTCGCTCGCCCGGACTCTCTGCTGATCGACGATTGCGACGAGAACATTCGCCTCTGGCGTGAGAATGGCGGCGCGGCCATCCAAGTTCCCCGCCCGTGGAATGCCCTCTGGAAACACGATCCTCAACAGTATCTCGAAGAAAATCTCAAAAGAATCCCGTTTAGCACTCCAATAAACGGCGTCTTTTTTGATTCCACTAATAGACGCCCACGTTGGAGACCGCGGATGGAGACCACTGATGCACGCCGTTGAGTTCATTCCCGCAGGGTGGTTGGAACACGCTGCTTGGGCCGCGCATCGTGGCGAGCGATTGATCGTTTACAGCCGTCCTAGTGAAGTCGAACGGCGTGTAAACGCCCGGCGAAACGAGAATCGTGTGGAACGGATGCTTTTGTCCCTGCTACCCGCACAGGCATGAGAACCTATGAGACGTGAACTTCTGCAACTGGCCGACCACTACAATCCGCTCAAGCACAATGTTGCGGGCTGGTTCATCTCGGAGAAGTTGGATGGGACGAGATGTTTCTGGGACGGCGGCGTCAGCCGTGGCGTCCCTACTGAGGAAGTGCCCTGGGCGTCCGTCACGGACCCTAAGACCGGCAAGCGGAAGGCCAAGATCAAGCCGATGGCGACCGGCCTGTGGAGCCGCTACGGCAACCCGATCATGGCCCCCGACTCGTGGCTGAATCAGCTTCCCTGCTGCCCGCTCGACGGGGAATTGTGGTGCGGACGAGGCAAGTTTCAGCTTTGTCGAAGCATTTGTGCTGGCGACGACCCGGACCCGCGATTCGACAAGATCGTCTACGCTGTCTACAGCAGCCCGCCGCTGGCCGCCGTCTTCTCCACGGGTGAGATCAAGAACGCGAACATGGTCTGCAACGTGGATTACCTTGCGTGTGAGGCATGGATTCGCCAGCGGCTTAACGCCGCCAGCAAACGATCTGAGATTCCGGTCCCCAGACGTTGCCTGGGCGACGACTACAAGTACCTCGAAGCCGGGGCGACGTTCGCCAAGGAATTGGCTGTTCTAAATGAGGCCCTGGAGAACACGCCTGCCTCGATCTGCTACTTGCACAAGCAAGTGAAGTTGATCGACATTCCCGAAGAGGCCGCCGCGCAGGTTGAGGCGTTCCTACAGAAGGTACTCGACCAGGGTGGCGAGGGCGTCGTGGTCCGCAACCCCGAAGCGACTTGGACGCCTAAGCGGCATCGGGGCATCTTGAAGTACAAGCCGTTTAGCGATGCCGAGGGCATCATCATCGGCTTCACCAGCGGTCGGGAGACCGACAAGGGCAGCAAGCACTTGGGACGCATCGGTGCCCTAATCGTGGACTACGGCGGCAAGCGCTTGGAATTATCTGGCCTGACGGACGTGGAGCGGGAGTTCCTCAATCCTTCCATGAGCAGCCACGCGGCCGAGACGCCGGGCAAGGATATGCCAGCGTGCTACCAAGGCAAGCATTTCCAGGTCGGCCAGGTGGTCACGTTTCTCTACAGAGAGTTGAGTGACGACGGCATCCCGAAAGAAGCACGGTACTTCAGACAGAGGGGTGTGGAGTAACCGGTCGGGCATTATGAGATACTTCGCGTGAGATACTTTGGCGGAAAAGCACGTCTGGCCCGTGAACTGGCGGCGATCATCAATCGCTTCCAGGTGCAGTCGTACCACGAGCCGTTCTGCGGCATGTTCAATGTCGGCGCGGAAGTCACGGTGCCGCAACGCTCGGCCGCCGACATCCAACCCGACTTGATTCTGTTGCACCAGGCCGTGCAACAAGGTTGGGCGGGGCCGGCATCTGTAAGCGAAGACGAATATGCGGCCTTGAAGAAAGCGCCGCCAAGTGCGTTGCGAGCCTTTGTGGGTTTCGGATGCAGCAACTCCGGCAAGTTCTTCGGCGGCTATGCCCGGGACGCCACAGGACGCAACTACGCGGCTAACGCCAGCGCCAGCCTGCGTAAGCTGGCCCCCAAGATCAAGGGCGTGCGTTTCACACTGCAATCCTACCTGGATTGCGACGAGTCGGCTGACTTGATGTACTGCGACCCGCCGTACCACGGAACAACAGGCTACACGGTCGGAGCCTTCGATTCCAACGAGTTTTGGCGGTGGGCACGCGAGTATGGCCGGCGATCCATCGTGCTGGTGTCGGAATACACCGCCCCGGATTGGGCGACCGTGTACTGGCAAAAGGAAGTACACACCGACATGAATGCCAAGGCAGGCGGCAAGATCGCTCGCATGGAAAAACTGTACACCATTGGGAGTGTCGTATGAAGCGCGCCGAGATCATGGCCGTTGCTCGCACGCAAGAAACCGATGCCTCATGCATCGGTTCCAAGCGGGGAATGAGTCGCCGAGGCAAACGTCTTGGTGCGAAGAAGGTTAGGCAACACTTGAAGACCACGGATCATCGTGAGGCGAAAGAATGAAGTGCATCGTCTGCGGCAAAGAAGTTCTCGAATTGGAACACTTCAGTGACGACGACGGTAGCAAATGCTGGGATGGCGGCATCGTCGCATGGGTGACGGCTGGCTATGGTTCGATTCACGATTGCTTGCGCTTCCTTATCTGCATCTGTGACGGCTGTTTGACGAAGTTGAAGGCATCGTAACCAATTGATGGCAAGTACAGTCTCTAAGCTAACTGACCAGGGTCTAATCAGCCCGCCTACCTGGCTCCCGGACAACATCATGTTCGAGGGCTTGCAAGGGAGCAACGCCTACGGTGTCGCCGTGGATACGAGCGACTTTGATGTTGTCGGTTTCTGTGTTCCGCCAAAAGACCTGATCTTCCCGCATCTCGCGGGCGAGATCGAGGGGTTCGGTCGGCAGAAGAAGCGGTTTGTCAGCTACCAGAAGCATCACGTCCGCGACCAGCAGGCACAGAACGGGGCTGGCCGTGAGTACGACTTCAACATCTACAACATCGTCCATTACTTTCACTTGGCGATGCAGAACAATCCGAACATGCTCACGAGCCTGTTCCTGCCAGCCGACTGTATCCTGTTCACCACGAAGATCGGGGAGTTGATCCGCGACAAGCGGCACATCTTCCTCCACAAGGGCGCGTGGCATCGCTTCAAGGGCTACGCCTACAGTCAGCTTTCGGAAATGGGCAAGACGCCCGACCCCGGCAGCAAACATGAGGCCCTGGTCAAGCAATTCGGGTTCGACGTGAAGTTCGCTTACCATCTTGTTCGGCTCATGTACGAGATTGAACAAATCTTGACCACGGGCGACTTGGACCTGCGCCGTAACACAGAAGAATTGAAGGCCATCCGCCGGGGCGAAGTGTCAGAACAAAGCATCCGCGAGTTCTTCGCCGCCAAGGAAAGATTCCTGGAAGGGTTGTACGAACGATCCATTTTGCCCTGGGGACCGCGTGAAGACGAAATCAAGCAATTGCTCTTGGACTGCCTTGAAGAGCATTACGGCAGCTTGGAAGGCTGCATCGTGACGGCGCAAGACCCGTTGCGGGCTTTGCGTGAGATCGCGTGCATCGTTGACGAGAATCGACACCTGTTGAAGTAGCTTGCGAGGTAAACATGCTGCGAATCAATTTCTACGGCGGACCCGGCGTGGGCAAGAGCACCCTGGCGGCCCGCGTGTATGCGGAACTGAATCGTAGTGACTGTGCCACTACGGAACTGGTCCGCGAGTTCGTCAAGGACTGGGCCTACGAAGGCAAACAGCCAGATGGCTGGGATCAGG
>Ga0315284_10012659_pt1 | contig 12013 bp, 11 predicted proteins | sample YL17G09_16_MG_FD_203696 | JGI IMG/M metagenome (GOLD analysis project Ga0315284, IMG submission 203696) | Sediment microbial communities from Yellowstone Lake, YNP, Wyoming, USA - YL17G09_16 | ecosystem: Environmental > Aquatic > Freshwater > Lake > Sediment | place: USA: Wyoming | collected...
CATCTTCGGCGTCTCCATGAATAGTATCATGCTGGTAATGGTGATATTGCTGGCCTTGGTACTAGCCGTAGTAGCTTACATAGCTTTACGCAATCGCATTGCCTTTTTTATTGGAGTGCGCAATATCCCACGCCGGCGCGCCCAGACCATTCTCATCATCCTGGGCCTCATGCTCAGCACCTTAATCATCTCTGCTGCCTTCACCACAGGTGACACCATCTCCAGTACTATGACCGCAGAGACCTACAATGTTCTGGGACACGTGGATGAGACCGTTCTGATAGGGGAAGACCTGGACGAGGGAACAAACATGAATACCTTCGTCAGCCGCCAGCCCATATCACAATCGCTGGCGACTGATATTGAGCAGGGGCTGCAGGGTGATAAAGAGGTTGATGGTGTGATGGCAGTGATCTCAGAACCGGTGGTCGCCCTCGATAGCAACACGCAGCAGAGTGAGCCACTGGTTGTGGTGGTCGGTGTTGATGCCTCCCGTCTTCAGGCCTTTCCGGATATCGTCGACCGCAAGGGCCACCCCATAAATATGGCTGCCCTGGCTGAAAACGAGATACTGGTCAACGAGAGTCTGGCCGATGAATTGAGTGCAAAACCAGGCGATACCGTGGTGGTCTTCCGTCAGAACCAGCCCTACTCCTTCCAGATAGCGGGCATTGTCAAGGACCGCCTTCTGACCGGTGCTACCCCTTATCGTAGACTGGGAATGGTAACCAGGCTTGATGTGCTTCAGGAGAAGTTTGGGCGTGAGGGTCAAGCTGACTTCGTCGCCATCTCCAATAAAGGCGGTGTGCATGACAGCCTCAAATATTCTGATAATGTAACGGCAAAGATACAAAACTTGTTGCAAGGTAAAAGCTACAATATTGATCCTACCAAGGCCGAGGGAGTGAAGGATGCTGAAGACGCAGGCAGTTTCATGGTCACTATTTTTGTGGTCTTGGGACTCTTCTCCATAGCAGCCGGAATACTTCTTATCTTTATGATCTTTGTGATGCTGGCCGCTGAGAGGAAGTCGGAGATGGGGATCAGCCGTGCCCTGGGTATGAAACGCGGGCACCTGGTACAAATGTTCCTGGCTGAGGGCATGGGTTACAACCTGGTGGCAGCTATGGTGGGGGTGGCACTGGGGGTGGTGGTGTCGTTAGCCATGACTCGCATAATGGCCATGCTTCTCTCCGAGTTCAAAATCACCATCAGCTTCCATGTCAGCTGGCGTAGCATGATTGTATCCTATGCCTTGGGGGTAGTGCTGACCTTCATTACAGTAGCTTTCGCATCGTGGCGAGTAAGCGCACTAAACATAGTAAGAGCCATTCGTGATCTGCCGGAGCCCCATGTAGCGCGTGCCGGCCGGCGGGCATTATATCTCGGCATCGCGGGTATCCTACTGGGAATATTGATAACCAGGGCTGGGCTTACTGGCGATAGCATGTTTTCCTTCGCCATGGGTATGACCATGGTAATCCTGGGATTAGGTTTCGTCCTTCGATACAAGGGCCTGAAGGAGCGGTTTGTGTTCACCCTGATGGGGCTAGCTTTATTAGCCCTGTGGGTGCTGGGTGCCGGTGGCTATCTAGAGGGAATGACCGGAAAACTGGAGTCCGGCATGGAGATGTTCTTCCTCAGTGGCCTGGTCATGGTGATGGCTGCCACCTTTATCATAGTGTACAATGCTGATCTTCTCCTGCGATTGCTGGAGCGTTTGGGTGGGCGCATGAGTCGCATCCTGCCCGCAGTGAAGACCGCCGTAGCCTATCCACTGGCCACCAAGTTCCGCACCGGCATGACCATGGCCATGATAAGCCTGGTAGTTTTTGCTCTGGTAGCACAATCTACCATGTACGCCAGCTTTGACCATGTAGCTCTGAGCACTGAAGCTCGCGGTGGCTGGGATGTGATGGTTACAGAAAACCCCGGTAATCCTCTGGGTGACCTCCGGGAAACATTAAAAGGCGCCCCAGGCGTTGATACCAGCAAATTCGAAGCTGTGGGTAAAGTGGAGCCGGTTATTTCCAGATCAATCACGCTGCGCCAGGGTACAGATGATAAATTTGCGTCATACTCTGTAAATGCCGTGGACAATGGATTTATAACGCAAAACCGTATTTCGTTCCAGTCACGTGCTACCGGCTACGAGAGTGATAGCGCTGTATGGGAAGCGATGGCCAGTGACCCCTCTCTGGCTGTTATTGACGCCGCATCACTGGGTGGCTTTGGGCATGGGATGGGGGGCAATGACTTCACTCTAAAGGGAGTCAAGGAAGGAGACCGCACCTTTGCTCCTATCACCATTGAAATGCTTGACGAGCTTTCTGGCCAACGGAAAGAGGTAACGCTGGTGGGAATTATCAGTACAAAGTACAGCGCCAGTTTTTCTGGTATGTATACTAGTGAGCAGACGGTACGCGATGTCACCGGCCAAGACCGTCCTGATTTCGCTATTCATCTAATCAGGCTGGCTCCAGGGGAGAATGCCAAGGATATCGCTAAGGCTATTGAGGCAGACCTGATGACTCAGGGAGCTCAGGCAAAGTCAATTAAGGCTGAGATGGAAAAGCAGATGCGGATCAGTAGAGGATTCATTTGGCTGTTGCAAGGCTTCATGGGACTGGGACTTCTGGTGGGGACTGCTGCTGTGGGAGTTATCGCCTTCAGGACAGTAGTAGAGCGGCGCAAGCAAATCGGCATGCTGCGGGCTATCGGCTACCAGCGAAACACGATAAGCCTCAGCTTCATGTTGGAGTCCTCCTTTGTTACCCTGCTGGGTATAATCTCCGGAGTAGCGCTGGCATTGCTTTTGGCCTTCCTGATACTGAACAGCAGTGATAATAAAGCCATTGGCATGGACACCTTCGTTATTCCCTGGTGGGAGATAATTCTCATCGCCGTATTTGCTTATGGGTCATCATTATTGATGAGCTTCATTCCGTCTCGCCGTGCTGCTTCCCTCACCATCGCTGAAGCACTGCGGTATGAGTGATGGTTTGGTGACAGCAGGCCTAAGCAGCACACCGAGGTTGTTTATCTCCCCACTCATATTATGTCAAGGTCAATTTGCAAGCCCAGGCCAATTGCACAGGAAGAAGATTATTGCTACAATTAGCTGTGGTTGGCAAGGTTCTCCTATACCTGCCTGGCCTTGCTAAAAGGTATGGCATCAACCATTTTGTTAAAAACGGGGCTGTAGCTCAATTGGGAGAGCGCCTCCCTTGCACGGAGGAGGTCAGGGGTTCGAATCCCCTCAGCTCCACCAAGGGTGTCAATAGGCAGAACTTTTGCCATATGTTCTCTCTTTTGGTCCGATGGCACCGGTAAGTTGTATAGTATTACAGCCTTACACCCATCTATTTCAATTCGCTTCACGAATGATCGCAAGAAAGCTTTGCTCTGAGTAAAATCAGGCTCTTCCAGTAAACTCTTCAAATCGTTTGCATATGACTTGACTACTTCAACGTCTATGTGCTCAACCCCCTGTGCTACTATTTCAGACTCTGCTACCACCCTGGCTTTATTCAATTCATTTTGTCTCATTCTCAATTCCTTGATTCTTGGGGAGAGGTCATCGAGACTAAGTTTCCCTGTCTCAAGAGCATCATATAACCTGGATAATCTGGCTCTTATATCATTTAGTTCGGTATCAATAGCATCCAGCTTATTCCTGAAGACAACCTGGGCGGAATCGAGTTCCTGGTTCACCAGTTTTACCAGTTCCTCTAAATACTCTTTAGTGAGTATCTTCTCTTTTATCTGTTCAATAACCAGACTTTCAAGCTTCTCCTTTGGAAGACTTCTGGCATTGCAGGCTTCTCTGCCCTGTTTATAGCTCTTGTTGCACATGTAGTAGTAATACTGGTGTGACTTGGCACTGCGGCCAATCATGGCATGCCCACATGAACAGAAGAGAAGGCCACTCAGAAGATAAAAGCTGGGTATGGTGCGGGGATGCAATGCTATTGGAGCAGTTGATGACATCTTTTCCTTTATTGATTGAAATGTTCTTTTGTCAATTATAGCTGGCCAGGCATTCTCAACTCTCACTGGAGGCTGGCCACTGTGGATGGCAGTGTGTCCCGGCCTGCCACCCCATACCAGAGTGCCACAGTATGCCTCGTTGGTGAGGATTTTGTGTACCGTTGTTCTTCCCCACCGATGACCACCACCGGTGCGAACCATATCTTTGTTCAGGATTTTGGCGATCTCCTTACAGCCAGTCCCTCCCAGAGCCATTTCAAATACTCTTCGCACCACCTGTACGGCTACGGATCCCTCCGGCTCAGGTTCCAGTTTGTATCTGGTCTTACTCCCATCAGCTACCGGCACCTTTCTCAGGCCATAGGGTGGTCTACTGCCACTGTAGTAGCCCCGTTCAGCATTTTCTCTCATCCCTCTCTTTATGTCCTGTCCCAGGTTTGCACTGTAAAATTCATCCACAGACTCAATAATGCCTTCCAGCAATTGGCCAGAGGGAGTATCATCCAGAGGCTCGTTTATAGAGATTACTTTGATACCTTTATTACGTAACAGTGTTTTATACGTTATTGAATCCACACGACTCCTGGAAAAACGGTTCATTTTCCATACCAATATAGCTTCAAATGGAGGACTCTTTGTTTTGGCAATGGTTATCATTTCTATAAAAGCTGGCCTGGCGGTAGTACGACCGCTTTCTGCTTCATCCACATATTCTCTTACAATGTCATATCCATGCTTAGTGGCGTAATCTCTTACTGCTCTCAACTGAGCTGAGATTGAAAGATCAACATCCTGACTATCCGATGAGACACGTGCATAGATGGCTACTTTCATTATTCGCCTCCGTGATTTGGATGCTCTTTGGTTATATGGGACAATATTTGCACTTCCCTGGTACGATTCTTTTGTGAGTTATTATGGCTAATTCGTCCTGCAAAGATGCCTTGACACGTTTAAGTTCTGCATATGATTTCCGCAGGTCTTCAAACTGTGCCCAGCCGGTGATTTTCGACTCGAAATCCTTCAGCACCTCTGATATATCTGTAGCATGCTCTTTTTTAACATTTCCCATATGAGCAAAGCCATATTGAACACTGGCAAATCCTTTTTCTGCTGGCTTGGCTTTGAAATCATCTTTGATATTAAGCCCCCGCTGTCCCTGTGCCCAAGACTTAACCTGGAAAATAAGCACCTCGTTAAGTCCAGTGATAGCTTGACTCTCACCAGCAGCTAATATCTCACTCAATCTGCTGTCATGTTCAATCTCATCTTTGAGTCTCTTTCTGGCATCGTCTTCCAACTCATCTACCTTTTTATTCAGTTGCGCCAGTTTATTCAACTCTTTCCAGATCGGTGAGCGGGGCAGGTGCTGCCGCAGTGCTGCCTCCATATAATGATCTAGTGCTGATAATGATAACCTGTTCTCTCCCATTATAGTTGAATTAAGATCCTCGGCATATTTGCAGAGATCACGATAGTGACTTTCCAGGGCATTGCGTAACACAATGGATCTTGTTTCGCGTTTTTCTCTTTCCTCTTTTGCTATCTCAATTTGCTTGCGAACAGTACGGACGTCATACCCATCTTTAGCTGCAATCTGAGGGGGTGATTCACCATCAATCTCGTAACGCCGCAGCCACGTCTGGCGCAAATCAGGTTTGGTAGCTGGTTTCCGAAATCTTTTTTCCATTTGACCTCCTCTCAGTAATAAACTGGCATTTTAGCTTAATTACAACACATTGGTTAGTTGTATTATTATGTTTTTTAGTGCTACTATCATGCTGCTATCTTATTATACATACGATATATTATGTATATGGCTGACAATAACAGTATAAATCCGTCAGGGGTACAAAGTCAAGATATAGGTGAAACAAACTGCACAATGGCCGGATTAAAAATTCTGGCCCGGCTAATTGCTCGTGACCTCTTAATTAAACGTTCTGAGTCAGCCAAGAATGAAGACGCTAAACTGAATATTCCAGATACATCGGCAGATAGTAATGAAGACCTATCTTGAGCCAGACGAAGTGAACCTGCTGGAGAAAGCGGCCACCAATCTCCGTGACCGCCTGCTCATCAGGTTGCTTTCCCATCTGGGCTGCCGCATCTCGGAGGCCGTGGCTCTCACCGTGGAAGACATTGATATCCAACAGGGCACGGTGACCATACAGCACCTGAAGACCCGCCTGAAGCTCGCCTGCCCCCACTGCAACACCAGGCTGGGGAGAAGCCATTCCTTCTGTCCTAAATGTGGAGCAAGGGTGGAACAGGCGGTGGCCCAGGCAAAAGAACACCGACGGCTAAGAACCCTGCAACTGGATGAAGGCACGCTGGAGATGCTCCGAGACTACATTAGCCGGGGAGGGCCTATATCCCACGAAGGAAAACAGCTCATCTTCGGCATTAACCGGCATCGCGCCTGGCAGGTGATAAGAGACTGCGCTAGAAGGGCCGGGCTGCCTTCCCTAATGAACTCTGAGACTGGCAGAATACACGGGGTGAGTCCACACCGCTTGAGGGATAGCTTCGCCGTCATGGCTGTCCAGCGGAATGATTCTACTGATGGTGTCAGAATGCTTCAAGAGTGGCTGGGGCATGCCAATATCGGAACGACAATGCGCTATCGCAAGGTAGCCGGCCAGGAGCTCAAAGAGTGGTACCAGAATCTGTGGAGCAAGAAGACAACAGGCAGTGACTGAAGCCCTAAAGTCCACCAGGGTGGCTTTTTCAGACTCACTTCGACTACGGTTGGCTTATCAGGAAATATCTTCTGAGAAATATTTTAAATAGCCTAGATATCTCACCACGAATTGACCTGACCTTGATGTGGGTGCTCATCGAACAAACATCTTTTACCATTTCAAGGCTGCTCTGCCGAAGAGGATTGCCCTGGATAAGGGGTAACAATCAGGGGAATTGTTGCGTTCACCCCTCAGTGTTTCCCTCTCGATGAACTCGAAATGCGCTGGGGATACGATGTAGAGGAAGCTAGAAATCAACTTCAGGAATATAAGGAGATAGCTCGTAGTGATTTTGAGTCTGCTGAGGAATATTCAGAGGCTAGAGCAGATGCGTGGCAAGAGTTTGTTGACTCAATAGACACAATTTCCAAAGAAGAAGAGGAGGTTAAAGCAGCTCCTCCCAAACCCAAACCCAAACCACCTAAGAAGGTCGTGAAGCCCCCGGAGAAACCTGAGGAAAAGGTGACCATCAAGCAATTGACCCAGGCGGCCATCAATCTGCTCACAGCGGAGGCCAAAGCACATGCCAAAGAGCTGGCAAAGATCAAGGGCAAGGACCCCCGTAAGGACTTTATCTTTAAGCTCTGGGATACAGAGAACAGCCGTCATCCTGACTCGTTGGCTTCCCAGGCCTATATTGAACTCATCATTAGTCAACATTAAACAATGCTGACCAAGGCCCTCAATAGAGAAAAATCTTAGCCTTTTCTCTATTAGGTCAGGTCTATTCAAACTATCAACAGATCCCTCAGGCAGTCCGCTTAAGCCCGTGTGTTGAATGGTATACTGGCATCAGTGAGCATAGAGCAGTGCTTTATCAATATTGTCAATATTAGTCAATGTTGTTTTCAATATTGACTCAGTATTGACTCAGTGTGCATCAGTATTGAGGTGTCCTGGCCAGGGTTGTGGGGCAGTAGCCTGGTCATAGAGGTTCCTGGTTAAGTTTAGCTTCAATTTTGGCGATGCTACATATATGACTTTCAAAAAACTGCCTCATTAGCTTACAGCTATGATTGATATATCGAAATGCTTCTCGACAACCATACTGAATGGGCATATTATGGCTATGGTAGTTAAAAAGCTACTGGCTAGCTTCGGCTAGTCTTGAACCTTTACACGTTGCTAGCATCTCAGTCGCTTCGCTTGCCAAGCCAAGGCACTCGCAGAGCTGCGCTCCTGAGATAGGCCACTATCGGCGCTCAACACCTTGAGTGTTGGCCGATAATTGAAGCATTCCGCTGGATATACGCTGAGAGCAACTATGAGACAAGTAGGACTAGCAAATAGGCTATGGCTGGCCGAGTGCTAGAGGCGGAATAGCTAGAAGTAACCGTAGCGATAGCTCCTACGGGAAGCCACAAAGCAACGTGACACTATCTTACATATTGGACACCGACAAAGAGTAGCGACAAGCTGCGAAGGTAGACTTCTGCGGTTACGGGATAGGTGTTCAAAGGTTACACTTCCCAAACGGCTCAGGTAAGCGAAAGCTATAAACTCTTGGGCTGAAAGCGGGCGGCCTCACTAACGAAAGAAAGTGAGGTAGAACTATGCCAGATATTAAGACCCCCAGTTACATCAAGGCCCTAATTCAGCCAAGGGCGAAGGCAGAGAGCGGACGCAAGGTGTGGAGCATTGACCTCCAGTATGTGTGGCTGCCTTTCTTCACCGCCACCAATGTGCAAGGCGAGACTGCCATACCCTGTGAGGCCATAGGCGCTCCCCTGCGCCTGGCCAAGGACAAGGACGGCTCGGTCAGGTTCGGCAAGACAGGCCGCCCAGTCCTGAAGGTAGCTGGTGAGCTGTCAGAGGCCATCAGAATGACGAAGGATAACTTCGTGTCCAGCTTGATGGGCTTCGCTGGGCAAGTCATGAAGGCCAAGCCTGACGAGTACAAGGCTGAGGCCGAGGCTTGCCGTCAAGCGGGCGAGCCTGTCATAGAGCGAGCCAACTCAGACATAGCTGCGGCTGTTCTGATTGCTGCTCAGGCTGCCGCCGAGACTGCCCCTGCCGCCGAGGCAAACAAGGTTCTCGCAGCGGCCTAACCAAACAGAGGCCGCCCGCTTTCAGCCCAAGAGAGAATGGAGTAGCCAATGGAATATCCCCAATGGGCTACTCCACAAAGGCGGGCTTTACTGGTGGAGCTGTTCCAGAGGTCAAGGCAAGTCTGGTTGTCTCCTGACTCTCCCATTAGAGGCTTCTGCATGGACAGCCAGTGTAGCAAGGTAAGCGATGATAACCCCGACCCGTTCTGCCAAGGGTGTCCACGGTTCTTCCAGAACTATATTGAACCTGTGATTAAGGGCTGGATAGCTGAGGATAAGGTAGAGCAAGTAGCCCTCTGGCAGCAGGAGCAACGGCGGCTGCACTATGCCCCTGATGAGCGAGGCTGGCATAACCAACAATTTGACCCTGTAGCCAAAGATGTGTTCTTCCAGCAGCAGCCGCCCTACTACTTGGAAGGCGTAGGGATAAGCGGGCTGACCTTCACCAGGATAGCTAAGGTACGAGTGCCTAGCACTCCAGTCCGTCTCTTTGTGGACGTAGCAACAAGCAAGCGGCTCAAGAAGCTGGGGCAGAACGCTCGTAAGCGGCTTCGCAGGCGGGGTCTGCTCTTGGAAGAGGACAGAATAATTGACCAGCTCTGTAGTGCAGCAGTCAAGGACTTCAAGGACAAGCTGAGCAAATAGGGGAATAGAATAGCCGAGCATAGAGGCTCTGCCCATGTGGGCAGGGCCTCTATATTTTTGTGCCTTTTTATCAATAGAAAGCCTGACCCAACGTCCCCACTGCGGTGAGGACTTGGCAGGCAGAAAGAAGGTGAGCCGTGACAATTGACAAACAGTGGAAGGATCTCGGCTTTGAAGAGGCGGACCTTATTTACGCCTACTCAGACGAGCAGGCCGTTGAGGACGGGGTACTGGTGAGGGCTGGGGGAGTACTGCCCTGCCCCTTCAACCGGGTAACCAGGGCAGTGTGGGATGTCTTCACTCAACCTATCGGCAAAATGCCCCAGGGCCTGGGGGGAAGCCCGGTGATCAACACCACACAGATCTCGCAGCTCGGGGAGGCGGTCAATCGCAAGTACTTGGCTGGCCAGCTCACCGAAGGCTGGGTGGTCTTGGAGTTTGAGGGCCGCAAAATATGGGCTATGCCCAATGAGACAGTCTTCAGTTCCATTCGCCCCGTCCAGGGCTGGACCATCATGTTCCCGGAGGACTACTAACATGGGCTATGATCTGAGAATGATGATCAAACAGCGTCTGGGAGAGATACCAGCCAACGCCAAACACCCTCGCATGGAAGTGTTTACCAGCGAAAAGCCAGGCTGGTACATCTTTGCCCCCATGGTGGCCCCCGGGATATCGGGCACACTACACATTCCCATCCAGGGCAACAGGCTGAAGCCTGGCTGGAAGAAATTGCTGATTTGAAAGGATAGGGTATGGAAATCACAACTTACGTAGAGCTAACTGAAGCCCAAAGGCGGGTGTTAGGTGACTTCCAGAAGGTCACGGTTCGCACGGCATTGTGCGAGCCTGTTGTTGTTGCCACAATAACCACGTTCCAACAGCAAAATATCCAGCTGACCATAGACGCCAACGGGATAATTCAAAAGGTAGTCGTAATTGTGCCGTCTACGCAAAGAGAAAGGAGGTGAACCATGCTAAAACCAGGGGCAATCACTGTTGACCTACAGACAGGCGGCATCTATGGGGACATAGACCATTGTCCTTTGCCTGACTTGCTAGAGAGTGCTGATGCCCTTTGGTCACTTCTGCCCAAGATCAACCACAAAGGACTGTGGGCGCTCGCCAAAGCATTCGATGCCGATTGCTATCTCTGCACCTCGACTAAATACTACAGTCCCCCAGATGATATCAGGCTAGAGCAGGACATCTATCGGGGAGCAGGAGGCCTACCAACTAGCCAACGGCCTTTCAAATTCATCGTCATACCCTCTAAGAGACAGGATTACTTCGACCGCAATTGGTATGAGCCTCTGATTGGCAGCCTAAGAGACGGCAAGGCCACTTCAAACACTAATGGTATTCCTGACCTAACTGCCAAGGCAATAGCTGAAAAAGAGCAACAAAGGAGAGAGTTCGCCAAGAAGGAGACCAACAAGGGCAAACAACAGGCTATGTTTGGAAATCTGCCTATGACAACAGCTCCCTGCCCAGCAATACCCAGACGGGTATCAACAGCAAGATCAAATGTGGCATCCCCATCACCAGCAGCACGGCCGATCCCCACGCGGTCATCTGCATCCAAGACGAAGGCGGCAGAGGCCAAAGAGGGTGGGATGAAATCCATGTTCTAGCTTCAACAAAATTACGAGGCATTTTGTTGAAGCTGAATCCCCACGCAGTCGCAAAGCTCTGCGTCTGCGAAAAGGGGAGAAAGGAGGTGAAATATATGATTAGAGATATATGATTGGCAGTAATATACCAACAGTAAATACTAAGAAGGAGGAAAGCGTGCAAATTCAAGTCAGAAAGCTAAGGGAGACCCTGGCACTTCTGGCCCCAGTAATCCCCCGCAAGACCGCCCTGCCAATTACCTACAACTCTTACTTTGGACATGGGGTGGCTGTTGCCACTAACCTGGAGGTACTGGTCAGAATTGATCTGCCAGAGGCCGAGGAGCCAGTCCTGCTTCACAATAAAGCGGTCCTGGACTTGCTTAAGAATGTGCCAGGAGACATGGTAGCCGATATCTTCTCTGCCAAGGGCCAGCCGGTAACTATTGTCTGCGGCACCGTTAAGGCTACCTACAAGAGAGAGGATCCAGAGGACTTCCCATCAGTAGGAGATGCCGAAGACCCAAAGGTACAGTTCCAGATAGACGGGGACAAGCTGGTAGACGGCTTATCAATGGCGGTGCAGTATGTCGCCACAGAGACAACAAGACCAGTTCTTAATGCAGTGTGCTTCAGTATAGCAGAGGATAAAAGCGAGGTGATAGGAGCTGATGGCTTCAGGCTCTTGGTAAAAGAGCTGCCGATCAAGTTGCCACCGGCAACAATAATTATCCCCAGCGATACTGTGCACATTCTGGAGGACCTGTGGAGAAAAGCCCCCAAGGACATACAGCCAGACCTATTTTCCGGAGTAGTTGCCGTGGCCCTATCAAAGCACATGATGGGATTTGGGTTCAACTCCGGCCAGATGAGACTGACCTGGGGTGGCATTACCATTCTGAGCCAGCTCGTCCAGGGCACTTTCCCCAACTATAAACAGCTCATACCCGACCCGCCCAACAGAATTAAGTTA
>Ga0315284_10012661_pt1 | contig 12013 bp, 8 predicted proteins | sample YL17G09_16_MG_FD_203696 | JGI IMG/M metagenome (GOLD analysis project Ga0315284, IMG submission 203696) | Sediment microbial communities from Yellowstone Lake, YNP, Wyoming, USA - YL17G09_16 | ecosystem: Environmental > Aquatic > Freshwater > Lake > Sediment | place: USA: Wyoming | collected...
GTTCAGCATCGCATCCACAGCTTGGCGTAGGTCATGCCCTGTGACTGGCACGTCATTGCTGGGCCGCGATGCATCAAGCTGCCCTCTGTAGAACAACTGCAACTTAGCATCGTAGAGGAAAAAGTCGGGCGTACATGCTGCTTGGTAGGCACGCGCCACCTCCTGGCTCTCATCGAATAAATACGGGAACGCGTAGCCGCGGGCCTTACTTTCGACAGCCATAAGTTCGGGGCGATCATCAGGGTAATTATCCACGTCATTCGAATTGATCGCGACGACACCAACGCCTCGCTGCGGCAAATCTCGGCCGAGTCGCGCCAACTCTCCAGCCACATGCTTAACAAATGGGCAGTGGTTGCAGATGAACGTCACCAATAGACCAGATGGACCTCGCAGTTGCTCCAGGGTCCACACCTTGCCTGAGGGATCAGGCAAGGAAATTTTTTCAGCATGACCACCCAGAGGGGGCATGGTCGAGGGTGTTCTTGCCATAATGCACACTCCTACGGCTTAAAGTCCCGGCGACTTACTCGCGCAAGTCCCCGAGATAATATGGAAAGATTCATAATCCACAACCACATGGCGCGGCAATATTGCCAATCATCAGCGTCGGCAATGAGCCTTTCCTTGATAATCCCACACGAGCGACAGTGCAATGCCCAGCAGGCACTTAAGCATGGCTTAGCGATGATGTTAGTAATTTGCAATTGTCCCCCACCCCCCCTTCCGCTATGATCAGCCTTCCATTGGTTATTTGCATGCCGATCCGTGCTTTGCGCGAGGCTGCCACCAGCATTAATTTGACTCTAAGGAGGACGCATTATGCGCCATCCCAGAATTATTTCTCCGATTATTATGGCGAGCTTTACTGCCGCTGCAATTTTGGTGGGTGTATTGACTGTTCGACAGGTGACTAAGTTCTTTGATGGCTTGCCTCCACCCGGCACGCTCCAAGAGGGCGCTGGAGATCCTGCAGCTGCAGGCCCACCGCGCACCGCAATGAACCCGCTCATTCCTCTCGCTCCACCGCCTCATTCAATCAGTGAACATGTCATCGCCAAGAACTCTACTCTCGCCCGCACGCTACAGAATCTAGGCTTTCTCGCCCCCGAACGTGCCACCATACTATCGGCACTTAAACCATGGGCATCTCCAACCAGGCTCATCGCCGGGACCCAACTGAAAGCCTATATTTTAAATGCCGAGGACAACTACCCGAAACGCTTCGATCTACACCTGGACAAGAATACAATCGTCCGTTTCTCCAAACAAAGCAGCGGGAATTGGACGGCATCTAACTACGAACCACCGCTTGAGCGACGCGTTGCGTCCTACAGCGGCGTCGTCAACGGCTCCTTATGGAACTCTGCGGCTGGCGCAGGGATGGACCCGCAAATCATTAGCAGGCTCACTGAGATTTTTGGTTGGCAGGTTGATTTCCACCGCGAAGTGCAGCGGGGGGACCGCTGGCGTTTAACGGTGGAACGCTTCTATAGCGAAGGTAAACCAGTCCGCCTCGGTGAGATCATCGCCGCTGAATACGACAACGACGGTAATATTAATACAGCGGTCCTAGCTCCTGATGAGGGGCAATATTACACGCCAGAAGGCAACAGCCTGCGTCGCATGTTTCTCCGTTCCCCGCTGCGTTTTGCCCGCATCACTTCTGGTTTTAACGCGCATCGTTTTCATCCAATCTTGCACATTGCTAAGCCACACCTTGGTATAGATTACGGTGCCGCCACCGGTACGCCTATCATGGCGGTAGGTGCTGGCACTGTCGCACTTGCGGCCTATCACGGTGCCTCCGGCAATACCGTGACTCTGAGGCATAATTCCGTTTATTCCACTCACTACAAGCATCTGTCACGCTTTGCCGCAGACGTTCACCCCGGCTCGCGCGTCAAAATGGGCCAAATCATCGGCTACGTCGGACGTACCGGCCTAGCCACAGGGCCGCATCTGCATTTTGAATTACATGCTAACGGCAGATACGTCGACCCAAGCGGTATCCGCCTGCCTACTGCCGATCCACTACCCACGAAACAACTAGCCAGTTTCAAAGCTGTAGCCAGCAAAGCACTATCCGAATTGCCACCGTGGAGTGCTGGTTTGTTGACCGACGCTCGCCGTGCATCGAGGCATAGCGACGACGAAGAAAAAACTCAGTGAGCTGTTGACGTCATAACTCCAAATACAGCGCCCTGCGGATCTTGAGCCACGGCCTGTGCACCCCAAATATGGGACACGGGCGCGGCCAAGAGGCGACCACCGCCTGCCTTAATAGCAGCTACGGCCAGCTCGATATCTTCGACTTGAAAGTAAGGCAACCAATGGGCTGGCACTGCTTGGAAGCGAGTGCTCAACGTGATCATCGCAGCTACCGGGCGCGCACCCACGGTAAACATCTTTATATTTATAGGCCCTTGCCCTTCACTTTCAGCCTGCCAATCAAACATTTGCTGATAAAACTGAGTAGCTACCTCAGCATTGTGGGTGGACAGCTCATGCCAGGCCAGAGACGCGGGACTAGTTGTCGATGCATGAGCGTCCTGCCAAAGACCAAGAGGAGCACCAGTAGGGTCCTGAATCAGAGCCATGTGCCCCAAATCGGCGAAGCCAAAAGACTCGGCCGTCACTTTCGCCCCTTGTCCCTTAGCTGCCGCGAGAGCCGTATCGACATCAGCTACACCCACATAAGGCAACCAATGCGCTGCCGCTGGCCTTGCTGCGAGCTCTACCGACATTGGATAAAGCCCACCAAAACGCCTGTGGGAATGCCTTAGATGCGTATAAATCACGCCGTCGGCCAGTTCCTCGTCGTCCATCTGCCAGGCAAATAAACGCTGGTAAAACTCCTTAGCCGCAGGCGCCGTTGTCGTCATAAGCTCCCACCTAACGAAAGTTCCTGCTGATTTGACCGGGACCTTTGACATAACAGGTGCTCCTACGATAAGGGATCGACAACGCCCTCCGAGGCGTACCACAAGAAAATTGCCGAGGAAAGCCAATGACTACAAGTCAGCCCTCAACATCTGCTTCCCTGCAAGAAATTCAACACATAGTCGACACAGCGCCGGATGCGACAGCAGCATTAGACCGCGCGATGGCCCATCTGCATGCAACCCGGAAAGATTATCACTGGGTGGGGATTTACCGCCTGGTCGGCGATGTCCTCGAGCTAGGGCCCTACCGCGGTCCGACCACCGATCATGCACGCATACCAGTCGGCCGCGGCGTCTGTGGCACTGCCGTCGCCGAGAACCGCAATCAGGTCGTGGGCGACGTCCGCGCCTTGAGCAACTACCTTGCCTGTAATTTAGAAACGCGCAGTGAGATGGTTATACTTATTCGGCACCCTGAGACCGCCGCAATATTGGGTCAAATCGACATCGACGGCACCCAGTTGAACCAATTTAGTAGCGAAGAAGAGCGATTTATCAATGAGGTCGCAGCAGCACTGGCGCGGCCACTCATGGCACTCAGTCACGCTCATCAGACCTGAAACCTATTTGCAACGGTCCCCCTTTGGATTAACCTTGTAGAACCGAGCACATAGGGGACCAACCATCCAACCAAACGCGCACCGACGCCGGCTGTCTCTGACGCTAATCACTGGCGCTGTTAGCGAGAGCATCAACAAGATTGCTCCGCTCCTGGTTCTTTACATTGGGCAATCTGTACTGACAGTGTCTGGCTTTGGTTCAGTGCAATTCGCGTTGTCATTCATCGATCTTTTCCTGCCTTTCATAGCATTTGGCTATGGTGGCTTCGGCTCCATCGCCATTGGCAGACCTGAAAGCAGCCCGCTACCTACAAACAAAGTAGCTCCAGCGATCGCAGTGCTAAAACTTGCACAAAGTGTTGTAGCACTTTCTATTGCCGCTCTGTTTTTGCTGCTACCGAGATATGCTGAGTATCGCACCTTAGTGAGTGCACTTAGCTTTCTCTTCATCTCGTCGGCGTTAGACACAGAATATGTACACTCAGGGACACAAACTCTAACTGTCCGAAATTTATTTAGCATGTTGAGCAAAGGCATTTGCCTTATCGGCGTCATCTTGCTGGTAAAGCATCCAGAAGACAGCCTACGGTACGGCGTCCTGACAGCATTACCTAATGCATTAGTCGTATTTATGTCGCTATTTTATACCGTTCGCAGGTTGCCATGGCATAAACCGTCGATGGCAGATCTAAAGACAGTATTCCTGCAAGCCACCCCCTTCGGCATCACCACCATACTTTGTTTATTAGTGGAGCGCTTTGACGTCTTCTTTGTTGAAGCGATCGGTGGAAGTACAGCAGTAGGACTTTATGCCGGACCATTACGTGTCGTTCAAAGTATCGCCACAGCTGCCACTATGGTCAGTGCGATCTACTTCTCTGAACTAGTTCGCATCAAAGATCCGCGATCATTCAGCCGGCATGTTGAGTTCAGCATCTTGACGGCCGCTCTTGTGTTGGCACCGGTGGGCGTGGGCGCATGGTTCGTCGGTGACGACCTACTGGCAACGGTATTTGCCGCCACTTACTCAGGGCGTGGCCCCATTCCAGGTTACGTCCTCGGTATTTTGTCGTGTGGCGTGGTTGCCACTGTTGGCATCAACGCCTTTGGTTTGCAGGTGCTCTGGCTTAAAAACAACTTAAAGCCTCTAAATTGGATTTATTTCTTCGGCCTTTTAGGTGGCTGCTCAATGGCCACCCTCTTAGGTTGGACGTTCGGCGTACTTGGTGTCGCAGCCGCAGTCCTCATTGCAAAGCTAGGCATCGCCATTGGCTGCTACCTAGTTGCGAAACGCTTTCTTCCCGGCTTCTCATGGGCTTTCGCAGTGCGCATTAGTGTGGCCTGTATTGCTATGGCGGGAGTCTTAGCAGTCGTCGGTGCCAATTACTCGGTATGGGCACGCATCGCCGCTGGCGCCGTCACGTACGGCTTGGCAACGGGATTATTATTTCGCCATGAATGGCCACGAGTGATCAAATCTCTGCGACGGTCATGAAGTAACATCGGTCACTGCTTTGGAGTTAGAGTCGCATTGACCAGGGTATTTATAGCATTTGAGCTAGGGGGCCGGATGCTCGAGCAGCCACTGGCGCACCGGCTGGATCACCAACTTGACGTCGCCGATGCGGATCTCGTCAGCGTGATCCCAGGTTAATATGCGTATTTTCTTAACTCGTAGTTCGGCCGAGGCCTGTGCTAGAGCGCGCAGCTCGCGGTCACGTGTCTTTTGTTCGTGCATCGTCCAAGCCACTTGGATCAGCTCATCGTTCTGTACCCCAATGCGAGTCAGAAAATCGACCTCATAGCCACCAGCGGTGACGTAATAAAACAGATTCATGTTTGGTTCAAACCCGCGCCGCACCAGCTCGATGAAGACAGCATTTTCGAGCAAATGCCCATAGTCCGGACTGTTCGAGATTTTCTTGGCCGTCAGGAATCCGTTGTCATAGACATAGGCCTTACGGTCGAACTTCAGGCGCTTTCTTGCCCCGAAATGGAAGCGAGGCAGCTCGGCAAACAGATAAGCCTGCTGGCCATACAGTAGAAACTTTTTAACAGTTGGCGAGCTGATCGCGGCGTCTAGTCCGCGCACAAGACTGTCGTTACTAAAGCGCGATGCCACACTGTGAAGCACAAGCGTATAAAGATCGTGAAGCTCTTGAACATTACGAATCTTAAAGCGGCGCACGACATCTTTGAGGACTATAGAATCCCAAAGTGCGCCGAGGTAGCTGCTGACATCGGCCTTGCCAACAACGACTTCTGGGAACCCGCCGTGAGTCAAATAGCGCATCAGCGCATCGTCGCCTTCGGCAGACCCAGCGGCCGAACATTCGCGGTAAGAAAACGGCAGCAGCTTTAAGGCAAAATGGCGGCCGGTCAGAGCCGTGGCCAGCTCGCGACTGAGAAGGTGGGCATTCGATCCGGTGACCAGGCAATTGTAGCCTTCACGATGCAGCCGGTGGAGGAACGATTCCCAGCGCGGGAAGTTTTGGATCTCATCGAAAAAATAATACTTGGCTGTGGGGTAGACCTGCTTAAGCGCCGAAATGATGTCGTCACCAGTGGCTTGCTGGGGAAAACCTTCGTCCTCGAAGTTGAGGTAGGCACAGGCTTTGCCACGCATGACGAGTTTGGCCAGTGTCGATTTTCCGCACCGGCGTGGTCCGATAATGACCTTGACCAGTGGTGACTCAAGGGCATCCAATAACGTTGTTAGGCTTTCACGGCCGACTATGGGCTCACTAAGAGGCCGTCGGAGTTCGGCCTTTTGACGCAGCACCAATTGGTAAAGTGAGTTGCCCATACTTTATAATAATTCAATTTATTCTAAAGTACAAATTTTAACGGGGTCGGGCACTCTCAGCAACCAACTGTTATTGCTGTAAACATTAAATTTCATTAGCTTCACATAAGTGACTGACCCCACAAAAACACCAAGGAGTCCCTCATGAATCTAACTTTCATCAAGTCATTGCTTGCCGGTAGTCTAATGATGTCAACCGCAGCATTTGGCGCCGCAAAGATAGAGTCGGTGGAATATAAACAGGGCAACGACACCTTGGAAGGGTTTATCGTTTATCCCGAGAAAGCTAAAGGACCTGTTCCCGCAATCCTTCTGGTCCACAATTGGCTCGGCAATTCAGAGGAGACTAAACATCAGGCCGAGCGCATCGCAGCACTTGGTTATGCTGTATTTGCTGCCGATATTTACGGCAAAGGTGTTCGCCCTAAGAATCAAAAAGAAGCGGCACAGCTTGCTACTGTTTACAAAAATGACCGTAAAAAATTCCGCGACCGATTACAAGCGGGCCTGGCGACCTTACGCCAGCAAAAAGGGATCGATCCGACGCGCATCATCGCTGTCGGCTACTGTTTTGGCGGCACCGGAGTTTTAGAGCTAGCGCGCAGCGGCTCTAACATCAAAGGTGTAGTCAGCTTCCATGGTGGTTTAGATAGCCCTGCTCCAACAGATGGCCAAAAGATCAAAACCCAAGTTCTCGTCTTGGCGGGAGCTGACGACCCCATGCAAAAGTCCGATGACCTTCATGCATTCGAAAAGGAGATGAGGGATCATCATGTCCCTTGGCAAATGGTGATGTACGGCGGCGCTGTCCATAGCTTCACCGACCCCACAGCCGGGAGTGATAACAGCAAAGGAGCCGCCTACAATGCTAGCGCTGATCGACGCTCATTTGAGGCGTTTAAGCAATTTGCCAGCGAGCTGTTTGGTGCAACGTAGGTAGGACTATCAACACCTACGGAGTCAACAAAAGCAACAGAGCCAAAACTCCATCGTAGCTAGTCGCTGGCGCGAAAAGCGCCAGCGACTAGCTAACCATGCCTTCCGCGTCTGTTGTATGACTTCTCATTATAGTGAGAAACTTATGAGGAGGAGGCGCTTCGGCCCTTAATTCTCACTATAGTGAGAAAAATATTGCCTAAGCGAGCCAAGACACTGTATTCTCACTATAATGAGAAACGAGGTGGCTATGGACGAAAAGACAATCACCGGGGAGGCTCAGCTCGGAAGCTTGCTCAAAAGCCGGCGGCAAGAACTGAAAATCACCCAGAAGCAACTCGCGGAGTTTTGCGACCTATCCCACAATGGAATTAGTCAAATTGAGCTTGGCGAGAAAAGCGCGCGCCTTTCCACCCTCCTAAAGCTGGGTAAGATGTTGGGATTCAAAATCGTGCTTAAGCTGGAGGAATGATGAAGCAACTCTACGCCTTTTTCGAGAACTTGAGAGTTGGCATCCTTTCGAAAGACGATGATGGGGTTTATTCCTTTACCTACGATAAAGCCTGGCGAAATTATCCAGATGCTTTCCCGATTAGCTTATCGATGCCTCTTGAGCACGAGAGGTTTGGCAACAAACTAACGCTAGCCTATTTTGAAAATCTCTTGCCAGAAGGAGAGGTGCGCAAGAATCTGGAAGCTGCCCACAAGGTAAGCGGTGTCTTTGAACTATTAGCGGCATTTGGTCGTGATTGTGCGGGAGGCATCATATTAGCCGCGCAGCCGGATTACACCGTCCCATCCGCCCCGGCTAAATTCGTACCTATCAAGTTGCCAGACGTTTACGAAGCGATCGAAGACCATCGCTCCGTCGCCGAGGTGATCTCCGAGAACGCTCCTGGATACCTCTCCATCGCCGGTGCGCAAGACAAGTTCCCAGCAATATATCAGGATGGAAATCTATTTTTGCCGACAAACGGTCACCCGACTACCCACATCGTCAAGGTTCCCATTTGGCGCATGGGTGTCAAAGAATCGGTATATAACGAGCAATACTGTATGGAGCTTGCGCGAGCCGTAAGTTTAAACGTCCCACGCTGCGAAGTGATTGACGGACGCCACCCCTTATTCATCATCGAGCGCTACGACAGGCAGCTAAACAAAGATGGCTCTGTACGTCGAATCCATCAACAGGATTTTTGTCAGGCACTCGGATATACCAGTGATGAAAAGTATGAAGCCAAGCACGGTCCGAGCTTCAAGCAGTGCTACGATCTACTGCTCCAACATGTTCCTGCTATCCAGCGTTTGGGTAGCATTGAGCGATTGCTAGATTGGCTCTGTTTCAACATGATCATTGGCAACAACGACTCACATTCCAAGAATCTTTCGTTGCTGCTTCTGCCCGGAAATAAATACCACCCCGCTCCATTATACGATCTCGTCGCCACCTCGATATACCCAAAATTGGATAGACGATTCGCCTTTAACATTGGCGGGAGAGACGAATTTTCGAAGATAGGCAGTAATCAAATCGAGTTATTCGAGAAGCAGCTGGGTATCAAATCGGGGGCTTTTAAAAGAAGACTACAGGGAATGATCGAAAGAATAACGAAAGTTCATCAGACCCTTGCCAATAACTTTCATCAACGATTTCCCCAGTCAAAAATTGCAAATCGAATTGCTGATCTTATTGATGACAGAATCAACAGCCTAAGATTTCAGAAGGCCGTGGGCTAGCCATTTAGCCCCACTTCAAACTTAGTCGTCTGGAGCACTAAGTCCGGTGGGACGTGATATTTTTTGTTAAAGCTCTATCGCTAAGTCATATGCTTCGGTCCATGCGCAGGCAAATCCCGCGCCAATGGAGCACTCACCGAAATCAACCTAATTATAACTAAGATATTATGGGTTTATAAAGCACCCTTAATTTTTATCAAATAATACCGATGAGCTTGTTGGGCCAATAGAGTGGGACCATCCGCCGACCGCTACACTTGGATGGAATTTAGGCTCATTCATGCGGGAACGTTTTTTTAGGACTAAACATAAACTAAGCCTACGGATAGCCGCTGGTTTTCTGTGCTGCGCCCTTTTTTCCGAAACATCAACTGCCGCAAGTTTCTCTGTAAACTACTCCGGTCGGCTTGCGCGCTCTGATGGCTCACCTGTCGAAGGGCCAGTGTCGATTGTGGTTAAATTTTGGAACTCATCGACGGACGGCGCCCAGATTGGGCAGACGCTCGACTATTCAGGAATTAATTTAAGTTCGGGCGTGTTCGCACTAGATCTAGTGTTCACGGCTGACCAGGTAACCGCAGTTTTTGGTGACGGCAGTGCACCGGTTTATTTAGAGCTCACTTCTCAAAATATTACTTATCCACGCCAGCAGTTTTCCTATGTACCGTTTGCCTTGCGAGTACCCGTAGATTCTAAAAATTTCACCTTCGATGAAGACGGTAAGCTTACATTGACGGTAGGGGCAAAGCCTGGTGCCAATCAATTTTTGACCAAAGATGATGCGGGTAAATTAACTTGGGGCGCGCCGTTAGCCCCGACGATTCAAAATCAAGCGATCGCCACCGGGACCCCAACCTCGGGACAGGTGCTAACTTATAACGGCAGTCAGTGGACCTCATCAAACCCGACCGGCGGCAACGGTTCTGGGAGTATCGTGAATTTAACCACCGGAGTTGCGGGCACACTTGCTGTCACTAAAGGTGGTACGGGAGCGACAAGCTTTGCCAATAACGGCGTCCTAATCGGCGCGGGAAATCTGCCAGTATCTACAGCTACGGGCAGTCAGTATCAGGTATTCACATCAGATGTTGGTGGTACGTTAGGATTCGGGGCGGTAAACCTTGCGCAAAGTGCGGCAGTGAGTGGTGTATTGCCTACTGCAAACGGCGGTACTGGAGTTAACTCGACGGCAACATTTCCAAACTCGGGTGTAGTAGTCACTCGCGATGCTACAGAGACGCTGACTAATAAAACGATTACCACGGCTACAATAGACGGAAATTCCACAATCGGTGGCTCGACGGAAATCAATACTACTGGTGCCATCGCCTCTGGTGCAGCAACTGTTTCCGGAAATGTCACAGTTAGAGGAAACGGTACGAGTGCTAATAAACTTATCCTTAATGATAAGGACAGCAATAATTCTGTCGCATTTAAGGCTCCCGACACGCTGGCATCATCGGTTACGTGGGAGTTGCCATCGGCCGATGGCTCCGGTGGTCAAGTGTTAGCGACGAATGGCTCAGGTACTCTGGGCTGGACCTCAGGTCTCGCACCAACTGGTGCTGCTGGCGGAGATCTAACAGGGGCATTCCCAAATCCGATTTTGGTCGATGTCGGGACAGCCGGCGCTTATTCTAAAGTCGTGGTAGACAGCAAAGGCCGCGTTACTAGCGGTAGTAGTTTAGCAGCCTCGGACATACCGAATTTATCTGCTGCACAAATCACCAGCGGCACTTTAAGTTCAGCGCTACTACCAACCGCAGGCACTGCCGGTACTTACGCAAAAGTTACGACGGATGATTACGGGCGTGTATCCAGCGGCACTACCTTAGTAGCAGCTGACTTGCCTCCTCATTCTGCCGATCTAATCACCAGCGGTACATTAAACACAGAGCAACTTCCAACCGCAGGCACTGCTGGTACTTACGCTAAAGTAACAACCGATATTTATGGCCGCGTTACCGCGGGTACGTCGCTTACTAATACTGACATCACCTCGTCCCTTGGCTTTACGCCGATTAACAAAGCTGGCGACAGCATCAGCGGTAATTTAGATCTTGGGTCTAATGACATCATTAGTGCTGGCAATATCCAAATGGCACCATCAAAAACGTTCTCACTCAGCGGTAATACTACTGACCCAATGGGCTTAGTCAGTGGCGACAAAGGTAAGACGTGGTTTGACACTACAAACAATCAGATCAAATACTGGGATGGCACCTCTACGCAAACTCTTGGTGCCGTCGGCGCCAGTGTTACCAGCTTGAATGGTCAGACAGGCGCAACACAGACCTTCGCCACTCCCGGAGCAAACGGCACAGCACCAGCTTGGTCATCGAATGCGAATGCACACACGCTTAATATCCCGCTGGCATCAACAGCAAGTGTTACCGCAGGTCTGATCTCATATTCTGACTACGCCACCTTTAATGGCAAAGTCACCGGAGTCACCTCAGGCACCGGGGTCACAGTCTCGAGCACAGGCAACATATCTACTGTCAGTCTATCAACCGCAGGCACTGCCGGTACCTACGCCAAAGTAACTACAGATGCTTATGGCCGCGTTACTGCCGGCACTACCTTAGTAGCAGCCGACCTTCCGTCTCATTCTGCAGCACTAATCACCAGCGGCGCTTTATCAGTGGCAAACGGTGGTACCGGAGTCACATCGACTCCTACGAATGGCCAAGTATTAATAGGTAATGGCTCCAATTTCGCTTTGTCAACGCTGACCGCTGGTACTGGTGTCAGCATTGCGAATGCTGCTGGCGGGATCACGATTGCAGCGACTGCTGATACCTCTACCAAAGTTAGTAAAACGGGCGACACCATGACCGGTGCACTGACTATGCCACTAAACGGTCTGATAGCGGGAACGTCACAGTTAGTGCTAGCAAACGGTAATGTCGGTATTGGAACCACAGCGCCAGGAGCCCCTCTCTCCGTTGCAGGTACTCTTGGTGCACCTGCTACTAGCGGCAGCAATCAAACAGGTATAGCCCGGATCGAGTCCAGCACACCAGGGT
>Ga0315284_10012662_pt1 | contig 12012 bp, 12 predicted proteins | sample YL17G09_16_MG_FD_203696 | JGI IMG/M metagenome (GOLD analysis project Ga0315284, IMG submission 203696) | Sediment microbial communities from Yellowstone Lake, YNP, Wyoming, USA - YL17G09_16 | ecosystem: Environmental > Aquatic > Freshwater > Lake > Sediment | place: USA: Wyoming | collected...
CAGGCCGGCCAACCCCTCCAAAGCGGCCGGGTCGTAGGCCGAACCGGCGCCCGCCACAAACATCCGTAGGCTGACCAGCGGCAATTCGGGGTTGTGGAGGTAATAGACGGTCAGGCCGTTGTCCAGAACGATCTTCTCCGGAACGGGCAGTTTCACCGCGCCGTTGAGGAGGGACGGGACGAGGGACAGACACAGAAGCCCGGCCAGGGCCAGGATCCGGCGATTCATTTGGCACCTCCCGCGGGAATGAGCTTGCCGACCGTCTTCTGGCCGGGAGCGAGATACTTCTTGGCCGCCTCCTGGACCTGCTCCTTGCGCAGTCCGGCATAACGGTCCATGATGCCGAAGGCCTGCTCGAACCCCCCGTACAACACTTCGGCCGTGCCCAGCAGGTTGGCTTTACCCGAAATGCTCTGCAGCCCGAAGTAGAAATTGCTGCGGATGATGTTGAGGCCCTTTTGGAACTCCCGGTCGGAGAGGCCCGCCGCTTCGACCTTGGCCAGCTCCTCTTCGATCACCGCCTCGATGCGGTCCAGGTCGGCGCCGGGCCGCGGCTTGACATAAAAGGAGAAGAGCAGCGGGTCGATCGTCTCCTGAACCCCGCCGCCCACGGTCAGGGCCAGCTTTTCCTCGCGGACCAAGCGGCGGTAGAGCCGGCTGCTCTCCCCTTCTAGGAGCGCTTTCTCCAGGATGAACAGGGCGGGGAAATCCGCTTCCTTCCAGGCCGGGGCATGATAGACCATCAGAAAAGATGGCGACTGGGCCTCCTTGCGGATAAAGACCTGGCGCGGCCCGAGCTGGGCCGGCTCGGCGGTGGTCACCGGCGGCGGGGAAGTCGAGGAGGGGATGGGGTTGAAATGCTTTTGGATGAGGGCCAGGGTCCGGGCCGGTTCAAAATCGCCAACAACGACCATGACCGCGTTGTTAGGGGCGTAGTAGGTGCGGTAGTACAGGGCCACCTCGTCGCGCCGCCAGTTCAGGATGTCGCTCATCCAGCCGATGACGTCCCAATGATAGGGATGAGCCATGATGGCCGTGGCCCGCACCGTCTCCTCCAGGAGGCTGTCGTTGTTGTTCTCCACGGCCATCCGTCTTTCCGAGGCGATGACGCCCCGCTCCGATTCGAAGACCTCCGGGACGAAGGTCAGGCCCTGCATGCGGTCGGCCTCCATCTCCAGCATGGGCTCCAGGGCGGCGGCCGGGAACCAGTCCGTGTAGCCGGTCAGGTCCTCCGAGGTGTAGGCGTTGTTGGCCCCGCCGTTGAATTCCATGATCCGGTCGAACTCGCCCGGGCCGAACTTGGGCGAGCCGTTGAACATCATGTGTTCGATGAAATGGGAAACGCCCGTCAGGCCGGGCCGCTCGTTGCGCGAGCCGACCCGGAAGAAAGTGAACAGGGCGATGTTGGGAATATCGTGGTCCTCCAGGAGCAGGACCTTGAGGCCGTTGGCCAAAGTGTGAACCTTGACATCTTCCTGACGGAAGGCTCCATCCAGAAAAATCGTGGCCAGGGCCAGGCACAGGAATAAACAGGCAAATCTTTTGATCATCCATGACCTCCTATGAAAGACCATAAGTAGCACATCCCACCCAGATTTTCTAATCATATGCCAAGAACTCAACGGGCGCACCGTTGTCCACGATGAAAGCCACCCTCAACCCCGGAGAAGGGCTATTGGGCATGGGGAACGGTTCTGACCAGCTCGGGCAAGGGCGAATCGGCCTCAAACCGCATCCATTCCACACCGTAGGGGCTGGTCTCGAACCCGGAACAGTGAACCTTGAACTGGGCTAGATACACCTCGCCGGGCCGGGGCTGGTCGGTCGGAATGCCCAAATGATGGGTGCGTCTCATGACACCCGCCGGCCAGGTTCAATTCAGGGGGATCACTTTCCCCAACGGGGCGAGCTGGTCCTTGATCTTGGCCAGGTCGCCTACCACCACGACGGTCATATCCCCCGCCGGAAATTGTTCGGCGGCGATGCGACGGAGCTCCTCGGGCGTGAGCTTATAGATGTTCTGCACATAGCCGTCCAAAAAGCCCCGCTCCAGGCCGTGCAGCCAGAGGAAAGCTAACTGGTTGATGATCCCGGCCGGGCTGGAATTCTGGAGGACGAAAATTCCGGCAAAATAGTTCTGGATGCCTTTCACCTCCGGGGCGGAGGGCGTTTCCTTGCCCAGCCGCTCGATCTCGAACAAGATCTCCTTCAAGGACGCGCCGGTGACCTCCGTTGAAACATCGGCTTGTTCATACCAGCAGGCATCCCGAAAGCGCGTCTCGACCTGGCTGTAAGGCGAATAGGTGTAGCCTTTGGCCTCGCGGATGTTCCGGGTGATGCGGGAGAAGAAGGCCCCGCCCAGGAGCGAATCCGTGACCAACAGGCCGATGTAGTCCCGCTGGCCGGGGAAAATAACGGGCCGGCCGATGAAGATCGTGGACTGGACCGAGCCGGGCCGGTCCGCGACATGGATGGCCCGCTGGGAAACCGGCCGGGGGACGTTGGTCGCGACCTCCGGCCCGGCCGGCCAACCGCCCAAACTCTCGCGGAGGGCGGCCTCGACGGCCTTGTCGTCGAAGACGCCGGCCACAAAGATGTGCGCCCGCCGGGCTCCGAAGTTCTGTTCATAGAACTTGCGGATGACGGGAACGGTGTAGCCTTTGATCATGTCCTCGGCGGGGAGCTTGCGGCCGTAGGGATGGTCGCCGTAGAGCAGACGGAAAAAGGCGTCATCGGCCAGGGCCGTGGGTTGCGTTTTGGCGATGGCCAATTGTCTCAAATAGCCGGCCTGCAGCCTGGCCAGCTCGGATTGGGGAAAGCTTGGATTCCGGACGATATCGGCCAGAAGCTTCAGGAAGGGAGGCGCATACTCGGAGAGGACGGTTCCCCCCAGCGAAGACAAATCGCTCCCGCTATTGGTCGAAACCTGGCCGCCCATTCCGGCGGCTTGCTCGGCGATCTGCCCGGCCGTCCGGGTAGCGGTGCCCTCTTTCAAATAGTCGGCAGTGAGGTCGGAGAGCCAGACCTGTCCGGCCGCCTCGTTGGCGGCTCCGGTCCGGATGAAAACGCTGATGTTGGCCAAGGGAAGGCGGCCATAGGGAATGAGGGTGGCGGTCAGGCCGTTCTCCAAGGTGAAGGTCCGATAGGCGGGCAGCTTGAAATCCTTGGGCTTCCCCCCCTCGGGCGGCGTCTGCGTCTGGGCGGCTGAAAGGAAGGGGACGGCCAGAAGAGCCAGGGCCAAAGTCCAGAGAGCTATCTTTTTCACGTCAGGTCTCCTTTATTTCGCGTCGGCCTTGGGCTTGAGGATGATGATCGTTCGGTTGGTCGGCCGCAGGTATTCTTGAGCCGTTTTCTGGATGAGATCTGGCGTCACTTTGCGGAACTCCTGCTCGATGGCGTTGACCCTCTCCGGATGGCCATCAAAAAGAGCAAGGCTGGCCAGGAGATTGGCCCGGCCGAAGCCGAAAAAGCTTCTGACCGAACCGTACAGGGACGAGCGGACCTTGATCAGGGCCCGTTCCAGGACGGCGGCCTCGACCGGTTGCCGGCCCAGCTTGTTCACTTCCTCATCCACCAAGGCCAGGATCTCTTCGGGAGCGGTGGTGGCGTCATGGAAGACCGAGGCCGACCAGAGCATGGGGCCTTTGTAGTCGAACATATCGCCCAGGGGCCAATTCAGGCCGCCGTCCACCGAGGAGGTGACGCCCTTTTCTTGGACGAGCTTCTGATAGAGGCGGCTGTCCTGGCCCTGAAGAAGGATCTGGTCGATCAGGCCCATGGCGAAATACTCGGGCGTCCAGCGCTCCGGGACATGATAGCCGAAGGCCAAGGCCGGCCGGTTGGCCAGGAGGTCTTCCTTGACCACTCGCTTCTCCTGCTCCTGGCGCGGCTCGCTCAAGTCGGCCGGCGCCGGACGGGGCTGGGCCGGGATATCGCCGAAGTGCTTGCGGACCAGAGCCAGGGCCTCGGCCGGCGCGAAGTCGCCGACCAGGGCCACCACGGCGTTGTTGGGGGCGTAATAGGTCTTGAAGAAATCCTTCACCTCTTGCAGGCTGGCCGCTTCCAAATCCTTCAAGTCGCCGTAAAAATTGTGGGCGTTGACCCAGTTGACGTTGGCGGCCATGGGTAGGTCCAGCCAAGGAAATCCGCCGTAAGGTTGGTTGAGGACGGCGTTCTTGACCTCGTTGCTAACCACGCCCTTTTGGTTGACCAAGTTCTCCTCGGTCAGGGCCAGGCTTCGCATTCGGTCGGCCTCGGCCCAGAGCATGGGCTCCAGTTTGTGGGCGGGCACGACCTCGAAATAATTGGTGAAGTCGTAGCGGGTCGAACCGTTCAGGACGCCGCCGTTGCTCTCCACCAGGCGGACCATCTCGAATTTGCCCACATTGGCCGAGCCCTGGAACATCATGTGCTCGAACAGATGGGCGAATCCGGTCCGGCCTTTGGGCTCGAGGCGGAAGCCGATGTTGTAATAGACGGCCACGACGACGATGGGCGAAGTGGCGTCCGGGGACAAGACAATCCTCAGGCCGTTGTCCAGGGTGTGATACTCGACCGGGACTTCCAGGGCTTGAAGCCCGGTGAACAGGAAGAGAAGAGCCAGGACAGGCATCAGCAGCCTTCCGGCCGTCATTCGAAAATACGATCTCATGGAATCCTCCTTGATTGAACCCAAGCCAACGATTCCCCTGGCGGGAAAGGATATAGCCTAGGCCGGACCGGCCCCTAGGCCAGGCGCGTCCGGATGATCTTGGCCACCAAGTTCGAAGTGGGGTCGGGGCAGCGAATATATTCCGTTGTCACGCCCTCGGGGTCGATGACCTTCTCATAAGGCGTGCCCTCGTACTTCCAGGGCAGGCTGACCCCCCGTTGCAGAAGAATGATGAAGTCATGCATGCTGCTCAGCAGCCAGGGACAGATCTTGCCCATATCTTCTGGATATTTGAAGGTGTCGCCTTTTTTGTGGCACCAGGTATCTTGGCGCGCTTCGAAAATCTCGATGTCGATCTTGTATCTTTTAGGCTTGGCCGGGGCAGCCGGTGGGGTTTGTTTCTGGCTTTCTTGATTTCCTTCGAGCAAGGTCGATCCGGCCAAGAAGGCCGCCATGCCGCACCCTGCTCGGCCGAAAAAATCTCTTCGTTCCATGGTTTCTCCTTTGCCTCTGATGTTGTCCTTCACCCGGCCTCCTCATCGATCCGAAGCCGGGAAATGGGCCAGCAGCCAATCCACCTTCGTTCCGCTCAGGCCCGATTTCTCGAGCAGACCGGCTACCGTTTCGCCCTCATCATAGCGCAATGTCGTTAGTCCGTCGAGCGTGGTCAGCCGGCGCTCGGCCGGGATCTGGGCCTGGAGGTTTAGGGGATAGTTGTAGGCCTCGGGCAGCTCGGTCATCGCCTCCCGGCCGACAGAGACCAGAACAGCCCCGGCCAGGGCGGCCTGATGAAGGAAGACCAATTTTCTCTGGTCCTGGCGGCACATGTCCTGCAAGACGGGGTCGGCGGAGATAATGTTGAAGGCCTCCAGCCACTTCCGCAGCACTCCCCGCTCCGGCCGCAGGACCAGCAGGCCGGCGTTGATGTAGGGGCGGATCGTTATGCGGTCCACCGGCGTGACCATGGGGAATAGGGACTCCGGGTTCACGCCCAACATGTGATACAGCCGGCTCCAGAAATCGTCAAGCGGTTGGTCAAAGGACGAGCCGATAAGCTGGTGCATGACCGGCCGGTAGCCGAGGACGAATTTTTTGTCCAGGAGGAAATCGCTCGGCTCCCGCCAGACAACGGTGTCGGGGTCCATCCAGACCAAGATGTCGGTCTTCCCCGCAAGCTCCTCCTCGGCCCGGGCCGCGGCGATGATTTTAGCGGCGAAAGGATAGGCCAGGTTTTCGGGCGGGGCTTGGAAGGAGAAGAGCGCGACCCCCAGCTCGCCGCATTTTCGAGCCAGGGAGGGGTCGCTCGTCACTTTGTTTTCAAGAAGATAGAGCCGAATGGGCGCCCGGCTCAAGCCACCGCCAAAGGAGCGGATGCTCTCGGCCAGGGCCAGCGCCTCGACGAGCTGAGCCTTATACCAAGCGCAGACGGCGAAAGTGAGGCTGGGGCGGCGGGGCCGCAGCGACTCGATGACTCGGGCGTCCACCCAGTAGATGGCGGAATTGCCGTTGGGCGGCCGGCTATAAACCTCTCGGAGAACCTTGGCCGTCAGCTTGGCCGGCCACTTCTCCCGGGGCAGGAAACGGCTGGACATGAAGAAAAAATATTTTCCGTCGGGCGAAACATAGGGTGAGAATTCGGCACCGCCAGCAGTGTTGATCTTGACGCCCATATTGACCGGTTCGCTCCAGGTGTCGTCGGCGTCGCGGAAGACGACGTAGTAGTCGGTCCCGCCCAGGCTGTCCTTCCGGCCGAAGACAGGAACGATGATGTAGCTTTCATCCGGTGCAATGAAGGCATTGAACTGGGAGGTTCCGGAATTGACCTGTGGCGGCAGCTTTTCCGGCTCCTGGAAACGGCCGTCCTTCCAACGGGCCCGGTAGATGAAACTCGTCCGGCCGTCTTTTTCAGCCCTGGTGAAGTAGAGCGTCCCGTCCCGGGTCACCGAGGGAAAGTATTCCGCCTGGTCCGTGTTCACCGGAGCGCCCAGGTTGGTAGGCTGGCCCCAACCGTCGCTGAGACGGTCCATGGCCCAGATGTCCTGGTCCCCTTCCTTCTCATTCTTGGACGGATCGGGACGGGTAGACAGAAAATAAAACTTCTTGCCGTCCGGGGAGATGCAGGGCTCGAAGTTCAAATAACCGGGGTCGTCCAGGTGGAGTACGACTTCCGGTTCGGTCCAGCGGCCGTTGACCTCTCGAGTGACGAGGATGGTGCTCCAACCGTAATTGCCCAGGGCCACGCCGAAATAGATCTCCCGGCCGTCCGGGGTCATGGCCACATCGCGGGTGAACATCCCGGTGGAGACGATACCCGGCACGAAAAGCTCCGGTTCAGGGCCGGGCGGCTTCTGCCCCAGGTAGGGCCCTTTCAAGACCGGAAAATCTTCTGGCCCGGCGGCCGTGACCACCGGTCTTCCGCAAGTCAGGAAGAAGACCGAGAGAAAGATAAAGAGCTTCGCAGTTCGCTTCATCTTCATCCTCCCGCCGCATTCTTATGGGAGTCTGTCTTGTCTTGAAGTTTTTGGAGCATGTCCTTAGCGTTCTGATTGTTGGGATTAAACTCCAGGGAGCGGCGATAGTTGGCTATGGCCTGATCCCGGTCGCCGCTGAGCATGAAGGCCTCAGCCAGGCTGTCATAGACATTGGCCGAGGCGGGAAAGAGCTCGACGTTCATCTGGAAGAGGGCGATGGCCTCCGGAATCTTTCGCAAACCCAGGAATTCATACCCCAGGCTGTTGAATTCCCTTTCCTCAAAACGGAAGGTGGCCGGTTTCTCAGACCTCAGGAGGCGGAACCGGGCTTGGGCGGCCTCTACGCCTTTTTCCCGCGCCACCCGGCCGATCTCGACCGCGGCCGAGGGGAAAAGCTGGCCAAAGAAAGACCTCACGTTGCGTTCATGAAAACGGCTCAGGGCGGCGTCCTCATGGCCCAAGCCTTTTAAATAGTCGAACTGGGGGGCCAGGGGATGCTGAGCCAGGATGGCCGGGACATCCAGGTTGTCTTTCTTCGCCTCCTGAACCACCCGCCACAGGTCCGCGATGTAATCCCGCCACAGGCCGAGTTTGTCACGGTTCCAGACGTCCCGGTGACCGGGCACCACCCAGCGGACGTTCGCTTCCGGGGCCAGCACATCGTCCAGGACCTCGATCCAGCGCGGGATGTCCAGCTCGATCTGTCCGGAGAAAAGCGGCAACCAGACCCGCTCCAGGAAAAGGTCCCCGGTGATAAGAAGCCCTTCCTCCGGGATATGGACGAAGATGTCGCTGCCCGAATGTGCCCGGCCGAAAAAGATGAGGTTAACCGTCAGGTCGTCCAGCCTTAAGGTCAGTCTGTCGTTGAAGGTGACAGTCGGGCGCACGAGACGGTCGCGGCCTTTCATTCCTTCTAGATTTCTGGCAAAGAAAGCGCTGCGCAATTGGAGCGCTTGAAAGGCCGCCGATTGTGGGGCGGCTTCGGAAATCTGACGGGAGAGGTCGGCCGCAGCGCGTTCCAGGTCGGCTAAGTACTCGGCCAGGCCGGCCTCATCCTCTTGGATTCGCGGCAGGGCATTCTCCTGGATGATGACCGGAACATCCTCGAAAGCGGCATTGCCGTAGGTGTGGTCCCAATGGTAATGGGTGTCGATGACCCAGACAAAGTCTTTCCGGCCGAATTCACGGCTGATGACCTGCCGGGCCAGGCCCGCCGTCTGGGGCGACCCCGTCGTGTCCACCACCACCAACCCCTTCCGGGAAGCAAGGGCCACGATCATATTCTCCATGGGCGAGATCTCGGTGAGGATGAGCACCCTGGGGCTGAGCCGGTTGATTCGAAAAGGAGCCGTCTCTTCCGGGCATAATCCCGGGGCCGAAACCGCCATTAGAAAAATCAAAATAAGACAAATATTTTTTGCTCGGATCACTTACCTGACCCTCCTTTTTGGGGCAATGGATTTTGCTGGGATTTTTCCGCTCTCATCGGTAGGAAGAAAGCAAATAATATGCCATTTATTTCTTAGACATTAAAAGATTAGCCACCGGCCCAATCAGCTTATTTTCTCCCAAGGAAAAGCGCGATATTCTTACTTAGTTTTTCAAGACCCTCTTCCAAGATTGGTGATAGTGTAAAATTAGTTTACACAGATATGCTATTTCCTAAGCGACCTTTTGGAAAAAATATGGTCCAGGATTTATTTAAATTTTTCTTTTAATTTAAGAAGCCTGAGCCGGCAGTCTTTGACGGTCTATTGAGACGCCTTCGCCTGCCCTGCCGTCATTTCCTTGGAAAAAGTGAACAGAAAATCAGATTAAAGTCGACACTATTAACAAAAAGCGCTTAAGAGCTTAATCTACTATTGAAGGAGAGGTTCTCTGGAGAATAAGAAAATGAACGATATTCTCGTGGACCTGATCGACGAATATGTCGCCCGCCGGAAAGAAACTTTCGATCTCTTGTCCGTCCCGGGATTGCTCGATGAGGTCCGTGCGGCATCGCGGGAATTCCGGCAGAGAAAAACCGTCTCTTTCCATGATGCCCGGAAAAAGCCATCCATCCATAACAAAAGTTATATTTAGTAAACTAAATATTGACAAAGTTTAATATTGGGCTTATGATGAAATGACCATGAAAGAGCAAAAAACCACACTAGCCGTCAAGGTGAATTATTCCGTTGCCGAACGGATTAGGCATTTCTGCCGGGAGAGAGGGCTGAAGTACGGTTTTTTTGTCGAGAAGGCCATGCTCGAACAACTCGCCCGAGAAGAACTCAAGGAAGACCTGGTGGATTTGAAGAACCTGCGGGAGCTGGAGCAACAGGCCGTTTCCCTTAATGAATACCTCAAGAAGAGCCGTGTATGAGATTTTCGTCCTCTGCCCGGCTCAGAAAGACCTTGATAAGCTGGAGACTTCGGTCTTTGAACATATCCTCAAGAAAATCCGCGCCCTGTCCAAGGACGCACGCCCTCCCGGCTGCCTCAAATTGACGGGGGATGGGGGATATCGCCTCCGTATCGGAGACTATCGCCTTCTCTTTCGGATCGATGACGCTTCGAAGCGAATATACGTCTACCGCATAAAACATCGAAAAGACGTCTATTCCTGAGCAATCCTGTAAGAAAAAGCCGCACGGCTCGGCTTTGGTCCCGTCCCTCCAGGTGTTATGTTGATTACTTCCGGAGTGCGGCTTTGGAAAAAACAAATGCAGGAATGATGGCGTCGAACTCAATGGACTCTATGATGAATTCCGTTCCCTGGCCGCTCAGGAGAACGTCCTTGAATACAACCCGGTCCGGAATCCAGCGGCCCTGCATCCGACGCACGCTTTTAACTTCCGTCGTCTTGAGCAGCTTGCCGCTTTTGGCGAAACGTTCCTCTTTCAAGACGACAAACCGCTCTTTGTCCACCCATAGCATCCTCCGAGGATAAGGAACTTCCGTTTTTCGGGCGGTCAGTTCCAGCTTCCAGCAAGCCCGCTCCAATACGGCCTCCTCTCCGGCCAGCCCGGTCTGGTAGCTTTTGGCCAAAACCGGATCTTCCATCATGTCCTCGTAGGACAGGTCCGAGCCCATGACCGACTGTCGCAACAGATGTCCGGAAATGAGAATGGTCCGGTCCGTGGCCGGCGAATAGATCCACAACTGGTCGGACAGCTTAAGCATCTTGGTGCCTTTTTCCCGGGGCGGGTCCAGGTATTCGGAAAAGGAGCGTTCGACGCCCTGGATCCAGGACTTGGTCCTGACCGAGCGGCTTCCCCGGCGGCCGTGAATGATCATCTCCGAGAGGATGATCTTGTTGCCGGAGGTCCTGGTGTCGTCCACCCGTCCCAGGATCCAATCGGCCGAAGGAGCCTGGGCCGTGAGGAGGGGATGGCCCAGCATCATGATCGTGGCCGTTGCGGCCAACCAGGCCCTGATCGATGTGTTTCTCATGCCTCCAGCTCCTTGAGGAGTCGCGATGTCTGGCGCTTGAATATGCCCAGCCCGGCGATTGAGGCGCCGGCCAGAGTGGCCAGCAAGCCGGGCACAAAGCCGATGAAAAAGCTCACGGGAGTCACCCGGGCCCGCATGCGCGTCGACATGAGCAGGGTGGCGTTCTCGAACAGCGAGCCGAGGTTGATCCCCTTGGCCTGGAGGACGAAGGCGAGAACCAGCCCCAGTGCCGTCCCGATGAGGGAGCCGATGAAGCCCAGGACCAGCGACTCGGCGATCATCGACCGATAGACCCGGCCCTTGGCCTCGCCCATGGCCAGGCGGACGCCGATCTCGCCGTAGCGGCGGATGTTGCCCATCAAGCCCGCGTTCCACAGGACGACGCACATGGCCAGCACGAATATGGCAACCAAAGCCCCCACCACTGCGTTCATCATATCCAGCATATCGGCCAGGCCGCTCTGGCCGCGGAGCGTTTTCATCGTCGGAGAGAACGGGTCGTCCTCCTTCTCGAGCGCGGCATTGAACGACTCGGCCAGCTTGGCAGCCCGGACATCATCGTAGAATCCGCCGGGCAAAAAGCCCAGGATTTCGCCGGCGGCATCCTGCATGTCGAGCGCAAGGCGCACATCCTCCAAGTCGGCCACCATCATCCCGCGGTCCATGGCCGCTACCCCGAAACGAATTGTCCCGGCCAGGGTGAAGTTGGCCGTGACAAGGCTCCCGTACATGCTGGAGCCGATGAGGGTCACCGTTCCGCCGAGCTCCAGGCCCAGCCGTCCGGCCAGGTCATCGCTGACCAGGATCTCGCCAGGGTGCTGAGGCAGGCGGCCCCGGACCAGCCCCCCGGCCAGGTTGAAGATTCCCGGCTCCGGGCTGGAGGGCGAGAGCAGGTCCACAGCCAGCCCGGCCACAGGAGCCTGAGCCTTGGTCTCGCCTTTTTCATCCGGAACATCCAGCAGGCCGCCGAAGCGGATGCGCGATGTCCAGGTCAGCGCGGGATGGTCTCGGCGCAGCTGGCCAAGCACCCCCCCCGCGCCCAAAAGAGCCAGGTCATTGGGTATCTGGTCCGCCTCACGGGCATAGGCCCGGCTCATGACCTTGACGTGGCCCGCGTCGAAACGGGCCGTGGTCTGAAGCATATCGCCGACGAGCCCCTGCACCCAGCAATAGAAAACAACGGTCAGGAAGACACCGATGACCACGGTCAGCAGCGGGAAGAGGCTCCGGGACCGGTCGCGCAGCAACCCTTTAATGAAAAACTTGATCACGACAGCCTCCCCCGCAGCGCATCGGTCGGCTTAAGCTTGGCGATCCGGCGCGTCGGCAGGAAGCTGACCACCGTGGTTACGGCCAGCACCAGAAGCGTCACGCTCAGGACCAATCCGACGCTCAGGACCGGAAAGATCTTCTCCCCGATGCTGAACCCGAAACCCTCCGTGCTGGAGGGCAGGA
>Ga0315284_10012663_pt1 | contig 12012 bp, 18 predicted proteins | sample YL17G09_16_MG_FD_203696 | JGI IMG/M metagenome (GOLD analysis project Ga0315284, IMG submission 203696) | Sediment microbial communities from Yellowstone Lake, YNP, Wyoming, USA - YL17G09_16 | ecosystem: Environmental > Aquatic > Freshwater > Lake > Sediment | place: USA: Wyoming | collected...
CATCATTAAGGACTATCGGTTAGAAGCAAAAAAGGCGATAGTCAAGCTGGGGTTTGCCGAGATCCCGGAGGCTGATTTCGTTGCTCTCTATACCGGACCAATCGCCGAGATTACGCCGAGCGGTGGACGCAACACAGGAATTACGACCCTGATGGTCACTGATTATTTTGACATACTCGCAACAACGATCATCAAGGGGCATTGGATTACCCTGCATCCCTTGCAAATCATGTACTATGGGGATGGTATAAACGGAATACTTGAGCGTGCTGGATTCGTCGGATCGGAATTTGTCGATGAAGCTTCTTTCAACCCTGACGGCGGACTCTATCCAGACATCCAACATTTCGTGATGGCTCGTTGGGGAAATTTCGATGAATACACGGGCAGACCCGCACTCGATATGCTTAATGAGATTTGCAGGATTTTATGCGGACAGTTGGTCCGCAATGAGGTTGGGCAAATTTCTTTTAGGCGTTTTGTCGCGACAGCCCCCGCTGTTGCAAACTGGACAGTGGATGATATTCTGCCCGATAGTCTGCAACAAGATACACTCGGGCATAACATCATCAATCGCGTGGTCGTGAGATTTGGCGATGGTAACGAATTCCAGGAGGCGTTACACTGGGATCTCACATTTGATGACGCTGCAAGTCAAATAGAATTTGCTCTTCCTGGGCAATCAACCCGAGTGATGACGCATGAGATTGATAGCCCATGGTTTCCGGGATATTGCTGCACGTGTCCAATACTACCAATCGGACCTACCGACACGAGCTTCTATATCGGTGACTGGTGTCAAGGTGATGAACTTTATGCGATCTGCGGGACCCGTGGCATGTGTCCAACACCAGCATCACAACCGGCGGCCTGGAAAGTCTCGGCCGCTAAGCCCATCTATTTCATGACGCAGTGGTTTCGCGATATTGGGGGTGTGGGCGAAATCATGAAAGCCGAAAACGTTGATGCTGTGACGAGCTTTCCGTGGGGGAGCATGGTTATTGCAGGTCCAGCCTATTGTAATGCGCTCGATCCACAGACTGGTGTTTTGCAAAGCGGGGCATTCTGGAGTGTTTTGAACATTTCAACGATCGCCCGCAACACACTGTATGGTGGCCCCCCCGGGCGGACATATACAGATGCCATGTATGCGGCCGGTGTAGGCGTATGGGACATAACGATTATCGTCAATTATGCCAAGACCATCCTTGCACGCTTCAGGCAGGGCTGCGAAGTTTTTACGATCAAAACACCATTGCATACATACGAGGTCCAACAAACGGATCTTGTTACGGTTACAACTCCTGATTTCCTGGCCAAAGGATTCGATGGGATTACATCATCAACGAAATGGGAAATCATATCGAAAGAAATCGACATTTTTGCCGGAGAAATTACGTGGAAATTGGCCCACGCACAGACGGCCACCCCCACGGTAACGGCTCCACTTTTTGGGCGCAAACAAATCTCCGGGAAGATAGGCCCGAGAGAGACAATATCTGGAGGTTTCATATCGCAGGCAACGGCGGCTAATGGATTGGCCGTGACTCAAACTTCCGGTTTGGTTGGTTCTGTGGCAACGGGTACTCTCTCTGCTGGATACTCATCGGCGCACAATCTTGATGCCTGGTCCCGGACATTCACGGCGAACAAAGATACATATGTGATAATGAACGCCACTACTGGGATACTGTATTTCCTCGAGACGGCTAACGGCGCCGGTGCGCCCCCCATTACAGGGGGAGGGATTTGGCTTGCCAAGGTCATAACCAATGGCTCCACAATAACCGGCATTACGGATATGCGCGAAACGAAGCCGATGCTGGGGAGCAATCTCAAAGCCGGCACCGGCCCGCTGACCAACTTATCAACCGCCGGCGTCTTGGGTACGGACGGAATCGCAGCCGAGTCAATCACGACATCAAAGGTGGGTCCAAATGCGATCGGGGCATACCAGCAATACGGTAGGGATATTCGCAGCACTATTAATATTGATCCCTATCTCCTGCATTACAACCGAGGATAGCTGAATGGCTGATAGTCTATACCCACCAGGTAACCTCGTCGTCAGCGGTGGCGTCTGGGGCGTGGCCGGAAACGTCCACCGCGATACGACTATCTACCTGTCCGGGGATAGTAGCGTCCTGTTCAACGTAACACCTGGTCTCCTACTATTACTGTGCACCCCCCAAGCCGCAGCATTCCCCTGTAAGGGGGGTGATGCATTTGTTGTGGACGCCTGGTTCAGGTCCGCGGCTCTGATGGGTGCGGGCGATGGTGGGGTATTAAGAATTCTCTGGTACAACGCCGCATGGGCGTATGTGGACGCCTCTTATCCATGCGGAAATCCGATTACCGTCGCGGCAACTAATACATGGGAACGGAAGACCGGCTCGACCCGGGTCCCCGCATCCGCAGTTTGGGGGGTCCTTCAATTTGGTGGCACATCCGTGAATTTCAATAGCAATATGTGGTGGGACTCGGTTGTGATCAATATGATGTCAGTGGCATTCATGGCCAGCCGTTACTACCCCGCAGTGCAGGATATTCCATCTGGCATCGCCACCACAGTGACCGAGATCGCGTCGGAAGCATACGACTATGGCAGCAATTACGACACAGCATCAAGCACGTTCACGGCACCAGCAACAGGCGTCTATTCCTTCCATGCTACGGTACATTTCTTTTACACCCCTCCGCAATTAGTTGCCGGCACTCTCATTACGATTTCAATTGTTCGGACGGGACCGATCCTAGACTATCTTGGCGAGATGGTCATAGGAGCCGCGAAAAATTGCCGAATCGTGGGCGGTATCTCTGGCGTCGCGCTCAATGTAGGTGATACCGTGCAACTGCAAGTGCAACATGATGCGGGTGTCACTTGTCGGACAGTTAGTGTTCGATTCCAGGGCATTCGCGTACAGTAACTCAACTCATGGAGGTTTCGTTATGAAAAACTCACTCTCCTCACTTGGCGGCTGGCTCTGCGGCATGGCTGTTGCTGCGGCTCTCCTGATCGGTGGCGTTCTCTGGGCCGGCGATCGTCAGCTCTTCGGCATCCGTTCGCAGAATGGCGAGAACACACGCGCGTGCGTGATGCAGTCAGCATCTACTGCCATTGCCTGCACGGCGAGTCTTAGTGCCAGCTCGAATGCGCTTCACGCCAATTCGCGCTATCTCATTCAATGCGCAGATGATAGTTATGTGCTGGCAGGCACGACGGCCCCAACTGCCACGGCGAACAATTACACATTTGTCTCTCCGAAATGGGCAATCGTTGATATGGCGAGCGATGATTCGGCCTTCTATGTCGCTTGCCTCAATGCCAACTCGTCGGTAGGATGCCGAGTGTGGGAGTGTTTGTGATGAACGCATTACTACTCATTATCGGAACTGCCCTTGCCGGCAGTCCGTACTACGCAGTCGGGCCACAGGGCTCGACAGCGATCACAAGTGGCGGCGCCTGCCTCACGGACGTGACATGCTCCTATGCGATCACGACCACTGGTGGCGCGACAAGACCATTACAGGCATGCTCGGGTACCTGCCCCACATGGGGGCATTCGCCAACTTTGGCCACAGAGGGGGCGCTAGAAGCGGACGGCATGGCGTATTTGGATGGTGGGGCGACGATGGGAGGGGATATCACCCTCGCCGGCTACAACATTCTTGCGGCGGCGGCTCCGATCACCGATGTTGCAGCGGCAAACGGTTTGGTAAAATGTGGCCAGAATGCTTTGGTCACGGGCACTCATACCGGAGGAAATTGCGTGATCGCGGCTGGAATCAGTCCTCACTACATAACGTGTACCGGAACCACCGCGCTTGCTGATTATGTTCAAATCTATGTTTGCCGTCAAGGGTCGGCCACATGTGCAGAGACCGACAAAACCGTGGGCGTCGATTTCATTTGCGGGCCGACAGCGGGGGCGTGCTGCCAGAATCTGGCAGCTACTACTGCGATTCCCGGTGTCACGATGTCATACGCTTCTTCCAGGGTCTATTTCACGCCCGATGTCGACACTACGTTTCTGCGGTTATTTTTCGCGGGCGGACATGCTGGCGTAGCGACTAACACTGATGATGGGGAGGTGTGGATTCCAGAATTGACGCTTGGCGCCGGGCATATCAACGATGCCGAACGCAATGATCGGGAGGCGGCATTAGTTATGCGCCATTCGACATGGCCTACTACCGCGAGTTTGAAATTCCTTTCGAGCCAATATCTTGCCGGATGGGAGATTGCCGTTGGGGATGCTACTCTATCTGCTGGTGCACCCGAGCGCAATGCTGTCGGCATCGGCGGAGATGTTTTTGACAAACCGTATGAAGGTCTTGGTTTCGATCATGAATCATTAGGGAGTTTTATCTGCTGGTCAGCGGGATTTTTTAGCAACTCTGGATGTGATGTCGGAGTCTCCCGTAATGGCGCAAACACCTTGCAGATCAATGCCAGTCCTTGGGGCGGCAATGGCTGGCAGGGTGGAGATCCTCTTGCATCGTCCGGTAACTTCGAAGTCCGCGGCGAGATTGATGCAGGCGCATTCCCCGTGACCGATACCGCAGCCACACCTGGTATTTTTGGTGGACCCACTGCATTTAGCGGTGCGGTGACCAACAAGGGGGGCGGTGATGTGGTGATACGTCCTGGTCTGGCGACACGCTACTATACCGTGGTGTCGAATGTGGCTGGCAATACAACCATCACGCTGACCGCTAATGGTGTTGCTGTGGCGTTCACTAGCCCTGGTGATTTTGTGCTTGGCACCGACGATACGGCGCCGCAATTGCTCGTCACATCAACCAACATCGCCGCAGCAGTCAACGCACACGCTACCGCGAAACTTTACTGGATCGCATCGGCATCAGCGGCCAGAGTGACTTTGGCATATCACAAAGGCGTAACATCTGCGAGCATCGCGACTAATCAAGCTGGTCGGATCTCCACTACGCAGGGCACGGATGGTACTGCTTACCTTGGAGAACCAAATGGCAACTATTTGTCAGTGAGTCCTACACTGACCAAGATCGATACAGTAGCAGCCGCGACTGGGGCAACAGCATGTGGCATAACGTTTGGCACCGGTGCCAATCCAGCATGTCTGTCGTATTACTATGGTCAACCTCTTTTCCATGCCGCCAACGGGGATAGTGGTATGCTCTTGAGGGGGTATATTGCCGACACCACGAGTCTGACAATTAGCTACAACTCGCGTTATGGGTTTGCTTCGGCATATCCAACCAACACAGATCCTGATCTCTCTCTCGGCCGTGTCGGTCCTGGACTCCTCGGTATTTATGAAAGCACTTATGCGGGAAGTGCTTTGCTTGGCATCGTCAAAGACAATCGGCAATCTACCACGCAGTTGACGCTCAACGGATCTAACAAGATAACGATGTTCACAGTTCCCGCCGGCTACACATTCACGCCGACGAAAATCGTGTGCCGAGCGCCGAGTGCAGCCCTGGATGCCGGGGATGCAGGCGGATTTGGTTGTGATGCCGACGCCACCGATTTCGTTGCCGCACAGATATACGGGGCACAACTCAGTGCCACAACCAAGGCTATCCGGTTGGAGCCGGCGAACAATACGGCCTACAGCTCGTGCGCGGCGGCTGCGACATTTGGCTGGAAGGCGACGGTAACAGATTCGACGGCCAAAACAATGCGGTGTGATCTTTACGGGACCCTGGAGTAGCCGATGAATACCAAAACTATTGCCTTGATTATATCCAGCCTCATTGGCGGCGGCGCTTTGGGTCTGGCAATTGGCAACAAGGCGGCATTGCCATCCACGGTTAACATACCCATGCCCATGACATCTCAAACCGCTATGGCCGTCGACAAAATCCTCAACGGCGGGCAGAAGGCGGTGAACCTCATGGGTTGCGCACGGCGCGAGGCGCAGACCAGCAAGGGCACACACTTTTCGCAGCGTGTCTGCCACTTCGCCATTGAGCCTATAGAGCTGGGCCTGTCGCGCGAGCAAAGCGCGGCGATGGATAAAATATGGCCGTGAATACCACCATCGTCTGTCCTAAGTGCCACGGCCAGCGCGGGCAGTACATCGGGCGCACGCTGTGGAATCCGCGCGAGGATAACTACGCCTGGGAGGATTGCCCGATATGCGATGGGAGCGGGCGCGTGCCGGCATCGCCACCAGTGGGAACAATGCAACGACACCTCGACGAGACCCCATGAGTTCCCTCCCTCCCACTTGGTCCGACCACACCCCGACTCCCGGAGCCCCTATGCGGTGTGACTACCATGAGCGCCAGCTCGGGGACCATGAGGTCCGGCTCCGCACATTGGAGCGCGCCTACTGGCGCATTGTCGGTATCGGAGCGGCCGTGAGTGGTATCGCGGCTTTCGGCGGTGCGCTGGCAACGAGGCTATTTGCAAAATGATGACTCCGGGGCAACGTCTCGTGATAACATTGTTTGCCACCGTGGTCGTGGCAGCAGCCTTCTATTACGGCATCTACCTGCCGGGGGTTCTGTGTCCGCGATGATTCCACAACTCATAATTGGTCTCGATCCAGGGCACGGCGGCGAGGATACCGGCTGCATCTTCGGCGACTTCCGCGAAGCCGACTGGACATGGGCGCTGGCCGAACGCGTGATCCAACTATTATGTGCAACATCATGGCCCCTGACGCTCAAACTCTCGCGCTGTGATCGCGACCACGATCCGTCACTCGAAGATCGCGCCGCAGCTATGGCGATGGCCAAGGCCGACTTCGTAATCTCGCTGCATGCCAATGCAACATCGGATTTGCGGGAGCATGGCGCGCTTGGTTTCCACGTGGACGGCCTGCAATCCACGGTGGGTTTCTGCGAAGCGCTGCTCACCACGCTCAATCGACCTGGCGAGTATGCGCAAACTATCTCGGGACCGTTGATGCCGATGCGGTCCCAAATCCATATCGCAACGCAATTGGACCTGCACGGCGCCCCATCGTGGAAACGGCGCCCGTGGAACGTACTACACTGGCACAGGCGGCCGGCCGCGCTGATTGAATACGGCTACGCCAGCAACCCGGTCGAGCGGACCTGGCTGTTATCCGAGACGGGGCGTGATGCCTGTGCGTGGGCTACGGTCGAGGGAATTCGGAAAATGTTACTCACGAAGAAGATGCTCAATTAACGCGGCCCATGAGCCGCAAGGAGAAACTAATGAAGCCTTCGTGGAAAACTTTTGAGTTCTGGATCTCGCTCACGGCCATGGTGATCGGAGCCCTGCTCGCCAGCGGTGCATTTACATGTGGCGCGGCCGACGCCTGTTCGCCAACCGTGGCGACTGTGGCAAAGATCCTCGGCGCCCTCGGCGCAATTCTCGCGGCGATGGGTTACACGTGGACACGGTCCAACGTCAAAATCGCGGCTGCTGATGCTATCGCCTCGCTATCGGTGCCCGCAAACCCTCCGAAGCCGTAGCCGCCCTCCCGGCTACGGGGATTGGATCCCGCGCCTACCTCGATGGGCAACTATTGCGCGAGGCGCTGGCCACAGGGCTCGATAAGGCCGACGCCATCACGCCGGGCCATGGTGCGCTTGACCTCGGGCTCGGGCTGGATCGAGTCGGCACGCTTACCGGATCGGTGGGCATCGAAGCGCGTATCCGCGCAGCGCTGTCGGCGTATGCGGAGGCGTGGGGGCGCTATGAGCTGGCTGCGCGGACATGGGATGCCGGGGCGATGGCGGGATTACGGTACCGCTGGTGAGCCATCGGCATCGATCCACAACCCCATAGTCGAGCGGCATGTGCAGGTCCGCAGCTCCAGCCGATCGTGGCTGTCGGTGAAACTTTGGACTCCAGCGAGCGGGAGGCGGCGGAATCGATCGAGCGTGTAGCGTCGGCCGCACGGGCATGCCCTGGCCACATCGCGGGCGCGGGGATTGCGCTCCATTTGGTGGCGCGCGGCATCCAGGATGAGGATCCAGTTCCACGTGCGCCAGCCCACCGGTCCGCCCCGATGTCGGCGCCAGCGCAGGAACGCCTGTCGCTCACGATCTACGATTCGCTGAATATCGATCATGATGCCTCATTCGATCCGCTGCACGAACCTGCGTTCTCAGTTCTCGCCATCTGGCAATCACGGCGCGGACGCTCTGCGCCGCCGATCCGCATCCACATGGCCGATCGCGCAAAACCTCGGCGGCATGGCTACACGCATCGAGTGCGTCGGCGCAAAGATCCAATTCGCTGCACGCCATCTCCAGAGCAATGGCCTGGGCCTGCTCGATGAAGCGCGGCAGCGGTTGGTGCACGAGGCACGTCGAGTGCTCGTGCTCGGACGAACACGATACCACCAATGGTGCGCCGCAATGACAAATCCATATGCTCATGACTCCCTCCTACCGGGGCGCACGGCACCCGGATTGTTCTCCAGATATTCCTCCGCTGCGCGTCGGAGGGACCTCACACCCACCTCGTTGTTCGCTCACTGCCCACATAACTGGGGCGCCCGGCACCCGGATTGTTCTCCAGATATTCCTCCTCGAGTCCACACTCGAGGATTAGTCGGCGCAGCCGCCCTGGCGTGATGCTGAGCGCTGTCGCGGCGGGGCGCAGACGCCAGCCATTGATAGTGAGCGCAGAAAGAATCGCGGTGCGCTCTGCGGCGCGGGCAATCTCATCGAAAATCATGCGGCTACTCCTCCCGCATCTGGGCAACACAATCATCCGTGTGCCCGGCCGCGCGTTGACAATAGCATGTCGGGTACCCGATATCCCACGTACCTCCAACCATCATCAGGCAGGATCCATCGCGGAAATCCCACCGGTACACACTGCGGGATGTATCGTACACGCGACAGCCGAAATTGTTAGAGCACTCCCCATTGATTCCCTCGTTATCGCCAAACCCATCCGCATTGAGGTATTGAGCTGCGATTTTTTCCGCTGTAGTCATCGTCGTCTCCTAGTCGGTCTCGATGGTGTAGTTGCGCCAATCAGCGGCGTTACTCTCGTCGGTCGCCTCCGGGCCGGTCATCGGCCAGATTACCCGGTAGCTATTACCATCATCGTCGACGGCATGGGCTCGATACACTGGCGAGTCCTGCGTCCCGGCAGCGTATGGCTGTTGGGTGATTCTGAGCGTCTTGCCTGCGCCTGCGTACTCCACTGTCCCGAAGTCCTTGGTGCTCATCGTCGTCTCCTCTGTTTTTTTCGTGTTACTCGTCCGTGGTTTCGTCGTCTTGCGTATCGGTTTCGCCGCTTTCGTCGTAGCCGTCCAAATTCGCGGTAACGCCGTGCGCCAGCTCCCACGCTGATGTGGTGGCGATGATGGGGCTGCGTCCGGCCGCGATAAGGCGCTCCCGCTGAAGTCGCGCGCACCGTTCGTCTTGGCTTTCGGTCTTGTTTTGCGTTGCGTTCATACTCCAATTCATTGCACGCTTTGTGCCATTTTCGGCACATTGCAACTAGTTGATTTTGTTGACTGTCTGATTTTGCTACAGCGAAATTTGTTTCGCAGTTGTCCCACCAGGTTGATTCGACCCCCTGGCGGATAGCCCCAGCCATCGGGGCGAGGCGTGGCGAGGCTCCTGGCGCTCCACAGAGCGCGAAATCCAGTCGCGGTTGAGTATAATGTTTCGCAGTCGGGACATATATGCAGTATTGTCCCGGGCGCGGTACATTGTGCATTGTGCCAAAGTATAAAATCCAATGATTTCGCATGGTTGTACCCGGTCGATTGCGCGGGATTGGGCGGTATTTTCCGAACATCGTATGTCGTTGAAATTGTTGACAAATCGCTTGCGATATGAGCCTCGCGCGCGGCCGGGTATGGCACTGATAGCTGCTAGGACTCCTGCGTGCGTCCTGGGGCTCGCCAGAGGCTCTGGTGGCGTGTAGGTATGTCCGTGCCCATCCCCGATCGCAGAGCCTGGAGCACGCGCCCACACCACGGGGTTGGTTACCGCTGCACATCCTCTGTCCATTCGGCCAGCGCCCGGGCGTCAAAAATAAATCGGCGGATCTCATCGTCGTCGAGCCGACCTCCCGCGCGGACATGCTCAAACCACTGCACGGCGATGGCGGCGCCGTAGACGGACAGAAATCGCTCTCGGGCAACTGGCTCCGCGGATACAGACGGCATACAGACCGCATCCGTTCCGCGTACAGATCCGCAGGGGGAGGGGGGAGCATCGGCCAGGGGGAGGGGGGGAGATGTCTCGATTCCCCCCTTGACTCCCCCCTCCCTACCTGTGCCTGCACATGCCGGGCAGGTCTGCGGCTCGGCCTCGACGGTCCTCCCATCGCCTCCGCACTCCATGCACCGGGGCGGCTTCGACTCGACCCAGAATCCGTTGACACAGCTCCATTCGGCATCGCAGAAAGAACACCGGATCAACGTCGCCCGGATGTCGAGCGTGCCCGTTTTCCCGCAGGCTTCGCATTTCATGATCCACCTCGCATCATCGATCGCAGGGCCTTGCGGAGCGCCGTCCTGGCCTCTCGGTCGAGCAGGATGACCAACGTGGGCATACCCGCGCACCCCGCTTTTCGATCATCCTCGGTCGGCCGGCCGATGCCCAGGCAGACCTCCTCGCGCCCGTAGCCTCCCGTGACGTGCAGGACCATGCCGTCCTCGCAGGGGATGATTACCTCGTCGAATGCTTCTTCGCCCATGTCATCCTCCGATTCCGAAAAGTGTTTCCTGTGCCATGCGCGTGGCCGCGATTTCGCAGTAGCGTTCTTCGATCTCGATTCCGATGGCGCGGCGGCCCAGGTCTTTCGCGGCGCGGAGGGTCGTGCCGGCCCCCATGAAGGGGTCAAGAACAAGATCCCCGCTCTCGGAGTGCAGATGAATAAACAACGACATGAGCGATAGCGGCTTTGGCGTAGGGTGGTCGGCGGGTGATGGTTTGATTCCGCTGATTCGGACCACGTTTGCCTGAGAGTTTCCGCCATACCACTTACAGGCCGCGCCTGGCTTCTCTGCCACCAGAACCGTTTCGTAGTTCCTCCGGTAGTGCCATCCCATGCCGAGACCGCCCTTGTCCCAGACAACCATCTGCTTGAAGTTGAGAACCTCGTCGAGCCATAGCGACCAACGCGCGAACTGTGGATCTGGACCGCCGCCGCCGCAGCAGCAGCAGCAGCCAGGCTTGATGACCCTAGCGGCATGCCCAAACATCCAGCGCACCATTTCGTTCGCTTCTGGGCCGTCGTTGGCTATTGGCCGGGCCTTCCCCGCCACAGCTCCGCCGCGCTTCACCAGGCCGAGGGCTTCTTCCCACCTGTGGGCGAGGTCGCCGTTGTTGTTGTTGTGCCCGTAGGGCGGATCGGTGAGCACGAGGTCGATGCTGTCGTCGGCAATGGTCGGCATCACATCCCGGCAATCGCCGTGATAGATCGTGATCCCGCCGTGGTCGTAGTACGGGACCATCTGTTAACCTCGCTCCGTTTTTCTCTCGCTGTTTACCAGCGTGATCGTGGTACGTGAGCGCCGCCGGGGCTTTCGCCTAGGCTTGCACTTCGCAACTGCCTCGCTCCACGGACAGGGCCTATTTGTGATCTCTGAGGACATCTTCCACCTCGCCGTGGCACGCGCAGTCGCAACCGGTGTAGACAGCGCCATCCCTCGATGGCGCTTGGATCACGAGCGGCACAACTTTGCAGGATGTAGGGCACTCGGCTCGAAGGCGGTTCCGTCCATCCAAAAAACAACGCCATGGATGCTCCCATCCATCCACGTAGATTCCAATGTCGCAGCCGGTGGCGATGTTCATCGCGATCTCGTGCAGCGCCAACGGCATGTCGCATGTGGTTGCATCGTCGCCGCTCGCCTTGCGGCAGAGTGGGTACGCTTCTGTGACTTCGATTTGGCTCATGTTAACCTCGCTCCGTTTTTTCTCTCGCTGTTTACCAGCGTGATCGTCGTCCGTGGTCCCGCCTCGCAATTTCAGAGCGCGATCCCATGCGTCTCTGATATCCATACCGAGCGCTCGGCCCTGCTCATAGCATGCGCCCATGCGAAGCGTGACTACGTGCGCGGTCCCGCC
>Ga0315284_10012666_pt1 | contig 12010 bp, 8 predicted proteins | sample YL17G09_16_MG_FD_203696 | JGI IMG/M metagenome (GOLD analysis project Ga0315284, IMG submission 203696) | Sediment microbial communities from Yellowstone Lake, YNP, Wyoming, USA - YL17G09_16 | ecosystem: Environmental > Aquatic > Freshwater > Lake > Sediment | place: USA: Wyoming | collected...
GCGGATTTAGTTTTATCCATTCTAACAGGGTCCAGCTGTGGAACAATAACACCACAGACATTTACTTTGGTGTAGACACCGAAGTGTTGGTGCCGTATCTCTATTCTGACAGTGGCAGCATACAAGATATGGGTTGGACTAGTTCATTTAACGAGATCAGTTATTCGCCTGAACAAGGGTTCACCTACTTGTTTGTTGAGGCAATCATCGGGCACACTTACGCATTTCTTACGCCCGAAGGTAATTACGCGAAAATTCGCGTAACAGATTTGTTCATTGATTGGGGAGAGGATGACAGCGTATTGCAAGCAAACATTGTGTTTGATTGGGGTTATCAGCTTCAGGCAGGCAACCCAGAGCTTGCTCCGCCCAAGCTCGCCAAGAGACAATGATAACTATTTATCAAAACTTCAAGGGACGAACTATTAAAGTTCGCCCCTTGTTATTTTTTATGGCGTCAGTCCGAAGAATTTTATTGCCCGCGGAATAATTTGAGGTAATAAGGGATTCTGTCAAGCGTGGTTTGCGATTGGCCGGTGGAGAATCTGCTGCCCAAGTCGGCCCACCAATGTTGGCCGCTGGTTTGATAATCAGGAGTGATGGCCCAATAAAAGCTGCTGTCTGACGGCCCGACATTGATGCTCATTAAAAGCTCTCGGATGTTGGGTAGCCGCCAATCAGTGTAACCAGCCAAGGTGGACAAAGCCGCCTCTCTTATGGCCGACCACCATTCAATGTTTGAGCCAGTAAGCTCTGGGAAAGAAATTCTCTGGCTTTCTATTAAGCCAGTGCACAAATCAGTGGTTAGGTTGTCAGCGTCAACTGAATAGCCAGCCGAACAACCCGTTGGCGGCTCGTCAAAACCGCTCGGTGAAACAATTGCAGAGTTGCCCCGTACCGGCAAAACATAGTTATAAACAAAAGGCACATAGGTTTCGTCAAGCCGCGTATCGCTATAGTCAATCCAACCATTGGCAAAATCAACGAAGCGCGCATGCCACATTTCAAAGCCAAAATCAGGCGGGCCAAAGTGTTTATAAGAAGCGCTCCAATACTTGTTCCCAGCGATATTTTGGAAATAATTGCTGTCTATCATCGCCCCATCGTTTGGGGTTTTTTGATATTTAATTAGCAAAGCTAATTCTTTGAAATTGGGCAAGCGCCAGTCGTCGTATTTTACTCCACCCTTGTCCGCGCAAGCGGCAACGGGATCAGTAGTCGTGGTGAACTCGTTATTTCCGCACATAACCAACTGCTCGCAGAAATCCTTGGCCGCGAACCAAGTTAGCGCTTGGCCGTTGTTGGCGGCTAAGCTGGCGCCGTTTTTGGGCCACATTAGCCCGGTGTAAAGGTCGCTGACAGTGCCATCGTTATTATCTTGGAAAGCCAGCAGGGGAGTGGCGGTGGCGATGTTGGACGGCCCGGAAGTAGCGCCGCTGGAAGTAATCGCTTGCGCGGTGAACTGATAGCTTTGCCCGCCAATCAAGCCAGCCACCGTGGTGGCGTAAACAGTTGGGTTAGTAGTAGTAGCAGTGTTGAAAACAATTGTTTGGTTGTCGTAGTTAATCAGGTAATAATTGACATTGTTATTGCTTTCGTTGCTCCACCATAAATCAATGGCTTGTCGGTCGGCCGCCGGGTTGGCTTGCAAATCAGTGATGACCGGCGCGGTTGGGTCGTAGGCCGGGCTGGTGGTGGCTGGCGAGCTGGTCGCGGGAGTAGAGGTGGCTGGCTGAATGGTTTGGCCCAGCGAGTTCGTTGGTGTGGAGCTGGCCAAAACAAAGTCAGCCGCGTTGTTGTTGGTGTCAAGATAATTGCCCGAGCCATTTTGTCTACGGGTGATGGTTTGATTATTGGCCGGGTTTGGCGTCCATGGCGCGGTTTCCACAAAGGGATTAACGCTATCGCCCCAAGCCACTTGGTCAATGATGGTAGTGTGGTCGCTATAAAACAAAGCGATGCTGTTGTTGCTGGCTATGGTTTGCGTTGAAGTAGCGTCGGGTGTTAACCCGGGCATAATATAGTCGGAGTTAGCCCAAAGAAAATAGCCATTGGCTGGAATAATACTACTGGCCGGGAAAACCCGTAGCGAATAACCAGTGCTGGTGCCGGAAGAGGTTTGTTTTTTAAGCTGAAAATCGCTAATGTCTATGCTTTGGTTATTGGGATTAAAAATTTCCACAAAATCGTTATCTCTGGTGGACGAATCGCAAACAGGGCCACCGCAAATTTGCGCTTCGCTAATGAGCAACCTTGATTCTGGCCTGACTGCTATTGTTAGTGTGGTGGAAATCGGGCTGCTGGTCGCGCCTCGGTCGTCTTGAACAATCAGCAGTATCTGAAACTGGTCTGCTGTGTTAAAGATATGGCTGATAACAGGCGAGTGGCTGGTGGCGACAGAGCCATCGCCAAAGTCCCAAATAAAAGCAATAATTTCGCCGTCGTCAGTGGAAGAAGAAGCGTTAAAGGTAATTTCATCTCCCACTAACAGGTTTTCATTCGGCGAAAAAGTAAAATTAGCATTTGGCAGTTGGTTAGGCGATTCTTCAAACACTAAATTTATTTGAGCATATTGCGGGCTGTTTTCGGCTTCGTCAGCGGTAATCGTAGTGGTGGCTTGATAATTGCCCGGGTCTAACCTTGCAAGGTCAATGGTAATTTCCACGCTGGTGGTGGCATTGGCCAGCAGAGTTCCGCTGGTGGTGGCTAACAAAACCCAATTCCAATTTGCAACAGTGGCCACGCTCCAAGCCATTTCTGTTTGGCCGCTATTTTTGATAATTAAATTCTGGCTGGCCGGGTTGCCTGCTCCTTGGGTAGCGTAAAAAAACAGGGTAGTAGTGGAAACTTCTAAAATGGCTTTTGACGGCTTCGGAATTTCAATTTTGCAAAATGCCTCGGCATTTTCTGGCCAGGTCGCTTCATTGCCAGCTATGTCTCTGGCTCTGCTTTTGAAATAATAAGTATGCTCGTTTTCTCCCGTGAAGCTGGCTTTAAGAGAGGAGGTGGCTTGGGCTAAATATTGCCATTCTCCACCCTCGTTATCTTTGTATTGGATATCGTATTCTGAAATGCCCGAGCCAAAATCAGAGCCGCTCCATTTAACAAGCACAGTTGTTGAAGTAGAGGAAGTGGCCATATTTTCAATCCAAGAGAGTGGCGGGGTGAGGTCAATCAACCAATTATATTGAGCAGGGGATTCATCTTCGTTGAGGGCGAGGTCAAGCGCTTTAACCTCAAGCGAGCGCGTTCCTTCATTAAGGCCGTTAAAAATCGTTGAGGAGGCGCAAGCCAGCCAATTTGTAGCGTCAAGTTTGCAAAGAAAGCTCGCGCCTGCTTCGTTGGAAGAAAACGCAAAAGCGGCCTGGGATTGGTTGGTCGGATTAGTCGGGGTTTGGTCAACTCTGGTTTGCGGGGCTATAGTGTCCAAAACAATAGAAGCAGAATTACCGAGCTGGCTGATGTTGTCGGCTGTGTCTTTGGTCCAGATAAAAACCGTTTTGTTTTGGCCCGAGCTTGCCGAAGGGTCAACGGCAGACAGGTTGAATTCAAGGGGTTTTGCGTTTAACCAGTTAGGAGTATCAGTGGCTGGTTTTTCAGGATTTTCTGATAAGAACCAAGCTGTGGCTTCTTGGTCTTGGGTAATTTCTATTTTCACTGTTTGGCTGCCAGTGTAAAGGCCAGAGTTACTATTGTCGGCTAGGGACAAAAGCGGGCTGGCAATGCTGGTGTCAACGGTCCAGGCGTATTGAGCCGGCGATTGGTCTTCATTGCTGGCTGGGTCAATGGCTTTAACTTGGAAAGAAAAAAGGCCGTCTGATAGGTTGGTATAAGTGAAGCGCGAGGAGCAATTTTGCCAATCTTGGTTATTGAGCCTGCATTGGAAAGTTGAACCATCTTCGTTGGAAGAAAAACTAAAAATGGCTTGGTTTTGATTGGTTAAGGCAGGCGGCTTGGCAATAATTTCTGTTTCTGGCAAGGTTGAATCTTTTTCATTTTTCGCGCTGGGCGTGGGGATTTGCATTTCAAAGTCGTCTTGGTTATTGTCTGTATCTTGATAGGTTTGGCTGTCGGCTATCCATTTCCTGCCAATTGTGTATCCTTTGGGGGGATTGAGGGCTGGCGCGGCTTCAAAGTCATTGGCTAAACCGAACCCGACTTTATCAAGCAAATTGTCATTCCCGCTATAAAGAAGAATAGCGTTGTCTTTGGCTATTGAATAGGTTTCGCCCGAATAATTGATGTTTCCCGTGTTGTTGTCTGGCGAGGTAATCAGAAAATAGCCCAAAGTAGCTATAATTCCCGTGAAGCGTGAGGGACTCACTAAATTGCTTTCCGCGCCGCTGAAAGTTTTCTTTTTGAGAGCGAAGCCGTTTAAGTCAATGTTGAAATTATTTGGATTGAATAGTTCAATAAATTCGTCTTTTGTGTTGAAGGCGCTTTCTATTTGAATTTCGGAAATAAGGATTTTCGGTTCAGGGATGACTACGACTGTGGCGGTGGTTGGGTTGCTGGCGGCTCCTTTGTCATCGCTTGTAACAAGGGTAACTTGAAATTGGCCGGTAGCGGGAAACCGATGGCTGATGGTGGTTGATTGAGTGGTAGTTGCGGAGATGGCGCCAAAATTCCAGGTATAAGAAACAACGGCGCCGTCAGGGTCGGTTGAGGAGGCGGCGTTGAAAATCGCTAATTCGTTGACAAAAATTTCGCCTGTTGGAGAATAAGAGAAGGCGGCTGTGGGCGGTTGATTCGGGGGCGTAATAATTTCCCAAAAGTATTGCCAAGGATTGGCCCAATTGCCTACTGGGTCTACGGCTCTAATCTGAAAACTATGCTGGCCCAGCGCCAAATCTTTAAGTTTTACCAAGGTAGGGGTCTGACCCCCACTTGCTTTTTGGAATGGATTGTTGTCTAATTGGTGTTCAAAAACACAGTCCGGCTTGCTGGCTGTGAAAGAAAATTCCGCGGTGGTGGTGCTGGTAGTAGCGTTTGGCTTGGTTAATATTGTAATTTGCGGGGCGATTGTATCTTTTTGATTGCTGTAGCCGGGGGTGGGTTGCTGCACTTCAAAAGCGCTGGCGGCGCTTTGCGATTCGCGGCCAAAAGAATGGGTGCGAGGGTGGCTGACATTTTCCGCTTTGTCTAATAAGCGGTCGTATTTGTCGTATAAAAAAATATCGTTGGTTTGAGAGATATAATAACTGGCGCTGGAATATTGTTGCGGAGTGATTAAAAAATAGCCGAAAGCGACAATGTTGCCTTGAAATTTGCTTGAGCTGATTAAAACGGTTTCGCTGGCTCCGCTGGCGGTTTTTTTGCGTAAAATAAAACCGTCTAACTTGACGGCGAAATTGTTGGGGTTGTAAAGCTCTATGTATTCTTCGGTGGCTGAATTTTGGCTGTCGGTTTTTACTTCGGAAATGAGAATTTGTACGGCCGGGGGAATAATGATTGCCCGATGGGTTGGTTGTTGGAAATTGGCCAAGGTGTTGCTTTGTGTATTGGGAGTGGAGGAGCTGATGGGCGATGACGAGGCATTGGCGTTGGTCGCGAGGCCATTGTTTGGGGTTTGCTCCGTCAGAAGCGGGGTTTCTAACGGGGTTTGTTGGCTGGACAAAAGATCAATTTCTTCGCTAACATTGTCAATCTGCTCTAATAAGGCGGCCAGTTGGCGGGCCAAAGCGTCAATGTCGGGGGATGCGGGTTGAGGTGGTGTTGGTTGGTTTGTTTGGCTGGTAATTTCGTTGGCCAGTGGCTCGGCAATAGTCAGTTGCTCGGGCGCTGGGTTGTTGAAAAGGGCTGACAAGTTGATTTGGCCGGCCAAGCCGTTGGGCTGATTGCTTGGAGCTGGGTTGTTGGAAACAAAATCTGTTATAGAGGTGCCCATGCTACTGAAAAATTCAAGAAAGCTATTGCCAACAGACGCGCCGGCTTGGCTGATGCTTTGCCAGATATCGTTTAAGCCATTGACTATGCCCGGGCCGCTGGGTATAAACTTTTGCAACAGCACCGTGGCCTCCCGTATCTGGCTTTCAATCGGTTGCCAAAGGTGTCTCTGCAAAAAGCTCGTCGGCCGAAACCCCAAATCCGGCACACTATCAGGAAACGAGATGGCAATGTCGGGCGCGCCTTGCCAGTAGTAGGCGTCAAATTGGCCTTTTTGCATGGTGCCTTGAATACTAATAATGAATGGCTCAATCTTAGTGTGGCCTTCTGCCACCCAATCGCTCATTCTCCATTGTGTTCCAATTGTTGACATGGGTGGCTCAAAGTAATCCTTAGAAAGAATATTGATAGCGATTTTCCAGCTCTTTTCTGATGTTGGCTTAAGAACAATTACATATTGAAAAACAAGTTCTTGCGGATTATTTTTGTAAGATACGAAATTGGTATTTAAAGCTCCGGAGGTTACTCTGATATCGTTTTTCAAAAGGGCGCTGAAGCCATATTTGACTGCGTTTTGCGCTGATTCCCTTTCAATTAGGCCGACAACATCACCTAAATCAGTGATGCCATAAGCTATCTTGGCTATTCTGATACTGGTGATAACAACTTTTTGAACAATTTCTACGGGTGCGTCTAAGAGTAGAAATTTGAGAGCGTTAATTTTTATTGACTGCATTAATGTCGCAACTATAGCATCTTCTCTTGGCATTCTATCTGTAGAAGAAATTATGTCTGATAGTTCATTATTAAGTAGCTGTATAAGTGTGTGCATTATTTGCTGATTATCATTTTCAGGGATTGATAAATATTTTTTGATTTGCTCTTTATCCAAAAAATTATCGCCTTGCGCGAATATAGAACTATGCGGAGAGATGAGGAGGCACAACAAAGCCGTTATCAAAATTATTTTTAGCAATATTCGCATTTTTATTTTACTGAATTTTCATGCTATTTTTAGTGTTTTCAAAATATTGTAAGCACATATTTGAATCTCTGAGTACCGTATCTAAGATTACCGAGAGAACCTTCCCTTTGTAGGGGATCATAATTCCAGCTTGATAAAAATCTAATGTTTCAGATTTTGTAATAAATTGAAATGCATCCCTTCCATCTATTTTATTCCTTTTATATTCTGTAAGATATTTTCCCCAAACGCTATTTTTTATTTCCTTTTCTAATGCGTTTAAATCCATGTTCACTTCCGCGATTTCAATCATAATCCGACATCCATTATCCATATCCATTGAAATTTCATTTTTTTCTTTTGCGTCAGCACTGAATAATTTGAAATAATATTCAGTGCTACTTGCAGTCCAATCTTTCGGGATAGCGAATGTCAAACCAGCCGTTTTGTTTTCTATGATTTTCTGTTCGGCTGTTTCAGTGACGGTAAAATCGGCTGGTTGGCTGTATTTCGCCATATTCCACTTCTCCTCCGGGGTCAATCGGTTTTCCCACCAAAAAAAGCCGCCAGCTACGGCCGCTATTACCACAACGCCAACCAAACCCACCACAATTTTTTTCTTCATATTTTTATTTTTAGAATTTACGCGTTTGTGTCACCCTGAGCGATAGCGAAGGGTCTCCGAGATTCTTCGCCTACTGGCTCAGAATGACATTGAGACTATTTTTTCATTGTAAAGAAAATCCAACCACTTGTCAGCATCTCGCCAGCAAAAGTTATCCCCACCCCCTAAAAAAACCATTACACATAACTTGCGATCGCAAGTTATGTGTAATGGTTTTAGGTGAGCTTGAAATGTTGTTTTAGTTCTGTGTCGTTGCTGATTTTCTTGGCTTCAATAAAATTAACATAGTCATAGATGTTAAAAAAATTCGCCAACAGTTCAATTTCCTTTTCGCAATCATAGGGAAACGCCCAAACGCTCTTTTGCAGCTGGTAAAACCCTAAGTATTTCATTTTACCGCGCAAGGCCGCTCGGCCGTATTTTTGCCGCTCGGGAATGTCAAAAATCACTACCCGCCAGAGGCCGTCCCATTGCTCTGGTTTTTTGTTTTTCAAGTCGTCAATGGTAATTTGCTGAATTTTCTTTTTGCCTTTTTCGCTAAGCTCCACCGTAAACTTCCCATCTTTTTCTTTCAGCACTAACATATTTGATCTTTTCAAGCGACCCAGCGCTGAACCAATTTGCGCCTGACTATAATTATTTTTTAGGTACTTGTTTCTTTTTTGTAAATTTCTGCTCAAATGCGTCCAAAAATAGGGCGACTGGGCCGCTATGGCAAATATTCCAATTAACGCTACGGTCTCAATAATATCTTTTGAGATTTTAGAAAACTTGGGCATAAAAAAGTATTTTCCTTATTTTCATACTATTACATATCTTGTGCGATCGCAAGTTATGTGTAATGGTTTTTTTTTGGGTGGTTTATAATTGGGTTGAAATGTTGTAATTTGTAAGTGCTTCTACACATTAACAATGGCAATTTTGATTGTATCGTGATTCGTTCGCATTGCGAGCAAGGCGAAAAAGATATAGCTCTAGAAAAAATAGAGCTGGTTGATGAGAAATTGCGCGATAAAATTGTTGTTGTTTCTGTTTTTGTTTTGTGTTTTAGCGAAATAAAGCCATTCCAGGAAGTGGGCGTAACTCGTTTCGGTACTACTCATAGTGTCTCTTACTATATTGAAAAGCTTATAAAAGGATGGTGAGGTGAAAAAAATAAACAAAAACAATAGTCGCGGAAAGACCAGTGGGTTAACCATCAAGTCGCCGCGCTGTTTTATTTTTGGCTAATTAGGCTATATTTAAGGTGGTAGTTTAATTTTAGAAACTTTATAAAAGGAGGTTGTCTTTAATGAAAACAATAGGGAATGTTTTGTTGGGGCTATTAATAGTAGCCTATTTTGTAGGTGTTTATTTTTGTCTTCATATGGGTTGCAAAATTTTCTTCCAGTTGCTGACGACATGGAGGTAGGGGAGGTGATGATAGCCCAAAGAATCAAAAGTTTCGTGATATTGCCTTTTTTGGTGTTTGGACTTTTAGTGGTGGCATTTGCGCATCATTTTTATGTCCAGGGAAAGGGGTACCTCCGAAACATAGGCGGCAAATTAGGTCGCAAAATTGGCTGAATTTCTTTGATGAGAAACCAGCCTTTTTTATTTTAACTTGATAAAAAATGAAAAATGGGCTATGGTAAAAGTGGTAGTTTTTTCTAACCCTTATCCTTTACGGGGAAAGAGGTCGCTGTGAAACAACGACTTTTGGTTTTTATTTTTATTCCATTTTTTGGGGTAGCGTTTTTTATTTTAAGGATTGTCGCTTTTTTAGAAGAGTGGAGCCATTGTCTTATAGATGATTGGCTCAATGATGACGGCGATGGTAACTATTAAATGGTGCCTGTAAGGTTGGTCTTGTCTGATTGAACAAATTAGCGGGCCAACTTTTTTGTTCGCTTGGTTGACTTTTTGTCCTATATTGGTAAGATAGGTGTTAATTGTGAGTGGTGGTATTATGCTGGACAAGAGCCATTTTATTAAGCTAACTATTGGCGTTTATAAGGTAAGCGAGCTTTTTCCCAAGAGAGAGCCGTTGAAGTTTTTGTTAAGAAAAAAAGCCGACCAGGTTTTGGCCAGCTTGGTGGCGGCGCAATTCAATCCATCAGGTAGGGCATTGGAACAAGTTATTAAACAGACTGCTGTTTTGGGCGCTTATTTCCAAATCGCTGAATCGCAAAACTGGGTCAAGCCGGAAAATTTTTGGTTGTTAAAAACAGAATATCTGGCCATTGAGAAAGAGGTCAAGCAAATGATAGCTGTGGCGGAGCAAGCCAATAGCCAGCCCAAGTTTGTTCCAGCCCAATCGAGCAAGCCAAAAACTGCCAAACTTAATCCCGCCCCGGATTTTAGCGGATTGAAAGACCGTCACAAAAAGATTGTTCAGCTGTTGCGTCAAAAACCCAGCGCGCAAATTCGGGATTTCAACAAAGTGCTTCCTGAAGTAACCAAACGAACCTTGCGGCGCGATTTGGATTTTCTTTTGCATCAGGGTTTAGTGGCGCGATTTGGCGATAAAAGTAAAACCGAGTATAAGATAAAAATATAGAGGTAGGACACCGATAGGACATAAGTAGGACAATAGCTTGTCCTATTTTCTGATAGTAAGAGATTCTTCGCCTGCTGGCTCAGAATGACAGCGGGCGTGACAGCAAGCGCGTAAGTCCTACATAGGTTAAATAAGTCCATGGCTAAAAATTACAAAAAACAATTTGGTTGTCTCTACGACAAACACATTGAGAAAATTTATCGCTATGTGTTTTTGAAAGTGGGCGCCAAAGAGGCGGCTGAAGACATCACAGCGGAAGTTTTTGTTAAAAGCTGGAAAAAGTTTAAAACTGGCTTAGAAATCAAAAATTGTTCGGCTTATCTTTATCAGGTGGCCCGAGCCGAGGTGGCCAACCATTATCGCAGTGGGGTAAAGATGCCCACGGTGGGGGTGGACAATTTGCCGCTGGTTGATATTAATGACAACCCGGAGGCCAGCCAAATTATTAAGAGCGATTTAGAAAACTTGCGAACTCACTTAAACGAATTAAAAGACGAACACCAAGATGTCTTGATTTGGTATTACCTTGATGGCTATTCCAGTAAAGAAATCGCTCAAATGTTGGACAAAACCGAAGGCGCCACTAGGGTGATTATCTCTAGGGCTTTGGCTGAATTACGGGAGAAGATGACAAAAAAGTGGCCAGAAACACTGTTTTCCTAAAATTTGTAACAAAACAGGCGGATTTGCGTCATAATAGTAATCAGAACAATTATGGACGAAAAGCAGATAATCCAGCAATTAAAAACATTCAGCCAAATCCAGCCCGACAAGGGGTGGGAGATTTCGCTTAAACAAAGGCTTTTGGCGCAGGATTTGCCAGTTGAAGCAACTGAAAAAACCAGATTTATTTTCACTGGCTTAGCCAATATGTTTAGCCAACCCAGAATGGCTTTTGCTGGTTTGGCGGTGCTGGGAGTTGTAGTGCTTGGCACTTCGTTTTACTTTGATTGGTTTGGCCTTTTTCAAAATCAGCAAAGCAAAACCATGGTGGCGGCTTTGCAGACAATGGAGGGTCAGTTGCAAACAGTTAGTCAATCGCTGGATGGCTTAAAAACCACCGCCAAGGTTAATCAGGCCCTGTCAATGACCGAGGTAATCAAATCAACAATTAAAAATAACCAGCAGGTTGCCAAGAAATTACAGGCCAGCCCAATGGTTTTGTCGCGCAGTATTTTGGCTGGCTTGGGCGATGTTAACAAAGCTTCAAATGAAGTAGTGGCCAAAACTGACCAAGTGCAAAAAGAAATTTTGGAAAAATGTTTTGCCGATTTGAAACAAAGATCGTTAAGCGCCACTGACCAAGAGCGACTTAGCCAAGCCGAAAAATCTTATAATCAAGGCAATGTGTCTGAAGCCATTTTGCTTTTACAGCAGATTGGACAATAAAAGTTAAAAGTTAAAAGTGCAAAGTTAAAAGTTAAAAGTGCAAAGTTAAAAGTTATAGCCCGCGGAAGAAAAATGATATCTCTGCGTGTCATTCTGAGCCAGCAGGCGAAGAATCCCGGAGACCCTTCGGTCGCTTGAGGCGACCTCAGGGTGACACGGGGCTATTTGCTCAAGATGACAGGGTGATGTCGAGTTTCTCCTACGGGTTGACCTTGTTAATACAAGGTAAAAAGGTCGGACGAAATTCGCTTGCGAATTTCGTAATAACATAAAAATCGGCTCAAGTTTTTTTGAAAATTAAAACTTTTCATTAAGCAAGAGCCGTGTTCATGAAAAGCAATGAGTACCAAAAAGATTTTATCAGCAATTACAACTTTAGCGGTTGTGGTTATGATGATTGCTCCGATTGCTCCAGCAGGCGCCGCGACCGCGGATGAGTTAGCAAAAAGTATTGCTGACGCTACAGCCCTGCTCAATTCGTTGACAGCGCAATTGTCAACATTGCAATCTGGCGCAGTTGTCGCTCCTGTGGTGAGCGGAGCCGCTTGCGCGGGCATAACCTTCAGCCGAAATTTAACGGTTGGGTCTAAGGGCAACGATGTGAAAT
>Ga0315284_10012667_pt1 | contig 12010 bp, 10 predicted proteins | sample YL17G09_16_MG_FD_203696 | JGI IMG/M metagenome (GOLD analysis project Ga0315284, IMG submission 203696) | Sediment microbial communities from Yellowstone Lake, YNP, Wyoming, USA - YL17G09_16 | ecosystem: Environmental > Aquatic > Freshwater > Lake > Sediment | place: USA: Wyoming | collected...
CTCTCTCCTCATACTTCTCCTCCACCTCCCCCCCCCCCCCCCCCCCGTCCCCCCCCGCCCGGGGGGCGGGGGCGGGGCGGCGCCCCCCCCCCCGCAAAATCGCGCGGGTCCGTAGAGGGCTCTCTCAGGCCCTCGAGCCCGAGGAAGAGACCGGCCTGCGGCTGCTCCTGGCGCTCGCAGGCCTCTTGCCGCCGCCGCCCCTCCTCGAGGAGGCGCTCGCGGGCCGGCTCTTCGGCTTCGCCGCCAGTGCCGCCGCCGGCTTTGCCGCTGCCGGCTTCTTCGAGACCGCCGCCTCCTTCTTCTCCCCATTCGCGATCGTCATCGTCTTGCCCGCCGAGGTGCTCAGAGAGGGCTCGACGCCCGCGTAGGCCCCGGCGAACCACCTGGCGGCCACGCGGGCCCTCGCAGCGGGCGGGAACTCTTCGTTGGCAAGGACGGCCGAGGCCGCGGCGGCGGCGGCCGCGGCGCGCTTGGCCTGCGAGGGCCGCTGCAGCTGCTCGAGGAAGCAGCAGTCGGCGTCGACGTGCAGCGTCGAGGTCGAAGCCTCCTCGCACGCTCGTGCGTGCATCAATTCTGCCTTGCGCAGGAGCGGGTGCGAGAGCGGGGGATTCCAGGCCTGCCTCTGGAGCTTGCGGTGGCGGCGGCGGGAGCGGGCCTGGGAGTCGGTTTGTTTGAGAGGCGCGAGGTTGGGAAGAGAGAGGGAAGATGGAGAGGTGAGCTTTTTTTTTTTTTTTTTTCCCGCTAGCCATGGCTGTTTCTGTTTTTTTTTCTAGCTCCATTCGAGCCTCCCAGTTCTTTCTCTCTTTCTCTTTTTTTGTGCTCTTGGTTCGAGATGCGATGTTCTTGTCGTCTCAGAGCAGCAAGCGACGGAGAAAGAAAATAGAACAGAGGCGGACGGCTGGAGAAGAAGGAGCGTTTTCCGAACGGACATTCTCGCGGGTCTGGCAGTTGCTCAATTTCAAATTTTGGTTTCATCCCTTCTCCCTTCAAGTCCAACTCACCCTGGCCACGGCGTCGCTCAGAGCCTGAAAAAGCATCATGCTCGCGCCGATCCCGGCGCCCTGGAAAAACGCGGTGGCGGCGGTGCCGAGGGCGACGGCGGTTTCGTCGGCGGAGGGTGCCGCGTTCTTGCTCCGCAGCGGAACGCGGACGGGCAGCGGAGGCAGCATCTCGAAGAGTGGCAGAACGGGCGCGAGCGAGCGAGCGAACGAGCGAGAGCTGTGGCACGGTCGGAGACTCCGAGTCGAAGCGATAGAAGAACGAGCGCGCGCCGCGGGGAAAAAAGTGAATTGGCGAGAACGAGGAGGTCGAAGAAAAGGAAAAAGAAAAAAAACTCAAAAAAACTCTCTACTGCTGCTGCTGTTTTTACACTCCTCCTCCTCCTCTTCCTCCTCCTCCTCCTCCTCTTTCTTTTTTTCATGCCCCTCTCCCGGCCTCCCTCCTCAGGTGCTCCTCGGTGCTCATCACGTCCATCACCGACCGCTGCGGCCTGTGGTACATCCGCGCGAGCTCGGCCTGCCTCCTCGCGGCCGCGAGCTCCTTGAGGCCAGCCGAGAACGCGAGGTCCGCGGGCGAGCTCGCTGCTCCCTCTCCTGCTGCCGTCGCCGCCGCCGTCGTCGCCTCGGTCGCTGTCGCTGCCTCGCGGAAGCGCTCCCTGGCGCGGCGGCGGATGTACTCGCGGATGTTGTAGTTGGGGAAGTTGGCGCCTGGGGGGAAAGGGGGGGAGTGAGGTTGAGGGGGCAGGCAAGGGTGTATTGGTGAGCTTGGCCCCCCCCGTTTTCGAGCGAGAGACGCCCGCCGTCGTGGTCGAAGAGTTCGATCTGAAGGCGCTTTTCTCTTCCTCTCTCACGCTTCTCGCCTGTTTCGTTCTTTCCTGTCTCTTGCTCTCTATCCCAAGCAACACGCTGGCGCGTACCTGTGCGGAGAAACGCGCGGAACATCGCGCGAACGGCCGCTGGGGAGGGCGGCATTGCTGCTGTTTTTTTCTCTTTCTTTCTGTGATGCAGCGGAGCGCTTCTTCTTGCGCTTTGTGTAAGGGCCCTCTCTTATTCTCTCGGCTTGGAAGCAGGACTAGCGGGAGCGGCTTGCTGCGTCCTCGAATCTACGAGGCGAAGGATCGAGAGAGAGAGAGAGAAAGAGACAGAGAAAGGGAAAGGGAAAAGTCGTAGAGAGAAGAGAGAATCGTTGATGTCTGGCGTTGAAGGATGACTGAAAATCATCGGCGAAGGCCAAATTGTCTAGAGCACAAACTCGTGGGCACAACTCGAGAGCACAATTTCCTTGCTTCTCTCGCCCGCTTTCTGTTTGAAGGAGGGCGACTTCTCCACGGGCCAGCAGCGTCCAAGAGGAGATCTACACGCACGCTTGAGAGGCCACTCGATCCTGCTGACGACGGCAGGGAAGAGAGGAAACGCATCAAGAGAAAGGGTTGTTTTTCTGAGAGATGGAGGCTCCACCGCCGGTCGAAGCCGGGGCTGGAAGCATCCCCCCCGGCGACGGCGCGGCCTCTTCCTCGCTCCGCCCGGCCTCGCCTGGGTACGTGGGAGACACATGGGTACCCGCTGCGTCAGCGATAGGAGGAAACGGAGGCTCGAGCGTGCCCCCCTCGCCGTCGAACGCTGCTGCTGCTCAGCGTGCCGGCACCGCCGAAACCGCGGCTTCGACGGCGGCGGCAGCTTCTTCCTCGTCGTCGTTGCTCCGCCGCCCGCAGAGCGCCGGCCGCCTCTTCACCTCGGACCCCTCGCTGTCGACGCTGCCCCTCAGAAGGCAGCAGCAGCAGCAGCCTGCCGCTCCTTCTCACCACGCGGCATGGGGAGGCCCGGCCGGGGGGGCCCTCTCCGCCGGCGCGACCCCGACGGCGGCGTCGTCCGCCTCGGCCGCCGCGCTCGCGGTGGCGGCCCCCTTTTGCGGCGGCGCGGCGCTGGGGGGCGCCGGCCGCAGCTGGCTCAAGGTCGACGCCGAGGGCCGCGCCACCGTCGTGCGCGTCGACAAGTCCTCGCTGGCGGCCGAGCTGGGAGTGCAGGCGCGGGACCTGAGGCTGCTCGACCCGCACTTCAACCACTCGTACCCCTCTGCGATTCTCTGCCGAGACAGGGTGAGTACGAAGTTTTTTTTCTTCCTTCCGATCGTCGACTATTTTTTTTTAAACGTCCTCACTCTTCTCCCTCTCTTTCCCCCTCTCTCATTCTCTAAAAAAAAACAATCAACGCCAGGCCCTCGTCGTCAACCTCGAGTACATCAAGCTCATCGTGACGCCAACGCAGGTGCTCGTGCTCAACGCTGCCGACGCCGCTGTGCGCGCGTTTGTTGATGAGCTGTGCCGCCGGCTCGAGGCGGCGCCGTCGCGGCCGCAGCCGGCGGCGGCCCCCGCCGCAGTCGGCGTCGACGGGGCGGGAGAAGGGGGGGAGAAGGGCGGAGGGAAGGGCGGCGGCGGCGATGGGGTGGGCTGGCCGCTCTCGGCTCCCAACGGCGGCGGCGCGGCCGGCGCCGCCCCCGCCGCCGACAGAGCCCCCAAGGAGCCGGAGAAGCCCTTCTCCGAGACCCCCTTCGAGCTCCGCGCCCTCGAGGTGGCCCTCGAGACCGTCTGCGCCCACCTCGAGGCCGCGGCCGGCGACCTCGAGGCCGCGGCGCACCCGGCGCTGGACGACCTGACGGCCGCCGTGACGACGCCGAACCTCGAGCGCGTGCGGCGCGTCAAGACGCGGCTCGTGCGGCTGACGACGCGGGTCGAGACGCTCCGCGAGGCGCTCGAGAAGATCCTCGACGATGACAGCGACATGCACGACATGAACCTGACCGCGAGGGCGCTCGACGCGATCGAGCGCGCGCAGCAGCAGCAGCAGCAGCAGCAGCTGCAGCAGCAGCAGCAGCAGCAGCTGTCGGCCGCGCTGGCGACCGCCGGCTCATCGCAGCAGCAGCAGCAACAGCAGCAGCAGCAGCTCCCGCTCCCTCCCGTCGAGGAGGCGCCCCAGGCCGAGGAGGCGAGGGCCGGCGAGGCTGCTGCTGCTGCTCCCGCCGCCCCATCGGCATCGGCGGACGCTCCCCAGCAGCAGCAGCGAGAGCTCTCGTCGCCCTTCTCCGCCGAGCAGCAGCAGCAGCTGCTGCAGCGCTCGTCGTCGCAGGCACAGGCCGCGGCGGCGCAGGCGGCGGCCGCGGCGGTCGCTCCCGCAGCTCTGGTCGAGGCCCTCGAGGAGGAGCGCGAGCGGGACGACACCGAGATCGCGCAGGTGGAGCAGGTGCTCGAGCCCTACTTCATGCAGGTGAGAAGATAGTGGAAGAACGGAGAGAGAGAGAGAGAGAGGAAGAAGAAGAAGAAGAAGAAGAAGAAGAGGAAGAAGAAGAAGATGCGGCAAAAAAAAGGAGAACGAAGAAAAATCTCGTTTTTCCCCCCCCTTTTCTCTCACGAAAAAAAACGGGAAAAAATGAAAAACTCAAAAACTCAACTTTCCAGGTCGACAACACTTTCAACCGTCTCCAGACCCTCTGTGAGTACATCGACGACACCGAGGACTACATCAACATCGAGCTCGACAACCACCGCAACCAGCTGATCCGGCTCGAGCTGATGCTGACTGCCGCGACCTTTGCCGTGTCGCTAGTCGGGGTGAGTTCTCTTTTTCCCGCTTCCCCCCCCTCCTCAACCCCTCTTGATCTCGCCTCTCTCTTTTCTCTCTCTCTACCTCTCTCTCTCTCTCTCTCTCTCTCTCTCTCTCGCGCGCGCGCTAATACACGAAAAATATCAAAAACGAATCCAAAAAACAACCGCAGGCGATCTCGGGCATCTTCGGGATGAACCTCGTCAACGGCAATGAGGACTCGCACGCAGTCTTCGTCGCGACGAGCGTTGGCTCCAGCCTCGGCGCCGTGGCCGTCTTTGGCGGGATCTTCGCCATATGCAAGAAGCGCGGGCTGATCTGAAGTGAGAGCTCTGTTTTTCTTCCTGCATTTTTTTCGCATTTTTTCCCTTGGTTGTTTTGTTTTGTTTTGTGTCTATGTGAAAACGAATTTGTTGTGTCAGCGAACTCGCGAAGAAGAAGAAAAAAAGAGTCTCTCTGAGAGAGCGCAGACGAAATATGCTCCCCTCTCCACTGTTTTTTTTCCTCTTTGATGGCACCTCTCTTTTCCTCCTCTCTCTCTCTTGCCCGTCCTTTGAGCAAGTGAGAGAGGGAGAGAGAGATCGCACGCGATCCGACGACGAACGATGTCCGACCGCTCCACGGGCAGCGGCGCGGGAGGACGCGGAGGAGGTGAAGGCGGAGAAGACAAGCAGCTAGCGATTCCTCCGAGCCCGCCGAGCTTGCGAGCTGCAGATGCTGCTGCTCTTCCTCCTCGGCCCCCATCGCCGCCGATGGTTCGTCCTCCGCCTCCTCAGTCTTCCCGCCCGCCGCCCCCACGCCTCGACGTCTCGACGCTCAGCGGCCTCCCGGCGTCGATGTCGGGCCTGGCGTCTGCTCGCTCCACGGGAAGCGCCGGGAGCTCCGCGGCGGCCACTCCCAGAGCGGGCGTGACGGCGACCGGCGGCGGCATCAGCGGCGGGAGCGGCGCGTCGACCCCCTCAGCCGCCGCAGCTCTCTTGCGCCCGGGCTCCCGAAAGAACCTCGCCCCTGCGGCGGTGGCGGCGGCATCGGCGCCCTCGACAGGCGCTCTTGTTTCTTCCAGTTCTACGACTCCCAAGGGAGGAGGAATCCCAGGAGGGAAGGGGGCCTCTGCGCCGCCTCCGACGGCCGCCTCCTCTGCTTCCGCCTCCGCCGCGACTTATTCCGCGCCCTCCGCCTCTGCCTCCTCCTCCTCCGCGGGGCCCTCCGCCCGCCCGACGCTCGACGCCCCGACCCTCGACACCTCGGGACTCCTCCGCCGCGCGGGACAGAACCCTCTGCGCGCGCTGTCGCGCGGCGGGGCGCTCTTTGACGTCGCCGGAGGAGGGAAAGGAGGAGCAGCAGCGGCAGGAGGAGCAGCAGGGAGGAGGGGCGGGATGGCGGCGGCGCCTGCGGCCAACAGAGCCGGCGGGGCCGCCGCCGCGCCCGCGCCGCCGCCTGCGACGACAGCGGGGGGCGGCTCTTCGACAGCCGCCTCAGGAGCTGCTGCTGCTGCTGCTGCTGCTGCTCCATCAGCTCCTCCGAGACCGGCGGCAGCGGCGGCGCCCCATCATTCCTCCGCCGCTGTTGGCGCCGCCGCCGCCGCAAAGGTCGTCGCCGCCGCGGCGATGCGCGGCGCCGCTGCCGCGGCCGCCGCGGCGGCGAGGGCCGTTCCCTCCCGCCTGGGGCACCCTCCTCCGCCCCCACTGCCGCCTCCTTTGAAGCCACAGCCTTCTCTGTCGTTCCTGCCGTCGGCGGAGGCCCAAATCTTCCGCATGCTGCCGGACCCGGCCGCCGCCGTCGCCTTTGCCCGCGGCGGCGCGGGCGGCGCGGCGGCGCCGGCGGCGCTGCCCGCCCCGCCGAGGCCCGCGGACCTCGGGACGGCCTGGCTCCTCCTCAGACCCGACGGCAGCCCGGCCACGCGCGTCGCCGTCGACCGGCTCGCTCTGGGCGCGGCGCTGCGGCTCGCGCCGCGCGATGTGAGGCTGCTCGACCCTCAGGTGAGTGAAGAGTTTTTTTCCCCGTCTGAACGACGGATTCTTAAGCGCGCTCCGTCCCCCTCCTCCGCCGAAGAAAAAAAAACTCTCACTTTTTTCCTTCTTTTTTTTGCAACCCAACCCCCTCGCCCGCAGGTCGCGGCGTCTTACCCTTCCGCCGTGCTGGCACGAGGCGCGGCGCTGCTTCTGAGGCTTGAGCACATTCAGGCGATAGTGACGCGCGGGTGGTGCCTGCTGGCGGTGCGTTGTTTGTTTTTGTTGTCGTTGGTTTTGGAAAAGCTTCGGAGAGAGAGAGAGGGAGAGAGAGAAAGGAAGACGCCCGACCCGCTCTCTCAAAAAAAAAAAAGTGAAAAAAAATAGGTGCCCCCACCGGAGGAGGGCGAAGGGGTGAAAGCCGCCGCCGCGGCTTTCGCCGCCGATCTGCAGGAGCAGCTCCGGGCGGAGGCCGCGGGCGACTTTTCGCACGTGCGAAGCGGCGGCGAAGGGTTCGGGGTCGGGGGCGGCATGCCGCCGCCGTTTGCCTCGTCGACCTCCTCCTCCTCCCTTTCTCCTTTCGGGACGACGACGGCCGCGAAAGGCTTCGGCGGCAGCAGCATCCTGAACAGCAGCAGCAACGGCAGCGGTGGCTCTGCCCCCTATGTCGCGGGCCCCCTCGCGCGGCAGCTCCTCAAGCAGCAGCAGCAGGAACAACAGCAGGAGCAGCAGTCTTTGTTGTCGCCGTCGGCGACCGCGGCCGCTCTTCTCCTCGGCGGCATGGGCGCGGCGACGGCCGGAAAAAATTCGAGGCCCCTCCCCGTCGCCGCCCTCATCGCCAGCCGCCAGCGCGAGGAGGCGCTGGCAGCCTCCCGCCGCAGGCAGCTCCGCGCGCTGCCCTTCGAGCTCCGCGTCTTGGAGGCCTGCCTCGACTCCTCGGCGGCCCAGTTCGCGCTGCTCACCGACGCGATCGAGAGGGCGGCGGCGCCGTGCCTGCGGACGCCCACGGCCGCGAAGCTCACCACCGACTTCCTCAAGAGGATGCGCGCCCTGAAGCAGCGCATCGTGGTGACGCGGATCAAGCTCGAGACGATCACGGAGGTGCTGGACAAGCTGCTCGACGACGACAGCGACATGGCGAGCCTGGACCTGACGCTGCGCGCCGAGACGGAGGAGTCGAGGGCCGCCGAAGTTGCGGCGGCGGCGGCGGCGGCGGCCGTGGCGCACCTCGGCGACGAAAACTGCGGCGGCACCAACGCCGCCAACGACGCTGCCACGGCGGCCGCTGCCGCCGTCGCCGCCGTCGCCGCCCACCTCGACCGCAAGTCGATCTCTGCGACGAGCCCCGCCGCGGCCCTCGCGTCCTACGCCGCCGCGGCGGCGACGACGACCGCGGGAGGTGGCGGCGGAGGGGGCCCCTCGGTCCAGGGCCCGCCGTCGTCCTCGGGCGGCGTCAGCCCTTTCGACGTCTCGGTCCCCGCCCCGCCCAAGGCAGCCTCCATCAGCAGCAGCGTCCGCAGCGGCCGCGAGGGAAAGAAGCTCGGCAAGGGCCGGGCACTGGCCATCCTGGCGCGCAGGACCCTGCTCCGGAGGAGGCGCAGCGCCGGAGGAGGAGGAAGCGGCCGCGCGGGCAGCAGCGTCGACGATTTTTGCACCGCCGGCGACGAGCCCGGCGACAACAAGGGTAACAACTCGCCCGCGCCCTCCGACGCCGGCGCCGCCTCGGACGACGACGAACCCCTCCCGGACCCCGAGGAGGCCGTCGAGATGATGCTCGAGGCCTACTCAGCGCGCATGGCCGGGTCCCTGAGCCGGCTCGACGCCGTCGCCGAGCTGCTCGAGGGCGTCGAGGCGCTGCTCGACCTCGAGCTCGATGTCTTCCGCAACGCCAACCTCGTCCTGCGAATCGTGTTCTCCGCGCTGGGGCTGGTCGCCCTCGCGGTCTACGCGTTCACGGGGTACTGGGCGATGAACATGCGGGAGAGGACGTCGATGGGCGTGGCCGAGGACGCGTTCACGGACGACGAGAAGAAGGCGCTGCTGGAGGAGAAAGGCTGGGTCCTGACGGGCGCCGGCGGCGCAATCAAGCTCTTCCCGCCGGGGTCTCACCGAGCGTTCGTCGCGTGGTCCGTCGGCATCTCGGCGGTGTCGGTCGCGGCTCTTCTGGTCTTCGGGGCCTGGGCGAGGTGGGGCGCGGGCCTGGGCCTGACGACGAGGGCCAAGGGCGGGAAGCGCGGGGCGAGGAGGAAGCGGAGGGGAGGAGGAGGGAGGTGGCCGTTTGCCGGCAGAGGTGGCGGCGGCGGAGGGAGGGGAGGAGGAGCAAACGGAGGGAGCTTGGGCTCCTCCAGGGACGCTGCGTCCACGCCTCTGCCGTCTGCTGCTGCTGCTGCGGCGGCGGCGGCGGCGGCGGCGGCGCCCTTCTGCCCCCGGAAGGGCGGCGCCGGCGGCGTCGGCGGAGGAGGCATGCTGAGCGGGAGCAGCTCCGCGGCCTCGCTCGCCGCGGGCGAGGGCGGCGGCGGCGGCGGCGGCGGCGGCGGGCCGGGCTCCGGCGGAGGCCGCTCGAGCGGCCTGCTAGCCCGGGTCGCGAAGGGGAAGGCCGCCGCCGGCCAGCTGCGGAGGAGGCTGGTCGGGGGGATGGCCAAGGGTGCGCGGCGCTGAGGAAGAGGCTGTATTTGTGTAGTCGAAGGGAGAAAAAAAAACGAGCCGAAGAGAAGGACACTGCGTCGGCTCACTCCCCGACGACAAGCGACTGGCGGGTGGCCGGCGACGACGAGCGAAAAAAGGCGTCAACCACCTCCCGAATCGCCGGTTCCCCCTGGCGTCCGCCCCTTTCTTTCCACGTTCCATCTCTCGCTCCCGTTGAATTGAATACGCCAGAATGAAGATCACGACCTTTGTGATCACGCTCCCCGAAGGAGTGACGCTGGAGGTTCGTGTGCTGGAGGGTTAGCTGTGGCTGTTTTTTTTTGCAAATCCTTCTGTCGCCGGCGGCGACGCCCGAGCAGGCTCATCCCGCGCACTCGCACCGTTCTCTCCTCCCTTTTACAATCCGAGAGGGGTCAAACACGACGGATTGGCCGTTCGGACGCCTTTGATTACGAAAAGCAGCCCGGGAAAGAACGAGCAAGATGGAACGAAAGATGGGAAACACTGCGCACGATGATGCCTCGACAGCTTCGCTCTCACCTCGGCCTGGACCTCTTTTCCTCTCTCTCCCTTTTTCCTCCCCCACGTCGAGAACTCAACAGCACCTCTACAAGAACTTCCTCGCGCACGACACCCTGCTCCACTACCACCGCGCCCTGGCCAGGAACGACATCGTCGCCTACGGGCCTTTCGAGGAGGCGAACCCTTTGAAGGGGGTCGAAGAGGAGGACGACGAGGAGGACGAGTCCGGCGAGGGCTCGTCGGCCGCGGGCTCAGCCGCCGCCCGCGACCCCGCGCTCCCCTTCTTCAAGCGCAAGGCCTCGGTGCTGATGCCGCTGGCGGCCCCGCGGCCCCTGCAGCTCGCGCTGGGGACGTCCGTCATCAAGCTCAGGCTCAGGCAGTCGGTGGGCGTGCTCCGCAGGGCCAAGGTTATGACGGACGACGCCGGCGACGGTGGAGAAAAAAGCGGAGGGGAGGAGGGCCTCGCGCCGCTCGACGTCATCGAGTTCCGCTCCGCGCCGCGGCTCTGGATCCCCGAGACGAAGGACCTGTCCCTGGGAAAGATCAGTCTCGTGGCCTCCTACGAGGACATAGTCGAAGAGACCGAGGGGGGGGCCTCCTCGACCGCAGCGGCGACGTCTCCTGCCGCCGCCGCCGCCGCTCCCGCTCCGCCGCTCGTCGACCCGGGCGTGACCCCGTTCCACCTCTCCCCGCGCCGCCGCCCGCGGAGCCGCAGCGCCTCCGTCGCGGGGGGCGAGCCGCGCCCTTCTGCGCCCCCGATGCCCCCTCCGACCCGCCAGCGCGTCCGCATCGACGTCACGGCCACGACGGACTTCCAGCCCGAGGGGTGGATGGCGACCTTCAAGAGGCCCCTCGAGGCCGTGATGCTCGCCATGGTGCGACTTTCCCCCCCCTTCTCTTCTCGGCCGCCCCCGATTTGTTTTTGGGAGGAGGAATGAAAAGACAAGAAAAAAACTTTTTTTTCACCACTCACCTCGTTTCCTCCCTCCTGCTCCCCCCCCTCGTTCCCTCCCTCCTCCCCAGGTCGTCAAGTCAGCAAGGGGCATGGCCAACTGCTTCGCCTCCTGCGCCGCCTCGGACGCCGGCGTCGGGCCCCTGTACCCCGACCTCTCCCGGATGCCCGCCCTCGTCGCGCCGCGCCTGCCCCGCGAGCTGATCTACTTGGAGACTCGGCGGATCAGCCTCGACGGGCCGCCCGGGGTCTCGAGGGGCCTGACGGTCGAGGAGAGCGAGGAGCTGCAGGAGAGCGCGGCGAGGGGCAGCGAGCTGGCGTCGGCGGTGGCGGCCGCGGCGTCGGCGGCCGCGGCGGAGGTCGTCGCGGCCGAGGTCGCCGCTGAGAACGGGAGGGATGAGCCTCGTTTGGAGGCTCCCGCCGCCGCCAAGGCCGCCGCCGCCGCTGCTGCTGCCGCTGCCGCCGCCGCTGCTGCCGCCGCTGCTGCTGCTTCTGCTCTTCCTCCTGATTCTTTTGAGGAGCCCGTGACCCCCGACCGAGAGATCGGGGCGAACTACTCTTTGACGCGCGTCTCGCTCGCGTCGTCGGTCGCCGAGTCGTTCCACTCTGCTGCCTCGGAGCTCGCACGCCTCTCTTTCTCTTCCCTCTCGCTCGGAGACGACGACGACGGCGACGGCGACTTCGACGGCGAAACCGCCGCCGCCGCCGGCGAGGGGAAGAAGGCGCCTTCTCCGCTCTTTGGCGGCGCCGCGCAGCCTGCGACCCCCGCGCGGGGCGCGTCCTCCGACGGACGCGTCACGATATCGCTCGGAGGCAATAGAGGCAACAAGCGCGTGCTGCGGATGCCGAGATGGCTCGTCCCCGGGAGCGGAAGCGGCAACGGAGGCGGCGGAGCGCTTCCGCCGAGGAGGTCGAGGTCGTCGGCGTCGCTTGCCGAGCAAGCCGGAGGCGGCGCTGCTTCTTCTTCTTCTTCCGCTTTATCTTCATCTTCTTCTTCTTCGCGCCCCAAGTCGGCCCCCGGGGGCAGCTTCAACGATCGCGAACAGGCGCAGCAGCAGCCGGTGCGCCGGCCGGTGCTGGCTTGGCTGCGGCCAAAGTCCGCCCGGGCCTAGCAGAAAAAGAAAAAGCGTTTTTTTTTTTGCCTTTTCCTTTCCCTTTCCCCCTTTTTTTGAACCCAGAAAAATCGATTTTTTTTTATTCTCTTCCGCGAACCCTCCGGTGTTTTTTCATTGACATCCTCCCCGGCGACCGTGGTACTAGAAGAAAGAGAGGGAAGAGAATTGAGAGAGAGAGAATTGAGAGAGAGTGAGTTTTTTTTCGTTGCCCTTCTTCACCACCACCACGAC
>Ga0315284_10012669_pt1 | contig 12009 bp, 7 predicted proteins | sample YL17G09_16_MG_FD_203696 | JGI IMG/M metagenome (GOLD analysis project Ga0315284, IMG submission 203696) | Sediment microbial communities from Yellowstone Lake, YNP, Wyoming, USA - YL17G09_16 | ecosystem: Environmental > Aquatic > Freshwater > Lake > Sediment | place: USA: Wyoming | collected...
TCAAGATCGAGCATTTCAAACTTCACGTGCACTGGCTTGCCCGGGTCCAAGCGCGCGTCAAGGCTATTCTGGATCAGCTCCCGGGCAAGATACCGGTCCAAGTTGCCCTTGAAGGTTTCGACTCCAGCGTCGTGGAAACCGCTGTCGCGGCCGCCGTCATTCCGAGGGAATATCCAGTTCATAGTCGTTCTACGCCTCGCCTTTTCCGTTCAGGGATTGAATATGCCTAATAATGCCCTCTGCGAGCCGCACCACGAGAGGGACAGTTACCGAGTTGCCGATCTGCTTGTAGACTTGAGTGTTTGATAGGTGCGCTGGGATCTGAAACCAAGAGTCTTCGTAGCCCTGCAAGCGGGCACACTCCCTTGGCGTAAGCTTCCGGACGCCCCATCGGTCCTTGATCACCGGTTGGTTGTGGCCGCCTTCGCCCATATTCGCCATTAGCGTGAAGCACATGTCCGACATGTTTTTGCGCACGTAGCTCCTGCGAAGCTGGTAAACATGGGTTCTGCCCCCTCTTTCGATCTCCTCCCGAAAAAGCTCGTAGTATTGGGAGTCCGGCGTGAAGTAGTACGCCGGACCAGCCTTGCATCGGAGATCGAGAAAACTGCGTACGGGCCGAAGCGTCTCCGGGTCAACCGGGTCGGGGAAAGCGTACGTGTTTGCTTGGAAATAGGACCGGCTCATCGCGACCATGAAGACGCGTTCGCGATTCTGCGGAATATCGGTATAGTTTGCCGTGTTGAGGATTCGCGCGTTGGCGTCAGAAAACCAGTAGCCAGCCTTCTGAATCTCGGTCTGTATGCGTTTGAAGGTGCGACCCTTGTCATGGGCCTTCAGATTCTTGACGTTCTCGAGCAGGATTATTTTCGGCTTTCTCGGGCCAAACTCCTTGATAATCCGCACAATGTGCAGAAAAAGCAGCCCTCTAGGGTCTTCAAATCCGCGCTTCTCACCAGCGATGGAAAATGCTTGGCATGGGAAGCCAGCGGTCAGAACATCAACGTGGTACAGGTCATCGCCATGGACAGACAAGTCCTCAACAGGCTTCGCGATGTAGCGCACGTCCGGGAAATTCAGCTTGAAGGTCTCTGCCGCGAACTTGTCCTCGTCGTTTGCCCACAGCACTGTGGCACCGTGGTGTCGAAACGCCCTGCAGAAGCCGCCGATGGCGGCGAAGAGGCAGCCTACAGTTACTGTATTGTGTTTTCTATCCATCGATTCCTCTTCGCACTACCTGTATCACACCGCTTTGCGCATAACTCCTGTTCAGGCTGACCTGCATAACCGCCTGCGGCCGGCCGGCCTAATTCCGCCCTGTCGCTCGCCATAGGCTTTCGCAGCCGGTCCAGGGATCCACGAAGAGGCGGCAACGTCCCCGATTACACTCCCGCTCGACATGGAAAGTCAAGCTGCAGGCAGGCGCTTCCCAGGCACGGCCCGGCACCTTCCCGACGCTTCCCCGAAGTGTTTCCACAAGGAGCATCCGACACCCCTGGCCGCCCGTTTCTGTCGGGAACCGTCTCAACGTACATGTAGCCGGCTTTTCGGAAACTGACCCACCACCCGCCCGCAGAAAAGGCTTGACAAGCGTGGCGGGATGTTATAGCTTGCTGGAATCTATGCTGCTGTAGGTGATAGCGGCTTGATCGGGCCAGCGCGGCGACGCCGGGTCCTTTTTTTGACAATTGGAACATCGGGAGGACGGGCGGGAATGCCCTGTCCCAGAATTGCGATACGTTTGGCTCCTTTGCCTGCTTGGCACCTGTATTAGCAGGTGACGCTGCCGGCGGCACCTATCTGCTTGCCTGCCGGTGAGTTACACGCACGAAGGCGGGAAACCAGCGGCCAACGGAGACTGCAAGTCATTGAAAACGATGCACTTGCCGCGCACCTGTTATCTGCCGATAAAAAGCCCTTTAATTCCCGAATTTCGCCTGCCGCCGGTCATGAAGCAAGATTTCGAGCGGCCGCAGATGGTGCGCTGACGAATCCGTCTGGTCAGGGCGGTCATCGGTCTGACCTTGCCCAAGCGGATGCGCAGGTAGCGAACGGCGATGTCCCGGCTTTTCTCAATCTTGACTGTCACCCGAGAGCAGGCCGGCGGCACGTCCCGTTGACGGAACGCGGGCAGGCCCGCCCTGGCCCGGTCGAACCAGCGTCTCGGGTGTCATGAGGCGGCGTATCCCAGGCTGCGATCCTGGCCCGGGTCGTCAAATCCGCTCACCTCGGCGCTGTCCGGGCGCATCCCTACACCGATCAAGCCCAGCGGGTGCCGCCCGCCCCGGAAGTAGTTGACAATGGCGAAACGCGCGGAAGGGAGATTCCCGGCCGGATCGAGGATTGCTATGGCCAGCACGTAGCTTCCCTTCTTCAGCGTGCGCGGGCACTGGAATTCCCCGTCGGCGGTGTATGCCTGGTTGTCGCCGGGCAACCACCGGCGCACATCCAGATCCGGCACCGTGCTCTTCCACCGGGGTTCCCTGGTGGCCGGGTCGAGCAGGCTCACCTCGACCGGCCAGTTGTAGTAAAGCGGTGTGGAGCCGGTGTTCCGAACGCTGAAGGAGAATCGGAAGCGCCGGCCGGGGGTCACTACAGCCGGGTAGCGGGCGCTGTCCAGCACAAGGCGGTAGCCGAACGCCTTCTGAATCAGCGCGCCGTTGCGTGAAGCAACCTCATCCTTCTCGTCGTAGTCGCTGAGCCATCCCAGATGATTCCAGTGCAGGCGCCGGACCAGGGATACGACTTTGTCCGAGTTGTGCATGACGGCATCGGTCGGGTTTTTCCCCAGGGGCGTTCCCCAATCGAACGCAGTCTCGCCGCCCATAGGCGCGATCTTCCAGCGGCCGGCCATGGGCGGGGATTCCAGCAGGGGGATGTGCGATTTCTCCTCCTGGGGATGGCCGAACGAGTCCCAATGAATGCCGAATTGATAGTCCGTAAAGTCTTTCGGGTAACGGACCATGACGAGCTTGTTGCGAAAGGCCGATCGAAAGGCGTCGCCCAGCAACTTCTGCATGTCTTTGTCGGGGCGTGGCGAGTGGTGCTCGCCCCAGAATCCGATCAGGCCCATCTCCACGAAGGCGACGCGCGGATCGTTGTCCCAGGCCTGCCCCATCTTGCCGACCAGGCGGGTGACGCGGTCCTTGAATTGCGAACTCGAGTAGTCGCCCTCGGTCATGTCGGCGGGCCAGTACTTGCCGCGCTTTGGATAGTCCAGAAAGACCCGGGGAATCACCTTAATATTAAGGTTGGCAAGGCGCGCCCACCTGGCGGCCGAAACCGCGCGGACCTGATCGACACCGTCCGCGGCGCTGGTTTCGATCTCGTTCCATTTCACGTAGTCGCGCGCCAAAGTCGCCCATCGGTGGTTCCTGGCGCGGTCGGGATTCGGCCGGAAACCCATCAACGGATTCCGCAGCGCTTCGGGATACTCACCGGGCCGCACCTCGAGGTCCGGCGGCGCGGCGGCTGCCAGAGGCGCCGCGGCCAGCGCGAAAAGGACTTGCCGTCTGGTGATCCTGATGCTCACGCCCCGTATTATCGTCGGGCGGCCACATGGCGGCAAGCGGGTCGCGGAGCGTGATTCCCGAGGGCGGGGCTTCGCGCAACATCGCGGAACGTGTCGAAACGTTCGTAGACCTTGCAAACCTCCCCGCCTGTCCTATATTATCTCCCTCGTTTTCGCACAGCCCGGCACCGGCCGCACGACCACTGTGCGACGCGCTGCCCGTCCCGCCGGGCCCCGGCGGGAATCGCGGCCTGGGACCAAAAGGTATGCCATCAACACACCCGTCATCCCGCTGGATTCACCGGCGCACGCTCTTGACTGCCGCCGGCGCGTCGCTGCTGGCCACCCAATGCCGGTCAGGTTCGCCGGGAGCTTCGCCGGAAGCCGCCTCCGGCCGGCCGAGCCTGTGTTTGTTCTCCAAGCACCTGGAATGGATTACCGACCCCGCTCAACTGGCCGAAACGCTCGCCGACATCGGCTTTGAGGGCGCCGATCTCACCGTGCGGAACGACGGGCATATCGACCCGCCGAGAGTGGAAGAGGAACTGCCGAGATTTGACGAGGCCATGAGGAAAGCGGGGCTGCGCACCTCGATGATCACCACCAGGATCGACGATGCGCGCAAACCCGAGACCCGGAAGATCCTCAAGACCGCGTCCGCGCTGGGTATTCGCTATTACCGGCGCGGCGGGGAGAACTGGGGAAACGGGCGCAATCCGCTGGAACGCATCCGAGAGCTGCACCCGAAAATCCGCGACCTGGTCGCCCTCAACCAGGAATACGGCATGTTCGCCGGCATCCACAACCATTCCGGGTACGGACTGGCTGCGGCGATCTGGGACCTGTACGAATTGGTGAAGCCCTTCGATGCGCGCTACATCGGCTCGAACTACGACATCGGCCATGCCACCGCCGAGGGCGGCTACGGCGCCTGGCGGAGCGGATTTCGCCTGCTGGCCGCCGAGGCGCGCATCCGCATGATCGCCGTCAAGGACTTCCTCTGGAGGAAGCGCGATGAGGGATGGCGCCCCGGTTTTTGCCCCATCGGACAGGGTATGGTCGATTTCAAGACCTTTTTCGGTCACCTGAAGGCGATCGGCTTCGCCGGGCCCATCTCGCTTCATTTCGAGTATTCATCCGGCGGAAGCACGCCGGCCGAGAAGCAGAAGAACCAGATTGCGGACATGAAACGCGACCTGGCTTGGCTGCGAAACGGACTCCAGGAGTCGGGCGTGCTGTAAGACAGAGCGCCGAGTGCCGGGCGGAGCACAGTTTTTCTCAGCGCTCAGTACTCAGCACTTTCAAACAGGAGGTCGCCCCATGCGCATTGCAGTCGCTGCGATCATTATTGGCTTCAGCCTGGGCGCACTCGCACAGGCTCCGACCGCAACCCTGGTCGGGCGGGTAACGGACAGCTCGGGCGCCGTTATCCCGGGGGCCGCGGTGGCCGTCCGCAACGTGGACACCAACGATCTGCGCGCGGCAACCAGCTCCGCCGATGGAAACTTCGCCGTGCCCCAGCTTTTGCCGGGGAGGTACGAAGTTGTGACCGAAAAAGACGGCTTCAAAAGGGCCGTGCGGCACGAGGTGGAACTGCTGGTCGGCCAGGTGCTTCGCCTGGAGTTCGTCCTCCAGGTGGGCGCCGTGGCCGAGTCGGTCGAGGTGCGCGCCAGCGTCCCGCCCGTGAACACCGATACAGGCGGCAGGGGCGACGTGGTGACCACCGACGAGAAGGACAATATGCCGCTGGCCGGCCGCAGCTTTGGCGACCTCGCCTACCTGGTAGCCGGCGTGGCTCCGAACTCCGACGGCGGCTACGGGGCGGGCTACATCGTGAACGGCGCGCGCGGCGACAATACCAGCTTCGTCGTGGACGGCGTCACCACCAACAACCGCCGCAGCGGCAAAGAAACGCTCCAGCCTCCCATCGATGCCATGCAGGAATTCAAGATGGAAACCAGCGGCTACTCCGCCGAATTCGGCCGGCTGGGCGGCGGCGTGATGTCGGTGGCGCTGAAGACCGGCACGAACCGGCTGCACGGCTCGCTGTTCGAGTTTTTGAGAAACGATTTGCTCGATGCCCGCGGCTTCTTTGACACCGACAAACCGCCCCTGCGCCGCAACCAGTTCGGAGGCACACTGGACGGCCCGGTGCGCATTCCGAAGCTCTATAACGGCCGCGACCGCACTTTCTTCCTCATTTCCTGGGACGGGATGCGCCAGCATACGAAGAATTCACGCCGCGGCCGGGTGGCCACCGACCTGGAGCGCGCCGGCGACTTTTCCCAGACGCTGGACACCGCCGGCAAAGTGATCCCGCTGAAGGACCCGCTGAAGAGCGGCAATTGCACGGCCATCAACCAGCCGGCTTGCTTCCCCAACAACGTCGTCCCGGCCGCCCGTTTCCACTCCACCGCGTTGAAGCTGATGCAGTACTACCCGGCGGCCAACATGCAGGGCATCATGAACTTCTACGGAAGCGAGACCAGCGTCGGGAAGACGGACAAGTACCTGTTCAAGGTGGACCACCGGCTGTCGTCCCGCGACACGATCACCGGGCGCTTCCTCTGGCAGGGGTCGGACCCCTTCGATCCCTTCCGCGGGTCCAACCTGCCCGGTTTCGGCATCTGGAGCGTGAACCGCTATTCGATGTCCAACGTCGCCTACACGCGGATGATTTCGCCCACGCTGATCAACGAGGTGCGGTTCTCGTTCATCCGCAATCGTGAAAGGGAAGCGAAAACGCTTTACTCCAGCCGCGATTTCGGCGGAGAGTTCGGCATCACCCCTCCCACCAACAACCCCATCCTGTTCGGCTTCCCCAGCATCGCCATCAACGGCGTTGAGACCTTCGGTGACACAAAGGAATTCCCGAAGCGCAACGTGGTGAACAACTGGCAGCCTGCCGACACTCTGACCTGGGTCAAGGGGAAGCACCTGATCAAGGCCGGTTTCGACCTGATCCGCACACAAATGTTCGAGCCGTGGAACCGCGACACCCGCGGCACCCTCAGCTTCAACAACCGGTGGAGCGGCGTAGGATGGGCCGATTTCATGCTCGGCTATCTCTATAGTTCCACCCACCAGAGCGGGTCTGTCACCAACTACTTGTATATGACCAGCTTTGGCTCGTTCTTCCAGGATGACTTCAAGGTGAATTCGCGCTTGACACTGAGCCTCGGCGCGCGGTGGGAGGTCAACACGCCGCTGTCGGAGAAGTACGGGCGGATCGTGAACTTCTTCCCCAACCTGAACAAGATCGTCATCGCCGACGACAGGGGCGTCCCTGACCTGCCGGCCAAGATCGCGGCGGTGAACCTGCAGGGGAAGGTCGGCCTGGCCCGCGACTTCGACCTGCCGCAGTCACTGGTGGTCACGCAATGGCGCAACGTCGGGCCCCGATTCGGCCTGGCTTGGCGCCCGTTCGGCGGTACGGCAACGGTGGTCCGCGGCGGCTACGGCATCTTCTTCGCCAACAGCATGACCTCCAAGTTCCGCGAGGATCTCGGGAATGCCTATCCATTCGTCATCCCGGAAAGCTTCTCGCGCGATTCGAACAACGCCAACGTGCTCACGCTATCGAATGTTTTCGCTCCGACCCGGATGAGCGTCGGCGGCACGACCAATGGGTTCGGGTATGAAATGACGGCGCCGGCACAGTACCTGCAGAGTTGGAACCTGACCGTGGAGCGGGGCCTGGGAAAGGCGAGCGCCATTGAGCTTGCCTACGCGGGCTCCAAGGGCACGCACCTGGGCCGTCGCTACGACATCAACCAGGTGATCCGCATACCGGCGTACCGGCAGCCGAACGGAAGCTTCCCGCGCCCCTATCCCGCGTTCAGCTCCGTCAACTACTACAGTTTCTGCTCCGACTCGACGTACCAGTCAGGCATGGTCACCTTTCGGCGCCGATTCACGCGCAACTTCTTCTACCGCGTCAATTACGTCTACGGGAAGTCGATCGATTATGGGTCGCAGATTGCCGGTTCGGGCAATGGCACATACAGCGGCGCGGCCGATCCGCGTAACCTGAAGCTCGACCGCGGCCGGTCCGACTTCGATATCGGCCATTCCTTCGCTGCCGCCTTCTCCTATGAAGTGCCGAAGCGCGCCGGCCGCTTCCTGCGCGGATGGCAGCTCAGCGGCAACCACCGCATGTATACCGGCCAGCCGTTCACACCCCAGGTCGACGGTGCCGACGTGGACAATGGCGAGTCGAACCGCCCCGATCGTTTGCGAAAAGGGACGCTGCCGAACCCCACGGCCGACCGTTGGTTCGACCTGTCTGCCTTTGCTCTGGTGCCGCGCGGCTCCTACCGCTTTGGGTCTTCCGACCGCAACATCCTGGACGGCCCCGGCTCCATCTCCATGAACCTGGGCCTCATGAAGAAGTTCTACGTTGGCGAGAAGAACTACGTGCAGTTCCGCTGGGAGACATTCAACGTCACGAACCATGGCAACCTCAAGCTGCCAAACGCCAACGTCAACCTCATCGCGGGCGGGATCATCACCAAGGCATCCAGCCCCCGGTCGATGCAGATCGCTTTGAAGTACCAATTCTAGACCTGAGACCTGAGTCCTAACCTTTAGACCCTTGGACCTGAAAAAAGAGGAGTCAATGGACCGCAGACAATTTGTTTCAACCATGACGCTCGGCGCGGCCGCTTACAGCCGCGTACTGGGCGCAAACGAACGCATCAACGTCGGCATCATCGGGGCGGGCGGCCAGGGCCGTGGCGACTGGGGCCGTTTCATCAAGCAGCCGGACGTCAATCCGGTAGCGGTGTGCGACGTGTATAAACCGCATCTGGAGAAGGCCCTGGCCACAGCCAATGGCCAGGCCCAGGGCTACAAGGACTTCCGGAAACTGCTGGAGCGGAAAGACATCGATGCCGTGATTGTGACCACGCCCGACCACTGGCATGCCATCCCGACCATCATGGCCTGCCAGGCGGGCAAGGACGTTTACGTCGAGAAGCCGCTGGCGCTCACCATCAAGGAAGGCCGCGCCATGGTGAACGCGGCGCGCAAGTACCAGCGCGTCGTTCAGACCGGCAGCCAGCAGCGCTCGGGTGAGCACTACGCCCGCGCCGTCGAACTGGTCCGCGGCGGCAAGCTGGGCAAGATCGCGCACATCACCGCCGGGCACATCCGCAACTCGATGCCGGGATTTGGCAGGTACAAGGACGAACCGCCTCCGCCGGAACTGGATTGGGATATGTGGCTTGGGCCGGCGCCCTACCGGCCGTACAACAAGCTCCGCTGCATTTATAACTTCCGCTGGTTTTGGGACTACTCGGGCGGGCAGATGACCAACTGGGGCGCCCACAACCTGGACATCGCCCGCTGGGCGATGAACGTCCGGTCCCCGATCTCGGTGGCCGCCTTCGGTGGCCGCTTCGCGCTGGACGACGGCGGCGAGACCCCCGACGTGCAGGAAGTAATTTACCAGTTCCCCGGCTTCGTGCTCACCTGGTCGGTTCGCGAAGTGAATGGAATGAGCAGCGGCGGATTCGACTTCCACGGGACGAAGGGCAACCTGAGCCTCTCGCGCGGCGGTTTCAAAGTGACCGCCGAGAAATGGGCGACCACCGACGACGCCGAAGAAACCGGCAAGAAGAAGAAGGTTGATAAGGACGACAAGAAGAAGATGACCGAGGAGATGACCGATCCGGGCTCCGAGCAGCCGGTCGCGCACGTCCGCAATTTCCTGGATTGCGTCAAGAGCCGGAAGCGGCCCAACGCGGACGTCGAGGAGGGCCACCTGTCGGCCATCCTCTGCCACCTCGGCAACATCGCCACGCGGCTTGGGCGCTCGCTAAAGTGGGATGCGGAGAAGGAAGAGATCGTCGGCGACGGGGACGCCAACCGCTGGCTGAGCAAGGAGTACCGCAAGCCGTGGGTGTTGCCTGTCTAACCGGGATTTTTCGCGCACCACCGACTCGGGATCGACCACCATCTCGCGTCCGGCCGCGATCTTGGATGTTGGACTCTAGACCTTTCTTGGAGAGCCGTTATGAACCGTCGCTACTTCATTAAGTCCGCGGTTGCCACGGCGGTTGCCGCCGGGCCATTGCGCTCGGCGAACGACAAGATCCTGGCGGGGGTGATTGGGTTGAATGGCAGGGGACGCGCGCTGGCGTCCTCGGCCGCCGCCCTTCCCGGCGTCGAAGTCGCCTACCTCTGCGACGTCGATCAGAATGTTCTGCAACGGGCGGCGGGCGACTTCGAAAAGAAGTTCGGAACGCGGCCGAAGCTGGTGAGCGATTTGCGCCGCATTCTGGACGACGGATCGGTTGACGTTATTACCATCGGCACGCCCGACCACTGGCATGCGCCTGCCACCATCCTGGGCTGCATGGCCGGCAAGGATGTCTACGTTGAAAAGCCATGTTCGCACAACCTGCGTGAGGGGCGCCTGATGGTGGAAGCGGCGCGGAAGTACAAACGCATCGTGCAGCATGGCACGCAGAACCGCAGCAGCGCCACCGTGCAATGGCTGATCGAGTACGTCCGGTCGGGGAACATCGGAAAGGTGCTGATGGCGAAGGCGTGGAACGTGCAACTGCGGCGTAACATCGGACACAAGCCCGACGGCCCCGTCCCGGCGGGTGTGGACTACGACACGTGGATCGGGCCGGCGGCGGCCTTGCCTTTTAACGAGAACCGCTACCATTACAACTGGCACTGGCACTGGAATTACGGCACCGGCGACATGGGCAACGACGGCGTCCACCAGATCGACATGGCCCGCTGGGCGCTGGGCGTCGACTATCCCGACCGCGTCAGCGGTTTGGGGCGCAAGCTGTTCTTCGACGACGACCAGCAAACGCCCGACACCATGACCATTACCTTCGACCACCGGGACAAGATCCTGATGTTCGAAATGCGCATCTGGAACCCGTACCGTATGGAAGGTGTGGACAACGCCCTGGCAATCTATGGCAGCGAGGGGATGGTGCAGATCGGGCGCGGGTACAAGGTGTTGGACCGCAAAGGGAACGTGGTGCCGGTTGAGGCGCCGGGCGGCGGCCAGGGGCACATGGAAAATTTCATGGAGTGCGTGCGCAGCCGCAAGACGCCGAACGCCGAGATCGAGATCGGCCACCGCTCCACGACCTACGCGCATCTTGGCAACATCGTGGCGCGCACCGGGCGCTCGCTGCAGTTCGATGGAGCGAGCGAAACCATCATCGGCGACCAGGACGCCAACGGCTATCTGCGGCGGCAATACCGCCAACATTGGTCTACTCCACGCAACGTGTAGGAAACCCGCAATGCGCGGTAGGAATGAGGTTGGCTGCCACCTGTCTTTGGGATAAGCTCTCCTCCTTTCGGAGAGAGGGTCCATGCGCAACCACATGTTCCTCCTGCTGTGTGTTTTTCTACTGAGCTCGCAAGCGCACTTGCAGAAGGCGGCCACCGAGCCGCCCAAGACCCAGATCGTGTTGTTGGGTACCGGCACGCCGTATGCGGATCCCGACCGTTCCGGCCCGGCGGTGGCCATCGTGATCGGCGGGACGAGCTACATCGTAGACGCCGGCCCGGGAGTGGTGCGGCGCGCTGCCGCCGCCGCGCAAAAAACGAAGCTGAATGCCTTGGCGGCATCCAATCTGAGATTCGTTTTTCTGACGCATTTGCATTCCGACCACACGCTGGGCTATCCCGACCTGATTTTCAGTCCCGTGGTGTTGGACCGCAAAGATCCGCTGGAAGCTTTCGGGCCAAAGGGATTGCAGGAGATGACCGATCACCTGCTGGCGGCCTGGAAGAAAGACCTGGATGTGCGCATTCACGGGCCGGAGCATGGCCACGCCAGCGGGTACCAGGTCCACGTGCATGAAATCAATCCGGGTGTGATCTACAAGGACGAGAACGTCACGGTGAAAGCTTTCCTGGTGAAGCACAGCTCCTGGGACCAGGCCTTCGGCTACCGTTTTGAAGCGCGGGACCGGACCGTCGTCATCTCCGGCGACACCGTACCCACGCCCAGCGTGGCGGAGGCGTGCAGCGGATGCGACCTGCTGATCCACGAGGTCTACTGCCAGCGCGGCTTCGAGAAGCGTGACGCTGAACGCCAGAAGTATCACTCCACCGCCCACAGTTCCTCGCTCGAAGTGGCGCAAATCGCCCGTCAGGCCAGGCCCAAGCTGCTCGTCCTCTACCATCAGCTTTTCTTCGGGTGCTCAGAGGCCGAGTTGTTTGACGAAGTGCGGAAGGCCTATTCGGGAAAGGTCGTGTCCGGGCGGGATCTGGACGTGTTCTAGAGCCGGGCGCCGATTGAAGCTCCCTACGGCCGTGATTCCACACCCACTGTATACAGCAGGCAAGAGGAGATTCACCGAGCGCCTGTGGTCGAGCATCAACTGGTATTCCTGCTAGGGTTTTGACTGCCGGCGGGGGAAACGCTTCTTCGAGATTGACGCCGGTCCGCCCTTTCTGTATTCTCCACGCATACCAATTGAATTTCGAGAAAGGCGACCGATGAGCACAAGGCG
>Ga0315284_10012671_pt1 | contig 12008 bp, 8 predicted proteins | sample YL17G09_16_MG_FD_203696 | JGI IMG/M metagenome (GOLD analysis project Ga0315284, IMG submission 203696) | Sediment microbial communities from Yellowstone Lake, YNP, Wyoming, USA - YL17G09_16 | ecosystem: Environmental > Aquatic > Freshwater > Lake > Sediment | place: USA: Wyoming | collected...
CCCCTGCCTTTGCAGGGGTAAACTTGTCCCCATGAAAGTGGGGAGCGGGAATCCAGCCCGTTCGGTCAGTAACCTGGATCCCCGCCTCCGCGGGGATGACAAGAGAAACCGCGGGGATGACAAGAGAGACCGCGGGGATGACAAGAGGGACCGCGAGGATGACAAGGGCATGGCGCTTTTTCCCCGTCATTCCCGCAGGGGTAAGCTTGTCCCCACGAAAGTGGGGAGCGGGAATCTGTCATTCCCGCGAAGGCGGGAATCCAGACGTCGTTCCCACGTAGGTGGGAATCCAGGCCTTTTTAAGTTGGATTCCGGATCACGTCCGGAATGACAACATTGGTAAGTCATTGCTGATACACCTGACTATCACGCACCGTTTTCAGCCCGGGCGAGGGGAAGAAGGCGAAGCGACCATAAGGGAATCTCACCGCTGCGGTTCGGTTTTTTCGGCGGACGATTCAAAGACGCGACGGCAGAGTTGACCCTAAGGCCCCCATAGCGGCGGGGGGAACCGACGGGACTGGTTCCCCAGGGGGCCGGGGGCCAACCCTGTCGCCGCGTCGACCAAAGACTTTGCCGCCGAGAAGGACGGTGAGGAAACGGCGTGAAAAACCCGAGTCGGGAGCGAAGCCGTTTTCCGATCTTGTCAATAGGACCCGCGGCCTAGAGAGCGTTCGCCCGCTTCGAGCGAATCCCCCTCCCCGAGCCCTCCTTTACTTTAGGCCCCCCCTTTGGTAAAATCTTCTTTCTTCAACGGACATGAAAAAAAAGGTCCTGTTCGCCTTCCTGATGATCGCCGTCCTCGTCCGCCTCGGGGCCCGGGACGAGGCGATCTGGGACCAGTCCCTCGATAAGATCTCGACCATGGCCTCCTTGATCGAACAAAACTACTTCCAGCCCGTCGATGCCGAAAAAATGATGCAGGAGTCGATCAAAGGCATGCTCCAGACTCTCGACCCGCACTCCTATTTCCTGGACCCCGACAATTTCTCCCGGATGTTCGAAGAGCAAAAAGGGAAGTATTACGGGATCGGCACTCAGATCCAGAAGCAGGAGGACCGGCTGGTCGTGATCGCCCCGATCGAGGGCGGTCCGTCCTGGCGGTTGGGGATCCAGTCGGGCGATATCATCACCCATATCAACGGCGAGAGCACCAAACCGATCTCGTCCCAGGACGCCGTGGACAAGCTCCGCGGGCCGAAGGGGACGAAGGTCACCATCACCATCGCCCGGGAAGGACTGGAGAAGCCCCTCGAACTGACCATCATCCGGGAGGAGATCCCCCTCTATAGCGTCCCCTATGCCTTTCTCCTCCAGGACGGCGTCGGGTATATCTTCATCCGCAATTTCGCCGAGAGCACCGGCGACGAGTTCGCCCAGAAGCTGGAAACCCTGAACAAACAGGGCATGAAGAGCCTGATCCTCGATCTCCGGGGGAATCCCGGCGGCGCTCTGCTTCCCTCCATCGACATCGCCGACGAGTTCCTGCCCAAGGGCGCCCTGATCGTCTCGGTCAAAGGCCGGAACCGCATGTACGACCGGGAGTATCACGCCGACGGCAACAGCCAGTATGAGAAACTGCCGGTCGTCGTCCTCATCAACCAGGGCAGCGCCAGCGCCTCGGAGATCGTGGCCGGCGCCGTCATGGACCACGACCGCGGCCTGATCGTCGGCGAGGATTCCTGGGGCAAGGGCCTGGTCCAGACGATGTTCCCCGTCGCCCGGAACATGGCCGTGGCCCTGACGATCGCCAAGTATTACACGCCGAGCGGCCGCTGCATCCAGCGCGATTACTCTCGGTTCGACGACTACATCCTGGACAACAAGGTCACGCCCGTCCAGCAGAGGGAAGTGAAATACACGGACAAAGGCCGTAAGGTCCTGGGCGAGGGCGGCATCACGCCGGATTACGAGGTTAAATTCGAACTGAAGATCTACACGGCCCAGCTGCGACTGCAGGGCGCGTACTTCTCTTATGCCAGGAAGTTCGCCGCCCATCAGACGGCGCTTTCGAAGAAATTCATCTTCCCCGAGGAAGCCCAGGGACAGACGCCGGCGGCGCCGGGCAAGATTCAGATTGGGAAGGTCTTCGTTGCCGACACGGCGGTGCTCGATGATTTCCGGGAATTCCTTCAGGCCAACAAGCTCAACTACGACCTCAAGAAGTTCAAAGAGGCCGAGGGCGAGATCAAGCGCGAGATCGAGCGCGAAATCTCCTCGGCCGTCTGGAACATCGAGGAAGGCTGGAAGGCCTTCCAAAAAAGCGATTCGGCCGTCCTCAAGGCCCTTCAGGTGATGCCCGAAGCGGCCAAGTTCATCAATAACTGAAGGGCGGTCGAGCGGCCTTCTTTCTCGGAGATGAGGGACAAAACACCGGGACCATGAGAAAGGACGGCGAATGAGGATCGCGCTGGCTTCCGATCATGCCGGATATGAGCTGAAGGCGGGTATCGCCCGATATCTCGCCGAACAGGCCGTGGCCTTCACCGACGTCGGCTGCGGACCGAATGAGTCGGTCGATTATGTCGATTTCGCGGCCAAAGGGGCCGCGGAGGTCCTGGCCGGAGCCTGCGACCGGGCCATCCTCGTCTGCGGCACCGGCATGGGCATGGCCGTCGCCGCCAACAAGTTCAAGGGCATCCGGGCCACGCCCTGTTGGAACCTTTATACGGCCGAGATGAGCCGCCGTCACAATGACGCCAACTGCCTGACGCTCGGCGGCCGGACCACCCCGCTCGCGGACGCCATCCGGATCGTCCAGGTCTGGCTGGACACGCCCTTCGAGGGCGGACGCCATGCCCGCCGGGTGGACAAGATCAAAGAGCTCGAAGAGCGCCATTTCAAGCCTTAATATTTTTTCTTTATTTACGTAATCAGAGGAGATCATGACGATGTCATCATTCCAGGACAAGGTCCAAGCCCTCTGCGACAAAGTGGAGCGCAACAACACCTGGCGGCAGAAGGAGTCGTTCAACCTCATTCCCTCCGAATCCACGCCTTCGCTCCTCGTCAAGATGTGCGAGATCTCGGACCCGGCCGGCCGCTATGCCGAGCACCGGACGATGAAAGGCGAGGAGGTCTATTTCTACCAGGGCATCGATTTCATCCGCGACGTGGAGATCGAAGCCCAGCGCGAGCTGTCCAAGTTCTTCGAATGCACCGACGTCGAGCTCCGGCCGGTGAGCGGCCAGATGGCCAACGAGGTCGTCTTCAAGGGCATGGTCAAGTTCATCAACCGGGGCAAGGCCGAAGGCCAGTTGAGCCGGCGCCTGCGGCTGGTCATGAACAACGACCTGACCAAGGGCGGGCACCTGAGCTCGCAGCCCATGGGCGCGCTGTTCAATTTCGTCGAAGAGGACCCGAAGACGGGCAAGGAGAACGTCGTCCACCTTCCGCTCCTCAAGGACAATCCTTACAAGCCCGACGTGAAGGCCCTGCCCGAGCTCCTCGACCGGCACAAGCCCGAGCTCATCGTTTTCGGCAAGAGCATGTTCATCTACCAGGAGCCGGTCAAGGCCGTGGCCGAGATCGTCAAGGACTGGAAATCCCGGCCGGTGATGATGTTCGATATGGCCCATGTCCTGGGCCTCTACGGAGCGTTTCAGGAGCCCTTCAAGGAAGGCGCGGACATCGTCACGGGCAGCACCCACAAGACGTTCTTCGGCACGCAGCGGGGACTGGTCGCGGGCAATTTATCAAAAGAGAGCCCGCTTCGGAACCTTTGGCTCGACATCAAGGGCCGGGCCTTTCCCGGTTCGACGAGCAACCACCACCTGGGGACGCTCCTCGGCCTGCTCTTGGCGTCCTACGAGATGAACGAGTTCAAAAAGGAATTCCAGACCCAAGTGCGGGCCAACGCCAAGGCCTTCGCCAAGTCCCTCAAGGCCCACGGGATTCAGGTCGAAGGCGATGAGCAGGACGGCTTCACCGAGACCCATCAGGTCCTCATCCGGATCAAGCCGTTCGGCCCCGGCATGGAGATCGCCCGGCGGCTCGAGGACAGCAACATCGTCGTCAATTATCAGGCGCTGCCGGACGACGCGACCTTCCTCGAATCGAGCGGGATCCGGATGGGCGTCCAGGAGATGACCCGCTTCGGGATGAAGGAAAAGCATTTCGACGAACTGGCCGGTTATCTCGCCGACGTCGTCATCCGGAACATAAAGGTCAAAGACGCGGTCAAAGCGTATCGCCGGAATTTCCTCGAGATGGGCTACTGCCTGCCGGCGAAAGAGGCGATCCCCCTGGCCGCCCGGGTCTTCGCCACGGCCATACCTGACCCGGATTTCGCCGCCAAATTCGTCGAGAATTTAAGGAAACTGATCTGATATGAAAGTCCTCGTCGTCGGGTCGGGCGGCCGGGAGCACGCCCTCGCTTGGAAGATCTCGAAAAGCCCGCGCCTCTCCAAGCTCTATTGCGCCCCCGGTAACGGCGGGACGCGCCTGGTCGCGGAGAACGTCGCCATCGGCGACGCGGATATCCGCGCCTTGGCCGACTTCGCCGCGCGCGAACGGATCGATCTGACCGTCGTCGGACCCGAAGTCCCCCTGTCGCTGGGTTTCGTCGACGAATTTGAAAAGCGCGGCCTGCGCGTCTTCGGCCCGACTCGGAAAGCGGCCGAGCTCGAAGGAAGCAAGGTCTACGCCAAACAGTTCATGGACCGCCACGCGATCCCGACCGGGCGGTTCACGGTCGTCGAGTCCGACGATGAAGCCCTGGCCGTTCTGCGCTCCGGCGAGTTCGGCCTGCCGGTCGTCGTCAAGGCCGACGGGCTGGCCGCGGGCAAGGGCGTCATCATCTGCAAGACGACGGGAGAGGCCGAACAGGCGATCCGGTCGATCATGGTCGAAAAGCAGTTCGGCGAGGCCGGCCGGCGGGTCCTCATCGAAGAGTTCCTGCGCGGCAAAGAGGTTTCGTTCATCGTCGTCTCGGACGGCGTTCGGGCCTTGCCCCTCGTGACGACGATGGACCACAAGGCTGTCTTCGACGGCGACGAGGGGCCCAATACGGGCGGCATGGGGACGATCTCTCCCTCCCCCTTCCTTTCGGACTCGCTCTTCGACGAGGTCATGCGGACGATCATCCGGCCGACGATCGCCCGGATGGCCGGAGCCGGCCGGCCTTACAAGGGAGCCCTCTACGCGGGCCTGATGCTCACGGCTGAAGGCCCCAAGGTCCTCGAATACAACTGCCGCTTCGGCGATCCCGAAACCCAGCCGCAGATGCTCCGCCTGACCAGCGATCTGGTCGACCTGCTGCTCGCCGCCATCGAAGGGGACATCGGGACCCAAAAGGTCCGCTGGAGCGAAGATACCGCCGCCTGCGTCATCCTGGCCTCGGGGGGATATCCCGGAGCTTATAAAAAAGGAAAGGTCATCGAGGGGCTGGAGGAGGCGGCGCGCGTCCCCGGCGTCGAGATCTTTCACGCCGGCACGAAATTCGAGAACGGCCGCTATCTGACGAGCGGCGGCCGGGTGCTCGGCGTCTGCGGAACGGGGCCGACGCTCGCCGCGGCCCGGGCCAAGATCTACGGGGCCGTCGGCCTCATCCGGTTCGACGGCCTGCACTACCGGCGCGACATCGGGACCACCCGCATGGACGCGTGAGATCAAGAGAAGGAGGAACCATGGATGTCGTGATCTTCATCGGCAGCGAATCCGATTTCGATATCGTCAAGGACGCGCTCGAGATCCTCAAAAAGTTCGAGGTACCCTTCGCCCTCGAGATCACCTCGGCCCACCGCTCGCCCGAGCGGACGCTCAAGCTCGTCCGCCGGTTCGAGGACGAAGGCGCGGAGGTGTTCATCGCCGTAGCCGGCAAGGCCGCCCATCTCGCCGGCGTCGTCGCCTCGCACACGGTCCGGCCGGTCGTCGGCGTTCCGGTCGAGAGCGGCGGGTTGGGCGGGCTGGACGCGCTCCTATCGACCGTCCAGATGCCGAAGGGCATTCCTGTCGCGACCATGGGCACCGGCAAGACGGGCGCGGCCAACGCCGCCCTGCTCGCCGTCGAGATCTTGAGCTTGAAAAAACCCGCCCTGCGCGCAAAGCTTCTCGAGCACAAGAAGAAGATGGCGGCCCAGGTCGCGGCCGACTCGGAGAAGCTCAAGAAGAGCCTGTAAGTCCTGATGGATTCTTTCTCGATCCGGAATTTCGGCTGCCGCGTCAACCAGGCCGAGGGGTTCGGCTGGGCCCACGAGTTCCAGAAGCGCGGACTGCGGCACGAAGAGAACGCCGGCCGCGGCGGGCTGGTCATCGTCAACACGTGCACTCTGACCGGCCGGGCCGACCGCGACGCCCGCAAGTTCATCAGGAAGGTCCTTCGTGAGAATCCCTCGGCCAAGGTGGTCGTCACCGGCTGCCTCGCCGAGCGGGACCCGCGAGAGTTCGAGGCCCTGCCCGGAATCTGGAAAGTCGTTCCCAACCGCGAGAAGGACGCGCTTCCGGGCCGGCTTTTTCCCGGCGCCGCCTCCCGCGTGACGGACGATATCCGGACGGTGCGGGCCCGGGCCTATCTCAAGGTTCAAGACGGCTGCGATTGGGCCTGTGCCTTCTGCGTCATTCCGAGCGTGCGGAGACGAAGCTCGAGCGTCCCGGGCGACGAGATCCTGTCGCGGGTCCGCGATCTGGCCGGGCTGGGCTTTCGCGAGATCGTCCTGACCGGCATCCATCTCTGTTCCTACGGGAACGATCTCCGGCCGAGGTCGTCCCTCGAGGGACTTCTCGGGCGGATCGAGGACATCCCCGGAGACTTCCGGGTCCGCCTGAGCTCGCTCGACCCGCGGCTGTTGCCTCAACCGCTCCTCGAACGCCTGACGAGCTCGCCCAAGATCTGTCCCCATTTCCATCTGGCCCTCCAGCACGGCTCGGACGAGGTGTTGCGGGCCATGGGCCGGAACAGCACGGCCTCCCAATACCGCGAGATCATGGAATATTTTTCCCGCGCCGCGCCGCAGGCGGCCCTGGGAGCCGATGTCATCGTCGGATTCCCGGGGGAGACGGACGATGATTTTCGGGCGGCGGAAGACTTCCTCGCCGCGGCCCCTCTCGCTTATGTCCATGTGTTCTCCTATTCGCCCCGGCCCGGCACGGCGGCCTTCAGCCTCCCGCCCGTCGACGACAAGACGAAACGGATGAGAGCCGTCCGCCTCAGAGACCTCTCGAAACGGAAAAACCTGGAGTTCAGGAAAAGGTTCAGCGGGGATGTCCTCGACGGCGTCGTCATCCGGACGAGAGGCGCGAACGTCGAGGTCCTGACCCCGAATTATGTCGCGGTCAAGACGCCTCCCAGCGAGGTCCGCAAGGGCGACGGCGTCCGGGTCAAGATCACGGAGGTCCGGGAAAGGGAAACCTTGGGCGAAATAATCCCCCCTTGCCCCCCTTTAGAAAAGGGGGGGTATCATGACGCGGGAAAATGAAACGAATTAGCGTCCTCCCGCCCGAGATCTCGCAGAAGATCGCCGCCGGCGAGGTTATCGAACGGCCCGTGTCCGTGGTCAAGGAGCTGGTCGAAAATTCCCTGGACGCGGGAGCGGCGGAGATCGATGTCGATCTCCTCGCCGGCGGGAAGAAACTCATCCGCGTCCGGGACGACGGCCAGGGCATGAGCCGTGAGGACGCCGAGATCTGCTTCATCCGCCACTCCACGAGCAAGATCGTCCGGGAGGAGGACCTCCTTGAGATCTCGACACTGGGATTCCGGGGCGAAGCTCTGCCGAGCATCTCCTCCGTTTCGCGGCTGACGCTCCGGACCTCGGACGGCGCGGAGGGGCCGGGGACCGAGATCGAGCGAGAAGCCGAGGCGACCCTCTCCGTGAAAGATGTCGCCGCTCCTCGCGGGACAACGATCGAGGTCCGCGACCTCTTCTTCAACCTGCCCGCGCGGCTGAAGTTCCTTCGCGGCGACCAGGCCGAGCTCGGCCAGATCGTCAAGTATTTGACGAACGTCGCGCTGGCCTATCCTCGGCTCCGCCTGACGGTCGACCATGGACCGCGCAACATCCTCGATTGTCCGCCCGTCGCCGGCCTCAAGGAGCGCCTTTTTCAGCTCTACGGCAAATCCCTCTTAGATAAATTGATGGAGATCAGCTATGAGGAAGGCGGGAACCGGCTTTGCGGCTTCGCCTCCCTCCCCCCCATGGGGAAGACGGACCGGACGCACCAGTTCTTCTTCGTCAACCTCCGCCCCGTCCACGACAAGATCCTGTCCTCGGCCCTCAACCAGGCTTACCGCGGGATCCTGGAAAAGGACCTTTCGCCCGAAGCGTTCCTCTTCCTGAGCGTGCCCTATGGGGAGGTGGACGTGAACGTCCATCCGGCCAAGAGCGAGGTCCGCTTCAGCCGGTCCTCGACCGTCTTCCAGCTCGTTCTGAGAAGCATCACCCACGGCCGGCTCAAGGTCGGCGGGATCAAGGAAGTTCCCCGCGTGTCCGCCGACAGTCCCGCGATGGGGCCGGCGGGGCCGTTCGATTTCAAGATCCCTTTCAAGGTCGCTGAGAGAGAGGGGTGGTTCGAGCTTCCCGCTTTCACCGCATCCGATGACATTCCATCAGCCGGTCCGGCCGAAAAAGCGGCGCGCCGCGTTCTCGGACAGTTCGCCAACGCTTACATCGTCGCCGAGGACGCGGAAGGGCTTCTCGTCGTCGACCAGCACAACGCCCATGAGCGGGTCCTGTTCGATAAATACGCGGAGATTGACCGCGGCAAGAAATGGCCGGTCAAAATGTCCCTCATCCCGCTTCTCTTCGACCTCTCTCCTTCGCAGGCCGTGAGTTTCGAGTCCGGCCAGGAAATGCTCGAAGGGGCCGGCTTCCGGGTCGAAGCCATGGGCGGCCGCAGCTACGCCCTCCGCGAATATCCCGATGTCTTCAAGCCGGAGGAAGCCCTGGCGGCCCTCCTCGAGCTCCTCGACGAGATCAAAGAGGGGCCGGCGGAAGGGAAAAAAGCGAAGCTCCTGGCGACGATGGCCTGCAAGACGGCGATCAAGGCCGGGCAGCCCCTGCCGCGGGAAAAGATGGAGTTCCTCGTCGAGGCCCTGTTCAAGACGGCCAATCCGTCCCTCTGCCCGCACGGGCGGCCGATCGTCGTCCGGATCGCTAAATCTCAGATAGAAAAGGGACTTAGGCGGCCCGTCAATTGACATATTTCGGGCGCTTCTGTTACCATGATTCAGCTTTTGAACACGCGCGAAGGCTTTGTCCCACGTGTTTCGACGCGCGTTGGCGGGGAGTGGCGCAGCCTGGTTAGCGCGCTTGCCTTGGGAGCAAGAGGTCGTCGGTTCGAATCCGACCTCCCCGATTGTCCCCGGGGCCCGACATATATGGTGCGCCTGTAGCTCAGGTGGATAGAGCATCTGCCTTCTAAGCAGAGGGTCGGGAGTTCGAATCTCTCCAGGCGCGTTCTTTTCTTTAAATTTATCAATAACTTAACCTGATTTTGTATTTTTGCCTGAATACGTCGAACCGAGTCTTTATTAAGTCATTTTGTCCCCACCGTGTCCACACGGACTTTTTACGGTGGTGAATCGCTTTGCCTTGATTTTTATCTGTCAGTCTCGTAACCAGCATATTTCAGACATGTTCGGCATTCCGTCGATGCGAATTTAAAAAAAGAGGAGAGGTATATTTCGCTCCTGCTAATGGAGCATCGGACTGTGGATCCGAAGGTTGGGGGTTCAAGTCCCCTTACTCACCCCACCTTATTTCTCCCATATAGACCTGCAATATCAGCATGTTACAAAGACCTCCCATGTCTGAGAGCTTGTAGCTCATATAGCCAAAAAAAGCCAAAATGAGCAATAAAATGGCAAAAAAGTGGCCATCATAATTATTTGATCTTGAAACAGAATCTGCGGGTCAAGACGTTTGTCGGGACGTCGGCCAACGCGCTCAAGTTTCAGATTTGGACAGCATTTATTGCGATCCTGCTTTTGAAGTACCTGAAGGTCCGATCTCGTTATTCCTGGTCCTTGAGCAATCTGGCGGCGCTCCTGAGGCTCAATCTATTTTCCTACCGGGACTTATGGGAATGGATCGACAAACCGACCGAGCCGCCGCCGGCAGTTCAAGAACAAGAGCAGATGGCGTTGAGCTTTGCTTAATTGGACAGCATATGATTAAAAAAAACGACAACCTGGTTTTGAGAATGTGGAAAATCTTGTCCAACATGCCGGTAGAGGGATGGATTTTTCTATGATTTCAGATTATTTTGGACAGCAGTGATATATGATATAATATTTTTCAATGGAGAATTTGTCGATCGTCATCCCCGTTTTTAATGAGGAAAACGGACTACCAAAGACGATAGCTTTTTTTGAAAGCCTTATTAAAAAGAATCCGAAAATCGAAGTCATATTCGTTGATGATGGGTCGACCGATAAAAGCGCAAAGATACTGAGCTCATCACGAGAACCCGGTATCAAGATCATCCGTCATAATAAGAACAAAGGCTATGGCGCGTCTTTGAAGACGGGACTTAATCGGGCGAGGTACGAATATTTCTGCATAACTGACGCAGACGGCTCCTATCCCAATGAAGAGATCCCTTTGCTTTTCGATCGGCTCTTAAAGGAAGAAGCAGCGATGGTCGTGGGCGAGAGAACCGGGAAAGCCGTCGACCCCGGCTTGTTCAGGAAGTTCAGTAAATTCGTACTTAGAAAGCTGGCCGAATACCTCAGCAGAGAAACCATCACGGATTTCAATTCCGGCTTGAGGATAGCCCAAAAAAGCCTGGTCCTGAAAGCCTCAGGATATCTTCCCGACGGTTTTTCATTCACGACGACGCTAACTCTATTCTTGTTATCCACCAGTCAACCGATCATCTACGTTCCTATCGATTATCGCAAAAGACAGGGGAGATCGAAAATTCGCCCGATCCGGGATACCCTGAATTTTCTTCAGCTGATCATACGCACAATTATGTTCTTCAATCCCTTGAGGGTCTTCCTTCCGTTGAGCCTCTTTTTTATGGCCCTCTCATTTTTAGTATTGCTGGTATCATATCTTTTGGGACGGATCATGGATATTACGACTATCGTCCTGTTTGTTACGGGGATTCAACTCTTAGCCTTGGGCCTCCTCGCGGACCTCATTGACAAGCGCTTGGGTAAATGAAGATCCTCCTGATCAATCCGCCTCGGTGGAATGAACTGGTCGGAAAGAATCCCTCGATCATAGAGGAGCACAGGGGATTCAACCCGCCTCTCGGCCTGCTATATATCGCCTCAACACTAAAAAAAAACTCCCCCAAACTTCATGTCGATGTTTTGGATGCCCAACCTCGCCGATGGACTTACGAACAGCTTGAAGCCAATCTCCAAGAAGTGGAATATGACGTCGTGGGCATTTCGGCTATGACCTTCACACTAATCGACAGCTATATGACCGCAAAGCTCGTAAAGAAGTTACATCCGAACACAAAGGTTGTCATGGGCGGAACCCATGTTCATCTTTTTCCTGAGGAAACAATCGGGCTGGAAGGCATCGATTTCGCCTTCATGGGCGAAGCGGAATTCACTTTTTCTGATTTTATGAACAAGATTTCCTGTCCGGACGAATACCGAGAAGTCAAGGGCATCATTTACCATAACAGTGACGGGAAGGTCGTCAAGAGCGTCCCTGCCCTCGTAGATGACCTGGACGAGGTGCCCTTCCCGGACAGGACTCTCCTGGATATCCGGCTCTATGACTCATTGCTGGGCCGGAGGGCATTGAACACGACCATCATCAGCAGTCGGGGCTGCCCATATCGCTGCGCTTTTTGCGACAGACCGCTATCTCCTGTCACATCGCATTTCAGATGGAGAAGCGCCAAGAACGTCGCGGATGAGCTGAGCGAATGCGCGGAGCTCGGCATAAAGGACTTCCTTTTTTACGACGACACCTTCACCGTCAACAAAAAACGCGTTCTGGAGATCTGCCATGAAATCCTCTCCAGGGGCCTCCGGATTCGCTGGGACATCAGGACTCGCGTCGATACGGTCGATCGAGACATGCTCACAATATTGAAGAAAG
>Ga0315284_10012672_pt1 | contig 12008 bp, 6 predicted proteins | sample YL17G09_16_MG_FD_203696 | JGI IMG/M metagenome (GOLD analysis project Ga0315284, IMG submission 203696) | Sediment microbial communities from Yellowstone Lake, YNP, Wyoming, USA - YL17G09_16 | ecosystem: Environmental > Aquatic > Freshwater > Lake > Sediment | place: USA: Wyoming | collected...
CCGTCGGCGACGTGCATGCCCAGCGCGTCGAGAATCGCGACCGAGAGCGCGACGATCGATTGGGGCTTTTCCCGGGGCGCGAGCGGAAGGATGAACCGGGCCGGCCGCGCGAGGAGAATCGTGTATGGCCTGCTTCGCGCCGTTCCCCCGCCGGTGCTCCGCGCACATCCCGCGATGGAATACGTCCCGTTCGGGAGACCGGGGTCGAGCAGGGCGCGCATCGTCGACGTCACGGGGTCGAACAGCGCGGCGATCCCGCGCGCACCGACCTCTATCCGCGCGGAGGCCGGATCGATAGGACTTCCCCCGCTCGATCGCACCGAGAACGAGATCTCGGCCGGGCCCGAGAGCGTATCGCGCGCCGGAGAGATTCTTGTTATCTCGGGGATTCCGCGCGAGAAGTAATCGACGAGCCCAAGGAAATAGGCCTCTGCCTCGAGCTTCTGCTTTTCCGAGAGCCTGAGCCGTTCCTCGACGGCGGGGTGCGAGAGGTAGCTCGCCTCGCCGAGAATCGCAGCGCGCGCCGTCGAGAGCCTGAGAACGAGGTAGCTCCCCGGCTTGATTTCCGACGTATCGATACCAAGGTTCCGGGCGAGGTGCACCTGGATCTCCTCGGCGAGCTCGAGGGAGGCGCCGGGATCGCTCGCGCGGTAGTATACCTCGATCTTGTTGACGTCCCGTTTCACGGGGAGATTCGCGTTGTGATGGATCGACACGAAAACGTCCGCGTCGAGCCCGTTCGCCATCGCGATGCGCGTTCTCAGGTCGTCTCCCGGCTCCTTCGAGCCGGCAGGGAGCAGGTCGCGGTCGGTCGTGCGGGTAAGGTGCGCGTTCGCCCCCGCGTCCTTGCAGAGCCCCCAGAGATAGAGCGCGACGCCGAGATTCGCGTCCGCCTCGCGCAGGCTGTCGGCACCGAGAGCCCCGTGCAGCGAGCCGCCGTGCCCTGGATCGATCACGATCGTTCTTCCGGCCAGCACGCCGGTCTCGAGCGTCCCGGGTTTTTCCTTGAGCCTCGCATAGAGGTCATCGAAGCCCGGCTTGCGCGCGGCGCATCCGGCGAGGATGAGCGCGGCGGATGCGAGGAGGATCATCAATCTCGGCGATCGATTCATCGAGGGCTCCTTTTCGGATGATGCACGTTATCGATTCTTTATCAGAAGCGGCTCCTGTCAGCAAGAAGCAAATTCGCCCGGCCCGCCGATGCCGCGGCAAGCCGGTCTTCGCGCTCAGCCCTTGAAAAATGCGCGCCGAATGCCCATATATTGTGAAAATAGTTGACGCTAACCACAATATATGGTAGAAAAGCTCGAATCCTGCCTAAGTAGTAAGGTTAACGAAAATGGATATGCAATCGTCACTGAAGAAATTACCGTCGGTCGAGAAGGTCCTCGAGGATGCGCGGATCGCGGGGCGGATATCGCTTCTTTCGAGAAAGGGCATCACGCGCATCGTCCGGGAGTCGATCGATCGCCGTCGCGAGATATTACTCAAGGCCTCGACGACTCGAGTCTCCGAGGAGGACCTCCTCGCGGATGTCGCCGGCGAGGTCGCCGCGGAGATCGAACGGATATCGAGAGTCGCCCAGCGGCGGGTCATCAACGCGACGGGGGTCGTCCTTCACACGAACCTCGGTCGCGCGGTGCTCGGGGAGAGAGCGCGCGCGGCGATCGACGAGGCGGCGAGCGGCTACATCGATCTCGAGATCGATCTTGAGAGCGGAAAGAGAACGGAGCGCGGTCTCAGGGCCGCGAAGCTGCTCGCGCTCCTCACGGGAGCGGCGGATGCGTTCGTTGTGAACAACAACGCCGCGGCCGTATTCCTCGCTGTGCAGACGCTGGCGGGGAAGGGTGCCGTCGCGGTATCGCGGGGGGAGCTCGTCGAAATCGGCGGGAGCTTCCGCCTGCCCGAGATTCTCGCGCTCGCCGCCGCGCGGGTGATCGAGGTCGGGACGACGAACCGGACGCACCGGAAGGATTACGAGAAGGCTGTTCGCGACGGGGCGACGCTGCTTCTCAAGGTTCATACGAGCAATTATCGCATCGTCGGCTATACGAACGAGGTGCCGCTTCGGGAACTCGCCCGGATCGGGAGCGAACAGGGTGTCCCCGTCATGTACGATCAGGGGAGCGGCGTTCTCTACCCGCTCCGCATGAAGGGAGTCGAGGGGGAGAAGTCTATCGAGGCGACGCTCGAGAGCGGCGTTGATCTCGTGAGCTTCAGCACCGACAAGGTGCTCGGCGGCCCGCAGGGGGGCGCGCTCATCGGCCGCGCGGATCTCATCAAGGCGATGAAGGAGAATCACCTCTCCCGGGCGCTGCGTCTCGACAAGCTCACGCTCGCGGGGCTCGAACAGGTGCTCCTCGAGTACTGGAACGGTCGTTTCGACGGGATACCGTCGTTCGGGATGATCACTGAGCCCGTGGAGTCGGTGCGGGAAAGGGCAGAGCGGATCGCGTCGCGTCTCGGGGAAACGTGCACGAGCCGTCTCGATCTCGCGATCGAGGAATCGGAGTCCTCGATCGGCGGGGGCAGCTTTCCCATAAATCCCTTGCGGACGGTTGTCGTGCAGATTACCCTTTCTTCTGGTCGGGCGGAGGCGCTTTCCGCGCTCCTGCGCGCGGGAAACCCGTCCGTGCTCGTCCGCGTCAAGGAGAGCTCGGTGATGATCGATCCGAGGACGGTTCTGCACAATGAAGAAGAGATACTGATCGCGAAGCTCGGTGAAGGGCTCGAGGAGATTCTCCGGAGGGAGTGATTGCGATGACCGGTGAAGAGCGGGGAAAGGCAAAGAGCGGGTCGTGCGATGCGGTGGAGGGCGGGTATACGATATTCCTCGACGAGGAGCGCCTGCGCGCGTTCATGGAGGGTGGGGATTTCTCCTCGGCGAGCGAGCTCGGCCATTTCAAGGACGTGGGCGCGCAAATCGAGAAGCGGATCAAGGAGCGGGGGGGCGCGGCATTTCTTGCGCTTTCCGCCGGCGAGAAAAGAATCTCGCGCGACTTCGCGGTGCTCCAGATCGCGCACATCCTCGCGCAGCACGGCAAGAGCGTGCATATCGTCGACTGCGATTTCCTGCACCCGGGCCTGAGCGGCCTCGTCGAGAACCTCGAGGAGCACGGCTTCCTCGATCTGCTCCTCTATGGGAGCTCGCTCAAGACGGTCGCGCAGCCGGCGGGGATCGAGAGCGTCAGCGTCACCGGAGCCGGTTCGTTCCCCGTTTCGCGAACCATTCCCTTCGCGCTCAAGGAGTTCGAAAAAATCCGGGAGTTCCTCCGCGCGAAGCACGATGTCGTCATCTATTGCTCGACACTCTATACGGAGGACGCGAAGATAAACCCTCTTGCCGGCCTCGTGGACGGCATCGTCCTCTGCTGCAGCATCGAGGATATGCCCGAGGGAGAGCTCCAGAAGAATCTCAAGGCGTTGGGCGCCGAGAAGGTGCCTCCCGTCGAGCTCGTCTGCTTCTGCGCGAAACGCGGGGAGGCGGCCCCGGCAAAGGCTCCCGAGAAGAAAGCCGTCGAGAAAAAGGGGGAGGAGCCGAAGATCGCGCTCGCCAAAGAAGCGCCGCCGCGGAGGGCGGAAGCCATCGCGCTTCCCATGATCGAGAAAACGGAGGAGTTTGAGCCGCCCATTGCTCTCGAGCCGGAGAGAAAATCGCGCGTCAACGTACCGCGTGTCGTGACCATAGCCGCTGCGATTCTCATCGTCTCGTTCGTCGTCTGGTGGGCCGTGATCAACAGGACGGTTCACGAGAAGGAGCCTCGCGGCACGACGACGGGCGCCGTCGCAGGGAACACGGAAACCGGCGCCGGAGCGAACGAGGCGTCGCTGGCCGTCTCTCGCCCCGAGAGCCTCGGCATCGCCGCGGCATCCGACACCGCGCGGCCGATGCCGCGGGACGAACGCTCGGATCGCGCGGTTCCGCCGGCGGCGACGCCGGGAGCGCTGACGCCGCCCGCAGAGCGGAACGCGAGCGACACGTTGAAGGCGCGCGTTCCTTCGGGGCCGGCCGTCTACACGATCCATGTCGCTTCGTTCAAGGAGATGTCGCGCGCCGAGGTCGAGAAGGCGTACCTCGCGAAGAACGGCTTCACCGCGCGCATCGTCGAGGTCGCTATCAAGGGTGAAAAATGGCTCCGCATTCTCGTTGGCGAATACGCAACGATGGATGAGGCGGCGCAGGCGAGGCTCGATCTTCTGGGCCTGAGCAAAATCGGGTACGCACAGATAAAAACGATCGAGGCCGCGTCCCGCTGAACGGACAGCATTCGAAGGCGTCCGCGAGGAACGCTGACGCGCTTCGCGGCATATGCAGTGAGGAATCCGACGCTTGGAGGGTACAACCGGTGAGCCTTTCGAGAATCGAAATGGTGGGCTTTAAATCGTTCATGGCACCGATACACCTTCAGTTCAATCCCGGGATCACGGCGATCATGGGCCCCAACGGCTGCGGCAAGACGAACATCGTCGACGCTGTTCGCTGGGTGCTCGGCGAGCAGAGCGCCCGCCAGCTCCGCAGTTCAAAGATGGAGAACGTCATATTCAACGGCACCCAGCAACACAAGCCGATGGGATACGCCGTCGTGAACCTCACGATCAACAACGAGCGGGGGCAGTTCCCGCTCGAGTACGCCGAGATCACGATCACCCGGAAGGTCTACCGCTCCGGGGTGAGCGAGTATTTCATCAATAAGACGCCCTGCCGTCTCAAGGACATCCGCGACCTCTTTGCCGACACCGGCACGGGGAGCCATTCGTACTCGGTCATCGAGCAGGAGATGATCGACTGGGTTCTCAACGACGTGCACGGCGAGCGGCGGCTCATGTTCGAGGAAGCGGCCGGCATCGTGAAGTACCGCATGCGGCGCGAGGAGGCGCAGCGCAAGCTCGACCTCACCGACGCCGACCTCGTGCGCCTCGAGGACATTCTCGAGGAGCTCCGCAAGCAGGTACGATCGCTCAAATACCAGATGGCGAAGGCGCGGCGGTACCGGATAGTCAGGGACCGGATCAGAGGTTGGGAGGTTATTCACCTCCGCGCGCAGCTCTCGGAGATCATCGCCGAGCGGCGCACGGCGGAGGCGGACCTCACGAAATCCATGACCCTCTCCCGAAGCGAGGATAGTTCGCTCGCCGAGCTCGAACGGAAGGTCGAGGAGGCGCGCGCCGCGCACCTCGATCTCGAGCGGCGCAGAACGGAGCTTCAGAACCGGCGCTACGATATTCGCCGGACGATTCAATCCTCGGAGGAGAAGGTGATCCAGTTCACCGAGCGGCAGAACCAGGCGGGAGTCCGTATCGATCGCGCTAAACGCGAAATCGAGGAAGCGGAAGGCCGCCTCGTGCGCATAACGGAGCGCGCCGCCGAGGTGAATGATCTCAGCGCCGGAACGGGATCGAAGATCGGTTCGGAGGAGGAAGCGCTGCTCGCCCTCTCGCAGGATTTCCGCGAGCTCGCCGAGAAGATCCGGGCGCTCACCGCGCGGCTCATCGATCTGAAACAGACACAGCTCGATTTTCTCCAGGACCAGGTCAGGGCGAAAAGCGCCCTCGAGCATTTCGAGAACGTGCTCAGGGATCTCGACGCGCGGTCTGAGGAGACGCGGCAAAAGATCACCGACACGGAGAAGGAAGGGAAAGGCCTCGCCGCCGACCGGGAGATCAAGGCGGCCGCGCAACGTGAACTCGAGGAAGCGCACGCCGGCCTCGAGCGCGAGCGATCGAGCCTCGCCGACTCGATACAGGACCAGGAGAAGCGGATCTTTGAGCGCGAGCGGCTCCTCGCGGAGAAGCGCGCGGAGCTCGCGCACCTGCGGAGCAAGCACGATCTTCTTCAGAGAATGAAGGACAACTTCGAGGGCTTCCCCGGCGGGGCGCGGCACCTTCTCGCCAGCGGCGACAGCCGCGTGCGGGGCCCGCTCGTCGAGTTCCTCAAGGTCGAAGACCGGTTCAAGCCCGCATGCGAGGCCGTGCTCGCGGGAATGCTCGAGGGGGTCGTCGTCGAACGCATTTCGAACGCGCTCGACATCGTCAATGAGCTCGCCGAAAGGAATCTGGGGCGCGTGCGCCTCTTCGCCGAGGACGTGCGCTCGGTCGAACGGCGCGCGGACACCGGAGGCGTGCCCGGGTGCCTCGGCATGCTCGGCTCGTTCGTCAAGGTCGACGATTCGCGGAAAGCCCTCGTCGAGAATCTGCTCGGCGGCGTGTACCTCTTTGAGGACGCCCCACGGGCGCTCGACTTCGTCTCGTCGGAGCGGGGAGCGCTCGCCAGTGCCGTGACGCTCTCCGGCGTGTCGTTTTCCGGCACGGCGGGCGTCTATTTCGCTGGCGGCGCGACCGAGGAGTTTTCGCTCCTCGGCCGGAGCGACGACCTGGAACGGATCAAGGAAACGATTCCGTCCCTCGATCATGAGGTCGCCGCGCTCACGATCTCGTGCGACGAGGAACGCACGGCGCGCGAAAATCTCCAGGCGCGGGTGCGCGGGCTCGAGGGGGATATTCAGCGGGGACGTGACGAGCTTTCGAGGCGGCGGGATGAGCTGCAGGGGATCGAGAAGGATCACGCGATGAGGAAAGAGAAGGTTTCGCTCCTTCTCAAAACGATCGACGAGATCGAGACGTCCCGTTTCGACGTCCTCTCGAAGCTCGAAGAGTCGAGGCTTTCGCTCCGGATGCACGAAGAGGGGGGCGCGCTCGGCCCCGCCGCGACGATCGAATCGGATCTCGCCGCCTTTCAGAAACGGAAGGAGGAAGCGGAGGCCGCGCTCACCGAGAAGAAGATTGCGCTCGCCTCGCTCAAAGGGGCGCTCGACAAGGACCGGGAGGAGCTCAGGGGGCTCGCCGGGATGGAGGCCCAGTTTCGCGGCATCGTCGATGAGCGCCGCCGGGAGATAGCCGCCTCCGGAGAGGAGCTCGCCGGACTCGCCTCTGCCGTGGACGCGGAGCGTTCGGTCGTGCGTGGGTTTCTCGAGGAGGAGCGCTCCTTCGAGCACGGGCTCGAAGAACTCGCCGGCAGCCTCGAAGAGCGGCGCGCCGAGGCCGATGCGGTCGATAAGGAGCTCAAGGGGCGCAAGGCGGAACGCGAGCGGATATTCGAACGGCTCAACGAGATCAAGATCACGCTCTCGACGCTCGAGACGCGGATGCGCAGTCTCGTCGACAAGGCTCAGGAGATGTACGCGGAGGATCTCGGCTGCTACCTCGAGGGAAAGGAGCTCCCGCTCACCGACGAGGAGGCCGCCGTCACGAGGGATATGCTCGACCGGGAAAAGAAGAAGCTCGAATCGATCGGCCCCGTGAACCTCGCCGCCGTCGACGAGTTCGACGAGAAGAAGATGCGCCTCGACTTTCTCGAGTCGCAGAAGGCGGATCTCGTCGAGGCGAAGGAGGAGCTCGCCGAGGCGATCAAGAAGATCAACGCGCGCGCCCGGAGCCAGTTCCTCGAGACGTACGAGCTCGTTCGGAAGAATTTCCAGGAAACCTTCCGGATCCTCTTCGAAGGGGGGGAGGCGGACCTGAGTCTCGGCGAAGGAACCGACCCTCTCGAAGCGGATATCATCATAACGGCGCGGCCCAAGGGGAAGCGTCTCCAGGATATCGCGCTCCTGTCGGGCGGGGAGCGCGCGCTCACGGCGCTCGCGCTGCTCTTCGCCCTCTACAAGGCGAAACCGAGCCCCTTCTGCATCTTCGACGAAGTCGACGCGCCTCTTGACGACGCGAACATCCAGCGCTTCCTGCGGATGCTTCAGGCGTTTAAGAAGGACACCCAGTTCATCATCATCACGCACAACAAGCGCACGATGGAGGTTGCCGAGACCCTCTACGGCGTCACGATGGAGGAGCGCGGCATCTCGCGTGTCGTATCGGTCGACTTCGACGGGATCGAGAATGTACTCCGGAACCGCGCCGTTTCCGAGCGGGTGCTCGTGCCGTCCGAAGTCTCTCCGAACTGACGGGACATTCGAATGCAGAGACTCTTCCAGGGCCTTAAGGCAACGAAGGAACGCCTTTTCGGCTCCCTCCAGGGGATCTTTTCCTCGGGCGGCCTCGACGCGCAGGGGCTCGAGGAGCTCGAGGGGGTGCTCCTTGCGGCCGACCTCGGCGTCGAGGCGACTGAGCGGATCATTGAACGCCTCCGCGACGAGGGGAGTCGGGCCGCCGGTCCCAGCGACTATCGCCGCATCATAGCCGGGGAGCTTCTCACGATCATCGGGGAAACGTCTGCTCCGGAGCCTCCGAAGGGACGGCCCCGCGTCATCGTGGTCGTCGGCGTAAACGGCGTCGGGAAAACGAGTACGATCGGAAAGCTCGCGTATCTTTTCAAGAGCCAGGGCCTCTCCGTAGTCCTCGCGGCGTGCGACACCTTCCGCGCCGCCGCGGTCGAGCAGCTCGAGCTCTGGGCGGCACGCGCGGGGGTGCCGATCGTCCGGCAAAAGAGCGGGGCGGACCCTGCGGCGGTCGCCTTCGATGCCGTGCAGTCCGCGAAGGCCCGGAACGCCGATATCGTGATCGTCGACACTGCCGGGCGCCTCCACACGAAGGTCAACCTCATGGAGGAGCTGAAGAAGATCTTCAACGTGCTCTCGGTAAAGATGGAAGGAATCGGCCTCGAGGGCTGGCTCGTCCTCGACGCCAATACGGGGCAGAACAACCTCCGCCAGGCCGAAGCGTTCACGACGGCGCTCCCGGTATCGGGACTCGTTCTTACGAAGCTCGACAGCACCGCAAAGGGGGGCGCCATCGTCACGATCCAGCGGAACCTCCACGTGCCCGTCATCTACGTCGGCGTCGGCGAAGGGCTTGAGGATATCGAGCGATTCGACCCGGAGGAGTTCGTCTCGGCCATGCTCGGGGAATGACATTTGCCCTCTTGACACGGCTCCCGCCGCTCATTAGAATTGAATTATATACGAATGGCCCCTCACGGGGCCTTGAACCTTCGGGGCGGGGTGGAAATCCCCACCGGCGGTGAAAGCCCGCGAATGAGCTCAACGCTCACCGATCCGGCGCAATTCCGGAGCCGACAGTAACAGTCTGGATGGGAGAAGGTTTTTGTTCATTTCTGGAGCGCGGCATCCCGCAGGTACGAAACCTTCCCGTCATGGCAATCCCGCAGGAACCACTCTCTCGAAGGAGAGCGATATGGATCTCGAGGAGAAGTACATTCGCCGCGCGCTCGAGCTCGCCGAACGCGCGCTCGGCGAGACCTTTCCGAACCCGCTCGTCGGCGCCGTCGTCGTCGCCGGGGGGGAAATCGTCGGCGAGGGGTATCACGAGGGTCCCGGGCGTCCCCACGCGGAGATCGAGGCGATCCGGGCCGCCGGGGAGCGCTCCCGCGGCGCCGCGCTCTATCTCAATCTCGAGCCCTGCTGCCATTACGGGCGTACGCCTCCCTGCACGAACGGCATCGTGGAGGCGGGCATCTCGCGCGTCGTCTTCAGCATGTACGATCCCGACGCCCGCGTCAGGGGAAAGGGCGCGGCGAGGCTCAGGGGGCGCGGCATCGAGGTCAAGGCCGGTGTATGCGCCGAGGAGGCGCTCGAGCTGAATCTGCCGTACATTCACCGGAACCTCACGGGAAGACCCTTCATCATACTCAAACTCGCCTCGACCCTCGACGGGCGGCTCACGTGGGGGACCGAGCGGTACATCTCGGGGGAGAAGGAGCAGCGCTACATTCACCGTCTTCGGGCCTGGACCGAAGCGATCGCGATCGGAATCGGCGCGGTCTCGATCGACCACCCGAGGCTCGACCGCCGTTTCTACCGCGAGGATATGCGGGCACCGGTGAGGATGGTCTTCGATTCGGCGCTCCGGTTCCCCGAGGATTATCCGTGGCTCGCTCGTAAGGAGCGCGTCATCATCTATTGCCTGACGAATGTCGATCCGATCAGGAGGCGGCAGCTCGAGACGGCCGGGGCCGAGGTCGTGCCGCTGCCGCGCGGGCCGCACGGGGTCGATCTCCGCTTCTGGCTCGAGGACGTCTCGACGAAGGAGATCACCTCGGTTATCGTCGAAGGGGGAGGCGAGGTGGCGACCGCGTTTCTCGGCGAGGGGCTCATCGAGCGCCTCGTTCTCTGCTATGCGCCCCTCGTTTCGGGACAGAGCGGCGTCGCCTGGTACCAGGACGGGCGCGGGCCGCACTGGCTCGCGCGGGGGGAGCTCAGGCTCAGGAGCTGCACGTCCATGGATGACGATCTTGTGCTCGTGTACGATTCGCGGAGAATCGGCGAGTACCTCGCCGCGGTGACGGAGGAGGAGACCATTGTTCACTGGACTCGTTGAGACGGTCGGCGCGGTGCGCGCCGTGCGCAGGAATGCGGGCGGAGTCCGTCTCACTATCGAGACGCCGCTCGAAGGGCTCGCCGTCGGCGAAAGCGTCTCGGTCGACGGTGTCTGCCAAACGGTCGCGTGCGTCGAGGGAACTTGTTTCTCCTGCGACGTTCTGCGCGAGACGCTCCGGGTCTCGAATCTCGGGTCGTTCCGGCCTGGTTCGTGCGTGAACCTCGAGCGCGCGCTCGCCGCCGGCGCGCGTATCGGCGGGCATATCGTGAACGGGCACGTCGACGGACTCGGCACGGTGACGAAGGTTGTCAGGAGGCCGCCCGGCATGGAGATCGCGCTCGAGCCGGCGCTCCTCAGGTATGTCGTGCCGAAGGGTTCCATCGCCGTGAACGGGGTGAGCCTCACGGTCGCTCCCGCGGTGAAGAACTCTCGTTTCGGCGTTTTTATCATTCCCCACACGTGGGATCACACGACCCTCAAGGACCTGAAAGCGGGGAGCAGGGTGAATATCGAGGTCGACATCATCGCGAAATACGTCGAGAAGTTTTTCGCTTCGAAGAAGGGAAGTGAGGAGCCGTGAGTGTTTTCAGTCCCGTCGAGGATGCGCTCGATGATATCAGGAAGGGACGGATGCTCATCGTCGTCGACGACGAGGACCGGGAGAACGAAGGGGACATCATCATGGCCGCCGAGTTCGCGAGCCCCGAGAGCATCAATTTCATCGCGCGGCACGCACGGGGGCTCATCTGCGTCGCGCTCGAGGGGGAGCGCCTCGACGAACTCCGCCTCGGCCTCATGGTCCAGGAGAACACCGCGAAGAGGGGTACGCCTTTCACCGTCTCGGTCGACGCCGTCCACGGGACGACGACGGGCATCAGCGCCTACGACCGCGCCCTTACGGTCAAGGCGCTTATCGATCCGGAGACCCGTCCGCAGGATCTCGCGCGTCCGGGGCACATCTTCCCGCTCAGGGCGGCGCGGGGAGGCGTGCTGCGCCGCGCGGGGCACACGGAGGCCGCCGTCGACCTCACGCGGCTCGCGGGGCTCAAGAGCGCCGGCGTTCTCTGCGAGATCATGGCGGATGACGGCTCGATGGCGCGCATACCCGAGCTCGTCATGATCGCGAAACGGCACGATCTCAAGATCATCACGATCTGCGACCTCATCGAGTACCGCCGGCGCATGGAGAAGCTCGTGCGCCGCGTGGCCGATGCGAGTCTGCCGACGCGATTCGGGGAGTTCAAGCTCGTCGCCTTCGAAGGAACGATCGACGGCTCGGTGAGCATCGCCCTCGTGATGGGATCGCCGGTGGGAGACACGCCGACCCTCGTGCGCGTCCATTCGCAGTGCGTCACGGGGGACGTTTTCGGGTCGCTCCGCTGCGACTGCGGCGATCAGCTCACCGAGGCGCTCGAAACGATCGCGAAGGAAGGCGCCGGCGTGTTTCTCTATATCCAGCAGGAGGGACGCGGAATCGGTCTCGTCAACAAGGTCCGCGCGTACGCGCTGCAGGACTCGGGGAGGGACACGGTCGAGGCAAACGTCGAGCTCGGCTTTCCGGCGGATCTCCGCGACTACGGAATCGGCGCCCAGATCCTCGTTGATCTCGGCCTCCGCAAGATCCGGCTCCTGACGAACAACCCCCGCAAGATCATCGGGCTCCGCGCGTACGGGCTCGAGATCGTCGAGCGGGTTCCCATCGAGATCCCGCCGAACAAGCGGAA
>Ga0315284_10012673_pt1 | contig 12006 bp, 8 predicted proteins | sample YL17G09_16_MG_FD_203696 | JGI IMG/M metagenome (GOLD analysis project Ga0315284, IMG submission 203696) | Sediment microbial communities from Yellowstone Lake, YNP, Wyoming, USA - YL17G09_16 | ecosystem: Environmental > Aquatic > Freshwater > Lake > Sediment | place: USA: Wyoming | collected...
GCGATCCAGCGCCTTCAGTCTCAGCACCGCAGGGGCCGCTACGTCACTGGCCGCGCTCAATAGATGGTTCAGGTGAGGGTTGTCAATGGCCACCTCGGGGCGATAGGTGCCGATGATGAGCAACGGGTACCCGGCCAGATGGCGGGCGGCATAGTGAAGCAATGCTAAAGAGTCCTCACCGGCCCAATGGAGGTCGTCAAAAAAGAGCAAGAGCGTGGCGCATTGGGTCAGATGGGCCAGGCCTTGGACCGTACCCTGAAGCAACCGCAAGCGGCTCTCTGCCGCTGTTGCACCCTCGATATCGCCGGCTGCCGGGGCCATCTCAGGCACCAGGCGGGCCAGTTGTTGACGCCAGACGGTGGGCAGGCCCGTTAGAAGGGGCTGCCAATCGGCGGTGAGCAGAGGGCGGAGGGCATCGCTCCACATCGTGTAAGGCGCACAAGCCTCCGGCCGGTAGCACCGTCCGCTCAACCAGCGTATGGGCACCGCCTGTGCAGTGGCTACCTCCTGGCTGTGGCGGATGAATTCCGTAACCAGCCGGGTTTTCCCCATGCCGGCCTCGCCTGCGACCAGCAGCAGCCCCCCCTGACCAGCCATCGCCTGGTCCAGGCAGGTTTGCAGGACGGCCAACTCGGGCTCACGCCCCAGAAGAGGCAACTTCAGTTGGTCTACTGGCCGTGATACGGGCAGTCGTTCAGGGGGATGAATGGACTCAGGTCTGACGGCTGTGAGTTGGTGATACAGAGACTCCGTCTCGGCCGATGGTTCCACCCCCAGTTCGCGGGTCAGGATATCGGCGCACATGCGATACTGGCGGCGCACCCGATCCCGATCACCCAGGGCGGCGTGGATGTGCATCAAACGGCGGTGAGCGTGCTCCTGCAATGGATCTAACCTGATCCACTGCTGAGCAAAAGCCAGCGCTTCTTGATCAGCGCCCTGGTGGAGCAGGCCATCTACCAGTTTTTGGAGTACGCTAAGAACCTGTTGCTCCAAAGCGTCACGCTGGAAAAAAAGCCACTCCTCAAACACAGGACAGTCGGGTAACTCCACACCTTCCAGTAGCAGTCCCTTGTATAGATGCGCGGCCCTACGCCAGGTGTCCAGGTCCTTCGAATCAGCCGCCGCCAGGGTCAGAAACTCCAGCGCATCTACCCTCAAGTCCGGGGGCGGTTCAAAGACCACGCTCTCCTCTTCCAAGACCAGGCAATCCTGGCTCAGATCGCCCAAGGCTCGGCGTAGGGAGTGGAGGGCCTGGCGCAGGCTATGCCGGGCCTGAGCGTCGGGTCTCTCCCCCCACAGCAGTCCGGCTAACTTGGCCCGGCTGTGCGGCGTGTCCGCTTCGAGGGCCAGGTAAGCCAGCAGGGCCAGGGCCTTGGCCGAGTGCAGCCTGGCCGGGCGGCCCGCCGTGACCAGGGCAGCAGGTCCCAAGAGCCGGAGTTCAGCCGTCACCATCAGCATTCCTCTCTGTCGAAGCAAGTCGTGACGCGCCCGTGACGCACATCTGCTATACTCTGGTTGATTATACCATACGGAAAACGCTTTGTACAGAGTTTTCCGGCGAAGGAGTGCAAGAATGAGTAACCAGAAATTGCCGCAGCAGATGATTGGAGTGGCGTTGAGAGATGATGCTATGACAATACAATTGGCGACTGCTTCGGTGACCGCTCGCCTGTCCGGCCTGCCCGGCCGGGCGATCGTCACGGCCCGCGGCCATCATTTCGTCGTAGACTCGCCGCCGCCCTTGGGGGGACCCAACGAGGAGATCAACCCCATGGACGTCCTGCTGGCGGCCTTGGCCACCTGCGGCACCTTTGTGTGCGAAACAGCTGCGGCGGAGATGAACGTCCCGCTGGAGAGGGTGGCCGTCACGGCCGCGGGCGACTTTGACCCGCGCGGCGTGTGTGGCGAACCGGTAGATCCACGGGTTCAGGCCTTGCGGGTCCGGCTGGCCCTGACCGGCCCAACAGCGGCACAGGCACAAGCGCTGGCCAAAGCCTTTCAGACGCGCTGCCCGGTGTATACCACGCTGTCGCGGGCGGCGCCGATCGAGTTAGAGATTGCGGTGGAACCCCCGTCGCCAAAATACAGAAAGGAGCAGAAAATGAAGGTCTTGCGTTGTCGTGATGCCGGCTTTGATTGTGACCACGAGGTGCGTGCCGAAAGCGAAGAAGAGCTGCTGCAACAAGTGGCCGAACACGCCCAGGCGGTGCACCACGTCGAGGTTACACCCGAGCTAGTCGAACAGGTGAAAAGCCTCATCCAGGAGGAATAGGTATACGCGTGTTGATGTGTAAGTGAACAGGATAGGTGATCTCTGTCACCTTATCGGAGAGGTGGTGTTATACATGACAGACCCAGGCGGCAAGAGTGCCTTGATCGTGCGCCCCCTGGCACGTCTATTTGCCGCTGGTGCTGCGGAACTACTGACGGCTGGAGTCTGATGCGACGTAGAGTATGCCCGAGAGGAGGAATCCTATGAATTCGTATAATTCGTATCACCATGCCCGCTCCCGATCCATTTTGGCACTGCTCAGCATGGCCTTACTTGCCCTGAGCGTAATTCCAGGGCTGCCCCTCGTCGTCTCTCGTGCGGCGAGCCCGGCCTTGGCCCGGCCTCTGGCTCAGGCCATCAACCCCAATCCCCCGGCCAGCCCGGTCAAGCTCATCTTCATCCACCACTCTTGTGGCGAGTACTGGCTGCACGACGTCGACGCCGAGGGCTACTCTGGCGGCCTGGGCGTGGCCCTGCGCGACAACAACTACTTTGTCAGCGACACCAACTACGGCTGGGGGCCAGAGGACGCCGACCTCGGTTACGAGAACATCGGCGATCACACCGACATCGGCCACTGGTACAACTGGTTCGTCGGTCCCCATCGCGACACGTACCTGAGCGTACTGTACACTGAATACGAGAAGCATTCTGAGTACTCGTACCTGGACACCGACCCCGGCGGCCAGAACGAGATCATCGTGTTCAAGTCCTGCTTTCCCAACTCCAACCTGCAGGGCAACCCGGATGATCGGCCTGCGACCAGCGCCAACCCTTTGCGTGGCCAGGATAGTGGGTCCGAGTACCACACAGTGGCCAACGCCAAGGGCATCTACAATGACCTGCTCACCTACTTTGCCACGCGCCAGGACAGGCTCTTCATCGTGATTACCGCGCCACCGGTGACGGATAGCACCTACGCCGCTAACGCGCGGGCCTTTAACACCTGGCTGGTCAACGACTGGCTGGCAGGCTACGCCCACAGCAACGTGGCCGTCTTTGACTTCTACAACGTTCTGACTCACCCGAACAATTACCACCGCGTGTACAGTGGAAGTATCCAGTACGTTACGAGTAACGGAGACGGCACGCTCTACTATCCCGGCCCTGACGGCGACCATCCCAGCGCAGCCGGCAACCAGAAGGCCAGGGATGAGTTCGTGCCCCTGCTCAACGTCTACTACAACCGGTGGAAGTCGGGCATTACGCCCTCCCTGAGCCTCACCATCCCCACCGGCAGCACGGCCTGGCCGATCAACAGCCAGCAACAGATCCGCTGGACCACCACTGGCACTGTGAGCCAGGTCAACCTGCGCTACTCCACCGACGGCTTTGCCACGACCCACGACATCGCCACCTCCGTGGTCAACACCGGATCCTATGCCTGGACGACGCCAGCCACTCCCACCACCGCCATGCAGGTGCGGGTGGCCGACGCCGCCAACCCGGCCACCGTCTATGCTACCAGCGCGGCGTTCACCCTCTATGACCCCAGCACCCTCGACCGCTTTGTCTATCTGCCTCTCGTCGCCAGGGGCACACCGTGAGAGGCAAGCATGCTGACGAGAGCAGGTAAGGAGGAGAGGATGGACACCCGCAGAGTGTTCACGATCCTGATGTATGTGGGGCCAGTGCTGGCGCTGCTGGGCGGGCTGCTGGGTGCGCTGCCGGTGGGCAGCGCCCGCGCCGCCCGGGCGCCCCAGCATGGCCTCATGCCGCTGGCGGACCTGCTGAACGCCGATGGCACGCTCGACCTGAGCCGCGGTTTCAGCGGCGCGCTGAACCCGGCGGGCTGGCGCATAAAGTACGCACCCGACGGCGCTCCGATCTTCAGGCCGGCCGATGAACCCGCCGCGCCGCTGTCGCCGGGCAAGGATTGGCACCCCCTCGGCTCCGGCCTGAACAGTAACGTCTACGCCATCGCGGTGGCCGGGGCGGACGTCTACGTTGGGGGCCTGTTCACCGACGCGGGTGGAGACGCCCATGCCGACTACATCGCCCGCTGGGATGGCTTGGCCTGGCACGCCCTCGGCCCGGGCCTGAACGGCTACGTCTCCGCCATCGCGGTGGTCGGGGCGGACGTCTACGTCGGCGGTGGATTCACCGACGCGAGTGGAGGCGCCAGTGCCGACTACGTTGCTCGCTGGGACGGCTCGGCCTGGCATGCCCTCGGCTCCGGCCTGAATTCCTGGGTCTACGCCATTGCGGTGGCGGGGGCAGACGTCTATGTTGGGGGCTCCTTCACCAACGCGGGTGGAGACGCCGATGCCGACTTCGTCGCTCGCTGGGACGGCTTGGCCTGGCACGCTCTCGGCTCGGGCCTGAACAGTACCGTCAACGCCATCGCGGTGGCAGGAGCGGACGTTTACGTTGGGGGCTTCTTCGCCGACGCGGGCGGAGCTGCCAATGCCGACTACATTGCTCGCTGGGATGGCTCGGCCTGGCATCCCCTCGGCTCCGGCTTGAGCAGCACCGTCCACGCCATCGCGGTGGCCGGGGCGCACGTCTACGTGGGGGGCGAATTCACCGACGCAGGTGGAGACGGCAATGCCGACCGCATCGCCCGCTGGGACGGTTCGGTCTGGCGCTCCCTCGGCTCCGGATTGCACGATACCGTGCTCGCCATCGCGGTGGCGGGAGCGCACGTATACGTTGGGGGCTACTTTGCCGACGCGGGTGGAGACGCCAATGCCGACTACATCGCCCGCTGGGACGCTACCCAACTCACTGGCGGCTGGAACGCGCTCGGCTCCGGCCTCGACAATAGTGTCCGCGTCGTCGCGGTGGCCGGGGCGGACGTCTACATTGGGGGCCTGTTCTCCGACGCGGGTGGAGACGCGAACGCCGATTACATCGCCCGCTGGGACAGCGCGGGCTGGAACGCCCTCGATTCGGGCCTGAACAACCAGGTTGAGGCCATCGCGGTGGCCGGAGCGGACGTCTACGTGGGGGGCTCCTTCACCGACGCGGGTGGCGACGCCAGTGCCGACTACATCGCCCGCTGGGACGGTTCCGCCTGGCACCCCCTCGGCTCCGGCCTGAACAACCGGGTCGAGGCCATCGTGGTGGCCGGTCGGGACGTCTACGTGGGGGGCCTGTTCCTCAACGCGGGTGGCGACGCCAATGCCGACCGCATCGCCCGCTGGGACGGCTTCGCCTGGCACGCCCTCGGCTCCGGCCTGAACAATGATGTCACCGCCATCGCGGTGGCCGGGGCGGACGTCTACGTGGGGGGCAGGTTCACCGACGCGGGTGGCGACGCCAGTGCCGACTACATCGCCCGCTGGGACGGCTCGACCTGGCACGCTCTCGGCTCCGGCCTGACTGTCGAAGTCCGTGCCATCGCGGTGGCTGGGGCGGACGTGTACGTGGGGGGCCAATTCACCGACGCAGGGGGGCTCGCCAATGCCGACTACATCGCCCGCTGGGACAGTTCGGCCTGGCACGCCCTCGGCTCCGGCCTGAGCGCCTCAGTCGAAGCCCTCGCGGTGGCCGGGACGGACGTCTACGTGGGGGGCTCCTTCACCGATGCGGGTGGAGACGCCAATGCTGACCGCATCACCCGCTGGGACGGCTCGACCTGGCACGCCCTCGGCTCCGGCCTGGGCAATTTCGTCGGCACCATCGCGGTGGTGGGAGCGGACGTCTACGTCGGCGGTGGGTTCATCAATGCGGGCGGGAACGGTAGTGCCGACCGCATTGCCCGCTGGGACGGCTCGGCCTGGCACGCCCTCGGCTCCGGCCTGAACGATAGCGTCTACGCCATCGCGGTGGTCGGGGCGGATGTCTACGTGGGGGGCTACTTTACCGATGCGGGTGGAAACCAGAATGTAGACTACATCACCCAGTGGGACGCCGGCGAACTCGCTCGCGCCTGGTACTCTCTCGGCTCCGGCCTCAACGAAGCCCCCTACGCCCTCGCGGTGGCCGGTCCGGACGTCTATGTCGGCGGCACGTTCGCCAACGTGGGTGGAGACGCCAGTGCCGACCGCATCGCCCGCTGGGACGGCTCCGCCTGGCATGCCCTCGGCCCGGGGCTGAACAACCCGGTCCACGCTCTCGCGGTGGCCGGTCCGGACGTCTACGTCGGCGGAGGGTTCTTCAACGTTGGCGGAGACGCGGATGCCGACTACATCGCCCGCTGGGACGGTTCGGCCTGGCACGCCCTTGCCCCCGGTCTGAACAACGATGTCACCGCCCTTGCGGTGACCGGGGCGGACGTGTACGTCGGCGGCGCGTTCACCGATGTGGGTGGAAACCAGGATGTGGATCACATCGCCCGCTGGGACGGCTCGGGGCACGCCCTCGGCTCGGGGCTGAACGGCATCGTCAACGCCATCGCGGTGGCGGGGGCAGACGTCTACGTCGGCGGTGGGTTCACCAATGCGGGAGGAGACGCCAGTGCCGACTACGTCGCCCGCTGGGATGGCTCGGCCTGGCATGCCCTCGGCCCCGGCCTGAACGGCTATGTCTACGCCATCGCGGTGGCGGGGGCGGACGTCTACGTCGGGGGCGAGTTCACCGACGCGGGTGGCGACGCCGACGCCGACAAGATCGCCCGCTGGGACGGCTCCGCCTGGCACCCCCTCGGCTCCGGCCTGGGCAGCGCAGTTTACTCTATCGCGGTGGCCGGGGCGGACGTCTACGTGGGGGGCGCGTTCACCGACGCGGGTGGCGACGCCCATGCCGACCGCATCGCCCGCTGGGACGGCTCGGCCTGGCACCCCCTCGGCTCCGGCCTGAACAACCGGGTCAGGGCCATCGCGGTGGCCGGGGCGGACGTCTACGTGGGGGGCCGGTTCACCAGCGCAGGTGGAGACACCAGGGCCAATTGGATCGCCCGCTGGGGACCGGTCGTCAGGCACGTCTATTTGCCGCTGGCGCTGCGCCAGTAGACCCGCAGGGTTTCGAAAACCCTTCGGGTCTGACGGGAGGTGCACAATGAAAAGGCAACGGATACTCAGCGGCCTCTTGATCCTGGGCCTGCTGCTGGCCCTGGCGGTCAGCCCAGTCTCACACTCCGCCCAAGCCACTGCCCCGGCCCGCCCGGGTCTGGCCCATCTGACCCGCGACCAGGCCATTGCCGCCGCGGCGAACGACCTGGAACCCATCGCCGATGGCTACCGCCTGCGCCATCCCCGCCACCTGGCGACCTTTACCCCCGACGGCTTGCAGTTGACCCCCCGCCACGGCGGGCCGGCGTGGGCCTGGGAACTCATGGCAGTGACGGCGGGCGACGTGCCGCTCCCCGGGGTGAGGGTCGGCGCGGTACGACCCACGAGCGAGCGGCCCGGCACGGTAGCCTATCCACGCGGCGGGTTGGTGGAGCAGTACCTGGCGCGCCAGGACAGCCTGGAGCAGCAGTTCGTCATCCCCCAGCCCCTGCCGCTGGACGGGGCCGACCTGGTCATCGCCGGGGCGGTGCACTGCGCGGGCACGTTCGAGGCGACGGCGGAGGGCTGGCGCTGGCGCACCTCGGAGAGCGGCGTGCGCCTGGGGCGCGTGCGCGTGTACGATGCCCGGGGCACGCTCCTGCCCGCCACGATGGCGGTGACGGCGCATGCGACCCGCATCGTGGTGGATGGGAACGCCCTGGCCGGTGCGGCCTATCCGGTGACGGTGGACCCGGAGATCGGCGCCAACGACTTCCGCCTGAGCGACATGGGGCCAGACGGGAATGCGAACTACGACGCTGACCGCCCGGTGGTGGCTTGCAACAGCACCAATAACGAGTACCTGGTGGTGTGGTATGGTGACGACAACACGGCCCCGCTGGTGGACGGCGAGAACGAGGTCTTCGGCCAGCGGTTCGCCCCCGGCTGTCGGCTGTACCTGCCCCTCGTCGTGAGGGTGCATTAACTGTGAGCGTTCCCGCACCAGACAGCGAGGACGTATGAAGGACAAGGTGTTGATCGTAGCAATCGTGTTGGGCCTGGGTCTGGCCCTCATGTTACTCTGGCTGATGGCCGCAGTCAGCGCGCAGCCGCCCACTCGCGCCGCTGGTGCGCAGAAGATTAAGCCACTTACGGCATCACCGTGCTCAACGTGGACGCCGACAGCGGCGCGCCTTTGGCGGGGTGGACGATGAGGTTGTACGCCGGCCTTGGCTGCACCGGTTCGGCCCTCCAAACCGGCATGACCGACGCCGCTGGGCTGGCGAGTTTCGCCGACCTGGAAGCCGCCGTCTACTCCGTCCAGGAGGCGCTGCGGCCCGGCTATCTTAACGTTTCGCCGCTGTGCCAGGGCGTCACCCTGACACAGTCGTTGCTCGTCAGCACGCCTGGCGGCAGCGCCGGTGGCTACCCACCGGGCGGCGATGATGCCTACGGCGGCGGTGCGTACCTGGCGCTCCAGTTGGGGACCCAGCCGGCGGACCTCGTCACTCTCAACGGAGCGCTGGTCATTCGTCGCCACGACCCGGGCGACGCCAATCGCAACGGGTTGGCCGACGTCCAGATGCAGGTCGTGAGCATGACCCTCAGCGGGGACAGCAGCATCTACGGCCCGCTCACCCTGCGCCGCCGGGCGACGGCACAAGCGGCCGGGCAGAGGGCTGACCTGCCGCTGGTCCCGCAGGCTCTGCCCTGGACACACCGGGCGGACTACCTGATCGTGGACAATGGCGTGGTGGCTGAGGGAGGGTTTGCCGCTTCCTTCGGCGGCCACAACGACGTCAGTTGCGTGACGGACATGCGCCGCTGGGCGCCGGGCGGCGCGCTGGGCGTCTGGAGCGACCTGGCTCCGCTGCCGGAAGTGCTGGACGCGCCGCGTGGTGTGCTGGTGGACGGCCACATCTACGTCCCCGGCGGCTGGGATTGCACCGGCGTCGCACAAGCCGTGCTGTACATCTACGATATCGCCGCCGACGTCTGGTTCACCGCTGCGTCGCCGCCCAGTGGCCGGGCGGCCTACGGCATCGCCGCCATAGGCAGTCAAATCTACCGCATCGGCGGCTGCGCCGACGCGGCCTGCACGCCCAGCGCCGATGTGGACGTCTACGACATTGACAGCGATACCTGGTCTACGGCCGCAGCATACCCCATTGCGGTGGCCTGGCAGGCGTGCGGGACGATTGAGGGCCAGGTCTACTGCGCCGGCGGCTACGATGGGGTCGGCCCCACCCACAAAGCCTACCGTTACACCCCTCTCCCCGTTGATGCCTGGAGCGACCCGGCCATGGCCGACCTGTGCCACCAGTGGTGGGCGATGGGCGCTGGCGACAACGCGGTTGACGCTGGCGGCATCAAAACCTGACCGTGTTTCACAACACCTCACCGCTACAGGTGCAGGGCGCGGTTGCTGCGCTGCCGATGGATCGGGAGGTGTTCGTCTACGGCAGCGGCTCGCCTGGCACGGCGGCGTTGCCTCTCTTCTACGAATCGGGCGGCCAGGTGGCCGGCTACGTCCACCACTTTAGCCTGGTGACGATGGCGCCGGGCGACGCGCTGGTTGCCTTCGCCAACCGGCGGACGAGCGGCGCCTGGCATTTCGCCTATTTGTCATTGATCGTCAAAAGCGGACAATCCGCCGGGGTACGGTGATCGAGACGTGACCGGTGGCGTCCAATGCCGAACAAACAGGAGGTGTACGATGAACGCGCGACAGTTGTTTCAATTTATGCAATCCAAAACTCAAATTCGAAGGAGGTGTGTGATGAAAGAACGACGGATTCTCGTATGCGTATTGGCGCTGGGGTTGCTCCTGGCGCTGGCGGTGGGGCTGAGCCAGGCCCAGGGGCCGGAGCCGCCGGAGGGGGACGTGCGGCCCCAAGGGGAGACCGGCGTGACGGCGATTGTAGGCGGTGCCATCCCCATCCAGGGGAGGCTGACCGACGCCAACGGCAACCCCCTCAACGGGACCTACAGCATCAGATTTCGCCTCTACGACGCCGCTTCGGGCGGCTCAGTGGTATGCGAGGACACCAACTCGGTAGAGGTGACCAACGGGTTGTTCAACAGCGAGATTTATGGCAACTGCGACTCTTCGGACATCAACGGCCGGCAGCTCTACCTGGGCATCAAAGTGGGAGCCGATGATGAGATGACCGATCGTCAGGCCATCTACCCCGTCCCCTACGCCTTCAGCCTGAAACCAGGGGCGGACATCAGCGGCACAATCAGCGGCGGCCCCGTTTTACACGCGGAGAATTCCGGCTCAGCCGAAGGCAGCAGCGGCGTGCGCGGCTATGCCACTGCTGCCAGCGGCCTTACCTACGGTGTCAGAGGCGTCTCCGATTCTCCCGACGGGCGGGGGGTGTACGGCTCCAGTACGAGTGGCACAGGCGTATACGGCTCCAGCAACACTGGCACGGGCGTGTATGGCAAAAACTCGGATGATGGCTTCGGTGTGTACGGTGAGAGTGGTGCCCTTAACACAAGTGGCGGAGTCCGGGGGGTGGCCAATAACGTCAATGCCGCTGGTGTCCGGGCCGATAACTATGCCGGTGGAACGGCCCTCTATGCCTCAGGGGACGCAGCGGACCCGACCGATCACCTCTTCCCCACTCTCTACCTCGTCCAACTGGATTCCGATGGGGACTTTGTGGTAGGGGCCGACAATCGCTGGGGAGGAAACCGCAAATGGCGTGTGAACCGCACCGGCAAGGGATTCTTCAACGGTGGCACTCAGGTCGGTGGGGCTGACTTTGCCGAACAAATCCCTGTCGAGGGCAAAGAAACGGATTACGAACCCGGTGACGTGCTGGTGATCAGCGCCGGGGCCGACCGCGTGGTCGCGCTCTCCACCGAACCGTATTCCACTGCCGTGATCGGTGTCTACTCCACCCAGCCCGCCGTCCTGGCCGGGGCACCCGACACCGATGAGCCACTGGGGGGCATCCCGGTTGCCATCCTGGGTATCGTGCCATGCAAGGTTTCGGCGGAAAACGGGCCTGTTCAACGTGGTGATCTGTTGGTCAGTTCCGCTACTCCTGGGTACGCCATGCGAGCCGGCGCCAACCCCCCACCGGGCACCGTATTGGGCAAAGCGCTGCAATCACTGAACAGCGGCACGGGGCTCATCCTGGTGCTCGTAACCCTGCAGTGAGAGGAGGCCCGATGAACAGAAAGCACCTGATACCCTTGACCATTGGCTTGCTCTGCGCGCTCCTGCTGGCCGGCAACGCGCTGGCGGGCATGTCCTCCACCAACTACCGGCTGGACTGGTTCACGCCGCTGACCGGCGGCGGGGGCGGACCGGCCGCCTCCACCAACTACGCCGTCAACTTCACCGTCGGCCAGGCGGCCATCGGCTTCTCTGCCAGCGACAACTACACGGCCGGGTTCGGCTATTGGTATGGCGCGGTGGGGCCATTCCGCCTCTACCTGCCGTTGGTGCTGCGCCAGTAGACCCGCCAGTAGACCCGCAGGTTTCGAACACCCTGCGGGTCTGGCCCCAGATCTGTCCAAAACCAAGCAGGGAGGTACACAATGAAAAGGCAACGAATGCTCATCGGTGTACTGATCCTGGGACTGTTGCTGGCCCTGGCAGCGGGGCTGGTCCTGGCCCAGGGATCGGGACCGCAAGGCGGTGACGTATCCCAGGCGTCCCTGGGTACCGCGTTCACCTACCAGGGCCGGCTGACCGACGGCGGCAGCCCGGCCAACGGCAGCTACGATTTCCGCTTCATCCTATATGACGACGCGGTTGGCGGCTCCCAGGTGGGCGGCATCGTCACCGTGGATGACCACACCGTGACCGAGGGCCTGTTCACCGTGCTGCTGGACTTTGGC
>Ga0315284_10012674_pt1 | contig 12004 bp, 7 predicted proteins | sample YL17G09_16_MG_FD_203696 | JGI IMG/M metagenome (GOLD analysis project Ga0315284, IMG submission 203696) | Sediment microbial communities from Yellowstone Lake, YNP, Wyoming, USA - YL17G09_16 | ecosystem: Environmental > Aquatic > Freshwater > Lake > Sediment | place: USA: Wyoming | collected...
TCAGCGACGGCAGCAGCCGCGTTTTCACCCGCACCCAGGTCAGCCTGGTCGAGTTCCCCGACGCCTCCCCCAGCGCCAAGCGGGTGAACGAGGGGCAGGCCGTGGCCGGCGAGGCCTTGACCTATACCATCCGCGTCGAGAACCCTTCGACGTTCAGCGGCACGTTCAGCCTGCGCGACCCCATCCCAACCGGCACTTCCTATGTCCCTGGCAGCCTGGCCTCGACCCTGGGAGCGGGTGGGTACAGCCCGGCGCAACAGGCCATCACCTGGACGGGCAGGCTCCCCGGGACGTATACCTATGCCAACACCAGCGAGGATTACGAGTGGGGCGACTCGCTCGACAATGGCACGCTGCCGGGGGTGGGCTTTGACTGGGTGGAGATCAGCAGTACCGGTACCCCGATCGGTTTCGATGGTTTCGATGACGAGTACCGTTACCCCATCGTCCTGCCATTCTCCTTTCCCTTCTACGGTACCGGCTACACCGACCTGGCCGTGGCGACCAACGGCGCGGTGTACTTTGAGGACAAGTACCTGGGCTTGGGGAACACGCCGATCCCTTCCAGCAATGGCTACGAAGTCAACGCATTCATCGCTCTCCTGTGGGACGACCTGTACGTATCGCCGGGAGACGTGTACTACGAGGTGCAAGGCAGTGCGCCCAACCGCCGGGTGGTGATCGAATACTACCGGGTGTCGGGTTGCTGTCCTTCAGCCGACGATGGTACGTGGGAGGTCATCTTGTACGAGAACGGTGCGATCCTGATGCAGTATCTCGACGTGACCTTCGGCGACGGCCGTGACTATGGAGCGCATGCGACGGTCGGCATTCAGAACTCGCCGACGCAGGGCCTCCAGTATTCGTACGTCATAGTCGCGCTGTCCGACGGCCTGGCCATCGTTTTCCTGCCCCCGGGTGCCTCATGGAGGAGTGAGACTCACTATGCTGACGTGACCTTTGCCGTCCGCACAGGCTCAGCGTGGCCGGTCAACGCGTGGCTCACCAACACCGCCACCATCACCGGTCCCTACGGCCCGCTGCAGCGCAGCACGGGGACGCGGATCAACTCGCTGGACTTGAGCGGTTCGGTGAAAACGACCGACAAGTCTGAGGCAGTCCTGGGTGAGGTGGTACGCTATACGTTGCTTTTGAAGCACGACGGCCTGCTGAACGCCACCGGGGTCACGCTCACCGACCCCATCCCGCCTGGCCTGACCTACGTGCCCGGCAGCCTGACCTACACGTTGGGCGCCGCCCGCTACCACACGGCGACCAATGCCATCATCTGGACGGGCGCGCTGCCCACGCTCTCCCAGCACAGCGCCGAGGTCTCGTTCGCCGTCACTTTGACCACGCTGCTGCGCGACTCGACGCCGGTGACCAACGTAGCCCACCTGAACGACGGCTACGGCAATCTGTACGAACTGGAGGCGGCCTTTGTGGCGCGCGGCTCAGGCATAAGCGCTTCATTCAAGCAGGCCGACCCGATTCGCGTGCTGTCCGGTGGCGCCGTCACCTATACGATCTATGTGCGCAACACGGGCAATATCCTCTTGTCGAGCCAGGCGCAGGATACGCTACCGCCCGAGTTAACCTATGAAGCGGGTTCGCTCGTGTGTGGCAGTGGCTCCTGTACCTACGGCGCGGGCAGGATTACCTGGACGGGCACGATCTGGCCGAGGAGCATGGTGCCGGTGCGCTTCCGGGCCAGGGTGCCGGCCAATGCCGCACACGGGGACCGGATTACGAACACCGCCATCGTCAGTGACACGGCCAGTGGCTTTGCCTGCCCCGTCCTGGCGACGGTGACCGTCGTCGAGTATCCTGACGAGAATAGCAGGTTCTTGCCGCTGGTCATGCGCCATTAGCAGCGCTGCCTGAGACGTGACGCCAAAGGAACTTGAAGTGCCCGCGTAACGTCTATCTGGACGGTGAGTGAGCGTATGTTCGCAGATCATGCTGTGGACGAAAGTCAGAGCCCACAGGCCTGGGTGTTGCGGCCGGTGGTATCGTGGACTGCGTCTGCCTGCAACCGGCAAGCAGCGCCGGGGCGATCAGCGCGGTAGCGATCCTCTTGTTGTGCGCGTTTCGCGAGGTCTCGTGGTACAGCAGCAAGACCCTTCAGGTTTTCTGAAACCTGAAGGGTCTTCTCGAGTTGGAGATGACGCAGCGTCTCTACCACTCAAACCGATACACCGCGTATCGCTCGGGCCGCTCGAACCCTACCTTCTCCGCCACTCGTATCGAGGGAGCGTTGTCCTCCCAGCAGTGCCAATGGGGTGTGAGGCCGTGCTCGACGCAATGCTCCGCGCAGGCGGCCGCAGTGAGCGTGGCGTACCCCCGCCCTCGATAGTCCGGCGCTGTGGCCAGCCCCAGTTCAAAGTGCATACCGCTGGCAAACACCGACAGGCACCAACTGGCGATCGTGCCCCCCTCGACCAGGCAGAAGCCAAAGCCCCTCTCCACAAAATCGCGGTACGAGTCCCAGAACGAGCGCACCCAGCCCGCCACGTCCCGCGCGTTCCCCAGGTGGGCGCTCTCCAGCAACCCCTCGTCTATGCGCCGCATCTGGCAGGCGGCGGGCATCTCCCTTCTCCAGTCGGCCTTCAAGCCGCCAAACGTGTAGAACCGCCGCCAGGCCTTGCGCGCCCCTTTGCCGTGCAGCACGACGTCCATCTTGCCTTCCCACTCCCCGGGAAAGTAGTGCAGCGACAGCATCGGGATCACGGTGTTGGGGAGCACCTGCTCGTCTATCAGCCAGGCCAGCGCGCGGTTCACCTCGGCGCGGTCGGCGCGCCCCGCCAGGAGCATGGCGTCCATCATATCCCACATCCAGGCGGCCTGGGGGTGGCGCACGTCGTCCACGTAGACCCAGCCGGGCGTGTTCCCGTCCAGCACCGAATCCACCACCAGGTTGTAGCGCAGCCCCTCGAACACCGGCCGCACGCGGGCGTAGTCGCTCTTGTCGAGTGGAACCATGGCCGCCTCAGTAATACTCCTCGGTGTACGCATACGCCCGATCGAACAGGTCCTCCTCCTCGTGCAGTTTGTACTTCAGCAGCGTCCTCCGCAGCGCCCTCTTGACCTCCCGCTCACCGGCGATGGTCTGCTGCCAGCCGGGGAAGCGCACGATGCGCACGATCTCGTCAATGTCGTTGACGATGCGCTCGACCACCACGGGTGTGTTCGCGCTGCGCGTCTCCTGGAACAACTCGGTCAGAGCCGCCCTGGCCCGCTCGCGCTCCTCCTCGGTGTCCACCCCCCGCTCGGCCTGCAGCACTTCCTGCGCCAGGTCGAGCAGCAGTTTGAGGTACTCCAGGCTGGTCAGCAGCCCCTGCTGCAAGCGCTCCTTCAGCGCCTCCAGCCGCCGCCCCAGCGCCACGAAGCGGGTATCGTCCTGGTGCCTGCGCAGCCGGGCGGCGATCTTGACCTCGACCTCGCGCGCTTTCCGGGCCGCGTCGTCGGTCGCCAGGATCTCCTTCAACACCTCGGCGTCCATCACCAGCGTCTCCAGGTCGTCGCGCACCGCCTCGACGTGCACGTGCTCGTGGATCAACTCCAGCGTCTTGGCACCCAGCGCGTGCCATAGCAGCTTGCCCGTGCCGCTGGGCGGCCTGAGCGACTCGTAGACCTGGGTGAGCCAGCGGTAGTCCGCCTCGTATTGACCCAAGATGAGGTCGGGTGAGAGGGCCTCCCACAGCCGGGCGAACGTGGAGTAATCTTCTGCAAAGGCGTCACGGGCGTCGTTGTCAGGAATGCATTGCTGCGCGACGAGGAGCCCTTCGTAACCGGGGATGGTGCGGTCCACACCGGGAAAGTGGGCCAGGCAGGCCGTCATCGCCTGGGGGAGTTGACCCTTCAGCGTCTGCAAGTTCGAGATCACGCTCAGCACGCTCTTATCGTCAAAGTCCAGCGAGCGGGCCACGTCGTCGAACACCCCGATGTAGTCCACGATCAGGCCGTGGCTCTTGCCCGCGTAGGGGCGGTTGGTGCGGCAGATGGCCTGCAAGAGCGTGTGGTCGCGCATCGGCTTGTCCAGGTACATGGCCTGCAGGATCGGCGCGTCGAAGCCGGTGAGCAGTTTGGAGGTGACGATGAGGAACTTGAGCGGGTCGTCCGGGTCGCGGAAGCGGTCGAGCAGCCGCTCTGCCTGGTCCTTGCTCAGCGCGTACGGCTGCCATGCGGACTCGCCGGTGTTGACCGTCATCACCACGGCGCTGGCCTCCTCCGGCAGGATCTCGTCCATGGCCCGCTTGTAGATGGCGCACGTCCGGCGGTCAAAGGCCACCACCTGGGCCTTGAAGCCGTTCGGCTCCACCTTCTCCTGGTAGTGCCGCACGACGTCGGCCACGACGGCGCGCACGCGCTCCGGGGCCTGGACCAGCGCGGCCATCCTGGCCGCCCGCCGGGCCAGGTTCTCCTGGTCCTCCTCGGTCAGGTGCCCGGTGAGCGCCTGGTAGGCCTCGTCAATCGCCGCCTGGTCAATGCGCAACTCGACCAGCCGCGCCTCGAAATGGAGCGGCAGCGTGGCCTGATCGCGCAGCGACTCTTCGAAGGAGTAGCGGCTCATGTAGCCGTGCTCGTCCTCCTCCGCCCCGAAGGCGTAGAAGGTGTTGTGGTCCCGCCGGTTGATGGGCGTGCCGGTCAGGCCGAACAGGAACGCATTGGGTAGCGCCGTGCGCATCTTGCGCCCCAGGTCTCCCTCCTGCGTGCGGTGCGCCTCGTCCACCAGCACGATGACGTTGGAGCGGCGGTTGAGCACCCCTTCTGCCTCGGCGAACTTGTAGATGGTGGTCAGGACGATCTTGCGCACGTCCTGCGCCAGCAGCGTCTCCAGTTCCTTGCGGCTCTCGGCGGCCACCGTGTTGGGCACGTCGGCCGCGTTGAAAGTGGCCGTGATCTGCGTGTCCAGGTCCATCCGGTCCACCACCACCAGCACGGTGGGGCTTTTGAGGTCTGGGTGGAGGCGCAACTTTTGCGCGGCGAAGACCATCAAGAGCGACTTGCCCGAGCCCTGAAAGTGCCACAGCAGCCCCTTCTTGATCCGCCCGCCCACCACGCGCTCGACGATCTGGTTGGCGGCCTGGTACTGCTGATAGCGGCAGATGATCTTGACCCGGCGGTGCTTCTTGTCGGTGGCGAAGAGGGTGAAATTCTGCAGCACGTCCAGCAGCACCGGAGGCTGCAGCATCCCGCGCACCGCCGTGGCGACCTCGCCCAGGCCCCCTACCTCGATCGCTGAGGAAGGGCCGGGGGGCTCTTCTCGCCACGGCGCCCACAGTTCCAGCGGCGCCTGGACCGCGCCGAAGCGGTAGGTCTTGCCCTCGCTGGCGAAGGAGAAGACGTTGGGCACAAAGGCCTCGGGGACGACTTGCTCATAGTCGTCCCGCACCTGCACGGCGCCGTCCACCCAACTGACCGCCGGGCGGGTGGGCGTCTTGCACTCGCCGACCACCAGCGGCATGCCATTGACCAGCAGCACGATGTCCAGCCGCCGTTCCTGGCCGGCCTTGATCCCGAACTGGGTGGTGACGGTGAAGCGGTTGTTCCCTGGGTTCTCCAGGTCCACCAGCCGCACGGGGACGTGCTCGTGGTGGGGGCCGAAGGGCATGGAATGTTCGCCGCGCAGCCAGGCGGAAAAGGCCTCGTTGGCGCGCACCAGCCCGTCGCTGCGCACGGTGAGCAGGATGGCGCGCAACTTGTAGATGACCTCGTCGGCGCGCTCGGGCCGGGCGGTGATCTCCGGGTTGAGGCGCACCAGCGCTTCGCGCACGTACGGCTCCACCAGCACGTCGGTCGCCGCGCGGGGGAGGTTGGCGGCAGGGACGTAGGCCCAGCGCAGCCCGTAGGGCTGCTCGGGTCGCTCGCGGACGCCAACCGGTTGCGGGCCGCACAACAGGTCACGGATGTACTGCTCGACGCTGTTCTGCTCGTTGAACATCGCCCCTCCTTATCTCACGCAAAGATGCCAAGGGGTTTCCAGAGCCTATTCTTGACCATTCAGTAGGTGTTCACGCAATGATACCGCCAAAGACTGGACTGAATTCAGATTGGTGATTGCATCCTTGTAAGTCTCGTTAATGGACCGGAACAACCTACATGTCTCTACCTGAGTCTCTCGGCTTTGTACCGGAACCAGAACCGTTCTTAGGTTCGCAACATTTATACGCAGACGTGTAGTACCCTGTGCCCGTTGCCTGACCTGCAAGCGGGCATAAGAGCTGTTCAGGAAGTGCAAGAGGTATTCCTGCTCGACAACAGAGTCATCTGCTCGCAAACAGAAGCAATCGGCTTTGTTTATTGCTGGGCCCACAAATTGAGGTATCTGAGAGGCCCGACCAACTGGATGGTTCTCGTCACCCAAGCCTGCCACGATAATATCTCCAGGGTATACAGCATATCGAACGAGTTCTTGATAGTATGGCTCTGAGATATACGCCTTGTCGCTGTCATCAAATAGGCCCTCACCTATGTTCTGAAGGCGGATTACACGAGCGCCCTTATCTACATAATGTTCGGTCTTCAACTTCGATCCAAATGGCCCATCCGAGGCGTAGGTAACCACCTTTGACAGGCGCATTGACCTGAATGACTTGCCCTGTACTTTTAATGAGGAAGGTTCAAACAACTCCTGCAATAGCGCCGCGCGCAATACGAGCAATGCTTCCTGAACAACTTGCCAGCTTTGAACATGAGCATCCGCCGCCCAGAGAATGTCGGCGATGCGGCGCTGCTCGTCCAGGGGCGGCAAGGAGAACTCGTAGGCCGCCAGGTCGCGCCAGCGGGTGCGGGGAGAGAGCGATCCGGAGGAGGTGCGCAGTGCGTTGGCGAAGAAACCCTCGGATTGCACGATGAACGGGAGCAGTTCCGGCAGCAGGCGCTCGTCCTTCGACTGGAAGACCAGGATGTCGCCGGAGCACACGCCGTCGAATTCGGCCACCGCTAACTTGCGCTGGTACGCCCGCCGCTTGCCAAAGAGCACCTGCCCGTGCCTGAACCTCTGCGTGAACGTCGTCCCCTCGGCCACCAGGCCCCACGACTTGATATGCAAATTCTCCGGCTCCATGTGCTCCAGGCCCACGTAGCGCTCGATGCCCGCCGCGAGCGGGTCGCGCTCGACCTCTCGCACGTTACGCACTACGTCGCCAAAGTGCACGAATCGCTGGCCTGGAGGTAAGGTCTGGGTTGGTCTTTCGTCAGGCATCTTGCTGCTGCGTGCTTTCAGTAGGAGCTTGGCTTGACTCGGGGCCAGAGAGCCTGCTAACTACTGCATTGACAACCGCTTCAAATACCTTGTCACTGAAGCCTCCCAGGAAGGCCAACATCCACAGCAGCTGCGGTCTTGCGGCTGTAGCACCAGGATTTGCGGCACCCATTGCTGCGCCGAATATGAAGAGCCCAGAGACGATAGCCAAGTACGACAAGGCCCCCATCAAAATCCCAATGACAGGACGAGCGATGAGCCATCGGATCTCCCTGGCAATGCGTCCACGCTCACGTGTGTAGAAGCGATACAGAATTGCAGCAAGACTACCAATGGCTGCCCACAGCAAAACAGACACTGGAACCCCAATGACAGGCACTTCAGTTGTACTTGTCCAGGCATGTCCGGCAAACACGACTACTGCCACAATAGCTGCAATGTAGGCGATGACAATGGCGGGAACCACCCAGCTTAGCCGCTTTTCTCCTCGCTGGATCTGTTGCTCTTTCGATATGCCAACGTGTACACGCCGCACTTCAAACTGAGCCCGGCTCAGCACCCACTCTAGATCATCCCCTTGCTTTCGATTCTGAAGGATCCCTTTTGCTTTCTGCAAACGTTCGAGCGACTCCTGCTGCAAGTAATTGTTGTCGTAGAGTGTCTCAGCAACGATGTCAAAGTACTGTTCAATCTGGCCAAGCAGTCTTCTGTAGGCTTGCTGCAATTCCTCCTCACTGAGATTGCTAAACACTTGCTGGACGACCGGCTGGTAGTACTGAATGTGGACGTTCGAACCCTCTCCAATTGCAATCCCTGAGCCCGAAATCGGTTCAGGGAAGGGGCTGCCGACAGTGTCGCCTTGTCTGTTGACTGTACCGGCCAAATCGCTGGTAGGTGTTGTTATGGTGAACTGTTCTGACATGATGAGCCCTCCCTTTCTCACGTGACTTCGTCCATTGTGTTGCCCAAGGTCATTCATCCCCGGCGTTCCGGGGCTTTCTGGTGCGGCACACCACCACGCAGGCCTCCATCGGCGGACTGCGGAACACGTTCGGCCCTAGCCCGATCACCGCCTCCGCCAGAGTCGTGGCCCACACAAGAGCCTACCTCTCTCTCCTCGCCAGTGCAGGGGTTCAGCCTGTTGGCCTCACTGCTGCACCATCACGGCCATGCCGTCCACCCACTGCCAATCCAGGCGGTGCTTCAGGTTATTGCAGTGAGTATGGGGCAGCACCTCTTCCTTCTGAAGTCGTCCCACCACGATACCTGGCGCGATGCCTAATTCGGCGGCAAAGGTTTGAATCTCGCCCTTGCTGTAATGATGTGCGGCGCGCACGAACCTCCGCCAGCGGGTGCGAGGGACCAGCAAGTCAGCGGCAAACTGGTTGGCCTGCTCTTCTTTTTCCCCGCTATCGCCATCTTCCACATCCACAAAGGCCTCACGCTTACCGTGCAACCAGATGTGCCCCGCTTCGTGAAAGAACGTGAACCACAGTTGGTCGTCGGATTTGTGGCGCAGGCTCAGTTGGATCATCGCTTTCTCCGGCGTCAGCCAGCGCGTGGCACCGCTGGCCCGCGTTTTGGGAAGCGCCGGAACGAAGACGACGGCTATGCCGGCCTGCGCGCACAGTCGCACAATCTCCGGCTGGAACTCGTTTGGATCTCTAGTCGTCAAAGCCCGAATCTGTTCGAGGGCGACCCGGAAGCACTGCTTGTCGAAAGGCTCACATTCCAACTGCTGTGCTTCCAACTCTCCCTTGCGTAGCCATGCAGCCACAGCAACCGGGTCGGCCTGGAAGGCTGGAGACTGTCGGAAAGCGGCCTGGGGGCGCATCCATACCTGGTTCCACTCCACGGGAGACGCCACACCAAAGAACCTGAGAACCTCCCGCAATTGGTCCACGGGGTCCTCAAAACCCTGAATCCAGCCGCAGTTGAACATGGCCTTGAGCGGAACCTGCTCTAGCCATTCCACAGAGTTTTCCAGTCGCTTGCGTTCCTCGTGATGAGCCAGGAATTCCCGGTACTGCCGCTCCCGGTTGTTCCAGAAACGTGCCGGAACACCCAATACACGCTCGAACTGAAGCGCTGTTTCCGGAGTGATGGGAGCAATCCCCTTGACGATCTCGTTGATCGTCTTGGGCGATTTGCCTGTGCGCTCTGCCAGTTGAACCTGCGTCATCCCAATCGCTTCGAGGGTTTCCAGTAACGTTTCACCAGGAGGAGAAACGTAGTCTGGCGCGTATTGGTTCTGAATTTGCCTATCCATGGGTATCCTCCACCCCGACAATCTCGATCGCCGTGATCCGTGTCCAGTCTAACCCGCCATCAGGTTTCCTGGGGATGGGATCACGAGCGGGCATGAAAATAAGCCGGTACGGGTGAACCAAATCCACCGACAATTGCCCTGCGCGGTTCCCTTTGAGTTCGTGGCACCTCGCCTGGGGCAGGCACCGCACGTCCTCCAGGACGTCAGCCGCCCGTAGTTCATCCAGGCGGCGCCGAATGAGTTTGGCCTGGCGATCACCGAACGTTCTGACGAGCAGTTTTTGATCATTGCAGGTCTTGTCGAGTTTTCGGTCCGAGAACATTATATCCATTTACCGCCCTTTTGTCAATTCGATTAACCTGTTGGGTTAATTAAACTCTTCAAGACCGAGCTCCTCAAGCGTACTGAGCAAATCTGCTGTTGTCGCCCGCAGCGCCCGCGAACTCCGTTCCCACCCGGCAATGGTCTCTGCCAGGGACCGCTCCGCCGTGCTGCCATTGCCTGGCCCTCCCAATGGCGACACGTAGAGCGGGATGCTCAAATTGTCCCGCTGTGCACGGATCTCGTCCAACGTCGCCACCCGCGCCAGGCCCCCCATGTCCTCGAAGGCCCGGTATGCCCCCACGATCCGCTCAATGTGCTCCCGCTCCAGGAAACTCTGCGCCCGCTCCCGCGTCACCTCGTCCAGCGCATTGACCAAGAGCACCCGCCCCCGGCGTGCCGGCGCCTTCTGCGTGCGGCACACCACCACACACGCCTCCATCGGCGAGTTGTAGAACAGGTTCGGCCCCAGCCCGATCACCGCCTCCACCAGGTCCGCCGCCACCAGCCGCGCGCGCATCTCCCGCTCCTCCTCGCGGAACAGCACGCCGTGGGGGAAGAGGATGGCGCAGCGCCCCGTCCCCGGCTTGAGGCTGGCGATGATGTGCTGGAAGAAGGCATAGTCGGCCCGGCCCTGCGGCGGCACCCCGTACATGTTGCGCCCGTAGGGGTCGCCCGCCCACGCCTCGCGCTCCCACTGCTTGATCGAATAGGGGGGATTGGCCAGCACCACGTCGAACTGGCGCAGCCGGTCCCCCTCCAGGAAGGCCGGGCGGGAGAGCGTGTCCGCGCGCGCCACCTGGAAATCCTCCAGGCCGTGCAGCAGCAAATTCATGCGCGCGATGGACGAGGTGATCAGGTTGAGTTCCTGCCCGTACAGGTGGAGGTTGCGGTGCTCCCTCCCCTGGCGCTTGAGTTCCGCCACGCACGATAGGAGCATGCCGCCTGAGCCGCACGTGGGATCGTAGATGGCTTCACCTGGCTGGGGGTCCACCAGCAGCGTCATCAGGTGTACCACCGTGCGGTTGGTGTAAAATTCCGCCGCCGTGTGGCCGCTGTCGTCGGCGAACTTTTTGATCAGGTACTCGTAGGCCTGGCCCAGCAGGTCCTCGGGCACGTTCGCCACCGAGAGCGTCAGCGTGGAAAAGTGCTCGATCAGGTCGCGCAGCGTCCGGTCGGGCAAGCGCTCCCGGTTGGTCCACGGCGCGTCGCCAAAGATGCCGAACAGCCGCCGCGGGTTGGCCTGCTCGATGCCGCGCATGGCGTCCTGGATGGCCTGCCCCACGTTCGTCGCCGTCTCGCGGACCACGTTCCAGTGCGCCTGCGGCGGGACCTGGAAGCGGTGGAACTCGGCATAGTCTACCCCCGCGCCGTACTCTGCCTCGACCTGCGCCCGTTCCTCGTCGTAGACGTCGCACAGCCGCTTGAAGAGCAGCAGCGGGAAGATGAACTGCTTATAGTCGCCCGCGTCAATCAAGCCGCGCAGCAGCGTCGCCGCGCCCCACAGGTAGGATTCGAGTTGGGTCTGTGTGATGTGGTTCCGATTGTCGTCCACAGAGCTCTCTCTTGCGGATAGGGGCTATCCCTCGGCCTGCTCGGCGCCATCCAGCGCTTGCACGGCCGGTTCCGCCAGCGTTCCGTAGAAACGGGCCATGGCATCCACAGCCCAGGCTCTTAACCCTGCAAGTGTCTTCTCATCGTCTGTGATGGAGCCTGGGTGGTACAGGGCGATGCGTGAGGCCCGTTTGTCGCTCAGGCGCTCCCAGCTCAGTTGCTCGCCCACAGTAACGTGGAATTGCTCCTGGTCTGCATACAGCAGATCGAAGGTACGCTTGTTCTTCGCCTGGCCGGTGGTATCAATGTACAGTTCGACGCGGAAACGCCCGTTGCGGGCGAAGGAGACGACAAAGTACAGGCACTGTGCGCGGTTTTCTGGCAGCCCCGCCACGGTCAGCCAGCTTTGCCCATCGGGCCAAACGCTCTTCAGGGGAAAACCCGTTTTTGCACGCACCTCTGCCTGTAGGGCGCTGAAGAAGTCTATGTAGGGCTTTTCCCGCCCGGCGATGCGAGCGAAAACCATGCGCTGCTCCGCTGCGCTGACTTGGGCCACGCGCCAGCCGGCGTCCAGCCATTGTTTCGCATGGACGTGGCTGGTGTCATTTGCCCACCAGGCCCGATGCTGGTGCGCTGATGGAGGTAGCACTTCG
>Ga0315284_10012675_pt1 | contig 12004 bp, 6 predicted proteins | sample YL17G09_16_MG_FD_203696 | JGI IMG/M metagenome (GOLD analysis project Ga0315284, IMG submission 203696) | Sediment microbial communities from Yellowstone Lake, YNP, Wyoming, USA - YL17G09_16 | ecosystem: Environmental > Aquatic > Freshwater > Lake > Sediment | place: USA: Wyoming | collected...
CCTCGTCGATCACATAGAGGAACTCCTTGAGGAGATCTTTGTCCACGCTGTCGACATTCTTTATCAGGGTGTCGCAGTACGCGTGTATGGATGTGAGCGGCGTTCTGAACTCGTGCGACATCGTCGCCACGAAGGTCGATTTTATCCTGTTCACGCTGGAGAGTTTCTCGGTGAATCTGACGAGTTTCTCGTCCTTTTGTTTGAGCTCCTCGATGATCCTCGCGTTGCTTATCCCGATCACCGCGAGCGTCGAGATCGTCTCGAGCGTCTCGATGGCATAGCCGAGCGAGAGAGCGGGGTCCTCGGGAGTCTCCACCGTGATGAAGCCGATCGTCTGGTTTTCCTCCGAGACGAGCGGTACGACGAGCATGTCTATCTCGTCCCAGGTGTTCCGAACGAGCATCGCGTCGTCATCGGGCACATCCTCTCCGTACCAGGGGGTGCTGTTCTTGACGAAGTAGCTCTTGCTGATCCGGAACCGGGGATCGATCATCTTCTCGTATTCGGACATCGGGATTCTGTAGTTTTCGGTTTTCTCCACGACATCGAGAGCAAGACCCACGTGAGAGCGCGTTTCGAACGACTGCGCCTTGTCGTTGAAGAGCCTTAGAGTCACCGTCTTGAACCTCAGGTGGTCACGGACGAGTTCCACGACCATCTGGATGACGTCGTCTAGCTTCCGCCGCCGTTGGATCGAGACCCCCATCTCGAGGATCTTCTCCAGACTCTCCGCACGCCGCATCGACGCCAGAGCCTGCTCCTTCTGTTTGATCATCAGATCGTTGCTGTCCTCGTAGATGTCCTTGGCGACCCTGTTCAGCCTGGCGAGCTCGGCTTTCGCCGTCTCCATTTCCGCCTTGCGTGCGCGGGCCGCGGCGTCGCGCTCCGCTCCCCAGCGGACGTAGCCGCCGACGACGGCTCCGATGACGAGGGCGAGCGACGCCGCGTCCGACCATCTCGCCGCCAGGAGAATCCGGGGCAAGGTACCGCCGGACACGAGCGGCAACGCCTGATAGAGGATCCAGGAGAGGACCGCCGCGGCGACGACCCCCGGCAAAGCGGTCAGCGCCGACCCGTCTTTCATCGTGGTTTCCCGCAGGGCGAACGCGGCGAGCCTCGCCGTCGCCCCGACGAGAAGCGAGTTGATGAAGCCGAGAACCAACACCTGCGTGGACTTAACCGCTGGAGTGGCGATGAATACGAAGGCGACCGCGAGCCCGAGCAGGAGCATCTCCCGGAGCAGGGCGTTGGGGAGGACGGGCGCGGGACCCTCCGCCCCTTCCTCCTGGTCTTGCCCGGCCCCCGAAGGCGCCGAGAGCTTTATCGCCGCGACGGCGAGAAAATAAAAGCTCACGACGCTCGAAAAGGAGAAGAAAAGAACCCTGACAAAGATCTCGTCGGGCGACGCGGCCGTGAAGTTCCAAAACGACGCGCGGGCCGCGGCAAAGATCATCACTGAATGAAAAAGCGAGACGAAGCCCGCGTTGAAACGCGTCCTCCTGCCCTTCCACATCGCGTACCCCGCGACGGCAAGCAGCACGGCCGACACGACGAGGTATCCCCCCGTCCCGGCGGTTCCGAAGTGTAAGACCCTGCTAAGCAAAGACATCGTTTTCAACGGGTCGAAAATTGTGTCACTGCGCGTGGCTCTCCACGACCTCGCGCAGCGCCCTCCTCAACTCGAGGGCCTGCTGTTTGGACAACGAACCGTCGTCGATCAGAACCTCGATGAACCGGTCGACGACCTCTTTGTCAAACTGCCGCCCGGAGCACTCGACGAGCTCTCTTACCGCTTCGACCACGCCGAGCGGTTTGCGGTAGGGTTTCTCTATCATCATCGACTGGTACGCGTCGATCACGGCGAGAATCCGGGCGCCGAGGGGTATCTGATCCCCCTTGAGCCCGACGGGGTACCCCATCCCGTCCACCCTCTCGTGGTGATAGAGTGTGATATTGCTTACGAGCTCCACGAACTCGAGCGGTCTCATCAGATCGGTCCCTTTCTTCGGGTGGGACTGGATCTGGCGGATCTCCTCGGGCGTCAAGTGGAACGTCTTGTTGAGTATTTCATCGCTCACTTTGGTCATCCCGATGTCGTGGACGCTGGCCACGTACTGGACGACCTTGACTTCCTTCTCGCTCAACGAAAGCTTTCTCGCCGTCCTCACCGCGAGGTTGACGATCTTTTCGATCGCCTTCGTCTCGATCTGCCGCGCCACCATCTTGTGCAGCGCATCGACGGTGTCGCGAAGGCCGGTCGCGGTGCCGTCCGCGGCGCGGAGCCTCTCAAGCGCTTTGGAGATCCTCTCGCCATAGGACATCAACAGGTTGAGATCGTCCTGATTGAACGGCTTTCCGGAGGTCTTGTTGTTCACGTTGATTACGCCGACGACGACTCCGTTCACCACGAGCGGAGCGCTGAGGAGCGAAAGCGTCTCGTACTGCGGATTGTTCGGCGCGTTGTGCACGTGGTTGTCCTCAATGTTGTCGATGAGAAGCGGTTTGCCCGTCTCGGCGACCTTTCCGGCTATTCCCTCTCCCACCTTGACTCGGGCTTGTTCGACGATCCACTCGTCCAGACCGTACGAGACCTTGATAAACAGCTCCGACCGCGTCCGATCGAGAAGCATCAACGAGATTATCTTGGCCGACAGCAGCTCGGCGATCATCCGCACGATGAGGTCGAGCATGTCGTGGAGATCGGTCTTCGCGCTGATTAGCTCGGAGAGATAACCCACGATGTCGTTTCCGCAGTGGGCCTTGGGCAGCGCGAACATGAACTTGCTCCCCACGTTTTCCTCGCTCTCAACGCGGATCGTTCCGCCATGCCGGTCGATGATGTTTTTGACGATGGTGAGCCCGAGACCGATGCCGTCGTCCATCCGCGACTTCTCGGACTTAACCCGGTAGTACCTATCAAAGATCCGGCTCCGAGCGGCCGCGGGGATCCCGATTCCCTCGTCCTCTATGGATATCAGGACGTTGACCGGCTCTTCTTTGGCGCGGACCCGGACCGTCGTCCCTTCGGGCGAATACTTGATGGCGTTCGCGATAAGATTGATGAACACCTGGACGGCGAGGTCCCTGTCCACGTCGATCTTCGGGAGGTCGTCGGGGAGGAGTATTTCGAGCGTTATCTTTTTCTCGTTGAGCTTCGGTTTGATGGCGCATGCGACCTGGTCCGCGATTTCGCGGACGTCGACGGGCCGCCGCTCGAGCGGCCGCTGGCCGAACTCGATGTTGGACACGTTCAATATGTCGTTGACGACTCTTATCAGCCGCTCCGTTTCCTTACCCACGATCCCGAGGAACGCCTGTTTCTCCTGGAAGCCGGGGTCGTCGACGTGCTCGATGATCGCCTCGACGTACGCCTTGATCGACGTGAGCGGGGTCCGCAACTCGTGCGACACGTGGGAGACGTACTCGAGCTTGAGTTGGTTGACCTTCTCCAGCTCGCCGATCTGTTTTTCGTAGGTTTCGATCTTGCGCTGGAGCGACTCGTAAAGGGTGCTCTTGGCTATCGCGATGACGAGCTGATCGGTGATGATGGAGAGAAGTTGGATGTGCCTCTGCTCGAATACCCCCGGCAAAAAATCGCCGACGTAGAGGACCCCCAGCACCCTCTGACCGGTGTTGAGCGGAAGCCCGACGAGAGAACGCACGTTCGCCGACTTGATGAGCCTTTCATCGCCCGTTCTCTTGTCGGACTGGACGTCGGCGACGATCACCGGCTGGCCGCGCTCGGCAATCCATTCGGTCAGCGACCCGATTCGTCCGTTCAACCCCACCGTGTGCTGGCGGCTCTCCGACACCCCGACCGACACGGCGTTGGTGATCTCGCGGTTGGAGTTGAAGAGAACGATGCTCGCCCACGGACGCGACATGAGCATCGTCGCCTCTTTGCCGACCATTTTGAGAAGGGTCTCGAGAGTCATCACGGCGTTGATCCCGAGGCTGATGTCGTAGAGCCGGGTGAGTTCCTGGATCTTGGTTTCGAATTCTTCCTCTTTCTTCCGCAAAACGTCCATGGAGTCGACGAAGCTTGTCTTGAACGCCACGGCGAGGAAGAGAACGAGACTCAGGAAGCCGGCCAGGACGAGCAACGACCCAAAAAGGAAATTTCCGTCGAGGTACACGTCGTTTTCGAACGGGTAACAGTTGTGGTGGGGGATCGACCCGCGAAGCTCGAGGTAACCCATGAGCGCGACCGCGGCGACCGTGCCGGCGAGGTACAGGGCGGACGCGCCCTTCCCGGTGGCGAGGTGGCTCACGAAGAAGAGCGGAATCACGAGAAGAAGAAGAAAGGGACTGCCGGCGCCTCCGGTGAGATACACGATCCCCAGAACGGCGAAGAGATCGACGACGCTCGAGTACCAGGCGAGCGCCGGGTGTTTTGTCGCTTGCGGCAAGCCGCCGCGTTCCAGGACGTACGAGACGAGCCACTGCCCGCCGGTCTGCAAAATCCCCGCGCCGGCGAAGAGGAGCAGCAAAATCCCCGACTTGTATGTGAATCCGGCGATCTCCTTCGCCACAAACACTATGATGAAGAAGGCCAGCAGTTCGATTGCGCGCAACCTCTGCGCGCCCAACGGGCCACTTGCCGGACGAACCATCCGGCCGCTATCCGCATCGATGATTAGACTCATGACAGAACCGCCCCCCTGTCGGTTTCGGGCATCTCGGGGACGGTTACGAAGACCCATGTCCCCCGGCCTTCCTCGCTTCTGATAAAGACGCTTCCCCCGTGGAGTTCCGCGAGACTCCGCACGAGAGTGAGGCCAAGCCCCGCGCCGGGACCGGTGTTCTCGTGCAGTCTTACGAAGGGTTTGAATATTTTGTTGATCATTTCCTCGGGTATTCCCGTGCCATGATCGACGACACGGATCTTCAAGAGGTCCGCCGGCCCCACCCCTCTTTTGTCGGGAGCTCTTTCGACGGTCACTTCAACGGGATCCTCGGGATTCGAATAGAGCAACGCGTTTTCTATGATGTTCTCCAGAATGATTCTGACGGCGTCGGCGTCGGACCCGAACCTCGCCGCATCGGGAGAGACGTGTACCGACACCCTCTCCCTCGCGTGGAGGGTCTCCGGAAGACTGTCGAGCACCGCTTCGATGCATTCGTTCATCTCGACGACCTCTCGGCGCCCCTCGGCGCGTCTACCATCCACCTTTAGCAGCCGCAGGAAAAACGAGCTCAGCTCGTCCAGGAGCCTACATTCGTCTTGCGCTTTCTTGATCGCGTCGCGTACGTCGCCGTGGACTCCGGGACCCGACTGCTGGAGCGCGAGATCGAGATACCCCCTGATCGCCGTCGCGGGCCGTTTGAGCTCGTGACCCATGATTATCCGGGTCGACAAGAGCACGCGCTCGTCCTTCTCCAGGCGTTTTCGCAGCTCATCGGCCTCCGTCCTCGCTTCGTTGAGAAGCCTGAGAAGGGCCCGCGAGGTATCCACGTCCGTTTGAACTTTCATCCGTTCACTCCCCAAACAAACGGCGAAGCGCGCGCCGGGCCGCTAATCGCTTTTCTTCGCTTTGGCGACGACGTCCTGTCTTCTCTCTTTGATGACGACGCTTCCCTTGATCTTCTTCCCGTATCTCTTGAGTTCGCTCGCGATGTCGTTGATCTCGGCGAAATGTTCGATTTTGTTGTCCGCGCTCAGGACGAGCGCGATCGTGATCGACATGAGCGAAATCCGGGCGATCTCGCCCTGTCTGTTCCGGACTTCGAAGTACCCTTTTTTCACGTCCTCCGGGCTTAGGAGAAAGAGGGCGCCTTTGTCGAATTCGTCGATGATGTGCTTCGCCATGAACGGGCCCCTCGACGGAGCGGTGATGAGCACAAAGTCGTCTCCGCCGATGTGGCCGATGAAGTCGTCCTTGACCCCGAGTTTTTCCGCCGCCCTGGTGAGGACACCGGCGAGATGAGTGATGATCTCATCGCCCTTTTGGTATCCGAAGTAGTCGTTGAAAGCCTTGAAGTTGTCGATGTCGATGTAGAGGAACGCGTAGTCCTCTTTTCTGTTGATTCTGGCCTTCAACTCCCTCTCGATCGCCGTGTTGCCGGGAAGCCCCGTGAGGGGATTCGCTTCCTTCTGCTTGATGTTCCACTCGAGAACGTTCTTGACGCGAAGCAGAAGCTCGTCGTTCGAGTAGGGTTTGACGAGGTAGTCGTTGGCCCCGCCCTCGAGACCCACCACACGGGCGCGGTCGTCGCCTTTGGCGGAGAGCATGATGATCGGTATCTGATTCATTTTGAAGTCTTCTCGCATTTTGCGACAGACTTCATAACCGTCCATCACGGGCATCATCACGTCGAGGAGTACGAGGTGGGGCTGGGCTTCCCGCACCTTGTCGAGCGCGACCTTCCCGTTCTCCGCGGTGAAGACTTGATAGCCTTCCCTCTCCAGGGTGAACTTGAGAATCTGAACGATGTGAGGCTCGTCATCGACGACGAGTATCCGGTGCGGTGAGCTGTCGAGTTTACTCATGCATCCTCTCCGTTTCGCGATCTTCCTTGATCACAGCGAGTTGGCGCTTCCCGCGCCGCGCGGGATCGCCCACTGCTCCCGCTCACTCGAAGTCATGGCCGACGCTGCCGATGCTCAAGATGCCGTTATCTGTGGGAAACGCGTTCGAGTCGGTACGAAGTCACGTAGCATGGTATATGCCGAAGAACCCCCGCGGCAGTGAACCAGGCGGCGCGCTGCGCTACGCGGAGGGACCGGGCGGCCAACGGATGATTCGGAGAGACACGAGAAAGAACGATGGGAAACAACAAGACACAATCGGGAAGGCGCGTCGAGGTGTGGGTGGGGGGGGGTTACCCGGTCAAAGCCAGGAGACGACGGGGCCGCGCGTAAAGACATCGAGATCGAGCTTGTCGTCCTTGCCGTGGGCGAGGTGCTTCGAGGCGGCGCAGGCAATCATCGCCCCGTTATCCGTGCAGTAACGAAGAAGGGGCGCGTGGTAAGTGATGTCAAACCGCCCGCATTCGAGGGCCAGCTTTTCCCGCAGGCGGCCGTTCGCCGCGACACCGCCGGCGAGGTACACCTGCCGCACGTGATAGCTCATGGCGCACGCGATCGTCTTTTTCACCAGGGCATCGACGATCGCCTCCTGCGCCGAGGCGGCCACGTCGGCGGTCATCTCGTCCGTGAAGGCGGCTTGGCCCTCGACGTACATCCGGACCGCCGTCTTGAGTCCGGAGAAACTGAACTCGAAGTTTTCCTGTCTCATCATCGCGCGGGGAAAATCGACCGCCGCCGCGTTTCCCGTTTTCGCCGCCTTTTCGATGACCGGCCCGCCGGGAAAACCGAGACCGAGGAGCTTGGCGATCTTGTCGAACGCCTCGCCCGCCGCGTCGTCGCGCGTGTTGCCGACCAGCTCGTATCGGCCCACGGCGTCCATCTTATAGAGACAGGTGTGCCCGCCGGACACGACGAGCACCACGGCCGGAGTGCGGAACTCTTCGCCGCCGAGCTCGTTCGAGAGAATGTGCGCCTCGATGTGGTGAACCCCGACGATGGGGCGATCGAGCGAGAAGGCGAGCGCCTTCGCGAAGCTCACGCCGACGAGAAGCGACCCGATGAGCCCGGGGCCGTTACTCACGCCGATCCCGTCGATCTCCCGCACGCTGAGACCTGATTTCGAGAGAAGCGCGTTGAACACGGGGAGGAGGTTCTTCATGTGGGCGCGCGAGGCCACCTCGGGGACCACGCCGCCGTATGTCTCGTGGATGAGCTGATTGGCGGTGAGCTCGCCGACCACGCCTTCTCCGGGGGAGTAAAACGCAAGCGACGTGTCGTCGCACGAAGTCTCAATGCCGAGGACGATCATGACTTTTCGACCGCGTGATGAAAAAACCTGGGGGGCGTCACCGGAGACCGCGCGGCGCGCCTAGAGCGCCCCGTCGCCGCTCTCGCCGGTGCGGATGCGGACGGCGTCCTCGACGGGGATGATGAAGATCTTCCCATCCCCCACCTGACCCGTCCGGGCGACCTTCTGGATGACTTCGATGACCTGCTCGACCTTGTCGTCGGGAACGACGATTTCGAGCTTCGACTTGGGGAGAAAATCGACCTTGTACTCGCTCCCCCGGTAGAGCTCCGTGTGCCCTTTCTGCCGTCCGAACCCCCTCACCTCGGTGACGCTCATCCCGCGCACCCCGATTTCCATCAACGCCGCTTTGACGTCGTCGAGCTTGAAGGGCTTGATATACGCTTCGATTTTTTTCATGTGTCGCGACAGGGTTTGGGCTGCGATTTCCAACGGCCGGGGGAGAAAATCTCCGGATACGGTTGCATTCTATGCGACACGGTGACTTCTGGCAAGAAAAATGGTGATGCGCTAATATGGTCGTATGGACTTCCCGCCGGAACCGATGCGCGAGCGGCTGCTCCCGCTCATCGAAGAGATTCTCTCGGGGCCTCCGCTGCCCGACGTGGAGGCCCGCCTCGCCGCGGCCGGGTCTCCGGCGGACGCATCCACGGCCGGGCATTTTACCCGGATCTGCAAAGAGCTCGGGGGATTTCCCGGAAACGAAGAGAAGCTCGCCGTGGTGCTAGCCTCTCTCCTCGAATCCGCCCACCCCGCGGGGGCGCTTGTCAATTTTCTACGTTACACGGAGACCGTGGGCGTCTCGGGGACGTTCCTCAACACGCTCGCCGAGGCAAGGCCGCTCCGCGACGTTCTCGCCGCGGTCTTCGGCGCGAGCGCTTACATGTCGGACATCATCATCCGCAACCCCGGCTACCTCTACTGGCTGATGGAAAAGGGACCCTGGGACGAAGAGGAGACCGCGTCCACATTCGAACAGGCGCTCCGTCTCGACACCGCAAAGTTCGGCACGGCGGAGGGGAGGCTGAACGCCACGCGGCGCTTCCAACGGCGGATGCTTCTCAAGATTGGCGTGAAGGATCTCCTCGGCGAAGCGGACATCGAAGCGACGACCTCGAAACTGAGCGATCTCGCGGAGGCGGTCGTGCGGGTCGTGCTCGGAATCCTGTGGGACGATCTCTTGTCGTCGCCCGCTTCGCCGGGTGTCCCGCCGGCGACACCACGGCAGCCGGACGCGCGCGGTGCGCGCTCCATGGCCGACGCGGGACCGGGTGGCTTCTGCGTCCTCGCCCTCGGCAAACTCGGCGGCCGGGAACTCAACTACAGCTCCGATATCGACCTCATCTACGTTTGCCGCGACGCCGACGACCCGTCGATCGAGTTCTATCACACGATCGCGACCCGTCTCACCGAGGCCCTCTCTTCGGTAACCGCGGAAGGGTATCTCTACCGAACCGATCTGCGTCTTCGCCCGGATGGAGCCTCGGGCCCTCTGGTGGGCACGCTTAGCGCGATGAGGATTTATTACGAGAGCCGGGGGAGGCCGTGGGAGTTCCAGGCGATGCTCAAGGCCCGCGTCATTGCCGGCGACCGTGCCGTGGGAGACGAGTTCTTGAAGTATATCTCGGGTCTTCTTCTCAACCCTTCGGTCACCGGGTCCCCCATGGAAGATATCGCGTCGATGCGCGTCCGTATCCGCGAGAAAATCTCCGACCGCGAAAAGGCGTTCAACATCAAGCTCATGGAAGGCGGGATCCGCGACATCGAGTTCATCGTCCAGACGCTTCAGCTCGTCCACGGCGCGGAGGATCCGACGCTTCGCGTTCCCGGCACGCTCGAAGGGATACGAAGGGCGCACGCAAAGAAGCTCATAAAGAAAACGGAAATGGAGACGATGACTCGGGCATATCTCTTCTTCAGACTCGTCGAGCACCGCCTCCAGATGATGCACCAGATCCAGACGCACTCGATCCCCGATTCGCCGGGCGAGATCGAGCTTCTCGCGAGACGCGTGTCGAAAGGTCCCCTCGGACGCTTCAGCTACGAGTCCTTTGTGTCCACTCTCGCGGCGCACTTGAACAAGATCAGGGCGCTCGGCGAGAGCTTCTTCGCTGGAGAAGGGATGCCCGAGACCGCGCTTCTCTCCCTTTGGCCCGATGAAGACGGCGTCGCCGGGGAAATCCTCCACCGCTACCGGTTCGCCGACGCCAAACGCGCGGTATCCGTCCTCCACTCGCTCGCCTACGGATCGTTTCCGCGTCTTGCCGATCGGACGACGCGCTCGGCGTTCGAAAAGCTCCTTCCCCTTCTTCTCGAGGACTGCGCCGCGACCGGGGACCCGGACCTCACGCTCGCAAACTTCGCGCGACTGTCGGAGGCGACGCGGAGCGAGGGCGGGTTTTACCGCCTCCTCACCGACGTGCCGGCCGCACGTCTTATCGTTCGGAGCCTCACCGGCGCTTCCTCGGTTCTTACGACCAAGCTCTGCGCACACCCCGACCTCATCGATCTCATGATAGAGGACCCCGAATGGGTCGTCGCGGAACCGGTCCCCGAGTGGTCGTCTCTCGCGCGTTTCACGGAGACCCCGAACAAACAGAACACGGAAAGCCTCCAGGGGGACCTTCGGGACTTCCTCGACCGAAAACTACTCGCCGCGTGGATCGTGGACGACAGGGCGGCATCTTTTCCGCGGACACTCTCGGCGACGCTTGCCGCCGCCGTCAAGGAGTCGCTGTCGATCGTCTTCGGACGTCTAGTCGGGGACCCGCGCGGGGTGGCTCTCCTTGCCCTTGGTTCCTTCGGCGTCGGCGAGCCGAGGATCGAGAGTGACGCGGACCTCCTCGTCGTGACGGACGGCCGCGATATCGAACCGGTGACGCGGGGCGTCCACGCGCTCAATCGTGTGTTCTCGGACGGCGGGCTCTTGAAGATGGACTTTCGTCTCCGGGGGGAAGGGGCGAACGCACCGCTTGTCCAGGACCTCGACTACTACAGGCGCTATTTCACCACGAGAATGGCCCCGTGGGAGCACGTGGCCTTCGCCAAGTGCGCGTATTGGTGGGGGGATGAAAAGGTGGCGGGCGCTTTCTTCGACGCGCTTCTCGCCGTGACCTCCGCGCCGTTGACGGCGGAGCGTCTTGCTTCGCTCATTGATATGAGACGGCGTCTCGAATCGCTGACGTCGAAAAGCGCCGGGCGCTTCGAGACCAAACGTTCTCCGGGGGGGCGTTATGACATCGAATACCTCGCGGCGATCGGGCTCGCCCACGCGGGGGCGCGGTGCTCCTTGCACGCGGGTACGTTGGAGCGGCTCGAGATGCTCGCGTCAGAGGGCGTGATCTCCGCGGAGGATTCATCGATGCTCTCGGAGGCATTCGCTCTATTCCACAGGATCGATTTTCTCCTCGAGCTTCAGGGGTTCTCGCACCCCAACACGCCGGAGAAAGAAAATAAGATCGCGGGATATCTCGACCGGACGTTCGAACTCGTGGGGCTCCTCGTCGCAGGCGGTGTCGAGGCCGCCGTCGGAGATTGCAAAACACGCGTGAGGCACATTTATGAACGGGTGGTGGATGGGATCGGGAGGAAGGCGCCGCCTGCGTGACCGAACGATTGAAGTGCCGGTTCTTATACCAGTCGTCTGTGGCTCATAAGAAAGTGGACGAGCAACTCTCGATGTTCCGCGCTAGGCGTGTTTCGTGAGTTCTACCCCAGCTCCCTCTCCAACCGCTCCCTGATCCTCTGCAGCCTCGCCGCGCTCGAGATCTTGCCGCCGCTCGCGTCCTGGACGTCGAACGAGTCGATCGCCCGGTGCGCTTCGGTGGAGATCCGCGCGCGGTGGATCGCGAGTCCTTCTTCCGAGAGGGCCCTCGTGATCTTGAAGAGAAGACCGGGCTCGTCGGCGGCGAAGATGTCGACGATCGTCACGTCGGGAGAGATATCGTTGTGGAAATCGACCCGGAACGGTATGGGAATCGACGTTTGTTTTCTCCTCTTCCACTTGGCCGCGTGTCTATCGAGGGCCGTGTGGATGTCTAGCGTCCCCAAGACGATCGACTCGAGATCGCCTCGGATCTTTTCCACGCGCTCTTCGTCCACCGGCACCGTGCCGCTGATGTCCTCGACATAGAAGACGTCCACGACGACGCCGTCCAACCGCGTGA
>Ga0315284_10012676_pt1 | contig 12003 bp, 9 predicted proteins | sample YL17G09_16_MG_FD_203696 | JGI IMG/M metagenome (GOLD analysis project Ga0315284, IMG submission 203696) | Sediment microbial communities from Yellowstone Lake, YNP, Wyoming, USA - YL17G09_16 | ecosystem: Environmental > Aquatic > Freshwater > Lake > Sediment | place: USA: Wyoming | collected...
CTCTATTATTATTTTTTATTATTAAGTCAATTCTTCAGTAAGCTTCCTAATCTGAGAATATTTCTGATTGAATAGTTTTTTCTTATTGTTATATTCGACTCTTTAGATGAAAAATCCTTCTTTTTTCGTAAAATAATTCAAAAAAAGAAAAAGCCCTTCAGCTAAGTGCCAAAGGGCTGGTAATTTTCTTGGCTCCCCCTATTGGAAACGTTTAGAACTTTTTGTTGGGTGAAGTTATAGAAGAATTACAAAATACCTATAAACTAAAAGAGTTAATTAATCTTCCTGTTAGTGTTATAAATCCAATTTAATTGCTTATTATCCCTTATTTATCAATAATTATATTCCCTACTCTTATTCTAACCATGTATTATATTATTATTTAAAGGAAAGATGGATAAAAAGAATTGCATTAGAGATAAAATAAGCTTATAATTTAAATCTTTCATTTAATTTAACTAACCTTATCTGATGAGAACAAATTTTATTTTTGTCTTGGCGTAGGGATAGAGGGATTAGTGGTAAATGCCTATAAGTCAAGACTTCTTATTTTTTTTCTAATTCCCGTTTAATAATTCTCTTAAACTCGTAAATATTTATTTCTTCATTATCGGTAGGTGTTCGACCTAGTTGTAATTCGATATTCCTTTTTGTTCTAAAAGGGTCTAGGGATTGTTCTATATAAGCTTTAGCATTTGCTTTAAATTTGTAGGTAATTTGAATAAATTCCTCTTCCGTTTCGGTTTCGTGATTTCCTATTTGGATCACATCTCTTGCATTTAGAAAATCATATTTTTCTTCAGTTTCATAAATCGTATCTAATCGATACTCTTGAAACTCCTTTTGGCTTTCAGTATTCAAATGAATCTTTTTATCCTTATAGATTTTTCCAAATTTTTCTTTCTTAAATTTTTTAGGAAACAGATTGATTCGTTTATAGTCTTTTGTAAAATCTATTTCTTTGTTATTAATCTTTAAGATATTTAAAAATTCAGCAAAAGGTCCCATATTGCCAACATAATCGACGTAAATATGAGGAAAATTATAATAGGCATCACCTTTATCATCTATTATTGCGATGTCAGCATATTTAATTAGGCAATCAATAACAAAATACCCTTGATTTTTTCTTGGAAAAAAATCCCAAACATCCTTAACGAGGTTCTTTTTTTCAAAAACTTTTTGAGGTTCATCTTTATTCTCTCGCTGGTAATGAACTAAATTTACTTCCCTGGTTAAATCCCACTCTTTTTTCTCTGTGTCTATATATGCAAAATATTCATAACTATGACACCATAAGCCAAGTGGGTGATGGCCAAAAGCGACGTATTCTTTCCATCGTGGGTTTGTTTTAAAATCGCTATATTCACTCTTATATGGATAATTTGTGTCTTTTAAATCTCTTACTAGAATTGATGATTGAGAAAATCGATAACCTACTCCTACCGTTCTGAATAGTTTGTTTTTTGCACTTATTGCTGATCTTATTTCTGTTGTTCTTGTCCTTCTTTTGGTTACTAGAGAAATACCAAAAAAAGTGAATAATATTCGATCATTCTTTGGTAGATGAAGCATGTCTTCGAGATCTGCTTTTCCCCATAGATAAAACTCCATTACTTCTTTTTTTCGCAGTTCTTCACGAAATACATCATAGGATTTTTTAGAAAAATTTGTCGATGCAGCTAAAATATATCCGTACGGCGAATTTTTAGGATCAATATCCGAAAGGATATTTTTTATTTTCTTGGGTCCAATTTCTTTTTCTCTTTTTCCTTGAATCATCCATAAATTTCCTTCCATCGGATGGATCTCTTCAACTTCTTCATTGTTTTCATTTTCTAAAGGTGTAACAACTGCTACCCTTTCGTATGCACGAATATCAAAACCATCATCACTCCCGCTTCTGCCGGTTGCTTCGATACTTTGCCAATCTTTGTAGTCATAAATCAATTCACGAATAAGATCTTCAAAACGATGAGGATCCAGATCTTCAAAATGAATTGGTCCGTATGTTCTTGTAGTTTTCGGTTTAATCATAAGTTATAAATTATCCGTTACTCCAAAATATTTTTAATGAAGCATTGTGGATAAAATACCATATACCCCCTTATAAAAAAATTTAAATAAAATTTGTTTATAATAGAAAAGCGAAAGGCGTTAGCCGTAAAAAGAAAAGCATGTCTCATATAGCATTTCGCGCGTAAATGACGTTTTTACCATATCGACGCAAGGCAAAAATGTAGCGAAACCTGGCAGCGCAAACGCGCTGGCGCTTTCAGGTGCTATTAGCCTTCGTTTTGATTGTCTTTCAAAAAAATATCTACTATATTTTTATTTAATTGATCGCAAAATGATTTCCCCCAAAGATATCTATCTTTATCTCTTAATGATAGCTCTTTTGGTGAGGAATCTATCATTTTTCTTTTATATAATAAATAACAAGCCCAAAGTTTAGGAAAATTAGTAATATTATCTAAATTAAAAAAATCATTTATTATATTACATACACGTCTATCATACACTGTGAATTCTTCAGGATATAATACAGTTAAAATTGCCGATGCCATTGGTAAACGAAATCCCCATTCAGTAATTAAGTATTTTAGCTTGTTTTCATCGGAATCATATTTGTATAAATTTGAGGTTAAATCATAAACAGCTTCATCTAAAGTTTTATAACCTTTTCCAATTAAACGTTTTGCTATTTTAGATTTTGCACGATTTGCTTTCCAAATAATTATGCAGAAAAAATCAAACGCAGTTAAGTATTTTTTTTCATAATAAGTTTCTTTAACAATAGTAAATAGATAATTTTCTAAATCATGATATTGTGTGTAATCCAAATATTTACCTCATAAAATTAAAATGGCGCCTAGCTTTAAAGAATCGATCTATTTCGTTTATGCTTACAAACTGATATATTTTAAGAAGTACTTCGTTTACAAATGACCCATTGTATTATAAATACATATTCTTTATACTACAAATATATTTAAAATTCCTTCTTTTTATGTGAAAAGAATTTATAAAAGATAAAAAAGCCCTTCAGCATTTAAGCCAAAGGGCTGGAAATTGTCAAGCTCCCCTAACGTTTTCTAGTTGGAACCAAATTATACAAGATATTCGAAACATCTATAAACTAAAGGATTTAATTAGCCTTCCTGTAAGAGTATAAATAATGTTAAATTGCCTAATTTGCCTTATTTATCAATAAAGTATATTCCCTACTCTTATTGTAACCATGTATTATAAAAGTAGGATTATTCTTTCTAGGTGAAACATATATTAAAAAAGGTTAACTATGTTTTATATTTACACTTTTCAAGATGTTGGTATTATTAAAATATTAGATATCTTCTTTTTATAATAAAAAACTCTGTTCTTTTGTCAGAAATGAAAACAACAAATTAATTATTGAAATTTAATCACCCTTTCCACACTCTTTACAATTGTATTTTTTGTCTAGTTTTTCTTTCCTAGCAAATAATCTTCCTTCTTTCGTTAACTTTACATGACCATAAGAACTCCGTTCGAGATATCCATCGTCTATTGCTTCATCAATTAATATATTCATTAATTTAGAAGATACTTTCCATTCATTTATTTTTTCCTTTACATTGAATACAGGTATTTTGCCTTGTTCTAGACCTTCTATATACCATTTATAAAGACAACCAATTATTCTTGCCTTTAATTTCTCACCTTCAACTTCTATTTCTTCTTTTTGGAAAACAACCAATGTTTTACCAATCTTATCTAAAATAGCTTTGTAATTGGTACTTTCTAATTCATCTAATGAAAAACATTTTAAATCCGCAATTTTATTGAGAAACTCACCAATATTTGATTGAATTTTATTTATTTTATCTAATTCCTTATGTAGAGGAGAAGTACCAGTATATTGTAGAGTTTTTATTTCATCTCCAAATTCTTTATATTTTATTTGCCAATAACGTATATATTTGCCATGTTTTAAATGATCAAATATAGTTGCTTCATTATCAATTATTATAGGAAATGTGCGTCCGATATAATTTCTTTCTTGAATAAATTGAATTACCTCATACATACAATTTGTAGATTTTAAATATGCATCACTAATTAACATTATTACATAATCATGGTCACGAATAGTATCCATAAATTTTGTTAGGCTTGAATATGCTGGTACATCTCTTACATCTCTTGCTAATCGAATATTTTTTGAAATAAAAAATTTATCAACTCTATCAGCAATGTCCTTGTTTTTATGACTATAAGAGAGAAATATTTTTGGTTTTTTTATATTTTTCTTTACTTCTAATTCGCTTTTCATTTTATGAATTAAGATATCTCTTTCAACATTTTTTATAAGAATATCTTTTTTGTTATCTAATTCTTGATTTATAAGCTCTAAATAACTTTTTGAGCTTGGCCAATTTCTGCAAAAATGTAACATTTTGTTTCTTGCAAATTCTATTTCCAATTCTATTGTATTTGAAACTCTTTTATTGATTTCTTGATATATATTGTCACTGAAAGGGATCATTGCCTTTTTAATATAATTTAGATCAAAACTTAACCGACTTTTTGCAATCTCTCTTATCCTCTTTACTCTCTCTTTTAAAAGATATCTAATATGTTGGCTACCATAAAAAGTATTTGTTTTCACAAATACTTCTGAAATCTCACTTAATTTTTCTTTCAATCCTTCTATGATTTCGTCTTTTTTTTTAGAATATTCCAAATTTGAGAGTTCAAAAATATTTTTTAACTTTAAATTTTTTTTATTCATATTTCTTGTTATTTAACAAACATTTTTCTAAAGTATGATAAATTAAATTTTTTCTAGCTATATTTTTCTAAATAATTTTCTATATCTTCAATGCATTTCTTTCTTAATTCAATTATTCTAGTTTTCATGTCACTTGTCTTAGGATTGCCAATTATTTCAAGTTAAAACCAGTTGTCAATCGAATTATTAATACTAACAATCTTTCCATATATTTGTGAAATTATTGATAACTAATCCTTAGATAATATGCAGGCGAAGAATGAGATTAGACAGGTTTCTTCCCTACTCTCTTTCTATAATAATTCATTTGCTTTATTTCTTCCTTTGGTAAAACTTTTTTAAAATGTGGCCAATAAGCAGGCTGATTTTCAGGCATATTTACAAAAGGACTATTTTCAATGACTAAATCTAGGAGTAATTCAATATCAGATCGTGGATCTGTGTCTAAGGGCTGTTTTACATTTGGACTATAGTCAAGTAAGATTAACAAACGCTTATGACCGAAGCACAATAAGTTAAATAACTCTCCGATAATATTTCCATATTCCTTTAAATTTGGAAACGGTAAATAATTATCATTAATTAAAGAGGTCGGTGCTTTCATGATCCATTTACGTTGTAAATGTCCAAATCGATTATGCCTCAAAGTCGATATTTCATTATGTATTTTCTTAATGCAAGAATCGTAATTAGATTTGACTATAAGTGTATCAAATTCATCCTTCAAATTATCATCTCGCAAATTATCTCGAATATGATCTCTAATTATACGCATATTTAGTGTCACGTCGCTTGGATCGACCAATCTCCACAATATCATGACATTAGTCTCAAACATGCTTGCAAGAACAAGATGCCAAAAATTATTAGTAGCAGTACCAAGCAAATTTAAATCAATACTCGTGATTTTTTCCATGATATAGATATTACTATTGAATTGAGTTAACTGCCAGTATACAGGATCCATTTCTTTTTTATATTGATCGAGCCAAGCAGGAAGAATAACTTCTTTCGGATCATGATCTTCTATCCCCACGATATTTCCTCACTTTTTCACATAACTATTAATAAACCTATAATTCGATTTTCTTATCAAAATGGTAGAGTACTTACAGTATTATAATATAATAAATATCGATTTTCCTTGCTAAACTTCTAATATGTATATAATATGACAAAAGTTGCAAGTAATCCTCTTTTTTAAGGGATTTTATTGATACTAAATATAAAAGAGTATTGAAGAGTTCCAATTAGTATAAAATCACGAAAGAAAGTTCATTAATTTAATTAAAATCAAAAATTTCTATTTACTGTAAACGAAGCAAGGGAATGTAGGATTGACTTATAAATTTTGAAATATTACCTTTAATATTTAATATACATCAAAGATATAAATAACCAAATCAATCTATCTCCATCTTTTAATTACTCCAAGTATATCCTAAATCCTTCTTTTTATGAAAAATGTATAAAAAACTCTTCAGCAAAATGCCAAAAGACTGGAAATGTCAGGCTCCTCCTATTGGCTATATTCAAAAAAAACAAAAAATATTTAAATATGTAAATAAATATAAAGATACAACAACATTACAAAAATAAAGTCTATCTTGATTAAAAAATACCGTCCGCAATTTCTACTTTATTTAAAGCATGTTGATTTTGCAAATACTTAAAAATATATTTTCCATTACTTTCTCTAAAACATAAAAGTCCACTAACTTCCGGATAATTCTTAAAAAGATTAATACCTTTCTCAAAAATACATTCTTTTACTTCATCTATATCCACCGTAATCATAAAATCAATGTACAATGAAATGATATAAGGTATTTTTAATTCACTCGCTAACTTTCTATATTTTTGTATTTTAAGCAAAATAGATTGGTGTAACCTATCTATATTATCTTTATTTTGATCTCTCCAAAAGAAAACCATCCGGGATTTTTCTTTAAGAACTTGGATTTGTTTTTCTGTTGTCTTGTCTATATGAAAATTTACTAATTCAATTATACAATCACTCTTAGAGTTATTAGTTACAATAGACCAATCAGGTGTTTGACTATTTATATTGAATTCATATCTTATTTTAAGATTATTATAACCAAGATATGCTCCTAAAATTAATTCTCTAAATATATGCATTATTTCATCTGAACCATGAGTATTTTTTTGAAATTTTTTTAGGAACTTTTTTTGGTCTTCTTTGCATATATATTTAAAACAGTGATATATACATTGATTTATTGAACAATTATCTGAAATCTTACCATATTCTCCAAAATCTGAAGAATAATCCATTTTTAAAACCTCCGCTAAAATGTTCTTTTAAATAAAATATTTTAGAAATTTAATTCTTCTGGATTGTCTTAATTTCTTCCTAATATATTTTTATCAAATTCTTCAAATAATCTATTCTCAAATGTAATAATTGGTCTTTTTATAATATCAAAATTGTTAAGTGGGTCAATCCGATCAATATCTATTTTCTTTTCATCACATATTTTTTTTAATTGCTCGGATATTTCTGTCAAATTTACCTTTTTTAAAAAAATACAGAATATTTGAATGTTGTTGTATGTAGTAAAGCTAATTTCGCCTTCAGTTGATTTTAACTGTTCATTAAAATCTTCAAGTATTGGAAAAATATGATCATTAAAACCAATATTATGTTTAGATTCTAAATACAATGCTAAAGATATTATTGATAATAAAGAATGTAAAAGCTCTTCTTCATCAAATGTTTTTTTACTTCCCTTTAATGAATTAAAATACCTATTTTGAATAAATTTAATAATATTCGATAGTATAACTTTTATTGTTTCTTTATCTTCTTCTTTAGATATCCTTTTAAATTTAAATAAAATCATTCTTGAAGTAATTTTATTATCAATAAAGGCTAATAACCAGAGGCCTATTTGATACAAATACAATTGGAAATTATTGGTATTAGTATTGTCCTTCTCTTCGTTATCTAATATAAATTTTACTATCCTATCTACTTCTTCTATATTATATTTTAAGATCTTTTTATTAATATTTGTTGAATACAATGCAACATAGATTAATGAACTAAGACTTCTATCTTCACTTAAATCTGGATTCCAACCAAACATGGGATCTCCAATGCTTAATGCAGTACCAGAATCTAACGGTATATCTAACATTGTATTGTAGACCTCTAATATTTTTTTATATGGAAAATCATAATTTGGATATATTTTTCGATAACGAAGTAAATTATAATAAATTTTTGCAAGAGAATTTCTTATTGGAACCAGAGTAGTTTTATCGTTTAATTTAGTACATAGTTTTGCAATTTCGCTTAATTGGTTTGCTATATCACTTGCTGAATGCCCAACACCAACAATAGCAAGTTTTTCGCCAATTTCACCAAAATACTTAGCTGCATCATAAGATCCATTCAAATCTATTTTTATGACTGCTTCTCGAATAAACACTTGAAGTATTAAAGATAATGGCGTAACTAAATAATTATAGCCACTTTTACTACCAAGTACTTGCACCGATAATGTACTTAAGGCAATATCCCTAATTGCTTTAAAGATATTTCTATTGAAGTTAACATCATTATATTTTTCAGCATTCTTAATTAAATCTTTGAAAGTTTCGGCAAGAAAAAATAAATAGTGATCATAAAATGTTTTATAATCTTGCCTAATTTGTAAATATGAAATAGAGATATCCCTTATTGTGTAAATTGTACTATTGAATATCTCATAATCTGAAGTTTTCATAAGTTTGATCGCCATACTTTTAAGCGGAGCCATTTTTTCATGAACTTTCTCAGAAATATTATGAGGAATTTCCCATTTATCTGTTTTCGGATCTATTTTTTCATTAACCAATAAAACTTGTTTCAATTGTTCACTAACTTGATTACGTTTCTGTTGTAGGGTCATATCATTTTTCTTCTTTAGGCCATATTCTATAGTACTAATACAATCTTTCTTTATCTCGGGCAATAAATAATATACTGGACTCATGATTTTTGTTAGTTTAAAAAACATTAGGAAAATAGAAAGGAGAGACAAAATTAATAATATAGAAGAAAATAGTGCATCTATCTTTAGTGTATGTATAAAAAGCATACAAACATTAAATAACATTGAGACAGAAAGTAATAAAAAACAACTTATTGTGTCATGATCACGTCTAAAATATTTTAATAAAGAAGGCGAATAATTATTTGCACATTGTTGAATTGGTATTAATATAAGTGTAAAAAAAATCACAATAGCGGTTGCTAAAATAGTAGTGGAAATTTCAAAAATTGGTGAATTATAAGGTATCAATAATTTACTAATGAATTGGTTCATTATTTTTACATCTTCTAAAATTAATGTTTTTTAGCACATTATTTTCTTTATACCACAAATCTATTTAAAAATCCTTCTTTTTTATAAAAAAATATGAAAAACTATAAAAGCCCTTCAGCTTGATTGCCAAAGGGCTGGTTATTATCTGGCTCCCCTATCATTTTTTAATTGGAACTAAATCATTCAAGATATGCGTAACATCTATAAACTAAAGGAGTTAATTAACCTTCCTGTAAGAGTGCATAACTAATTTTAAATTGCCTATTTTCCCTTATTTATCAATAAGATATATTCCCTGCTCTTATTCTAACCATGTATTATCAAATTAAGTTTCATAGCGAGGTAACGCAAATATTAAAATTACAATAGATTATTTTGATAAAATTAAAAATTACTCAAATATTTAAAAGAGCTCTTCAAAAAGATACAATTAAAATATCTAATTATTTAAAATCAAGATAGTTATATTTTCGTAATTACCTATCACTTAAATAATGAAAATATCTATATAAGTTTTCTCTTATTACAAAATATTTATCACAATTTTTTCTTGATTTAATAAGGTTAATATTACAATTTTTGATTAATTTTATAATATTAGCTTCTAAATATTCGGCAACTTTATTGATAAAATAAATATTTTCTTTTTAAAAAAGAAAATTCACATTTACTCGCCACTATTATAAAAATATTAATAATATGGTTTGGGTAGTTCAATATTGTTATTTTCCGCAATGATATCTAATTCATTGTTATAATCAATATAATCTATTTTTGAGCTTATCAAATACCATGTTGACCATAATTCTTCCTCTATTTGTTCGTTTATATAAGGAGCAATTATGTCTATTCTTAGTTTTTGTGTTACAATTATCCCTTCTACTGAAATAGCATTAGCTGCTGAAGCTATTATTAAAATTGCTAACAACATATATACTAACATTATTGTACGTTTTATAGCATCCGGTTGTTTCTTTATACTATGTAGGTATGAGTACTCTAGCTTGGTCAAAGATAAATATACTAATCCAAAAGTAATCATTACTAACAGAAAGGTATAATAACCAATAAATTTAAATTCCCTAACAGCTGCCTTGATAGTGGAATCAATTATTAAGTTAGAAAAAATATTTGACCAAGAAAATAATAATTTAAAAAAGAATCTAACTAAAGTAGGGGTATATAAAATCAATAGCGTTCCTATCACTGATCCTATAATACCAAGTATAAGGGAATTACTTGTTATATTTTTTAGAATATTTTTCAATATAATATTCCTCCTTTAATCAATATTTAAGAATAATCATTCTATTTTTTGTATACTATACAAGCCATCAAAAATCCTTCTTTTTCAAATTAAAACCACAGTAAACAAGCCACCCGCTAAGCAGGTGGCTTGTTTACTTCTTTATTTGAGTTTTTTATAATTTATTTAATTTTAATTCAACTAAGGTATCCATGCATCCTTAAAAATTGCTCTCCAATCATATTCATTTTGAATTTCCGGTAATATACGAGTTAATACACTTGCACGAAATAAAAGATAATATTTCTTTATCAGTATTTCCAGATAATCTATACAACTATCAAGATCTGTAAATCTAGGAATAATACTTATTGCTTTTTTATCAAAATGTGCAACTCTTTGGTCCGCATATTTTTCACACTTTTGGGCTTTTGATTTAAGTTTTTCTAAATCCAATTTAATTAATTCGGGATCAACATGATCTCCTGTTTTACCTGCAAATTGATCAAAATCTTGACTTCTATATTTCTCTACTGTAGTCCCCAAACGTTTAGCAATTTTCTCAACACTACTCCCTTTATAATGGGCGAAATATCTAGTTCTTGAAAGGATTTTAGGAGTATCGCAAATTTCCAGCAAAAGCTTCGCAAATGATATACTATCTTTCTCGATCTTTACTTGCCTCCGAACTCCCATTACGGCTGATACACCGTATATATTTCTTAAAAAATCATAAAATGAACTGGGTTTTTGTATCTTTGGATTATTATTTATTATATCTTGAACTTCCCAGAAAATATGTCTATCAATTGATAATTTTGTAATCTCAGATAGAATCACATCGATCCACTTATTCCATGTATTAAATCTATCATCCATCATTTAAAATCCTCCCTAATATTTTTTATATATATGATCTTGCATCAAAAGAAAATAATTTCCGCAACTGGAAGAGTAAAAGATCTCTCCTGTTACCTTCAACCAGAAGAAGAAATTTAGTTTTAGGTTGAGTAGTGATAGAAGATTACTGGTTGGATGGTTAGTATAGTTAGGATATGTTACTTGGTGTGTATCTTGGGAAAGAGAAAGAGTGTTATTCTTAGTCTAAATCTTAGGTAATATAGCTTTTTATTTTAGTATCATATTATTACAGATATTCTGCTGAGATGAAAAATACACATATTTAATTCTTTTTAGTCACTATTTTATATATACTATACAACTTATTAAAAACCCTTCTTTTTCCGTAAAATAATTTAAAAATAACAAGCCCTTCAGCTAAAGGCCAAAGGGCTGGAATTAGCAAGCTCCCCCTATTGGACGCTTTCAGAACTTTTAAGGGAAATATTACAACTGAATGGGTGGAGTGACCGAAGGGAACGGAATCGGGTAAACGCTGTTATGTGCCGTTAATTCCGCTAAGTTAGCCGTCAGCACGGACGCTGGCGGGTCTTCTATATTTTCTTTCCAATATAAAATACATACCCATAATATTCTTTATACTTATTATAAAGTTCAGTTCCATGCTTTTCGTATTTTACGAATTCTTCGGCAGATTTATTACCTTTGTATTTATCCAAAAATATTTTTTGTGCTGTTATTTCCGGAACAAAAAAATTGTCAATCCAGCAAATTTCAGGCAATAT
>Ga0315284_10012677_pt1 | contig 12003 bp, 14 predicted proteins | sample YL17G09_16_MG_FD_203696 | JGI IMG/M metagenome (GOLD analysis project Ga0315284, IMG submission 203696) | Sediment microbial communities from Yellowstone Lake, YNP, Wyoming, USA - YL17G09_16 | ecosystem: Environmental > Aquatic > Freshwater > Lake > Sediment | place: USA: Wyoming | collected...
CAATGCGAAGAGGAACTTATACAATTCGAAGCAGAGCCTATCGGCTTTGCGGCCCCGTGGTGTAGCGGTCTAACATATCTGCCTGTCACGCAGAAGATCGTGGGTTCGAATCCCATCGGGGTCGCCACTTCCCGAAATTCCGTGACAGCCTTTCTTGCATTGCCTCGAAGTTGAGGTCAAAGAAAGGCTTCATTTCAGGTTGTGGCTTCACGGCCACGACCTGTCTACCTTCTATCCATATCTCTTCAAAGAGGCAGCGGGCGAGCCGATTCCTTTGGTCTTGGTTTGCCTGAGTCCAACCATCGGCAACGCTGGCCAGGAATTGCGCCAGTCTATCCAAGCTCGCATCCTTTTCCTCAATAGGTGACAGCAATGTCAGTTCCTGCTTGACCATGTTCCGCTCTTCCACATATTGCTCACGCGTGAGATCACCCCAGCTGTACAATTCTCGAATCCTATCGAGCCGCGCCTCCAATCTGGGTCGACGATCATCTGCATCTGCGTATGCCGCTCGCAGTTTACTGTGGGCTTCCAAGATCTTCTCTCGATAGTCTTCTGGTATGTGGAAACTCCTCAGGAAGCCTTCAATCTGACTTTCATATATATCGAGGTAGGCCGATTTCTGTTGGCACTCCCAACCTTTTGCTCGCGTGTAGCACACCATGCGCTTCCGTCCGTTTACCACTTCCGCTATATTCATGTGCCCGCCGCAGTGGGCGCACCTCGCCAATCCACTCAACGAAGAGACTGAGCGGCCCTTTGGTACCCTTACCGGAGCCTTTCTGTTGCGCTCCCTAGTAATCTGAACTTGGCTCCAAAGGTCATCGGCCACAAATGGTTCGTGCTTAGCCCTGAGCCATCCACCATTCCCATCTGGCAGAAGACCCCTGTAGAAATTGTTGGTAAGAACACCCCGCACTGTGTCAGTAGAGAACGGAAGCGGTCCCCTGTTCCCACTACTGCGGTACCCCGCTGCATTCAAGGCCTGTGCGACATGGCGGTCGGTTTTTCCTTGAGTCGCTAACTCAAAAGCCATGACGAGGCCCGGGTAGGTCTCTGGATTCGGAACTGGCACACCGTCCACACCCTTCTTAGCCCCAAAAGGCAAGAGCCCACAATACAGGCCCTGCGCCTTGCGTTCAGACCAGCCCTTCTTTGTCTCCTGGCTAAGGTTATCTGAGTAGTATTGTGCGAATGCTCCCAATAGCGCCAAATGAACCTTGCCGGAAGGTGTTGTAAAGTCCATTTGCTCATTAATAGATACAAAGGCGATACCTGTTTTAAGTAGACTGTCGAAGTACTCAAGGGTGATTCGTAGATTCCTGCTAAAGCGGTCTAGCTTATGGCATACAAGGACGTCAAACTGCTTCGTTTCAGCATCGGACATCATCTGCTTGAATATCGGACGTTTATTGATATTTTCTGTCCTTGCCGATTTGCCCTCCTCAATATACTCTCGGTAAGGTGTCCAGCCTCTACCCTGGCACAAGGTCTGAAATGCCCTTTTCTGAGCGTCTATGCTGTAACCTTCCGTCTGCTCCTCGGTGCTCACTCGCGCATATAAGGCTGCCCTCATTGTCGAGCCTCCTTGTTAAGCTTTTGCTCCCCCTCAATCTTCCCTATTATTGCCTCTTCCAGCCACTGTCCCAAGGTCTTTTTCTGAGTGACAGCAGCAACACGGGCTTTATGGAGAACTTCAGGGTCTACCCTAATGCTGGTGTTTGGTTTTATTCCTGTCCTGGGTCTACCTGTGCGCTGTCCCATGGGTACACTGTAACCAATGTAATACAAAAAGTCAAGAGGCTCTGAATTGATTTTACAGCGACCTTCTGGAAAGGGGGTTGCCTCTTACCGCTTTAGTAAACAAAAGGAACGCCACTATAAGCGTTGTTATGCACTCATGCCGATCGTTAGTAAGCAAAGGACACTAAACAGAAAGCCGTTATGCAGGCACTCAGTATCAAGACCCAGCGGAAATATAAGACTCAATCAGCTCGTGCAGGGACACCTGGAAAGTGTGCCTTCGGCTGGAGAACAAGCCCTTATCCTCGCAGGCAGCATTGCTACACTCGATCCTGACTTGACCCTTTGTAAGAATGTCTTCGATTCCACTGCTGGTGAGCCCAGTGTTAAACTTCGTGGCACATCGGTCGCAGGTAAATACCCAGGGCCCTTTTAGAAGCTGAAAGACACCGGCATTTATCTTGGTTTGAAGCGCGGCAATCTTGGGTTCGACATTTGCCTGACGCCACGCCGGCCATTCCTTTGTAGTGAGTTCGCTAAGCCTTTGCTCAGCTTTTGCCATTGCTGCGGTCTCCACTCTGGCGTCAAATTCCTGGTTTAGCCCGGCGCTGATCTTCTTCTTAACCTCTTCTTCGTAAAGTTTCCTAAACCACTCTGGCCAGCTATTTTGGTCGCGGAGGGCAGCATCCGTTTTCTTTCTGGCCTCGGTACCTATCAGCTTGGCTACCTCAACGGGCAACCATGGCTGCTTAAGGACATCGGAAAGCCTTTGATGAACCAGTTGGGGCATTTGGGACTCGTAATCAGCCTTTAACTTTTCAAATCTGTCAGCCGCCCTCTTTTCGATCTCAGCATCTTGTGCTCGGAGGAAATCGAGCCTTGCCTCCTCCAGGGTCATCTCGGCACCATCCAGTTTTGCCTTTGAACTTTTGAGGGAGGAGACCTCTTCCAGGGCGTTGTCAAGGCTCACGTTAAGCTCCTCGATTTTGCGCAAGAGCATCTCCCTGTCCTGTTTGACCTGGGCATAGTTCTTTATGGCCTCCAGCTCTTGAAGGTATCTTTCAATGTCCTCTATGCTCATTGGACTGCTCCTACCACACCGGCTTCAGCCCACGTAACAAGGTCGAGGAGACTGACCTCGGTATATGACGGAATTGAGTAATACTTACGGCTGAAGCCCTCCGGCACTCTGACCATGGGGTTTAGCTGGTTCAGCTTGCAGTAGGACAGCGCTCTGTCAAGGAAGGTGATGACGACCTCTTTCGGGAATAATTTGAGCACCGCCTGGTCACCAGTGGTAAGATACCTGGCATACATAAGTTCCTTTTCCAGTTTGCCTGCCTCGGCCTTGAGGTCAGCCAGCCTCTTCGTTTCGGTCCTTAGCTCATCCAATAGGGACTTTAGCCCACTTATAACTTTGTCGCTGACCTTAGTAATCTCCTCGACCCCGCTGGCGGAGAAGGACCTTAACTCAGTCACAGCTTCATCGCTAAGCCCGGTAATCGCCTTCACCCCGCTAGCGGAGAAGGACCTTAACTCAGTCACAGCTTCATCGCTAAGCCCGGTAATCGCCTTCACCCCGATAGCGGAGAGGGACTTTAACTCGGTCACAGCCTTATCACTGACCTGGGTAATCTCCTTCACCCCGCTGCCGGACAGCGATTTTATCGCTCCCTCTATTTCCGCTTTTTGTTCGCTAAGTGCCTTTATTTGAGCACCTAACACTCCCACCTTTTTTTCAGACTCCTTTATTTCGCTCTTCTTGCTAGCGAGGAGTTCAGAGATTGATTTGTACTGCCCCAGCTTGTCTCGCAGCTCCTCAGGACCGCCAAGCTTGCTCACGATTTCGCTCCACGATAGAATCTGCTCTGTTTTAACCCCCTGCTTAGTAAGGCTTTGGACTGCAGCGATGGCTTCGCTCAGGTCTTTATGACGCCTCGACAAGCTGTCACCCTCAGCCTGCCACTTTTCAGCTTCCAGCTTCTTGGTAGTAGTGATGGCTTCTAATCTCTGGATTTCTCGCTCAAAGCCAGTCTTGGCATCGTAATCCTTCAGCTCAGCAAAGAAGGTGTTTACGGCTTCATTCCGTTTAAGACCCTGTTTGGCTCCTATTTCGGCTACGGTAGAGTGCAAAATTGCAAGTTTTTCCTGACTAAAGCCCAGCTTCTCTAATTCCTGAAGTCGCTCTAAGAGCTCGCCCTTTTGCCGGAGGTCGCTCTCAAGGACTCCGACTTGCTTTTTCAGCGTGTTTTCTTTCTTTTCGACCAGCGCCAGGTCGTGGTTTTTAGCCTGGATAGCCTTGTCAGCTTCCTTGATCTTCCGGTCCAACTGCTTGAGCTTAAGTCCAGCCTGGTCCAACTTAGCTTGGACTTCGTTGAGGGCTGCAACCTTAGGTTCCATATCCTTAAAGAATCGCCCTATAGCGTTATATAGCGGCCCCTTGCTGGCGCTGTGTTTAGCCAGGAAGTGCGTCCAGTCCAAGCCTGTTTTCAGCCCGTCCACCAGTTCAGCGTAAATCTCATCGGTAAGCGATAGAGTCTGATTTCCCACTTTAACTCCTCCTGGTCTTAGTCCGATCCAGCCCATATCCCCCATAATTTCTGGGGTGTGGCGGGGGTTAAGCCACCCTGAGCCACTTTGCAAACCCAGTATAACATAACACCAATTGGTACGGGAAAATGTGGAAATAGCCCCCATTTTGCCTATGGTAAACTACTGTGGTAAACTAAGTGGTAAACGGTAGGGCAAACTGTAGGGTAAGTTGATATGGCAAAGGCTATCCACAAACCACCAGCCCGAATAAGGTATGAGCAGAGCCACCCTACTATGTCCTGTAGGCTTGATAAAGACACTCACGCCCTGTTGAAGCAACGCCTCGAGGATTTAGGAGGGGTATCATTTGCCGACTTCGTTAAGGACTCGCTAGGCCTCCTGCAGCTCAAAATACCTGCCACTGAGGAAATAAGAGAGCGAGCACGGGACGAGGGCTACAACCAGGCCAAGGAAGAATACCAAATCTGGTACTATTGCGCTGTGTGCGGAAAGCGAATAGACATGGAACCCAATACCGACGCTCATAAGGCAATGATAGGCTATATGAAGCAGAATGGCTGGCGACACGAAAGCTGTCATGGACGGTAGCGCGGTAACTCAATTCAAAGGAGCTCGGGTTCACAACGGGAACGCTTTGTTGGGCAACAAATCGATGAAATGTTTACAAAGCCTATTGACTGACAATGCTCCATGTGATAGTGTCGGTTTAGAATCTTGCAAACGAGGAGGTGAAAATGCAGGCATATTGCATGAAGTGCAAAAAAAAGGTTGAGATCAAGAATCCGAAGGCTATCACAATGAAGAACAAACGTCCTGCCACTCAAGGCGTTTGCACAAGCTGCGGAACCAAAGTCTTCCGAATAGGTAAGTAGCCCGGGGAAAAACTGGAATAGGGGCCACATCAAGTGGCCCCCAATTATGTTAATGCTATTCCCGGAGAACTACATGCCGATCGCCTGAACATTCTGGCTGATTGTTACCTTGCGTGTTTGCCACTAAGGAGATAGTAGCGAAACAGGGCTTAGCTGAACTCTAATGAGTCCATGGGTCCTCACAAGTGATCATCCGTGCGTTTTCTTATCTAGTGGAGCGCCACGTTGCCAATCTTGGCATGCTAAAATGGTACTTCTTTCAGGATAGTTTCCCCACAGCCAGTGGTATAATCATTGTGAGCAAGGTCACGGGTTGTTGGGATAGTGTGCAATTCCCCGTTCTCTCCCCTGTGCTTAATAGCCATATGATACGATAATATGATGATAGAAAAGGTGAAGTCAGCAGTATGAACGGTATAGATCGTGTAAATATCAAACCGGGTTTGCATGTCTCAATAGTATTGAAGGAAGACCAGAGATCTGGAAAACAAACCGAGGGGATAGTCAAAGATATCCTGACGAAATCCTCTGCTCACCCCCATGGCATAAAAGTCCGCTTGCAAAGCGGTCAAGTCGGTCGGGTTAAGAAGATAGGGGTTTAAGGTACATTATTGTCTGAGATATTAGTCGATGCTGACGGCTGCCCGGTGAAGCAGGAAGTCTATCGTGTAGCCAGACGCTACGGGTTAAAAGTTAAGGTGGTAGCAAACTCGCAGATGCATATACCTGGCGAGGACTGGCTCGAACTGGTTGTTGTGAGTGACCGGTTCAATGCGGCGGATGACTGGATTGTTGGGAATATCACGAAGAATGATATTGTGATCTCCGGGGATATCCCGCTCGCTTCGCGGTGCCTGGAAAAGGGCGCTTGGGTATTGGGGTTCAGGGGGCATGTTTTCACTGAGGATTCCATCGGCGATACCCTTGCGACCCGGGATCTAATGTCTCACCTGCGTGATATCGGGATAACAACTCGTGGCCCGGCTCCCTTCAAGAAACTTGACCGTTCCAGATTCCTTCAAAGTCTCGATGGGATCATACAGGCCATTCGCAATGGGAAGTAGTTCGCCAACGCCATTTCAGGAGCATAATCTACAAGTTGCACTTTCTGACGATTTGTTACGCTGGCCATCTTCTCCGATAGACCTGCCGCTCTAAAAAGGGGAGGCCACACCGAAGCGCATATTTTCATCCCGAAACCAAGCTCTCAAGAAGGACTTATTTTTGGATAGCTATCGCAGCATTCTCATCCCAGTTACCGGAAGGGGTCTATTCTATCCACCGAAAATAGCAGGTGTGATGGTGATCACATCACCATCGTCCAGCGGGTTAGCCAGCCCATCGGAATAAACCCGTTTTCCATTGACAAACAACAAAATCTGCGATCGCATCCCGCCCTCCTCGTCACGCAGCCATCTCCTCACGCTTGGAAACTGCACCTCCAGGTTATGCAGACATTCCGCAGTACTGTGTCCCGCCATCTCGAGTGGATCTGGTATGGTATCACGTCTGCGCAATATCGGAGATATCCTAACCTTAATGCTCATACTGTACTCCTAAAGATGATGCCAAGCGGCACCAGAATAATTTGAGGTCTGACAAGGTTAGATGTAATTACATTAACTGACGTATGCTGAATATTCCATCGTTTCAGTATAGTAGACCCGCTACATATTTTGCGTACAGCTCCTTTGCCAATGATTCATCAATAGTATTCTTAATAATAGCTCGACCATCTGGGAAGACAATTATTTCGTAGTCATCAACGGTGAAACGCAGCATATACTCATTCTGACTTATACAGCTCACGTTCTTAAGTCGCGCTTTCACTTTATCTAAGGGAATTTCCCTCACTTTGGTATCTATCACCTGCACGGCCCTACTTTGCCCGCAAAATGAAGTGGTTCTTACGGAGAACCCTCCTTCTAAGAACTCGTGATTGCCGCGGCATGCTGGACAATCGCTGCGAGGTTTGATTCCCATACGGTCATAAGTCCCTTCCCAGACATCGACAATCAAGAGCCCCCGGTTGATCTCTTGGGCGCCAACTATTATCTTCATTGCCTCGGTGGCTTGTAGAGCGCCGATGACAGCGGGGAGGGTACCAACGATTCCTGCAGTCTCACAGGTAGGAGCATTTGAATCCCGATCATTAAGCAAGATAGGATGCATACACCTGAAGCAAGGGGGCTCGCCTGGAATTATTGTCATTGTCATTCCATTGGAAGCGATGGCACCCCCGTAAACCCATGGGACCTTATGCTTCAAGGAAACATCGTTTATTAGGAAGCGAGTCTCAAAGTTGTCCACTCCATCCAGGATGACATCAGCGCCCTTACAGAATCTCTCGATATTTGTGTGGTTTGTATCGGCGACTATGCCCTGAATCTCAACCGAGGAGTTTATCTTCCTGAGATGGCGCTCAGCTGCTATTGCTTTTGGTAGCTGGGCTCTTATGTCATCCTCATCAAAGAGAACCTGTCGTTGCAGGTTGTGGTACTCGATAAAGTCCCTATCCACGATTCTGATTCTGCCCACTCCCGCGCGCACAAGTAAGGTTGCGATATTGCTCCCTAATGCTCCACACCCAATAATAACCGCTGTGCTATTCAACAGCTTCTCTTGCCCTTCCTCGCCTATGCTAGGAAACATAGTTTGTCTCGAATACCTATCTCTTAAGCCTCTATCAATCATAGTGTATTTACCTCTCCGAGTTGTGTGATATTGATTGTATCTTACATACTCGATCTTGACAAATTAGCGAATTGTGTGATGCATTGAATTAGGTTGCACAAAACCGAGTTCTATGTAACCTCACTCCCGATCAATAAAAAATGAAAAGGCCCCCATTGCGGAAGGTTTTCACGGGTATGCTATAAAAAGCTACTGCAGCTTTCACATCGAGAGAGAAAATAGCCTTGGGATTGTTGTTTGACTATAGCATGACCATATGATATCATGAATCACCATTCATATGAATGATGATTCACTGAGTGGGACTCATATGCAAGAACAGTTTGATCAAGCAAGATTTCTAACATGCATCGCGGAGCCAACTCGGCTTCAAATACTCTTATTACTGGCCAAAGACCAAAAGAAATGTGTTGGCGAAATTGCTGATATTCTTGGCAGGGAGCAATCTCTGATATCGCATCACTTGGCTAGGCTTAGGAAATGTAATATCGTCTTTGCGACACGGACAGACCAAAAAGTCTACTATGCGATTACCGATTCTAGGATATCCGAACTAGTTCTTATTGCCCAGTCTCTAGTCAATGACAGGCCATTGTGCAAGAAAGAAGCCTGATATTATCAAGAAATATGAAGCAATACTAAAACAAAAATAGGGGGTCACCATGTATGAAAAGCATGAAAGAAACAAAGGCGAATTCGACAAGGGATTTTTATCCCGATTGTTCGGTGGTAGAAATCGCTACGATGGCCAAATAACCCCCAAAAAGGAACCGGAGCTAGACAAGAGTGATTCGTTTGTGGGGCAGAAGGACAAGGAGAAGCCGCAAAACAAATCTATATTGGGGTGGATGACTGTGCACAAGAACATTGGTATCGCCTTGGTTCTATTTTGCGCAGCCATATTGTATACCGTAGGTTGTTCCTCCTCCGAGGCATCTAAGGAGCAGAGTGGTCAGAGCAATCTTCCTACTGGTACTGTAAGTGCTGAGACACAAAGTAAGGCGGAGACAGCTATTGGGGAGGCAAGTAGGCAAAACAGATATATCTATCTTGTGTTCTACAATCTAAATGACCCGAAAAGTGAAGAAATGAAACAAGTTGCTGCCCAAGTCCAGAAAGAAGTGTCAGCGAGGGCGGATGTCGTCTATATTGATGTTGCAGACGAAAGTGAAAAGGCGCTGATAGATAAATGGGGTATTGCCACAGCACCTCCTCCTATTACTCTGGTTATGGCGCCAAATGGGGCTGTTGTGGCCGGGTTTCCCAAGGGGGTCACCACGGATGACTTAAAAGATGCGTTTGTATCTCCCAAAACGGCGGAGATTTTTAAGGCAATTCAGGACAAATATGTGATTTACCTTTATGTTGCTAATCCTGGCATGGCGTACTATACGGAGAATCTCGCAACCATGCAAACGGTCATAACGAAAGATTTGAAAGGCTCTCTAAGGATCGTTACAGTTGATCCGGCAGATAAAGGAGAAGCCACTTTGCTAGAGCAGTGCGGGGTTAGCACTCCTGTGATGGAAACCAAACTATTGATCGTAAGCAGTGGTTATATCGTGGGCCAAATGGCTGGAAAGATTGATAGGCAGACACTTGCGAAGACCACTGTTAGCGGCTGTAGCGGAGGTAGCTGCTGCCCGACAGCGAAATAAAATGAGAAGCATCAACATTGTAATAAAGGAACTCTACGAGAGGAAGAGCCGTCTCCTAACAGCCCTCATTATCATCATCCTGGGAATAGGGGTAATTGTTGGCATAAGAACCATGACTCACTTCTCCGAGAAGGCAGTGGCAAGAGAATTGGACAGTCTCGGGGCAAACGTATTGATTCTGCCAAAGTCAGCAACAATCAGTGATTACTACACCGCGGACCTTGTAGGCGAAGAATTACCGGAAGCTTATGTGGATGTGATTACGACATCTGACCTCCAGGGAGTAGACAACCTTTCACCTAAGTTAACCTTTCCAGTCACTATAGATGAAGAAGATGTCTATCTAACGGGGATATTACCTTTGAATGAGTTCACTAGCAAGCCATTATGGCAAACAGCGGGCACAATTTTTTCTCTTCCTGAAGGCTGCGGTTCAGTATCTGTTCCTGTTTCAGATAAGGCAACGAGTACTAGAAACAGAACGATAGATTCACTTGCACCGAATGAAGTTCTTGTTGGCAGTGAGGTAGCGAGCCGCCTGAATCTATTGGTAGACTCTCCATTGATAATTAAGGGAGAGGAGTTCACAGTTACAGCGATACTTCCACAAACCGGGACAGTTGACGATGGGAGAATTTTTGCCCATCTTCACACGGTACAAAGGCTTTTTGAGACGGGTCCCGTTGTTAATGTTATAGAAATGGTTGGCTGCTGTAGCGAACTCTCGAAAGGGCTGCTGGTTGATGGTCTGAACAAGCTCCTCCCCGATGCTAAGGTGGTAACCATAGGGCAGATCGTCAACACTCAACAAAACACAAACAATATGATGAGTAAGTTTTCGGTCATATCCCTGATTATTGTGGTCTTAATTGGAGGAATTTCGATTGCGAACTATATGTTTGCCAATATTCATGAGCGCAGAAAAGAGATCGGGGCCCTTCTTGCAATTGGTGCAACTCCCGGTAAGATTTGTGCCATATTCCTGATAAAAGCGGCCATCCTAGGGCTCGTAGGTGGAATTATTGGCTATTTTGTAGGCACCATACTTGCGGTTACACTTGGCCCCAGGATAGCAGATGTGCCCGTCTTACCGCTTCCGAGTCTTCTTGGCTACTCTGTACTAATAAGTATCCTCCTTACGACTTTATCAAGTCTAATACCAGCCATAAGAGCGGCGAGAATGGACCCGGCAGATATTCTGAGGGAAATTTAAGATGATAAAGGTTGAGAATCTAAGTAAGAAATACAAAGTGAAGGGTAAAGATATCTTCGCATTGAGGGAAGTGGATTTTACAATTGAAGATGGCGAATTCGTTATCATCGTTGGCCCAAGCGGCAGTGGGAAAAGTACTCTCCTATTGACTTTGGGCGGATTGATTCACCCTACCTCTGGCAAAGTTTTTTTAGATGGCAAGTCTATCTATGCTCTCTCCGTAAAGGAGAGAGCTGAGATGAGGAAGACATCCCTAGGCTTCATCTTCCAGACATTTAATCTTATACCTTATCTAACAAGCCTTGAAAATGTTCAAGTACCTCTATATCTAGCGGGGAAAAGTCCAGTCGAGCAAAAGAATATCGCCACCCAGCTTCTAACAAAAGTCGGATTAGGAGACAGGCTTGAACACAAGCCATCCGAATCGAGTGTCGGGCAGCAACAAAGAGTAGCCCTTGCAAGAGCATTAGCAAACAACCCTGCTGTTCTGTTAGCAGATGAGCCGACTGGAAGTCTGGATCCTGCACTTTCAGAGGAATTGTTGAGCTGGCTAGTCACTCTTCAGAAAGAAGGGCATACAATTGTTATGGTGACTCACAATCGCGATGCTGTCCGATATGCTACACGGAGTATGACACTGATAAATGGCTCCGTAAGTGAAAACGGTCAAATCGTTAGTTAGCATTGATTGAGCAATGGCGCATCCCTGCCACCCGCGCCTGACGCTATTTTGGTGCTGGATAACTTAGCAAATGGTGTCGTATATGGGGCGGGCCAGTACTAGCCTATTCATAGGGATTTAGATGACATACTTTGGATCAATGAATCAACCATAGAAATTTACAGTAATGACTGATCAAGTTTCGTTTCCGGCTGCATTCAGTGCAGGGTTACTCTCTTTCCTCTCACCTTGTATACTACCAATGGTACCAGTATATTTTGGCATTATTGGTGGCGCACAAATATTTCAGGATAAGGTGCCTGGCGGGCGCCTAACGCTATTTCTGCATTCATTTAGCTTTGTACTGGGGTTTTCCGTGGTGTTCACCGCTCTGGGAATGCTCGCTGGCTTGATCGGTCTTTCTGTAGACACGATATTGATGAACAGAATTGGCGGCAGCGTGCTAATATTGTTCGGATTTTTTATCCTGGCTGCCCAGAAAGTGAGCTGGTTGAATTATGAGAAACGCTTGAATCCGTCGTTAGGGACTACGACTGGATATTTTCGCTCCTTTATAGTTGGTGCCTCGTTTACTCTTGGGTGGACGGC
>Ga0315284_10012679_pt1 | contig 12002 bp, 9 predicted proteins | sample YL17G09_16_MG_FD_203696 | JGI IMG/M metagenome (GOLD analysis project Ga0315284, IMG submission 203696) | Sediment microbial communities from Yellowstone Lake, YNP, Wyoming, USA - YL17G09_16 | ecosystem: Environmental > Aquatic > Freshwater > Lake > Sediment | place: USA: Wyoming | collected...
TACCCACGCGCGCGGGGCCGAGGCGCAACGTCCCGTCGCACAGCGCGTCGGAACAGGGGCGGCCAGTCGTCACGACGTGCGTCCTTCCTAGACGGCAAAGAGAAGCCCGGCCACCATGGCCAGCCACACGACCAAGGCGACGACGAACGCGGGGTCCCGGCGCACCATGTCCACCGGGTCGCCCGCCCGGCCGGTGATCGCCATGTGATAGAACCGGAATACCGCATAGATGACGGGCAGGACCGTGATGAACATCCACTCGTGGTGCGCCACTTCCCGGATCGTCCGTTCGCTCACGGTGTAGAGCATGTACGTCACGATGGCAAGGCCCGCCGACACCGTCATCATGTGGGCCAGACTGCGTTCCGTGTAAAGGCCCCACGCGAGCGGCCGACTCGCCGAGGCGTCCTCGCCCAACGCCACACGCTCGCTCTCGCGCTTCGCGAAACCCAGGAACAGGCTCAGCGTCAGGGTGCACAAGAGGAGCCAGTAACTGACCTCCACGTGAATCGCCGCCCCCCCCGCATAGGCCCGGATGACGAACCCCGATGCGATCACCAACACGTCCAGGATCGCCACTCGCTTCAGGCCCAGGATGTACGCGAGCATCAGGGCAAGGTAGAACGCCACGGTGGCCGCAAACGCGCCGCCCACGTGCGATGCCATCGCCACGGCCCCAGCCGCCAGAACGAACCCCAGGGCCACGGCCGTACCAACACCCACCGCCCCCGAGGCCACGGGGCGCCGGCGCTTCGACGGGTGGTGGGCGTCCTCCTCCCGGTCCAGGACGTCGTTCAACACATAAACCGCGCTGGAGGCCAGGCAGAACGCCGCGAACGCCTCCAGCGTCTTGAGGACCGCGTCGGCGTCGGTCACCTTGCGGGCGAAAACCAGGGCTGCGAACACAAACCCGTTCTTGAGCCAGTGGCTCGGCCGCGAGAGCCGCACCAGGTTCACCAGAGCCTTCAATGGTTCTCCTTGCCGGAGAGGCACGCGATCGGGAGGTCCACCAAGCCTCTTATGGCCCCCCAGGGGCCAAATGTCAAGCCGGAGGACCGTTCCCAGGTTTATCGGCACATGCACGGGAGGGTGTAAAGCCAAATGGCCTGGCCGCCAGCGCGGCTTTCCGGACGCCTTCGAAGCAGCGGGTGACCCGGGCCTGGCGCCAACCGCGCCGCAACGGAATCGGCGACTCAGAAGTCCACCTGGGCCCGCATCATGAAGATGTCGGCACTGGCTCTGGTATCCGCGCCGGGGCCGACGTCCACCCGCGAGCGGATGTAGTTCCACATCAGGCGCACGTTGCTGTGCAGATACCAGTTGATGCCGAGCGTATAGTCCCACAACTTGCCGCCGTCGATGCGATCGTCATCCAGGTCGAGGTAGGAGAATCGCCCGGCGACTTCCCAGGCGCCGGGGCCGCCCTGCGTGTAAGGCTTGAGGGGCTTAACACGGTCGAACGTGCCCGTGCTCATCTTGTACGGCCGGACCTCGCCCGTCAGAAAATAGCCCGCCTGGACGTAGTAGCCGTGGTAGTCCGGGGCGGGCTGGTTGCCCGCACGAGCCACATTGTTGTCGGCGGCCATGTTGGCGGCGATGTACTCGGCCTCGGCGTGGAACGGTCCGAGGACGACAGCGCCCTCCGTCCCATAGAGGCAGATGTCGCGGGTGAAGTAGTTGCCGGTGTCAATGAAGAACGGGGCAAGGTTGGCCTCCGGGCGGGCGCGATAGCGCACGTTGCCGTCGGTGTGGCGAACGCTGAACGATGTCCCCAGGTGGAAGAGGCGCTTGCCGCCGTCCTCATACCACGGCAGGCCGGTAATGCGAGTCGTGAAGGCGTACTGGCCGTCCATCTGGCCCTGGGCGCCGTCGGCCTGGTTGGTGTCGCGGAAGATACCGGCGGCCCAGGTCAGGCGCTGATCGAGAGCGTTGTTGTAGATCATGGCGCCCCCGTTGCGAGCGGGTACCAAGACATTGGGGAGCCCTCGCTCCAGGAAAGTCAAATAGTTGTCGCTGAGCACATACTCCAGGCTAAAGGGCTCCTTGAAATGGCCGAGGCGGAGGGCGCCGACGACGGGCAGTTGCTTCAGTTCCAGGTACACGTCCTGGGCGACGGCGGCGCCGATGGACCAATCATACTCCCACATGAAACCGACGTTCTTCCCGAGGTCGCCGGAGATGCTGAGGTAGGCGCGGCGCGTCTGGAAGCCGTCGGCGATCTCGCCGACGCGTGCCTCGGCGTCGCCGCCACCCATCCAGGCGAAGTCGTAATGCAGCCGCCCCCCGAACTTCAACTTGATGCTGCCGTCGCGCGAGTCCATGCGGATGCCGTCTTCCCAGTAGAGCCTCAGGTCCATCGGGTCGGGGTTGAGACCCATTTCCTTGAGGACGTCGGCGACCGCCTTGTTCCTCTCCATGCGCGATTGGATGTCGGCGATCTGCGTTTGCAGCCCCGCCACCGTCTGCTGGAGTGCCTTGACCTGCGCTTCGAGGTCCGCAGCGACGGGCTCCTCGGCCGGCGCTCGGCTGGCGTAAGAGACCAAGATGACACACACGCCGACAGTGACAAGCCCCGGGGTTCTGTTCACGATTGCTCTCCTTCGACCCTGCGACACGCTCGCGGTTTCTCCCTGCGTCTCTCGACAGTCTGCCACCGACCCATCGTGTCGGCTGTGGGGGGGCGAGTTATACTCGGTCCAACAACCACCGGTCAAGCAGGATAAGAGAGTCGCCCGGGGTGCTCTCACGCCCCAAGCGGGGTCAGCAACTGCGTTACTCTTTCTTATGGCCGGACGCCGGGCCGCACTTTGAAAATTTTGGACCCCTTGAGGACGGCAAGGACGGCCTGCTAGAAAGGCCAGACGAGCGGCGCCAGAAGCACCGTCACGACGCCTATGACGACGTTCAGCGGCACGCCGATACGCGGGTAATCCAAAAACCGGTATCCCCCCGGCCCGTAGACCATCATGTTCGTTTGATAGCCGATGGGCGTGGCGAAACTGGCGGCCGCGGTCGCCGCGGCGACCGCGACGGCGCCGGTGGTCAGGCTTTCGGAATCAGCCCCTCTTTCTCGAGGTACGCCAGGAGTTGTTCCGCCGACTCTTCGGGCGTCGCCCCGCAGGTCTTCAGGATGACCTCCGGGTTCTCGGGCGCTTCATAGGGGTCGTCGACGCCGGTGAATTGCTTGATCTCGCCTGCCAGGGCTTTCTTATACAGGCCCTTGGTGTCGCGTTTCATGCATTCCTCGATGGGCGTGTCCATGAAGATTTCGATGAACCGCCCCCCGTCGCCCTCAACCTGCTTTCGGACGGCGTCGCGGATCGCCTTGTACGGGCTGATGCAGGCGCAGCAGGCCGCCAGGCCGTTGCGCGCCATCAGGTTCGCGACGAACCCGACCCGCAGGATGTTCGTATCCCGGTCCTCCTTGGAGAAGCCGAGGCCCTTCGACAGGTTCGTGCGGACGACGTCGCCGTCGAGCACTTCGATCTTCACGCCGCGCTTCCGCAGCGCCGGCGCCACGATGTCGGCAATCGTGGACTTGCCCGAGCCCGAAAGCCCCGTGAACCACAGAACGAATCCCTGAGCCATTGCCATCTCCCTTTCTCACTCTTGCCTAAAAGAATGTTCGCCACGTTCCTCTTCATTCTTCGGGCATTCCCGTAAGACCGTATCGGACTGGCTACCAGACCAATTTCACGAGCGTCGCCGCACCGAGCGCAATGGTCAACAAACCGATGCCCAGCCGGAGCCGCCGCGCCGAGAGCGCCCGGACTGAGTGAACCGCGAGGGGCACCGAAAACATTGCGCCTAAAACCAGCGGAAGCGCCAGGTGGCTGTCAATGCCGGTTGTCGCCATATACAGGACCACGCCGACCAGGCAGGTCAGCCCTTCAGCCACCGAGGTAATGCCGACTGCGCTGCGGGCATCCAGGCCCGACAGGAGTTGGCCTCCCATCACGAGAGGTCCGTATCCGCCGCCGCTCATCCCCTTGTTGAAGGCCGCCACCAGACCCAGGCCGGCAATCTTGACCCACGAGAACGCAAACGACCGATTCATCGTCGCCAGGATTACCACGCCGATGCCGAGTACCAAGAGGCCGATGTAAAGACTCAGGACCCATCGTGCGATTGTGATGGCCAGAACGACGGCTGCCGCCGCCCCCACCACGCTGCAACCGCCGAGCAAAAGGGCGATGCGCCGGTGTCTTGACCCCCTGCCGAGATTGACATTCCCTGCCCCGTGATGCAGAGCCCCCGATGTTAACCCCGTAAGCAATTCCGACAAAAGCACCGCCGGGATGATTTTGAGGGGTTCATACCCGACCAGCATGAGGATGGGCGTCAGGGTGGTTCCGTACCCCATGCCGAGGGTCGAATCAATGAATTCGCAGGCCAACGCCGCCAGAATGATGGCCATCACTTTCGGCGTCAGAAAAGAACCCGCCGTTTCCATCAGCCCTTGCCGCACGGTCGGCTCTGCCGAGAAAAACAAAAGCGCGCCGATGGCCGCCGCCAAAGCAGAGGCCCAGACAAAGTAAGCCCGCTGAAGCGAACCCGCGCCCCCTGCATTGGTCATCCCAATCCTCCTCCCGGCCAACTTCGCTTCTGCGTCAATGACTCTTGCCTGAAGAACGCCGTTCCTGTCCGCCGGTGCGGGCGAGCGCTTACTCGGTCGACTGGCGGGCCGCCTCGATGAGGATGTCGGCGACCTCCGGCCGGGTGAACTCCGGCGGGGGCGCCTCGCCCCGCGAGAGCATCTCGCGGACCTTCGTCCCCGACAGCAGCAGGTGCGCCTCGTCGCCGTGCGGGCAGGTCTTGTAACTGGCCATCTCGCTGCATTTCCTGCACCAGAACGTGTGCTCGAACATCAGGGGCGTGATGCCGATCGCCTGCGGATCGAACTCGTCGAAGATCCGCTGCGCGTCGTACGTGCCGTAATAGTCGCCCACGCCCGCGTGGTCCCGGCCGACGATGAAGTGCGTGCACCCGTAGTTCTTCCGCATGATCGCGTGCAGAATGGCCTCGCGCGGCCCGGCATAGCGCATCGAGGCGGGCAGCACGGTCAACACGACGCGCTGCTTCGGGTAATAGTTCTCGAACATCACCTCGTAAGTGCGCATGCGGACGTCGGCCGGGATGTCGCCCTTCTGCGTCTCGCCGACCAGCGGATGCAGCAGCAGGCCGTCGCAGATCTCCAGCGCCGCCTTCTGAAGGTACTCGTGGGCCCGATGGCACGGGTTGCGCGTCTGAAACGCCACCACACGCCGCCAGCCGCGCTTGTCGAACTCCTCGCGCGTCTCGCGCGGCGTCCAGCGATACGCCTTGAGGTCCTCGTGCGGGGGCAGGCGGATAACATCCACCTTACCTCCCAGACAGACCTCCCCCTGCCCCATCACCAGCGCGACGCCAGGGTGCTTGGCGTCGGTGGTCTTGTAGACCTCCTTGGCTTCGCGCTCGCGGTCGTGGTCATACTTCTCTTCCAAGTGCAGAATCGCCAGCACGCGGTCGGACTCCGGATCGTGAAGAGCGACCTCGCCGCCCTCCTCCAGGCCATCGGCCTGCGCCCGGCCGGTGCTCAGCGTCACGGGAACCGTCCAGGGATCGCCGGTCGGCAAATGCATCTCGTCCACGACCGAATCGAACTGGCCGCGGGTCATGAACCCCGTCAGGGGGCTGAAAGCGCCGACGGCCAGGAGTTCCAGGTCGCAGCGTTCCCGCCTCGCGAGTTGGACGCGGGGCAGTCCCTTGGCCCGCTTAGCCGCCTCGGCCGCCTCTTTCGCCCCCAAGAGCCGATTCACCAGCACGCCCCCGTGGGGCGGGATCGGGCCCGGCGCCTGCTTCCTGGTCATCGCGTTTCTCCGCTCGGCTAAGGTCGCTTCTCGAGTCGCTTTTCGGTTGGAGCCGAACCGCGGCTCCAACGAATCCCCCCGGCCTGCATGACCGGAGGCACACTCCAATTGGAGTGCAGCCATAGTGTAATCAGTTTCCGGGGCCTGTCAAGTCAGAAAGGTCAGAATATTCAACATCGCGGCGGACCAGAATAGGAGCATCCGGACCAGGCACAATGATAACCCCTTCCACCTCAAGACCTTAGGTGATCTGGCCTGCCGGGCGACGCCTCTTCCAACATTCCCAGACCACCATCTTGCTTAACCTCGCACGAATACCGGTCATATTCTCCTGCCTGGGGAGGGTGAAGAAAGGTGCGGGGCACTTCCGACATCCGCCGTGCCAAAGGTCTGGACAGGCGCGGCCACTGCGCTACCCTCGGCTCTCTCGCTTTGGCTCTCTGGCTCGTGCAGGCTTCTTGGTCCCCATCCCTTGCCCGCGCCGACATGATCGGCATCAACTTCCACGGCGGCACGTATGGAAGGAAAATCGCCACGAAAGAGGCCGGCGTCGAGCCGCAAACAAACTGGAACGACGTCGGCTGGTGAACGTTCACAAACCTCCTCAATAACACCGGCGCAACCACCGCCGTCTCGGTGACCACCAACAACACGGGCACATTTGCCTACAACGCCGACGTTTAAGTTGACCCTCCCTATGGCGGCAATGATTACCTCCTGCGTGGCTACATCTACCCTCCCGGTTCCTCCCGAGCCTGCCTCGGCCTCGCTTCTTGCGCTCGGTCTGGCATCGGCATTTGCAGCCCGCGTCCGACGCCGCGCGTTGCGCCGCCGATGCGACCCGTAACCTGGGCGCTTTCCCCAGCGGACCGCGCCGGCCGGCCGAGGCGGGCGCTCTTTTGCCGGTCGCCACGGTGACTCGCCTGCGGTCGAGCCACCCTGGCACGGCCACGGGCCGTGCCGTGGCCGGCGGCAGGCTCGCCCCCTGGCAGGGATACGGCCCCCCTGGCCGGGGTACGGCTCCGGCCGTGGCCCGCTGCCGTGGCCCGCTGCCAGGGTGGCGAGCCGCAAAGTCGTCTTTCGGCCGAAGACACTTGGAATTCAGGACAATTCAGCCCCATTCCAAGCAGCCTGCCAAGACCTTTCGAGGACTCGCCGTACAGTCGGACCTCGATGCCGCTTCGCCGGCCCCTCCTCTCGCCCTCCGCCGCAGGTCCCGGCTCCGCCAGGGCAAAGCCCGGCTTCGCCGAGGCGACGCCCGGAGCGTCGGCACTCCCGCGACCCCAACTCCGGTGTTGCTGGATACCCCTCGCGCCTCTATAATGCCTGCGGAGGGTGGCCGACCGGCCCCCGCCGATGCGACAACAAGGTAAGGAGCGCGACGTGGCATTCCCCCGAAAACGCCGGGCCGCCTTCACCCTGACCGAAATGCTCATGGCCGCCGGCATCCTCGGCATCGGCCTGACGATGGTCGCCTCGATCTTTCCCGTCGCCGTCGACCAGAGCCGACGCAGCCGCGACCAGACCATGGCCGCCCTCTGCGCCCGCAGCGTCATGGCGCAAGTACGAGCCGACCGGAACGCGATTTACAATGGGCTGCGCGGTCGAACCGATGAATTCCTCGACCTCAATTCCACTTTTGTCTACAAGCCCTCCGTATTTCTTTACACTAAGGATCGCAACTACGATGGCGTCAACAACTGGGACCCCGGCAACTACGTCGCCCGCCTGTTTGCGACCCGGACCAGCATCGGCGGCCCATGGCGCATTGCCATCTTCGTCTGCCGCTCCATCGGCAAGCCGCCCGGGTCAGTCGAGAGCGATCTGTGGGCCAACGCCGTCAATCCCATCCCCGGGCCCGGAATCGATATCAAGCCCATCCCCGGGCCCGGAACCTATGTGGTCGAAAAGTGGCGATACGGCGCCATAGGCCATCTCGTGGATTACGTCCTGACCGACTCGACCGGCAACAAGACTGGGTATTTCACGGTCGGCTCCAACTCCCTTAACAACCTGACTATCTTGCCGGCTGCCACGGACATCCAACGCGTGCCGGACGCCGTTGCCGTCTTTCATACCATGTTGGGAGAATAACTATGCCTACGCCGTCGGTCCGCGGTCGGCCAAACCCGTCGCACGGGGCGCGGGCACGCCTCGCGGCGACGCGGGCTTTCACCCTCGTGGAACTCGTCACCGCGGCTTCCATTATGACCATCATCATGATCGGCGTCGTCGAGATCTTCGCAGTCGTCACCCAGACCGCCACCGACGCCGAAGCCATCCACGGCGCTCATCAGCAGATGCGCGCCACCCTCGACCGCCTCAACCGCGATCTCCGCGGCATGACACGCGAGGGGCCTCTGCGGATCAGCAACACCCTTCCGACAGGAACCAACGCCAACAACAAGTACCACAGCGACGCGTTGTCCTTCGTCACGATCGGCCAGGCGTACGGCACGTTTGATGAGCCACCCCCACCGTCGGCGGTTCCCCATAACGTCGCCGGCGCCGCCGAGGTCCTTTACACCACCAACGTGGAAACGCCGCCCAATCTCGACACCGCCGGCTACTTCCTGAAGATCAAGGTGGGCAACGAGGATCAGAAACTGGACTACCGCCGCGGCGTGCTGGCCCGAAGCACGTGGCTGATGTTCGGCACGGTCCACAGCACCCCTCTGACTCTGGACGCGTTGGAACAGCAGGACACGTCCAACGCCGCCTGGCTCGGCGAACTCTTCGGATTGCCGGCGAAGGCCCGCCCCGTGGGACCCACGAGGGTCGTCCCCTTCTTGCCCGACACCGGCGCCAGCCCCGACCCCACCGTCCGACGCGTCATGACCACGGGCACGAGCGAGTTCTTCGTCGAGTACTGGGACGGCACGGGCTGGAAAAAGCCGGACCCGGGAACGACCAAGACCTTCAACCCCGGCGACAGCGACTGGCCCCGCGCCATCCGCGTCACCCTGGCCGTACACGGCCCCGACGACCGGGGCCCTCTGCCGGCCAGCGGTCGCTACGTGGGATACGCCCTCCAGGAAACGTTCTGGCTTGGAAATCCCTAATATTACTGCTGTGTTCTTCAACGCAGAGAGCGCCGAGAACGCAGAGAACGGCACAAATTGGGTAAAGACGAAAAGGGAAGGCGTCCGTTGTTGGCTGCTGTTTGTTGTTACTCAGGCCTCGGCTTTCTCTGCGGTCTCAGCGATCTCTGCGTTGAGATAGCGTTGTAGAACAAAGAGGGTGGCACAGAAGGGGACACGCTTATGAAGCAACACGGTTCGGTCCTGGTGGTCGTCCTCGGTTTGTTGGCCATTCTGGCCGTCATCGGCGTCGCCTTTCTCACCCTCTCGAGCCTCGAACGCTCGACCGCCGCCAGTTTCGCCCTCCAGTCCCAAATGATGATCGCCGCAGACGGCGCCCTCGACTACGCTGTCCACCAGATGGTCACCGACGTCTGGGAATGGCGGATTCCGGAGGCCAACAAATTCGAATTCACCGGCAACCTGCTCACGGGGCGGCAAGCCGGCCTGGACCCCATAGACGGCAAGACTTACGCGGCCTGCGAGACCTACGATTACCCCGCCGCAGACGATCCCTGGCTCTCCGGCAATATCACCGGGAACACCGAGCCGAACCCTATTTCCTTTGCCGGGGACGTCGTAAAGCGGTTCGGAGTCAACTTTGGAGGAACGACGGCGGCTGTCGACAACCTCGGCATGCCCGTCACTGCCCCCGCCAAGAACGGCATCTGGATCCCCGACCTCGCCGCCCCCTGCGACCAGTATCTCGTCCGCGCCAGCGTCACCATCCTCGACCACAATGCCCTCGTGAATCTGAACGCCCACGGCAGCAAGGTAACCGGCGCGTGGGAATACGGCGATTGCCTCGGCAAGGGGTACTTCGTCAGTGACGCCGTTCCACCCGTGACCGACCTCAATGCCCTGCTCTTCGGCACGGGCGCGGTTCCCGGCTGTTGGGGCAGCGACGGTCCGGGCAACTCCAAGACCGGCGCCGCCCTCATCGAAAACCCGGCCGCGACGGGCACCGGCCTTGACGCCCCTTATACCCTCGACGAGGAATTCGAACTCAGAAACCTCTGGGGAACCTACTTTAAGAGCCGACTCGAATGGTTCTGGCCCGCTTTGCTCTCCGACCCAGCCAATGCCTCCGGCTACGCTCAGCGACTCAAGACCACCACCGTCTCCTGGACCGCCGAAGTGCGCGGCGACGGCAAAGCCACCTCCCATGCCATCATGACGGACCTCGGCTGGTCCGCCGCCAAAGCCGACCTCAATACCGCCTCCCCGGACGATATCTACAAGGCCCTCCTCGACGGACGCGCCTGGGACGACGACGACGTCTCGAAAACGAAACTGAAACAATTCGTCGCCAACATCATCGCCTTCCGGCGGCAAATCGGCGCCACCGTCAACTTTACCACCATCACCATACCCACCATCAACGGAACCCCTTACGTCGGCGCCGTCCGACAGCCTATCCTGTCCGAGGCCACCTGCCAACTCACCAAAGAAGAAGATGTAGAAATACCCGACCCTAAAGACCCCACGAAAACAATAACAGTAAAAGACCGCACCTACACCGTCAAAGTCGAGGTCTATAACCCCTGGCCGGGAGACCACGTCGCCGACACGGACAGCAAACTCCGAACCGACATGACAGTAACTTTCGATGTTGATCCCCCACACGAGGTCTTTAAACCCGGCGCCATCCCTCCCCCCCTTCCCCCCCCCACCCAATACCCCAAACAAACCCTCTCTACCCCTACGGCGGGGGACGACTGCTGCGCCGTCGCAGGTGTAAAATGGGTCGAACGCCAGGTCGTCTGCCACAGCAACGCCACCCTCGACGCCACCCTCAAGGACGCCCTCAAGTCCATCCGCCTCCACTGGACCACCAGTTGGCAGGGCAAGGTGCTGAATCTCGACCTCATCGACGACACCAACGTCGCCGACATCGAAACCGCCGGCCGCATCTATCGAAACGTCGATTTCGAAGACGAACGCCGCGGAACCAAAAACAATTTCCCCATCCGCGTCTTCTATGTCAGCGACTGGAACAGCGGCGGCTCGGCCAATCTCGGCACGGCCACCAAGGACCCCGGCCTCCGAACCAGCGCCATCCCCATCCGCTTCCCCAACTGCGTCTTGTCGGACGCAGCAAGCAACCTGGTCATAGCCGCTCCCGGCCTGCCCGTCCGCGCCGCCTCCGGCGCCGACTTCAAAGCCTTCGCCCGCGTCGGAGACCTGAACCAAGTCCTCCTCTTCAAACCGGGTCCCGACAAGACGGGCGCCAACACCTGGTGGGCCGAACCCTGGATCGTCACCGTCAGCAAGAAGTCTCGCACTCAAGAAAACGAAGTCAAGTTCGATTGGATGAAGAACATCGACAAATTGGACAACCCCGACGCCTTCGTTGCCGCCCGCGCCGCCAACGTCCTCTCGGTCGGCGGACCATGGAACGACGGCCTCGACAACGACGGCGACACGCAACTCGACTTCGCCGACAACGGCACGGGCACCGGACGACCGGGAGGCCCGGAGTTCCGCGTCGCCGGCAAGGTCAACCTCAACACGGCCATCTCCGAAACCCTGACCGCCCTGGGCATCTCGGCAGCCAGCCTGCCCACCAAACCCATCAAGAGCCCCGCCCAGGTCCTCACCGCCTCCGCAACCCCCAACGGCATCGAGGTCCGCGACGAGCCCTTCGCCCGCATCTCCAACATCGCCACCGTCCGGAGCGATACCTTCTCCGTCTACGGGACCGTCCAGATTGTTGACCCCACCACCGCCGTCAACAGCAATCTTCCGGATTCCGGCATCGTCCGCAGCCGGCGGTTCTGGGCCCTTGTGGACCGGTCCCCCTCCCTCGCCTATCCCCCGAACGACAAAGACCCCTTGACCGGCAAAAACCGTTTTATCTACCCGCGCATCCTCAACTTCCAGTGGCTCGATTGACGGCCTGGCGCTACTTTGTCAACTCCGCCCCTCGACCCTGGCTGGGCGCCGTGGCGACTGCAGGTAAGCGGAGGCGCGGTGGCCATTCTTGGCCACCGCGCGGCGGGCAAGAATGCCCGCCGCGCTATCCCCTCTCTCGGGGGCGCGAAGTTGACAAAGTCTGGCCGAGACCCTGGAG
>Ga0315284_10012680_pt1 | contig 12002 bp, 6 predicted proteins | sample YL17G09_16_MG_FD_203696 | JGI IMG/M metagenome (GOLD analysis project Ga0315284, IMG submission 203696) | Sediment microbial communities from Yellowstone Lake, YNP, Wyoming, USA - YL17G09_16 | ecosystem: Environmental > Aquatic > Freshwater > Lake > Sediment | place: USA: Wyoming | collected...
AGGCGGGAGAAGAGGGGGGAGGGGGGAGGGGGGTGGGTGGGTGGGTGGATGTGCTTTGTGACTCTCTTTTTCCTCCGTGACACAAAAATGCAGATATCATTCTCTCACACACACGCACACCACTCCCTCACCGGCGCGCCCGGCGACTCTCACGCCGGGGCGACCGGCTGCGGGAGCGGGACCGGCCCCGGCGGCGGTCGCCGCGGTCGCTCCGACCGGCCGGCCGGCGGCGGTCATCCTCCTCGCCTCCCACGCGCGGCCGCCGGTCCCGGCTGGCGGACCGGGGGCGGGAGCGGGAGCGGGACCGACGCCGCCGCAGCTGGTCCCCGGGTGGGGAGGGGCGGTCGCCGCCGCGGTCGGGCGGGCCGCCTCGGGACGGGGAGGGCGGGGGCGGACCGGCCACTGCCGCGCGGGGTGGGGAGGCCGGGGGTCGCTCACCAGCGGGAGCGGGCGCAGCCGCCTCCGGCGGGGCCGCGCCGGCCGGTGCCTCCTCGCCTTCCTCCGGGGAGGACGGTGGCCCGGGCCGGGGTGAAAGGGGAGGGGGCGGGAGGGTGGCGTCCTCCTTTCCGTTCGACCGCCGCCGGTGGCCGCCCCGCCGGCGGCCGCGCCCGCCCTCACTGTCGCTCGAGGAAGAGGAAGAGGACGAGTCGGTATCGCTGTCCGAAGACGACGAAGAGCTGCTGCTGCTGCTGCTGCTGCTGCTGCTGCTGCTGCTGGACGAGGAAGAAGAGCGCGACCGGCGCGACCGGCGGGACCCGCCGCCCTTCTTCTTGTTTTTCTTGGCCGCCCGCTTGCGCGCGCGCTCGGCGGCCGCTTCCGCGGCGACCGCCACCGCCTCCGCCTCCCGGGCCGCCGCCAGCTTGGCGGGCAGCCCTTTCAACTCCTCCCGCGCCCCGTCCGTCAGGGCGCCCAGCCCGCAGGACGTGAAGAAGTTGATCGCAAAGCGCAGGTGGCGGGCGGCGTCCGTGGGGAAGAGGTCGGCCGCCCAAGAGGTTTTCGCGTCCCCGCCCTCCAGGCGGGCCACCAGGGCGGCCAGGCCCATCGCTTCCGCCAGGTCCTGGAAGAGGACCTTCACGAAAATGCGGGAGGAGGAGGTCGTGTCGTCCTCCGTCAGGCGCACGCACGACAGCACGCCCCAGGAAATGGCGTCCGCCGACAGGAGGTGCCCGTACAGGCGGGCCGTGTTGCGGAGCTTGTTGGTCTCGAGGCGGTGGATGAGGCCGTACTGCCGCACGAAGCAGTCCTCGAACAGGGCGCCCCACTTGCGGGGGTCCAGGGCGCAGAAGCGCGCGGCCAGGAGGCCGTAAAAGCGGAGGTACGTCTTCTCCTGGGCGCAGCACTCCAGCAGCATGGTGACGACCTCGACCTCGCCGCCGGGGGGCAGGGAGATGCGGAGGAGCTTGTGCCCCGCCTCCTCATAGTCCAGGGAGGACATGATGGTAAGGTAGATCGTGCGCCGCAGGTTGACGGCGTCCGCGCCCGTGGCGTCCGCGATGGGGCCGCCGGAGGCGGGCGGGGGGCGGGCGCCGGCGGGAGCGCCGTCGCCGTCGCGGTCGTCGTCCGAAGAAGAGGACGAGACGGAGCCGCTGCCGCCCTCATCACTGCTCTCCTCGCCGCCGCCCTCATCACTGCCGCCGTCCTCCTCCTCGCCCAAGATCTCCCGGCGGATGGCCCCGTACTCGGCCTCGTGCGCCTGGTAGTCCGGGTCGACGGCAAACACGTCCGCGCCCAGGTCGGCGTCGCCCGGCTCCTCCAGGGAGGCGGCGTGCGTGATCTGGTCCGCCTCCTCCACGAGGTCCAGCTCGCGGGGGACGGGCGGCGGGGGCGGGGGCGGGGGGGCGCCCCGGCCGCCACCGGGCCCGCCACGGCCGCCACGCCCGCGCCCGCCGCGCCCGCCGGCCGCCTCCGCGGGCGCGTATCCGCGGCGCCGGGCCGCAAACAGGGCCTCCACGACGAACTGCGTGCGCCGCGAAATGCCTCCAGCGCCGCCGCCCTCCCCGCCCAGCACAGCCCGGAACCGGTCAAAGGCCAGGGCTTCGGGGCGTGGGGCGGCGTCCGCCAGGAATGCGCCCACGGCCCGCGCAAAGCCGCAGGCCAGGCCCACGGACGCGTCGGTGGGCGTCTCCAGGAGGAGGACCAGCGCCTCGAGGGCCAGGACCGGGTCGGCGACCCGCTGGTTGACGAGGTGGGCGACGAGCGCCAGCCCCGCGCCCGCCACGCCCGCGTCGGACGCCGCGTACGCGCGCTTGACCTGGAGGATGGACCGGGCCAGCACGATCTCCCCCACCTCGGGCAGCTTGGTGTTGACGACCGCCACCAGGGCGGCGAGGACGGGCGCGTAGGTCGGGGCGGCCGTCACGGCGGCCAGGACCGACCGGGCGAACAGCCCCCGCCCCCGCACCAGGTTTTCGGAGAAGAGCTCGGGCAGGATGTGCTTGATGTTGTCGGCGTTGACCTGAACGGGTGGTGGACGGGGGTGGACGGTGGAGGAGAGTGATGAGAGCTGAGCGTGTGTCCTCTCCAGACCAGGCACCGGGCGCGCGCGTGACCCCACCCCCAACCCCTCTCTCTGTCAACCCCCTTTTTCCCTCCCTCCGCCTGCTCTCTCTCCCTCTCTCTCCGTTTTCTCGCACCTTGTTCACCAGGCCGTTGATGCTCTTGCGCAGAGCGTCCCAGGTCAGGCGCTGGAAGGCCGGGCTGGCGGTGTCCCCCGCGCCCGCGGCGGCGGCCAGCGCGGCGGCCGCCTTGTGCGGCGGGAGGTACGCGCCGGCGGCCGGGCGGCCGGCCCCTGCACCCGCGCCGTTGCCGCCGCCGCGCTCGCGGCGCCCACGCGGCGCCTCATCGTGCGACCCACTTCGCTGCATCCCCCGCCCACCCTCCAGCAGGCCGGCGGGGGCGCGGACGGCGCCCCGCCCCCGCGCACGGGGTGGGGAGTGCGAGCGCGAACGAGAACGGGAATGGCGTGGTGAACGGGAACGCGGGGAGGGCCGGCGAGCCCGCCCGTTGCGGGCTGGGGACACCACCGCCGTCGCGGCAGCCGCTTCCTCGGCGGCGGCCGCCTCCGAATCCGAGGACGCCGACAGGGAGAGGGCGGGGCTGTGCAAAAAGAGAGGGGAAGAGAACTGGGCGTGAGTGTGTGTTGTGCTTTGATGGGAGGACGCTTAGGGCATGGCGGGGCTGTGGGGCGACCGACCCTGATCGCAGGCCGGACTAGAGAACTGGGCGCTAGGCTGGGTGCGTGGTTCGTGCAGGCGGTGTGCTGATAGCGGGCGGCGGCGGCGACGCATGCATAACAGCAACGCCGCCGCCGCTCGCTCGGCTCTGTCGGATCCCCCCCTCTCTCAACTCACCCTTCCTCCTCCACCCGGGCGCGCTTGTGGGGATCCCCGTCGCCCTCTGGTCCGCCATGCCGGCCACTCCCGGACGGGGAGGGCGATGGCATGATGGGGTGTGCGGTGCCGTGAAAAAGAAACAAAAGTGTAGACAACACTCTCCCCCTTTTTCTCTCCTATCACCCACCCCGCCCCGCGCTCGCCGCCAGCACTCCATTCACCCGCACCAACAGGTCCGACACGCGGGCCAGGACGTCATCCAGGGGTCCCTCCTCCTCTCCATTCCCCCCACCCAGCGCGCCGGCCGCGAAGGCGCCGCAGCCGTCGGCGGCGCCAGGCGCGGGCCCGGCCGCGCGCGTGGCCTGGCGGCCGTCAGAGGCGGCCAGGACCGCGGCCGCGCTCGCCAGCGCCGTCTCGGCGTCCAGGAAAGCGGCAGCAGGGATGGTCGGCCACTGGCTGGGCGGCGCGGCGGCCGGGCGGGCGGCGGGGCGGCCGCGAGGCGGCGGCTGGGAGGGCGGTCGCGGGCGGCGCGGGGAGGGCGCGCCCCACGCGAGGGGGACAGCGCCGCCGCCGCCGCCGCCGCAGCGCCCGCCCGGGGAGGGCGGCGGGGACTCCGGGTCCAGCCCCCCTCCCGGGCGGCGGCTCAGGGTGGAGGGGACCGGGTTGGCGCCCGCGCCCGCGCCCCACGGCTTTTTGTGGGGTGGGGAGGGCGGGGGCGGGGGCGGGAGGGGGGGAGCGGCCACCGCCGGCGGGTGGGCGGCCGCCGGCGGAAGAGGGCGCCCGCTATCCGTGCGGGGCGGAACGGCCGACCAGTCCGGGCGCCGGGCGCCGGCCGGGGCGGGCGGTGGCGGCGGCGGCCTGCGGCGCAGGAAGGCAGCCGAGGGCGGTGGTGCGGCGGCAGGGGGAGGGGGGGGGGAGGGGGGGGCGGCCGCCGCCACCGCCGCTGCCGCCGCCGCCGCCGCCGCCGCCTCCCTCGCCCATGCCGCCCGCGCGATGGCCCGCCGTGCCTTGAGGGCCGCCAGGGCGGCAGCCAAAGCCCCGGGGGTGGGCGCCGTCGCCGCACCACCGCCCACCACCCCCGCCTCCCCGCCCGCCCACCCTGCCTGGAAAGGGTCCCGGAAAGGGTCCCGGAAAGGGTCCCGGAAAGGGTCCCGCCGGACCCCTGCCCCTGGGCTGGCCGCCAGCAGGGCAGAGAAGAATGTCCTGGTGCCGCCGCCGTCGTCGCCGGACAAGGAGGAGGAGGAGGAGGAGGAGGAGGAGGCGTGCGCGGAGGAGGAGGGGCGGGCGGGGGAAGCGGTGGCGGGCGGGGAGGAGAGCGGGTGGAAGGCGGGCGGCGGGTCGGGGCCGTCTGTCGTTGCCGCCGCCGCAGGGAAAACGGGCGCCGCCCGCCCGCCCCCCGCCGACAGGCGGTTCACCTCCACCGTCGCGTCCGCCAGGGCAGCCTCCATGCGTTCCAGGAAGGGGGTCGGCAGGCGGCGGGCCACCGCCTGAAAGTGAGAGAGGGTGAGCGTGTTTGTGGGAGAGAAGAGAGACGATTTAAAAGGCCGCGTCAAACACGCTCGGGAGAGAGGAGGCGACGCGTCGGACGAAAGCCGCTCGCGGTCTCTCTCTCCATCCCTCTCTATCGCCGCTGACACTCACGTGGGGCGCGCCGCTGTCCGTCCAGCGACGGGGTGGGTCCATCGGAACCGAGTGTTTTATTGTGTGGGCGGGAAACAAATGAAGGGTCTGTCAGTCCCCCCACTCTCTCGCGCCTCTTCGCCTCTTCTTCATCACTTTTTTTTTTCCCCGCCTTGAAAAGGGGGGTGGGGTGGCGCCCGTCTCGCGCGCTGCTCACCATGCGACCCGCGACCCACCTCACCACCCGTCTGGCCACCACCGGGCTGCGGTGGCGGACGACAGGCGCCAAGGTGCGAGAGAAGGAGAAGAAAATGGTGGGCGCATGGGGCTGCTTGTCCTCTCCACGACCTCCGACCCTCACCTTGTGACCTCAACACTCTTCCCCGCACACAGCCGCCCCGCGCCCCGCGCCGCCCGCCCGCCCGCCCACGCTCTCTCCCCGCCCCTGACCTATCGGAAGACGGCACGCCCGCCGCCCGTGCGCCATCCCCCCTCGACGCCAGGGCAGCGGCGGCGGCCCTGCTGGAGGGCGGCCAGGGGGCGGCCGCCGACGCGGGGGCGGCCCGCTTCGACGCCATCCTCGTCCTGGGCGGCGGCCTCACCCCGGCGGGGGCCTGCCCGCCCTGGGTCATCCGCCGCCTGGACGCCGCGGCCGCGATCCGGGGGATGCAGGGTGAGTTTCCTGGAGGGGACGAAAAGGGAGAGGGGAGTAAGACCTCTCCCGACCCACACATCCATTTTTTTCCGTTTTTCTATATATTTACACGTCTTTCTTCGTTTTTTTTCAGCCGTCCCCGTCCCGATCGCCATCCTGGGCGCCGGCACCCCGCACAAGGCCCCCCCGATCGATTCGGCGTCGGGGCGGGAGCTGTGGGAGTGCACGGCCGGGGCGCGCTACCTGGCGGCGGCGCACGGCCTGGACCTGCGCGGCCGGGGTGGTGGCCGCGGGGGAGGAGGGCCCCCCCCTCCGCACCCTGCCCTGCCGCCCGTGCTCAAGGAGGCCGCCTCCTACGACACGGTCGGCAACGCGCTGTTTGCCCTGACCACGCACGCCCTGCCCGCGGAGTGGTCCCGCCTGGCGGTTGTGACCTCGTCCTGGCACGCACCCCGCGCGCGCGCCATTTTCGACACCGTCTTTGGCCTGGCAAACAGGGCGTTCCGGGCCGGCGGCGGCCCGCCCGGCGCCCCGCCTCCCTTCCGCCTGGACTACTTTCCCACCGCAGACGACGACCTGTTCCCGGCAGACATCCTGCAGGCGCGGGCGGCCCGGGAGGCGACCTCCACGGCCGCCTGGGCGCGCGACACGGCACGCCTTGCCAGCCTCCGGGACCTGCACGCCTGGGTGCACGCCACCCACGCCTGCTACGCGGCGGGGCGGCAGGATGAGGGGCGGGGGGTGGTGAATGAGGGGGTGGACCCCAAGGCGCTGGCGTCGTACTGATTGTGGAAGAGGAGGGCGTGGCCGGTGGGAGCGTGCGTGCGTGTATTTTTTTTTCTCAAAACCCCGGGCCCACACTCGTTTTTTTTTTTTTAGTCGTTCGTTTCTTGTGTAACGAACGTCGGGGTTTTTTCACAGCGCCGGGGGACATCCCCTGTCAGCCTCCTCTACCCCCCGCCGCCCATGCCGATCAACACCCTGTACGCCTGCTTGTGCATGGTGTTGGAGTCGTGGAACTTCTTGCGGTCCCAGGCGGCGCCGGGTGGCCACCAGGGCGGCCGGGGAGCAGTTGAAAAGACTTTCAAAGGGTTGATGGGAGCGACGTGCGCAGCCGCCCTCTCAGCGTTGATGCACGCAGCCGTCGCATCCCGCACCGCAGCCTTGAAAGCGGGGACGGTGGAGTAGGCGGACTCCAAGCGCAGGCCGTATGGCAAAACGCCGACGGTTGGCGGGCGGGGCGGCGGCGGCCCGGCGGCGGCGCGCGCACCGCCCACAGCGAAGACGGGCGGCACCGCGGCAAGGGTTGGGGCGGCTGCCGCACCCGTCGCGGCCGCTGCCGCCTCCTCCGCCGCGTCCACCGTCCCGCTCGCCACCGCCAACAGGGACCGCAGCGCGTTGGGCTTAGTCTGCTTCAGCACCGCCAGGGCCGCCCGATCCCGGGCGACGGCGACGGCGGCCGCACTGGCCACGACCGCCGGGCTTGGGGGCAGCGCGGGCGGGGGGCGGGCTGTGGGCGCGGGCGCCGGCGTCGCGGCCGCGGTCGGGGGCGGGGGGGACGACCCGTCCTCCTCGCCACTGCCCTCACTGCCCTCACTGCTGCTGGTAGCGCCGGAGGAGGAGGAGGAGGAGGAGGGGGAGGAGGAAGCAGCGGGCGGGCTGCCGCTCCTGCCGCCTTCCTCGCTGGTGGTGGCTGTGGCGGTGGTCGTGGTGGTGGCGGTCGTGCCGCTCTGGGTGGAAGAGGGGGTGTGTGCGGCGGGGGAGGGCCGGCCGCCGCCGCCGCTCGCCTCCGCGGGGGCTGCGGGCTCCTCGTCCACAGCGGTAGCACCAACAGCCGGCGGCGGCGCGGCGGGCGCGGCCCCCTCGACGGCGACGGCGACAGCAACAGCAGCTGCGGCGGGCGACGCGCCCCGCCGCTGCCGCTTGGCCGGCGGCCCGCCCGCCGCCCCGGCCCCCATCACCAACTGGGGCGATCCCGCAGCACCATCAGCCCCGGGCGGCGGCAGCGGGGCGGGAGGGGGCGGGGGCGAGCGCACGCCGGCCCCGCCCTCCCCCCCGCCCCGCGCCGCCGGTGGGCGGCGGGCGCGGGGCGGTGACCCCTTTCTTGCTGTCGCAGGGGCGGCGGCCGCACCGGGGGCGGCGACCGCACCGGGAGCGCCCGCCCCCGCCCCGCCCGCCACCAGGACAGCCCACAGGGCGGGTCCGGCGCCCAGGGGGGGCGGCCCCGCCCCGCCCAGTACCTCGCCCAGGGCGTCCCCGTCGGACAGCCACAGGCCGGCCCCGACGGCCGCCGCCGGGCTGCCGCCGCCGCCGCCGCCGCCGGCGCCGCCGCCGCTCCCGCCACCCCTCAGCGGCAGTTCTAGGCGGGCACAGGTGGTCGGGGCGGCGGCGGTGGTGCTGGCCGACCCGGCCGGCGTGCCTTGGGCGGCGAAGGCGGCGGTGATGGCGGCTGTGTGGTGTGCGGAGGAGAGAGAGGGAGGGAGAGAGGAGCGGCGTCAGCGGGTTGCTGGCCAGTTTTTTTGTGTTTTTTTGTGTTTTTTTTTCCCGCCCACTGCGTCGCCCGCGGGCCGACCAAGCCACCTCCGTCCCTCTGATACCAGAGGGATGGCCGAGTGATGCTCAGCCAGCGGCCCGACCACCGGTGGGCGCCCCCCCTCCTCCCCTTCCCCCCCCCCTCCCCTCCGAGGCACATGTGCGCCCGACGGCTAGACTCTCTATCTCACCTCTCAACTCCGCCACCCGGCTGTCCGGCCCGCCAATGTACAGGTGGTTGGTGCCCGCAGAGGTCAGCACGTGGACCCGCCACCGCGCGGGTTTGGTGGGGGCAATGTCCGCCATGCGGCCAGTGAGGCGCGACGCCGGGGGGGGGGCGCGCGAAGAAAAAAGAAAATGAAGGCTAGGGGCGAGCGAGCGACCGAAAAAACCCCAAAACCATTTTTGTCTCCTCCTTTTTTATATTCACGCCCTCACCCCAACCATGCCCCCTTCCGGCCCCACCACCACCACCTTCATCGTCGGAGTAAGTAACTAGCCGTCGAAAGGGGGTGATGATAGGGGGGCGGAAGGAAGGCGTGCGTGGGGCACGGGCCCGCTTGCGCGCCCGGCCACTTCCCCTTCGCATCCAGCCCTCCCCCTTTTTTTTTTTGCTCTTACACGGTGCCCCTCCCCGCCACGCCCCACCCTCCCTGCCACAGGTCACCTCTATCACCCCGTCCATCTTAGCCCTCCCTCCTGGCGCCCTGGTGGAGGTGCTGCCCGACCCGGGCGACGGGCAGGCCTCCAGCGAGGAGCAAGGGATCCTGATTGTGCGCCGGCCTGGCCAGCAGCGGCTGGCGGGTGGCCCGCCCGCGCCCGGCGCGCCGCCCGCCTACCCCCCTCCTCCCCCGCCCTCATTCCAGGGCTGGGACCTGGTCGTGGCGGGGACGGTGTCGTCGGGGCGGTCCCTCAAGTGGTGAGGGAGGAGGAAACACACAAGGAGGAAAGGGAGCGCGCGCCGTGCCGGGACCGCGCCCCTTTTCCTTTTTGTTTTTTTTCCGCCTCCCCTCCACTCAAACCCTCTCTCTCCCCCTCCCAACCCCCTTCCCCCCTTTTCCCAGTTCCCTCCCCCACCCGGGCGCCTACGCCATCTTTGCCGAGGCCGCCCCGTTCAAGGTCTGCCACCTGACGGTCGGGCATGGAGCGGTGGCCGCCGCGTCCCGCGCCGCGGCCGAAACGGCCGCTGCGGCGGCCGCGGCGGTCGAGGCGGCCGCCAGCGCAGGTCACGCGCCGCCCGCCCCGCCCCCGCCCGCCCCCGCCACACGACCGCCTTCCCACACTACCGTCTCCCCGTCCCCCGCCGACCTGGCGGCTACGCCGCCCTGGATCACGGGCCGGGACGGTGGTGGCAGGGGCGGGCCGCACCCGCCGCCGCCGCCGCCTCCCTCGACGTCTTCGTCGGAGGCGGCGGAGGAGGAGGAGGGGGAAGGGGGCGGGGAGGGAGGGAGGGAGCCGGCGGGCGGGGCGGCGGCAGCCCGCCCGCCCGCCTCGCCGACCGCCCTTGTCATCTCCCAGACCGGCGGCGACGGCGGGCCTGTGAAGCTGTGGACAGTGAGCACTCCCCCCCCACCGCCCGGCGCCCCGCCCCGAGGCGTCGGCGGCGGCGTAGGCGGCCGGGCGGCCGCCACCACCACCCCCTCCCTCGCCTGGGGCGGCGGCGGCGGCGCCCGGCCGGTCACCCTGTCACCCCCGCACCACCGCCGCCACCCCATCCCCACCCCGCTGGGCGGCCTGGAGGGCGAGAGCGGCGGCGGCGGCGGCGGCCTGGGCGGGCGCGGCTTCCTTCCAGGCCCGCCCCTTCTGCCCCGCGACCACCACCACCACCACAACCACCACCACCACCCGGCCGTGCAGGCGTTGATTGACGAGCACGAGCGGCGGGCGGCGGCCGCCCAGGCGGTGCCGTCCGACACGCAGCGTGCCCTGATGCGGACGATGGGGGAGTACGTGGACAGGGTGCTGGCCGCCAGCGGCGCCGGCGTGGCGGGCGGGCGGGCGTGCGGGTGCGGGCGGTGCCGCGCGCGCGCGGAGGAGTTTGTCCGGGTGGCCCTGGCGGCCGGCCGGGTGCCGGGGGGGCCGGCCTTTGTCTCGCCCTTCAATGCGGCCCGGCGCCGGGCGGACGAGGCGTCCGCGGCGAGCGGCGGCGGGGGCGGGCGGGGCGGCGGCGGGCGCGCCAGCAAGGCGGGCGGCCCCCCCCCCGGCGCGGCGGCTGCCCCCGCCCCCGCCCAGCCCGCCCTGGGGGCCTCGCCGGCGGACGCGGCCGCGCCCGCCCCGCCCGCGCCCGCGCCCGCCGCGCGGTCCCCCCCCCGCAACGCCCTGACGCTGACGCCGATGGACCCGGCGGTGACCGCGTTCCTGGCGGCCGCCCCGCCCGCCACCCTGCGGGCCCTCCTTGACCTGCGGGCGCCCTTCCGGCCGGCCACCACCACCATCACCACGCCCGCTCCCGCGCTGGCGTCGCCTGGCGGTGGTGGTGGCCGAGGCCGCGGGCGCAGGGGCGGCGGCGGCGGGGGCGGGGGTGCCGGCCCCGGCCCCGCTGGCAGCCCGCCCCCAGGTGGGGCCGCGCCCGCCCCGCCCGCCGGAGCTGCTGGCGCCACCCTGCCTGGCGGCGGCGCCCCCTCCCCCGGCGCGGGCGGTGCCCTCTCCGCCTGGCAGGCCGCCCTGGAAACCGCGGGCGGGGCCCTCCAGCCCGCGCTCACCGGCGCGGCCGAGGCCGCGCCGGCCACCACGGTCGCCCACTTCCTGGGGGAGGGCCAGTGCCCGGCCACCAAGTACGACCTGGCGGGCCGGGCCCTTGGCCGGCTGGTGGCGTGGGCGACGGGGCGGGCCCGGCGTTCCGCCCAGAGCAGCAGCGGCGGCAGCGGCGGCAGCGGCGGCAGCGGCAGCGGCAGCAGCGGTGAGGGGGGCGGGACCGGTCGCGGCGGCGGGACCGGCCGCGGCGGCGCCCTGCCGGGCGACGCCGCGGGCTACGACGACGACTCGCCGCCCGTCAACGAGCTGATCTTCCTGCCAGCCATCATCGCGGCCGCCTGTGAGGGGACGGCAGGCCTGCCGCCCCCGCCGCCCAGCGGCGCGACGGCCGCCGCCCTGACGGCCGCCCTGAGGGCGACCACCACGGCCGACGCGGCCGCGGTCACGGCGGCCGCCCTCGCCGCCCGCCTGCCCGCCGCCCTGGCCGCCGCCGCCGCCGAGGCCGCGCAGGTCGAGGCGGACGCGGTGGCGGCCGCCCTGATGGAGGACGCGGACGTGGCGGACGCGGGCCGGGCGGCCATCGCGGCCAAGCGGCGGGAGAAGAAGGCGGCCGTCGCCGCACGCAAGCGGGCGGCCCGGGCGAGAGAGGCCGAGGCGGAGGGTGTCGGGGCGGCGGGGGGGGGAGGGGCGGCTACTATTGGGGCTGGTGCTGGGGCTGGGGCTGACACGAGCCCTGGTGGCGCGCCTGTGGAGGGCCGGCCGCAGCCGCAGCGGGCGGTGGCGGCCGCGCCGGCCGCGGGCGAGGAGGAGGATGCGGGGGGGAAGGTCGAGGCGGGGGGCGGGGAGGGCCCTCCCCCCGCTGCCGCCGCACCCCTTTTCTCCCCTTCTCCTGCTCCCGCCACCACCAGCGAGCCGGAGGAGACTCCAGACCTGGCCATTGGCGGCGGTGGTGCCGGAAAGGCGGCGACGGCGGCGGCGGCGGCGAGCTCAACGGGCAGCGCAGCGGCGGCGGCGGCCGTTGTTGGAACCGCGCCCCCCCCCGCGCCCTCCTCCCAACGCTCCGGCCGGTCCGGCCGCGGCCGGTCGCACGGCCGGTCCAAACGGCGGGACGGGAGCAAGAGGCCCCGGTCCAGTGGCGGGGAGGAGGGTGGCGACGGCGGGGGCGGCGG
>Ga0315284_10012681_pt1 | contig 12002 bp, 23 predicted proteins | sample YL17G09_16_MG_FD_203696 | JGI IMG/M metagenome (GOLD analysis project Ga0315284, IMG submission 203696) | Sediment microbial communities from Yellowstone Lake, YNP, Wyoming, USA - YL17G09_16 | ecosystem: Environmental > Aquatic > Freshwater > Lake > Sediment | place: USA: Wyoming | collected...
GCTACGTGTTACTGAGCAGTTCGCCTTCTCGCGAAAGACTTGCATGTCTAAGTACAAACCAGAGAGCCGCAGCCGTTAGCAGGATCAACTAAATTTAAACATCATTTTTTCCATCGATAAATCAACGAAAAATCAGCGCATATTATTTATAAGATAAAAATATACTTCACACAAATTCCTACTCAATTATTCGGCTTTGACAATCATTAATAGAACTACAACTAAATGACTACTTCTACATACATCATACTTTAATGTTACAATATGCATTTCTTAAAGTACTCATTCTAATTATAAATTGTTCAGAAAAAAGAGATTTATAAACCTTTCTGAGAATTTTTACCGAGGATAAATATCATCACTTTTATTCTCTTCTATATATCCTCTGTCGGTGTTTTCCGCCATTTCTCTTAATACAAGTCCAGAGCCAACAGCCAAGGATATTAATCCGGCACCTTTTATTAGAATATCTTTTGTATATTCATTTTTATTATCTTTGTATAATCCAACTACCAGCAAAGAAAATCCTATGATAAAACCGCCAACAGCAGATATTCTTTCTAATTTATTCATTTCATTCTATCCAATTTTGTAGTTTAAAAACCCATATGTATCTCAAATCATTAATTAAATTTAGGAATTTCTATCTCATGAGTGGCTACAATCTTGTCAGGATTAATCCTTACAATATTGGAATTTTTTCTAGAAAAATAATATGCTTTTTTTGCTTCTATATAATATGAAGCATTATTCATATTGTTATAAATCAAATCTTCTGTCGGAATAACACAGCAATTTTTTAATGATTCGGGATGGTTTTCATCTTGTTCTCCTATGTAAGTGAATCCATTATCCATGTCATAAGATAAAAGTTCTAAAAGGTTATTTTTCATTTTTCTTTCAATTTCTCTTTCTTTAAAACAATTTATATATTTCAGAATAATAATATGATTATGTCATTAAACGAATACAAGAAAAAGAGGAATTTGAAAAAGTCAGGAGAGCCTATTTCACGAACTAAGAGGATGGAAAAAAATAAATCTCAAATTTATCTTATTCACGAGCATCACGCGTCGCATTTGCATTGGGACTTGCGTTTGGAAATGGATGGTGTTCTCAAAAGTTGGGCTGTTCCAAAAGAGCCGCCAATAGCAAGAGGCACAAAGAGACTTGCAATTCAGGTTGAAGACCATCCTCTCGATTATGCAAAATTTCATGGAATAATTCCAGAGGGAAATTATGGCGCAGGAGAAGTAAAAATATGGGACAGTGGAAGTTATGAATTATTGAAAAAATATCCAAATAAAATTATCTTAGAGATTCACGGAAAAAAACTCAAGGGAAAATATTGTCTTGTTAAAACGAATTTCAGGGATAAAAAAAGCTGGCTTTTTTTCAAGATGAAATAAAAAATTCTTCAAAAAATAATAAACTTTAAAAATAACTTTTTCTATAATCTTTTATGGATGCAAATTTCATACAAAAGAGGATGAATGAACTGCAAAATGATGCCGGCTTTCAAAACGCTTTAGGAAAATTAATTTCTGGACGTTCTGGTTATAAGCCGGTAATAGAAAAAAAATATGTGCCTATAAAATGCAAGAGTTGCGGTACAATCCTTGATGACAGTGAAAAATTCTGCCATGAATGCGGAAAAAAAGTTCAGAAATAATTATTCTTCCTTATATTTACACACCGTATCTTGCGTCAGCGTATTTCGTCTTTATTTCAATCTTTTTTTCCTCTTCTTCTACTATCCACTTGTCTAAGTCAGGAATATCTGCTTCAATTTCCCTTGCTTTGCAGTATCCTCTTGCAAGAAGATAAAAAATAATTCCCAAACTCTTTGCGCTTTTGTTGTTTCCTATAACAATTTTATCTGCTCCTTTTGGAAAATTATTTGTGTCGCATATCATTAAAACTTTTTTCTTGACATTGAAAGTATCATGAAGAGCATTTTTATCAAGCCAAGAGTCAGTTATTATTGATAATTCATTCTCAAAGAAATCAGGAAGTGAAGTGTTTGTCAAAATGCCAGCAGGGTATTTTTTCGTGAAAACTCTAATCCCAGTAAACTGTGAAAACATCTCAGCTGCCTTCCATCCAGCTTGTCTTTTGCACACAAGGATTATCTCTTCAGGAGCAAACTTTGAAACATATTCTATTCCTTCTTTTAACTTTTCATCAATTATGTCTGTGTTGAATATTGCAAGTCCGTCTGCTCTTCTTCTGTAAACAAAAGGCTTCAAGCTCGGAGTGACAACTCTGGTTCCAAGGTAAATTCCAGTCTTAACATAATCTTCCAATGGAACAAGCATATCTGTTCTTTTCTTGACTTTGACTTTTTCTTTAAGTTCTTCTGTGCTTATTCCTTCTGAAATCTTTTCTACAAGTTTTTTCGCTTTTTCAAGAACTTCTTTCCTTTTTTCTTCTAATTCCTTTTCATTTAAAGTAGATTCTGCTTCAGCCTTTTTCTCTAAATCTTCCTCAAACTTTTCTTCTATTTCTTCAGCTATCTCTTCTTCTTTCTCTGCGACTTCCTCAGGAACTCCACCTTTTTCAATATCTTTGATTATATTTTCTTCTATCTTTTCTTCTGTTTCAGATTTCTTCTTTCTTGGCATGATTATTCAAAGAAAAAGTATATTTTTAAACCTTATCTCGGTGTCTCGCGAAGCCTCCGCTTTTCAGTGTTTGCCGAAGCGTATGGCTAATCGCTATGCGTAATGGCTTTTCTATTAAATTTTATCCAAAAAGACTGTTCGTCTGATTGTAATATTTTTCCATCTCTATTGCTGTGGGAGTTTCTTGATAATGTTTTCTGCATCTTAAGCAAGCATATTCAACAAAAACCATTCCTTCTATATCTCTTAATCTTCTTTTAGAAAAATTATGCCCCCTCTTTTCACAAATCTTTTCCTCGCAGAATCTTTCAAGAGGTCTTCTCATAGCAGTTTATTTAGTATGTTTATCTTAAAAGTATTTGTATTATTTTTATATGTTAAATCCTCTTTCTCTCATGAATTTTTCTTTTTCTTCGTATCTTTTTGCTTCATATTCAGTTGGCTTTCTTTCATAATGGTTCTTGCACCATTCACACATGTCAATTACAATTATTTCCCCATTGCGTCTCATCGGAACCCCATATTTTCTTTCAGAAGGAAAATGTCTCCCTCTTTCCTCGCAAGTTTTAACAATTCCTTTTTCTATGCTCATTTTATTTCAATTTTCTTTCTATTTCAATCAATCGCTTTATTTTTGCTTCTCTCTCGCTACCAGTTATCCCACATTTGAAAAAATCAGCACCAAAACCAAAAGCCAAGTCAGCAAGGATAGTTTCCTCTGTTTCCCCGCTTCTGTGCGAGAAAACTAATTTAATGTTATTTTTTTTCGCTAATTCAATTGTTTGCTTCATTTCAATTAGCGAACCAATTTGATTTGGCTTTATTATTATCGCATTTATACTTTTCATTTTTATCGCCTTTTCTAATCTCGTAGGATTTGTTGTTGTCAAATCATCTCCAACAATCAACCTGTCAGGAAATATTTTTAAAAGCTTAGAAAAATTTTCAAAGTCATTTTCATCAAAAGGGTCTTCTATGTAATAAAGATTAAAATTTTTTATTAAATTGTTTATATATTCAAACTGCTCTTCTTTGTTTCTTTTGAACATCGGATTTTGGTAATTGTAATTCTTTCTCCTGTAAAAAGTTGACGCAGCAATATCTACTCCCATGTTAAGCCTAGTCTTTTTTAGAATATCCAAAACCTCTTTTTCATTCAGAGAAACAGCCCACGCATCCTCATCATTTCTCTCTCCTTTAAATTTATTGTCTTCTTTAACAAGAATTTCTCTAACCTCTTTTTTTGTTTTTTTGTTTTTTTCAAATGCTTCTTTAACACTTTTTGATTCCGGAATTAAAAGAAATTCCTGAAAATCTGGTTTTTTGCTTAAATTGGAATGCCTTCCCCCGCCAATGCAATTCCCAACCAACTTCGGAAACTTTTTTGCATTGGGATTTATCAATTCCCAAATTTCTTTTTTCTCTTCGCTCGCAAGTGCTTTTAATGCAGCAGACTCAAATGCAAATAAAGTATTTGCTCCAATCTGTCTGTCGGCAATATCTTCAATTCTTCTCAAATCATCAAATTTTTCAATTATCTCAGAGGAAAAGTATTCGCTCAACTGTTTTATTGCCTTTATATCTCCTTCAATATTCTTATGATAAATCTTGGCTTCATATTTTCCAGTAGATTTTCCGCTTGGAGAGCTAGCAGAAAAGTTTCCAGCATTTGTTTTGATAGAAACGAGAATTGTTTTTTCTTTGCGAGAATCTAATATAGATTTAGCATTTACACCTTCTATTTTCATGATACTAAAAGAAATTGGTTGTATAAAAAGTTAATCTTCACATCTTTATTACTTTTCCGCACGCAAAACAGTAGCCCATAAGTAACCATTTCGATTTTTTTGTTAATCCATCTACATTTTTTTGTATATAATCATATTTAATTTCAAACCTTCTCATTTCATTATCACTCTCACATCTCCAACATTTTTCAGACTGTCTTGTTAAATGTAACTCTGTAGCAACTATTGATGAATCTCCATTTTTCAGTTTTTCTATTTCTTTTTCACCAATTTGTTTAAGTTTTTCTTTTTCTGCTTTTTTTATTGCTCTTTTGCTATTATCCTGAGAATTATATGCTTGCATTAATTCATATCTTCTTAATGCTGTTTGAACTGCTCTTTCATCAACTTTAAATCCAAGTTTTCCTAATGCTTCAATTCTGTCTGAAAGATACTGAGTATCCTGCTCATTTCTTGTACTTACTATTTGTGATACAAGTTCTTCTTCTAATGTAGGTGCCATTATTTTTCTTATAGAATTCGCCTTATAAATATTACTTCTTTGTAACTACTTAGAAATTACTCTGTCCCACTTTCCTCTTCTTCAACTTCTGCTGCTTCGTCTTCAGGAGTAGCGAGTTCCATTATTTCTCCGCCTTCAACAATAGCAGATTCTTCTGCGACTTCCTTGTCCTGAACTCCTTGGTCAGAAATCTTTCTCTCTTTAATTCTTTTCAATTTTTCTTCTTTCTTCGAGGGAAAAGGTCGCTTGACAGAAATTGGAAGAACTTCTGAATTCAATTCTACCTCTGCAATCTTAAGAGCATCATAATTGATTTTTTCCAAATCTTCTTTTTCTATCTTTATTAATAAAGGGGCATTCATAGAAATCTGCAGAGCTCTTGCTCCCAAAATTCTTGCAGTTTCATATTTTGTAAGTTGTCTTTCTGCCATCTTATTTAATCGCTTTTTCTATTTTTTTAACTATTTCTCTTTCTGCTTTTTCTATTAAATCCAGTATCTTGTTAAATTCTTCTATTCCTAATTCTTTTGAATTTCCTTTCTGAATTGAAAATATTGTTCCATCCGAGCTTGCTATTGTGACTCTTGTCTCGCTTATATCTTCCTCTTCTTTGTTAGGATCTACAATAAAACTATTTCCAACTTTGTGTATTGTAAGGGAAATAGGCATATCTTTTGATAAAGGAATCTTTTTATCTGTCCATTCTCCAAAAACAGTTTTCCCTGTTTCTTCGTTGTATTTTGGAATTCTCGCGCACTTCAATGCTGCGATTGCACCAATTCCAGCAGCATCAAGCAAATTTCCATCATCGTTTATAGAGTAAATATCTACGAAAACAGTCCATACTTTTTCTCCTTCCTTAATGCATAATTTTTCCAATTCAATGAATTTGCCTTCTCTTATTCCTCTGTCAATTACTCTCGCTAATTCTATAGCCCCAAATTGTGGTGGTCCTGATTCAAATCTAGGCGAACTCAATGGAAGCAATTCTGAAGTAACCATTAAATTCCCCTTGTCTTGCGAATCTGGATAAGGTTCAGAAACATCCATTTTAACTCCGACAAGCACTTCTGTTTTTCCCATTCTAACTCTCGCGCTTCCTTCTGCATTTTTTGAAATTCCCGTCTCAATTGTGATTTCTCTAAATTCGTCTAATTTTCTGTCGTCGAATCTTTTTCCTTCGTTGAAATATTCTCTTATTCTCTCTGCTGTTAGGGGTGATGTTTCTATCATTTTGCCCCCTCCATAACTAATCTTCCAATATCTATTGCTCTGTTTCCCAAAGTCCTATTAAGTTCAATAGCAAATATTAATTTGTATTCTCTTCCATTACCTGCTTCATATACTGGTTTAAATTCTCCTTCATAAATTCTTTTAACTTTGTTTGTCATTTTATTTCTCCCCTACTTCTTTCAGAGCTTTTTTCTGAACTTCGTAGATTTCTTTGCTAACTTCTTTTGCAAGTTCAATTGCTTCATTTAATTGTTTTCTTGATATTTTTCCATCAAGTTGAATATGACTAATCTTCCCGTCGCCAGTAAGAGTTATAGGGATATCTGTTGCTCCTTCTCCCTCTTCCCAATCCTCTTCCTCTTTTATTAAATCAGCAACTAGATGTTTGTCTAATTTTCCTATTGAAACACTTTGAACAAGGCTTTTCATTGGGATTCCTGCGTGAGCAAGAGCCATTGCAGCAGCGTTTATTCCTGCGCATCTTGTTGAAGCATTTGCTTGCAGAACATTTATGTGAACATCAACAACTTTCGATTGAAATTCATCAATCATTACAACAGGCTGTAAAGCCCATTCTGTTATCTTGCTTATTTCAGTGCTTCTTCTTGAAGGTCCAGGACGTATTCTTTCTGTAACAGAAAAACTAAGCATATTATAATTGCATCTTAATGTTCCTCTTTCGGGATTTTGCGCATGTTGGGGATGCATTTTCTTAGGCCCATAAACAGCAGCGATTGCAATAGTGTCTCCAAATGAAAACATCGCGCTTCCGTCTGCATTTGGTATTATTCCGACTTTTGCAGTTATCTTTCTAAGCTCGTTTGGCCTTCTTCCGTCTGGTCTTTTGAATGTTGTCATCTTTTTAACTCCAATCGAGATATCACTTTTTCTAATTCTCTTATTTTACTAAGTTGAGTTTCATTTAGATTCGCATAATCATTAATCATACCTGCATTAGCACCTCGATGTTTCTTGTCCCAAGACATAACTTTGTCAATTGAATGATCATTGCTTACGCATAAGATGTGCTGATAACCTTTTCCTTCTCTTGTAGTAGTCAATTCATATATCATTTTCCTTTACTCTCCTGCTCTAACCATTCTTTCATCTCTTCAGTCAATCCAGACATAAAGGATTTTTCAGCGACATGAAGTATCGCTCTCTTTGCAAAAAGTTCATCATCTACTTTATCTCCGTTAATCCATATAAGTCCGTTTTGTCCCACAGTGATTCTGCATTTTGTTTTATCTTTTATCAAAGATATCATGCTTCCCTCTTTTCCAATAACTCTTGGAACTCTGTTAGGATTTATGTTTATGATTACTCCTCTGTCCAATCTTCCAAGCCCTTTTAATTTGATAGTTAAGTCAATTCCTCTCTTGTTTATTGAATTTATCTTTGCAACAACCATGTCTCCTATCATAAATACTTCTTCCAAATCATCTTTATTTACATATCTCGGAACTTCCATCAAAGAAAGAAATGCTCCATCAGCAGTGTTTATATCTATAACCCATCCATTGAATGTTACATTCTCTACTTTTCCTATTACAACATTTCCTCTCCTTGGTTGATAAACTCCGGATAAAGGAATTACTTTTACAAGTTTGTTTGACTCTTCTGCTAATCCATATCTCAATGCAACTATTTCTTCTCCTCGTTTTTCTGTTCCCTCGCCAGGAAGATAATCTTCTCCTTGGAATATTATCTCTCCAGGAATTACAACTTTTCTAGAATGTTCTTCGTGTTCTGTCATTATGCAAAAATCTCCTGTTTTTGTATTTGTGCTGAAAATTTATTTTCTGTCATTATGCAAAATACCTCCATGTCGATTTTGTATCTGTGCTGAAATTTCTTATTTCTGTCATTTTGTTTTTTCCTCTAAAGTTTTATAACAATTACTGCATAACTGCCCTGCACCTTCTATATAATGTTCTCTTGTATCAATATTTCTTTCTGTTTTATAAATCGTTTTAGTACCACAACTAACACATAAGTCATATCCATCTGCACTAACCATTTTTTTCTCTAAATCTTTTGTCATTTTAATTATATTCTCCTTCTTGTTCTTGTTTTCTTAAAAAGTAAGCGTAAAGTTGGTTTGTAAATGTTTCGATTAACCCTTTTTTCTTTTCTTCATCTTCAATTATTCTATCAGGGGTTAATCTTGGAATAAATTTCTGAGGAGGTGTTTCTTCTATCATAATTGTGTAAAGGGGTTTTATCATTCCTTCATCTCCTGCGTCATTGCACTTCCATGCGTAGCAGAGTTTAATTTATCGTAAAAATCCATAACCATTCCAGCAGGAATTTTTATAACAACCTCCAAACTTCCGTCATTCATCCAGTTTTCTTCTTCTTTATATTGTCCGATTATGCTATAAGCTTTTCCAGTATGTATTGCGGGAATTGTCACCTTTATTTTTTTTGTCTCAATTCTGATTGGAATTATCTTGCTTATTTCAGATAAAATATCATTAATCTGGCTGTCTATTGGAGTATTTTTTATATTGACATGCGCTTCTTCCAATGCTTTGTGTATTCTATCAGGAGTATGCGGATTTCCTGTCTGAGGGTTTACAGCATTTCTAGAAAGAAAATCTACTATTTGTTTCAATTTTTTCTCTTTTTCTTCATCTCTGTAATCTTGACTGACTAAAACTTCCCCATCTTTTACTATCTTTTTAGCAATCTCAAAATTATCTGTTGTTCCGAAACTTGACATTAAATCAGAATTTGAAGCAACCTCTCCCCTCTTAGAATTTGTAAAAATTCTATCGTCTTCTGCTTCAAAAGAAGAAGATGTTCCTTTCTTGAACTTCATCGCTTCTTCTAAATCAACTATAATTTCAAAATGCTTCCCCTTCTGTTTTATTCTTGCTATTGTTTGGGTCATTTTATTTTACAAATTCCTGCAATTGTTCTCCGTATAATCTTTTTAATTCACTGTCTTCACTTTTAATATAACTTAATTCAAATCTATGGATATTAAATTTCTTTTCTTCCATTTCTTTTAATATGTCTAATGCTAATTTAACTCCTTTTTTTATTGTCAAATCAGATTTGTATCCTTCTCTTAATTTTTCTTTTATCTTGTCATCATTTTCTCCTATTGCATTAGCAAGATAAGCAAGGTAATTTCCAGTAACATCGCTGGTGTATAACTCTGGTTTCTTGTTATTGATTCCTGCAACCATTAAAGAAACACCAAATGGCCTAGCTCCGCCATATTGCGTGAATTGCTGTTTTAAATTTGATAAGTCTTTTATTATTAATTCTGGTTCAATAGGAGAATCGTAAGTTACTCTGTTCTGTTGAGCAAGTACTTGCGCTCTTTCAACTAAAACTCTCGCATCAGAAACAATTCCTGCAACACTCGAGATTATATGAGAATCAATTTCATAAATTTTGTTCGCTGATTTTGGGACAATGAGCTTATCTTCAACCCTCAAATCTGCAACTATAAAAATTCCATCAGAACAAACCATTCCAATGCTTGAACTTCCAAGTCTGACTGTTTTTTCAGCATATTCCACCTGAAGCAAATGGCCTTGGGGCGAGAACATGGTTGCGGTTCTGTCGTAACCCATTGCTTGATGTTGCATGTCTATTGGCATTTCCATTATGAAAATTCTCCAGAATTTTTATTTGTGCTGAAATTTCCTATTTCTGTCATTTTTTATGTTATTTATCGTTTATATTGAGAATTTGATAATAATCAAATAATTTTTATTTTTCTCTGTTAAAAAAACACAAGAATAAGGGATTTAAAAAGATTTCGATTAATTATTTTTAAGACGTAAGTTCAGCCAATACTGCCCTTAATTCCCTGAAATGTATTTTTATATCTCTTCTTTTCTGATTATAAATCTCTTCATCAAGCCCATGCAATTCTTTTATGCTGTCTAATGTCCAATATTGATAATCTTCTGCTTGACGACTTCGTCTAAAAACATTTTCCCAGATAGATGTTCTAAATTCTTTATACAATTCTCTATTTACCATATCTTTTCATCAAGAATTCTGTTTAAAAAGATTTTGGTTGATTAGGCTTTGCACATTTTTGTGATTTCGCACATAAATGAAAGCAGTTTGCACATAAATCAAATAGTTAAAAGTTTATTGAGCTCCAAACAATCTCTTAAAAAAATCAAGAATCTTCTGTAAAAAATTTTGAGTTATGCAACTTCCATTGGCACACACATTGGAAGAACATTCAAAACTATTTTGACATGAACCTGTTTCTATTTGACTAACAAATCGTCTATCTTCAGAACAATAATTTCCAGATTTTCTGTATCCAAAAGGATAACAATTGTTGTCTAATTGACAACCCTGGCAAAAATAAACGCCCTCTGGAGTTTCATTTGGAATTACTTCTGGAGTTTTAGTAGGAACTATATCCTCTTTTATTTTTTTAATAGCAATATATGCTGTGGAATTGTCAGGAACTTCTTCATTTTTTTGAATGGAGATTACAGTAATCATAAGATTGTTGGAAGTAGGTTGATTAACAGCGCCATAAAATAATTTACATGATTCTCCAACATACAAAGAGCATTCTTGTGGACCATTATCTATAAGCACTCTTGGTTCTGTATCTATATTTAAACCCCAAGGAATTTCTCTTATTGTCGCTGAAATATCATTTAGCTCTATAGCATATCCCTTCTTTACAACATAAGAACCTTCTTCAGTAATAAGTGCATTAGAAGTAAAAGAAAATTCAATAAAATCTGTACCTAATTCCTTAATAAGAACTTCTAAATTTCCTATTGTTCTAGATTCTCCTGGTCCAGGAACTCTTGCTTGAATTCCGTTAACTTGCAAACCATTCTCTATGCTACTAATTGCAAATGCCCTGAAACTGTTTCCAACATATGTAATAGGGTCTTCACCAACATATACTTTACATAAATAATTTTCACAAGAACCCTTAGCACTAATAAAAGCAATTGCACTTATAGTAAATAAAAAGAATAATCCTATTATTAATCCCCTCTTCATATTATTATATAGAAATTATATATATAAAGTTTTAGTTTTTTAGGTTTGAGGATTATTTTTTATTCATATAAATAGTTTTATATATTAAAGGTACCTAAAATAATTATGACAAAACTCCAGAAACAATTGTCAAGAAAAGTTGGTGAAAAAAAATATCCAAAATATATTGTTGTTATTCCGCCAGAAAAAATAAGAGAAGTTGGATTTAAGGAAGGGCAAGAATTAAATATTGATGTAAGAGATGGGAAAATTATCATATCTAAATCTAAAAACCATTAGGCACCGAACAAATATTTATATAGTGGTATACCCTACTACATACTATGGTTATACCTTGGTATAACTAAGGAAAAATGACTGAAACAAAAACAAACGATATAAAGATGATAAAACTAAAACCAGATACTGTTGAGATATTGCAAAATTTAAAGATAACTAAGAGAGAGTCTTATGATGAAGTAATCAACAGGATTTTTCTACAGATATTAGTTGAAGACCAATTAGAATTAGGTGAAGCTTCCAAGCAAGTATTAGTGCAAAGAATAAGAGCATTTAGAGAGGGGAGAGTAAAGTCTTTTGAGCAAATTCTAGAATCGTTCAGAGAGAAGAGAGGAGAAAAGGTGGCAGATGAAAAAGAGGAAGAAATTAAAAAAAATCCCAAGAGCAAGCCTCTAAGGGGGAGAAAGAGAAAGGATGCCACCGTGGGAAGTTAATTATGCAGAGGGGGTAGATGAGGATTTTACTTCTGAGAAAGAATTGATGAGAGTAAAAGACAAGATGGACATTGTCTCATTAAATCCAATATATTACAGCAAAAGCATAAAAAATACACCAGCAAATCTTAGGACTATTCGTTTCGGGGATTTTAGATTATTTATATTGTTAAAT
>Ga0315284_10012682_pt1 | contig 12002 bp, 14 predicted proteins | sample YL17G09_16_MG_FD_203696 | JGI IMG/M metagenome (GOLD analysis project Ga0315284, IMG submission 203696) | Sediment microbial communities from Yellowstone Lake, YNP, Wyoming, USA - YL17G09_16 | ecosystem: Environmental > Aquatic > Freshwater > Lake > Sediment | place: USA: Wyoming | collected...
TTTGAAGAATATGCAAATGAGCGCGCAATCCAGGTAAGGTTATCAAAACAAGCCGAAGCCCTCGGTATCGCGGTTACGCCTGGGACGATGATCGAGTACATTGTTACCAAGGGACGGACATATACGATAGCAAGCATGGTAAGATCGGTTAATGATGTTGACCATGAGTACTATCAAACAGAAGTTTCCAAGGCGCTTGCCTTGTTTCGCCTTGGGGAAATTCAACAACTCAAGTTACTATAGAAAGTCAAATATGATTCGCATTCCACCTGTCGTTCCTCTAACAAAGGACAAAGAGCGAGAGATAGTATCTAGGATGGAAGAGGCCAGTAAGAAAATATTGGAGCTCCTTCATGCAAAGGGTGCAATTTCTCAACTCCTTCTAGAATTGCGTGATGCCCTGCGGGATGGCATCTATGATCTATATTACCAAAGTGTAACCCGACGTAAGATGCGCCGCAAGGACCTCCTGATTTTTCTGGACTCCTTGATAAAGGCGCCAACCATCAAGACGATAACTGGAGCGAAGTTCAATCATCTCGTCTGTTATCGATTCGCACAGAGTTATCTCAAGAGTCACCGGTCTCCAGCATTGGATGATCTCTGTAACGAATATATTCAGAATCGAAATAGACTTGTTGAGTCTAATCTGGACATTGCTATCCAAGCAAAGAATTCATTTCGAATTCCAACAACTACAACGGTTTTCGATTCCGATGATATATTTATAGTTGCGTGTGAGGCCCTGTTGGACGCCACCGGTCGATATGATACCCGTTGGAATTGCAGATTCTTCTCCTACGCAACGTGGTCGGTCATATCTGCTATCACCAGGTTTGCCAGGGAGAACAGTCCTGGGATGCAGGTTGCTCTTTTTCATCACAAAAAGAATTCTCATATGCAGAGCGTGATCAGCGCATACGAACAACAGCTGGGACGGGGCGTTTCCGATAACGAACTTGGCCTTGTGTGGCCACGGCTTCCTATAAGCATAGACTATGAGGAAGTTGCAGAAACAATTGGCGCGTCAGAAGATGAACTCGCCATGATAACGTTAACGCTATCTCAGAAGGCAAGGCAAGAACTCTCGTTTGAAGAAACGCAGGCGTTTGAGAGAGAATTCCTGTATGATGAAGTTGCACAGACACTTAATCTTCCAGGATGCGATGAGGTTATCACAAAGCGGATGATGGAAAAACTCGTCGCAACAGGTAAAGGTTGGAAGAGAATCCTATAGGGCCTATAACGAAGTTTAATATGGAGGGCACTATGAAAACATATGGTATTCGTGAATTGAAGGCAATTCTTCGAGCTCAACGAAAAATTGCTGAAATGATAGCAGAAAATGATGTACCTCGTGGTAGAGAGTACGGACCCGAGTATGGAGTAGAGGCCTTTACCAATGTCATTATCAACGCTATCGAGGAGATGGATGTCGAGAGAGTGGATATTGCCAAGTTAGATAGTGGAACTCCAACAGAACTTCCTCGAATTATTGTTTCGATTGATGGCGGATGCGTTATGAAGGTTGATTCTCCAATTCTAGCAATTCTCGAGGTCAGAGACTATGACATTGACACCGTCGATGAGGCAGAATTAACAGTAGATGATGACGGTGATCATTATCATAGAAGCAGCATGGAGATAGGGCCAGATATCGAACGAGAACGCATGGGTTGGATTGGATAGTGATAGGAAAATGTCTTATTGTAAAACGTATCCGACCTTTGAGTCGCGGCGCGCATTAAGTTTCATATTGCAACGAGAGTAAAGAAACCAAGAGGCGAAAGTGATTGATTTCACATCCATAATAACCGATTCTCTTAATGATTACTGGGGTGGAATTAAAGCCAGGGAGCTTGGCGTTTTCTGGCCGTCCGAAGCGAGCACTAGCGCTCCACAAGGGCTCATCGGAAAGTGTCATCGAGCTATATTTTATTCATTTGCAGGAACCGCCCTTACGAATCCAATCTCTGGGAAGGCCACACGAAAAATGCTCGCGGGGAAGTCCATTGAGCAAAATGAACACCTCTTCGCCGAGCGCGCCGGCATCCTTGCTGCAAAGAATGTCAAGACCAGGAAGAATTTTGGAGACATTACCATATCCGCGGAGATCGATGCTATATATGCAAGGGATGGACACCAAGTCATTGCAGAAATAAAGTCCATTGGAGGATATTTTGCTATGTCTGAGGTGTTCGGGACGGCTAAGAAACCTGGTCACCCGAAATCCGACAATCTACTCCAGGTTATTCTATATCTTGACATTTTCCCGCAGTATCAAAGTTGCTTACTTCGATATATTGACCGGACTGATTGTGAAACAAAAGACTTTACTGTGACGCTACGTAAAGTTGGAGGTATCTCCCTTGCTACAGTCGACGGAGAAATCCAACCGGATTTTTCCCTTGAACGAATTTTGGATAGGTTCAGACTTCTTAACTCGTATATTCTGGCAAATACTTTGCCACCACGGGACTACCGACCAATATACTCAGTGACAGACCTTGCGGAAATCAACTCTAAGCTCAAAGGGAAATCTAAACGACTTTGTGACTGGCGCTGCAATTACTGTGTGTTCCGCGACCGTTGCCTGAAAGAAGAAAAAGTTTATGGAAACCATTAGGAGAATACCATGAAAAAGACACGGAGTGGCCTGCAAACGACTACGAGAATATTTGGACTCCTTGCCGTTATGGTAACCTGTACCACTTTCATGTGTTGTGGTCTAGCAACCAATCTTCGGCACCTCCATAGCGCGAAGCAGAATGCGGTAATTGTCCCACTCTTTGGGCAGGTAACACAGGACTGGTATCCTTCTCTATACCAAGCATTTGCGGACACCAGGACCGATGTTGTCATAGCCTGGATGGAATCTGGGGGTGGATCTGTTACAGAAGTTAGATTGCTGGATCGCAAAATCAAAGTACTTCGGGCCGCGTTCCCAGCAAAATCATTCTATACGTTTTCTGAATACCTCATCGCTTCTGGCGCATACTGGCTTGCGTGCACCGCGGATAGTATATTTCTGGCTCCAACGGCTTACTGTGGCTCAATCGGGGTGATCTATACGCGCATCGACTCGACTCGTGCCGACTCGATCGCTGGAGTTAAATATCATATTATTCACGCGGGGAATAATAAGGCATTTGGTAATTCACATTATCCGATAACACTCCCGGAGGTCTACTCTGCTGGGCAAGAAATCCTGAATATATATAATATTTTCTTGGAAACAGTCTTACACTCCAGAGGAGAACGACTGCTAGCAGCATATGATACACTCGGGGTAGTCGTGCCATTCGAAACATATATCTTATACCTTGAACAAGGTGATGTATTCGGGGCAGAAGAGTCAAAAGCATTTGGTCTTGCTGATGAAGTTCTCTGGTTCGATGGTCTTATCCAACATCTCTCGAGACGAGGATTGAAAGTATCCAACGTGAACGGATTACCAGTATCCTCTTTCCACAATATGTCAAACTCTCTCGTTCACAAACCAAGAGAAATCTATCTGGAAATAAAATAAGGAGGAATAATGAACGTCGATAGTATTATCAACGGTTTTCCACGCCCGGGGCATCCAGAACATTCAGATATGGGAAACATCAATCGGGATGTATATAAGAAACCGATCGATAATAAACTCATCCAAAAGGATCCCAAAGGTAACAAATACGTCCGAGCATATGATACTGTAAGGATTGCTGATGCAGCCTTCAAAGAACAATGGAGTGTAGAGGTAGTCAGCACTTGGAGTGAGAAGATTCTCGACTTTGATATTGTGTACTTCGCAACCGTGGAAGTAACCGTGCCGGGACTTGGTTCGCGGGCGGCGGTGGGTGGAGCAAGTCTTCGGGACGCCCTCACCAAGAAGGACGGTCGCTACAAACCTCTCTCTGAACTTCCTATCAAAGATATGCAACAGGGAAAGGCGAGCGATCTTTACAAGATGGCGGTCACGGATGCTATGAAGAAGGCTCTCTCCCTATTCCAGATCTGCGCGGAGGCTTATTCAGCCGATAGCAAATCCGATGATAAGATGGATCTCCCCGTAGACCGGCCGAAGTATGGTGAGAATGAGCCGGAAGAGATAAAGCCAGCAGTAAAACTTGCTCCCGGACTGGGTGACCTCTCCAAGACGGGAAGAATGGCCGCCAAGGCACTTATTGATGAGTATGGAATAAAAGGTATGAAGAAGTTATCCGAATCTCTTGTCAAAGCTGGACTGGATTCATTGAGTGATGCTACCTTCGATAAGTTTCAAAAGTTCCTTCAGAGTGAACGACATGGGGAGAACTTGCCAGTATGAACTACCTGGAATCTTTTAACCAAGTCCGAGGAATTTAAAGCCAGGAGATAGTTATGATTATCGAACCAACAGGTGATAGAGTTGCGATTATCCCAATAGACGCGCCGGAAGAACAGGGTGGAATCATTATCCCTGAAGCGGCTAAGGATATCTCAAATTCCGGTATCATTCTGTGTTGTGGCCCATTGGTGCGGGGTATCTTCGCCGGCGATAAGGTTATATTCGCAAAATACGCCGGGAATAGCATCATGGTTGACGGAAAAAATATTCTCGTCCTGCATGAAAGCGATATCATCGTGGTGATCGAGAGAGCGCATCAGGAAGGCATGATCCCAACCTTGGAAGAGAGTCCAGGAATTGGGGGCGTGTAGTGCTTTGGCATGAAGTATGTGAAGATCTTGGTTACAATCCCGACTCAGATTTCGGAAGAGGATTCCGAGCGGGATGGCTTGATGGTATTATTGGTCAGAAGCCATCATCTCTTATATTATCATCCACCAATCTTGAATATCGTCAAGGTTACAGGATTGCTCAAGAACAGTTTTAGCAGATACACTAGAATCTTGCAACGGGAGTAGCATGTTCACAGCAGACGAAGTGATCGCGGCAATAAGAAAATGTCTTAAGCAGTACCTCCAAGATGCAGGTACCAGAATCCCAGATCGGGGAAATTTTCCGTGTCCAATCCCGGATTGTAATCATCGACATGGTGACAGGAATCCATCGGCGTCCTTCCCGCCCGGATCGGATGAGACCTTTGTGCATTGTTTCTCATCCGGAAAGAATTATGACATCTTCCACATCTTCGGTACGCGGGAGAGACTTCCACTACAGGGACCCGGGTTCTGGGATGTAACCCTTCCGGCGCTTGCTGAGGCATGTGGTTTTGAGTATGAAGCAACGATTCTGAATGAAGAACAGCGCGCACGGTATATGCGCTTTCGAGCATATAGGGATGTCGCATTCTACATCTCAACTTATCCAAACAAACACTCAGAGGAACTGATAACCACCCGTGGTTGGAGTGTTCAAACTTGTAAACATCTCCTTATTGGTTCGGTTGATAGTTTTGATATATACACCGCCGAGATGGAGAGACTCGGTTGGGATCAAAGTTACCTGAAGGATATAGGCCTTCAGAACAGCGAAATTTTCAATGAGAGCTCACTGATCTTTACCATCTGTCTTCCGGATGGCACACCTTGCGCTTTTGTAGCGCGTAATATAGAATGGGAGAGTAAAAATGAAAAAGGCGAGCAAGCTGAAAAATACCGGAACTCATCTTCTGAAGTCTACTCGAAGTCTCGCACGATCTATAACTTCAATAATGCGCGACGCGCTCCTGCGGGCCATGATATATGGTTATTTGAAGGGTACGGAGATTGTGTCACGGCTTACCAGAATGGTTTGGTTGGCGCCTGTTCGACAGGTGGGACAGCGATTACAGAAGAACATCTTGCACTTCTTTCCACCCTGGAGGGTCGGAAAATAAACATTGCCTTTGATGGCGATGAAGAAGGAATCAATGCGGTAACTCGTACTATCGATAAACACTTTGGAGAGAAGATACCACTCAACTTCAAAATTGTTCTGGTTCCAGAAAAGCTAGATCCAGATGAATATATTCGGAAGTATGGAGTAGAACCATTCTATGCAATCGAGAAGCAAACAATCTTCCAGTGGCGACTCTCGCAGAATGACCTCCCACCAGAAGAACTTGCAGATGCTACTATCCCAACTATTCTCCACGAGTCTGATCGAGTCAAGAGACACTTCCTTGCGCGGATGCTCTCGGATGCAACTGGTGTCAACTTTCGAAGAATCTTGGATGAAGTCGAGCGGCGGGAACAGCAGCAAGATTTCGATAAGGTGGCGAGATCAGAATACCTTAAGAATTCGGTTATCCGCAAACTCCAGACTGGTGAACCCTTAGAGACCGTTATCTTTGAAGCGGGTATTCGCATCGAGGAACTGAAGAAACAATCTCAACCTGATGAGAAAGTATATGTAGATGGAATAGATACTATTCGGGCAAAGTTCCTCCAACCGTATGTCGGTTACGCATTCGGTATGTCGAACAATGTTCCAATACTGCCAAAGATTCATCGCGTTCTTGATGGGCTCCCACGATATGGGTCCCTTACAGTATTCTCTGGAATACCGGGTTCAGGAAAGACGTCATTCATGCGCTTCCTTTTCTACAATATCGCTATGGCAAATGACGATACGCATATTGTCTTTATGTCTATCGACGATCCCAAGTCCAAGATATTCCAATCCATTGTGACATTGAATCAACGAATCCCGCTTCCAAAGGTGAGGAAGTATAATACGCTTTCCTCACCAGATCGAGAGAAGTGGGAGGCCGGATGGAACCATGTCAAACGAATCAGAGAACGTTTCCGGGTTTTTGATTCATCGCAGGGCACAACAATCTCAACGATGGAACAATACATCCGATCGAGTCAGGATCTCTATCCGCAGAAGCAGACACTTCTGGTTCTTGACAACTTCCATAAACTCACCGACTTTGCCGGTCAGGATGAAAAATCCCGTCACGCGTACTGTGTCAATATGATCAAGGATATATCTACCAAGTACGACGTCCCGATCTTTATGACGGTTGAGTTAAGAAAGCTCGCAACGATATCTGCAAAGCCAACAATGAATGATCTGAAGGATACAGTTGAGATTGCATATGATGCGGATATGGTATGGTTGCTCCATAATGACTTTCATATCAATCCAGACACAACAATGAAGTGGGAAAGTCGAGTCGATGATATCTCTGAGATGAGATCTTGTCCAATTGTCGAATTCTCGGTAGTGAAAAACAAAGAGACCGGGTGGAAAGGAACAGTTCTTCTGGATTTTGAAGACTCCCTTACGACGTTCGCCGAATCATCTGATCAGGCAAGACGGAAAGCCCGCATTGATCCGACTGGAACAATAACGGATCTCCGCTCTCGAGCAGCCACTAGTGGAACCTAACACAAACCATCAAATGGATCAAACAAGTCTATCCATACTGGATCGCGGACTAACACCGCGGCAGGCTAGAAATCTACTCTGGTGCCCGGCGTATGCATCGATGGTTGACGAGGGTATGCCGGATTATAGAGACATGATGGATTGTCTATTCCTAACCACACTCGGTTCGTATATTGCACCAGATGGATCCATTCTTGACATCCCGAAGACGCTTCCATCATTTCGGCCGGAGATATTCCCGCCGTCCATGGGGGAAGTGCATACAATACTTACCAATGCCCTCTATTCCATACTCGAGTTCGTGAGAAAAGATAACTACCGACTCTTCGTTTCTGAGTATCCACAATTGATGCATAACCTTCCACTCAACGTAGCTATCAACTTTGATTTTCTTATCAATAATGCACATGAGACGACCTTTCTATATATTGATCCATTTCCAAGTGATAGTCCGTGGGCAATGAGCCCCACAGAATTACAACTTTTACTCCCATTGATAGAATGGGTAAAGACTTCGTTCGCCGAGCGAAACAATCAACGTCAACTGGTGACCGGTGTGATGAATATTCATAGTGCCAAACTTGTACGTGGCGCGGGAACCATCACTGAATTAAATGATATGCTGTATGTGGCCCATGCCATGAAGGGGAATACTAATCCCGATCAATATACATCAATAATTAAGGAGTTGCGCACATGGACCGGATAGAGGGAATTAGTTCAGATGGAAAATGTAGGATTAAGATCGAGGATGGAAAGGCATACGAGCTCAGGGATGGCATCTGGGTCCTTATGGACAAGATTCCCCCGACGGAGGAAATAGAGAATGAATCACATGGACATGGTTGATCTCTTCAATAAGCTGTCACTTTTCGATGCCACAATTCTCTTTCGGCGAGCGATCATCGGCGAACCATATGCTCTTATTGGTGAGAAGATAGGGTATTCCCATGAGTTCGTCAGACGACGGTATCAAGAGATCCTACAGAAGGTCAGGAGAAATAGTGGAACACGATCAGTTTTGTAATTGTGAGGATTGCTGGTGGGCGAGAGGTAATAAGGAAATCTGTGCTACGTGTGGGTGCATTGTTGGCGAGGGTTGCCCCTACCACGGCGAGGAATTCTAAGGATGGAAAACATTCGATTATCTGATGCCGCCCCGGTTGCCGGTATCGCTTGGAATGATCTTCAATATCTCTCGGTCGACCCGGGTAGATTAACAATTATTCGCGTACCATCAGATGATCCAATGGTCCTCCAGGATGTTACCGCCAAACTGGCGAGTATTTGTCAAGAGTATGAAATCACTGTGCCGATTGCCGTTGTTCCATATAGTATGGAATTCCTGCAGATTGATATTAAGAAGAACCACGACAAACCACCAATGGTCAATCATTTCTCTTGTGGGTTGGATTGGTTAAAACGATTATGGCGTAGTTTTGCAAAGTGGATCAAGGAACACTTTTGGAATGTAGATCAGCCAACACGGATGTAAGGGGTATATTATGTCGAGAATTCTCCTAGTAACCGATCATCCTTCCTTAAACTCAGGATACGGTATTATCGGATCCCATCTTGCGGATCTCTTCGTGAGTCTAGGTCATGCGGTGGAATATCTGGCGTGGTTTGGTAATTCAACCCTCCAGAAGAAATCCTACAAGATACATAATACTTTTGGGACTGATAAGTGGGGAATATCAACCTTTCCAGAAATCGTCGACAGTTTTAATCCAGAGGTGGTCCTTACCACCGGTGACATATGGATGTGTTATCATATCCCGCTCTTCAAGTCCGCGGATAGTTTCCGCTCTATCTGGCTCGCGCCAATTGATAGCGAGGGTATGATTCCTCTTATCACTGCGGGCCTAAAGCAGACCATCCCGGTGACAAAGTCAATATCCATGTTCAATCACGTGGTAGCTCAGACGGAATTCTGTAGAGGTGAAGTCGGTAAACTTATAGGAGCGGGGCCCTGCAAGGATGTTATCTATCCTGGATATGATTCTGAATCTATCTACCCACTCCCCGAAGAAGAACGGCGAAAGATAAAGAAGACCCTTACTGGTTCAGAAGATACATTTTTTGTTCTTTATATCTCCAGGAATGGGACGAGGAAGAATCCGATCGGTGCTATGGAAGCCTTCGCCAAGGCGAATATTCCAAATTCCAAGATGTACTTCCATTGTCATCACCACGAACCACAGGGTTATAATCTCTCCGCCGCTGCGACTGCACTTGGAATACAAGATAGAATAATTCTCTCATCGGTGCCTGTCGCAAGTGGAATATCCCGGAATGCACTTAATCGTCTCTACAACGCCGCGGATGTCCACCTCCTCCTATCAGTTCGCGAAGGATTTGGACTCACCTTCTTGGAAGCGGCGGCTGCAGGAGTGCCGAGTGTATTCACCATGGCAAATTGTGCCAAAGAATTCGGGGATGAAATTGGAATAGGGGTTCAACCAGTCGCAACACTTCATGAGACAATAACACATTCCATAATGCAGATTCCGAGTATTGACAAGGCCGCCGAAGCCCTTCGAATTATATACGATGAGAAATGCCAAGGAACTCACATACTCCGCCGGGCCAAGTGTCTTAGATTTGCAGAGAACTATACTTGGGAAAAGGTACTCTCCCGGTGGACGCGTTTTCTTGAGACTGTTGATATTGGGAAGAATTCCACCTATATTAGTCCACATGAGAAGCTGCGTCGGACATTTCCACTTGTCAAGCGGCCAGAACAGAAGAAGGTCGGCCTCTTTACCACTTGGAATGAAAGTTGTGGTATTGCCAGATATTCCCAACACCTCGCCGAAAAGCTCAGTAGTGACGTTACTATACTTACTCCAGAGACCGCTGGTATAACAACCACCTTTGAGATGACAAAGTGCTGGTCCAGAGGAAAGGACAATCTTCTTAATCTATACCAGACCGTGCGCGACAAGGGAATCTCAATTCTGCATTTCCAGATGGATTGGGGATTCATGTTGGAGAATATGCCAACGTACTATGCGCTCTTGGATCAGCTTCGCGCATCTGGAATTAAGTCGGTTATAACATTCCATACCATGCCAACGAATGCAACAGATCCAATGGCAAGGGCAACCGCGCAGCAAGTCGTGATGTTGATGAGGCATGCTGATGTTGGAATCGTTCACGCACGCGCTTTTCTCGAAACCATGAAGACGATTGATCCTGATACTGCAAAGAAGTTGCGCGTCGTTGCACATGGCGTTGAGAGTGTAGATTTGTATGTGAAGAAGAATGATATCTTCACATGTGTCAGCAGTGGATTTGCGCATCCATCAAAGGGATTTGAGTATTGCGTAGATGCCAGTCGTGAGATGTCAATACCACACCGAATGATTATCCATAGTTCCGTGCATCCGCATGACATTGGATCACAGAAGGCATATCTCGATATGATACGCGAGAAGTCACAAGATGCTCCAAATGTGGAACTCGTTGTACAACATCTAAGTGATCTCGAGGTAACAAAGTTATATGCAGAAGCCACCTTAGGAATCTTCATGTATGGAACCATGTCTGCGCAAGGTGTTGCCGGTGGCGCCAGTGTCTGCCTTGGAGCGGGAACTCCCATACTTACCTCATTCTCGCCCGCCTTTGCGTCGATGATTGGTTATGAGGATATGGGCGAACCAGTGCCTATGAACGCTGGAGATCTCGCTAAGCGTATAGAGATGATATACCAAGATGGATGGATTCTTGGTCGGATGGAACACGCTGCCGACGAGTACCGGAAAGAGTATTCCTGGATGAATACCGCTCGGGCGCATGAACAGATATACAGGGAATTATCATGAGGGCGTCCAGAGAACTGATCGACAAACTCGTCCGGAGTAAGAATGTGGGGCGGTTACTCGACCTACATAAGGGTTACCTCCGGAAATACAGAGCTCTCCTTAGTGGTCATATTCCAGATTCTTCACTGGATACTCGGCAATTCATAGAATCGATTTCGGACCTTGATATCGCAAGTCTCATTATGGCTTATGAAGAATTGTCCATCGACATTGACAAGATTCTTATAATTATCATGAAGAGTGCCATCTCACAAGCATTGAATGCAGAGGATTTACATTTCAAATTCAGAAATCTACTTTCGAGGTGGATCCACAATTGTATTACCGAAGTGTACTAGGGAGATACTATGAAATGTAAGAAATGTAAGGAGGCGACTCGCGCGCGACGTGGCCAGCGGATCGCCGAAGAAATTGTCCGGCTTGAATCGAAGATGGGAGACACCGCTTGTACTGTCGAACGTTACTTGGCGGAATGCTCAATCTCCGACCTGAAGGATATACTAGAGGAAACAAAACGGGAATACGCTGCCAAGTCTATCGGACCGGTTGACCGCGCAGCACAACACAAGGCGTTGACGGGGCAGGAGTAGCCAACCTCAGAAAAATTCCGCAAGAGAGGCAATGATGGAAACAACAGGAACTCCAAGAGAAGATATCCTTGGATCCGATCCAACCGAGCTCGTATGTGGTGCAAGTATGACGCTTGAAGAATTCTGCCAGAAATTCTGGGTCAATATCGGCGTGGAATTTGTAATCCACCCGCGCGATATTGTGACTACGAATATGAATCTTGCCAAACTCTTTTGGGATGCATCAAGAGAGAAGGCTAAGGCCCAGGCAAAAGGAAACGCAAGAGACATCAAACTTCTGAA
>Ga0315284_10012684_pt1 | contig 12001 bp, 12 predicted proteins | sample YL17G09_16_MG_FD_203696 | JGI IMG/M metagenome (GOLD analysis project Ga0315284, IMG submission 203696) | Sediment microbial communities from Yellowstone Lake, YNP, Wyoming, USA - YL17G09_16 | ecosystem: Environmental > Aquatic > Freshwater > Lake > Sediment | place: USA: Wyoming | collected...
TACCAGTTTGACCGCTTCCTGGCGGAATTCTATGGTATACCTTCCTTGCGGAATCCCTTTCATGCCGACACCTCCGTCTGTTTATTCTACCTGACTTTGGTGTCCATTGAATCCATCCTACCCCAATTCTACACCTTCACTGAGGCACAGGAATTTCTTGGTGTGAGCCACCAAACGCTATACAACCTCATGAAAAAGGGGTTGCCATCTCACAAGATTGGTAAGAAGCGGGTGTTTTTGAAAGAAGACCTCATAAAGTGGATTAGAGAGCACTGAGTTTAACCCGCGTCGTCTCCATGGAGTCGTATCTATCTCATTTGATCGCTTCTCAAATCTGAGAATTTGCAATGTATGTAGGATGGTGGGTTACACTTCATTTCACCCGCCCTTGTCTGCTTCCGTTAGCCCTGAGCTTGTCGAAGGCCGACTAATACCAACATGTTGGACAGATGCTCCAACCTACCCCATTTAATCCTCACACAAACATGAATCCATACCCGTAGGGGCAGATCCGCGTGTCTGCCCTCGTCCGAGGTCGGAAAAAGATGCAAGTTTGCTCCACTATCAAGTTTGCTCCACTATATAGACGCTCTCCATTGATGGTGCTAGAATAGGAAGCAATTGACGGAGAGCTATGAGCGAAAGTAATGTTCGGGTGCGCTTCGCCCCCAGCCCAACCGGATATCCTCATGTGGGGAATATCAGAACTGCCCTGTTTAACTGGCTCTTCGCCAGGCACAGCGGAGGCAGCTTCATCGTGCGTATCGAGGACACCGATGTCAACCGCAAGGTCGAAGGCGCTACCAAAGCGATATTGGACGGCCTGCGCTGGCTGGGAATAGATTGGGATGAAGGACCGGAGGTAGGCGGTAACTATGGACCCTACTTCCAGTCACAACGTCTGGAACACTATCAAAGAATAGTCCGGCAACTGGTGGAGGGAGGCCACGCCTACCCCTGCTACTGCTCCGAAGAGCGGCTGGCCCAGATGCGCACAGAGATGGCTCAGCGCAAGGATTCGATGCGCAGCTACGACCACCGCTGTCGCAACCTGAGCCAGGAGGAGCGGGCTAAATTTGAAGCACAAGGCATCATCCCTGTAATCAGATTCAAGATACCTCTCGAAGGTCAGACCAAGTTCAACGACCTGATCAAAGATGAAGTGGTTTTCGATAATAGCACACTGGACGACTTTGTGCTCCTGAAGTCGGATGGCTATCCTACCTATCACCTTGCCAATGTGGTTGACGACCACTTAATGAGGATAACGCATGTTCTCAGAGCAGACGAGTGGCTGTCGAGCACTCCGCGCCATATACTGCTCTACAACGCCCTGGGTTACCAGCCACCCCTGTTCGCACACCTGCCCATGATACTGGGAACCGACCGCAGCAAGTTGAGCAAGAGGCACGGCGCTACCGCTATCACAGAATATCGCGACCAGGGATACCTGCCTCAGGCGATGATGAACTTCCTCGCCCTTCTGGGCTGGTCGCTCGACGACCACACCGAACTTTTCACAAAAGAGGAACTGATACACCACTTCTCCATCGAGCGCATCAGCAAGACCAGCGCTATCTTCAATCTCGACAAGCTTAAGTGGATGAACGGGGTCTACATACGCAAATTGAGCACCGATGAGCTGACAGAGCTATTGATGCCATTTCTGGATAGAGACCTGCCTCAATCGGTGAAACGCCCCATTTCGCGGGAATACGTGAAGCAGATAGCGCCCCTGCTCCAGGAGCGGCTGACGACTTTCGGTGAAGCAGCAGAGCAATCTAAGTTCTTCTTTTTGAAGCCGGAACCGCAAATTATATCACCATCTGGCATATCAAGTGCAGAGGCATTCGCTAAACCAACTATTACCACTGCGGACGAGTTGGTTTATGACACCCGCCTGCTTCTGGGCAAGAAGCTGACCAAGGACGATGCTGTGAGAGGGCTTGAAGCTGCGCTAGCGCAGCTTCAAGCCCTGCCCTTCGACGCACATTCACTCGAGGAAGCACTACGCAACCTCGCCACCGAACTGGGTCTGAAGACAGGTGACTTCTTCGGTCTGCTGCGCGTGGCGACCACCGGACGCACCGCTGCCCCACCCCTGTTCCAGACCATGGCAGCCCTAGGCAAAGACAGATGCCTCAAACGCATCGAGACAGCTCTGAAGCAGTTGCGTTAGACGTTGACAACATTCCGCAAGTTCTCTACACTATAACCACAGAGTCGAGAGTGCTGAGATTTGGTTAGCGTCTCAGCTTCAGGTTCGCTGGGGCATCGTCTAGCGGTAGGACAGCGGACTCTGGATCCGTTAGCCGAGGTTCGAATCCTCGTGCCCCAGCCATGATAGAACTTAAAGGAGGCAGAGCCCCCTTTATTATTTGTTATTATCTATAAGCTTCCCTGCGGTGCTTCACCCTGTATACTGTTATCAAGCGAGACTCATCGTTAACCCGGTAAAGGATTCGATAGTCCCCAAGCCTTATCCTGTATCCCTCTACTCCCATTAACTTCTTGGCCCCAACCGGTCGCGGCTCGTTAGCCAATCCAGCGATAGCTTCATTAATCCTCTGGGCAAGTCTGGGAGGAAGAGCCTCAATTTGCTTATGCGCTATGTGGCTGATCTCAAGCCGGTACACGAACCTTCTTCCCGGCCTTCATTTTCTCCAGATGCTCTGCAAAAGGCATAGTCGGCTCGCCCTCCAGTTGAGCTTTCAGCAAATCAACTGTGTCCTCCAAGTCCTCCAGCCGTTCCCTGAGGCTGTTGTATTCATCTATGCCCAACAGAACCGCCTTAATCTCGCTGTTAGCGATAATAAAACAGGGGTCTCCACCTTTAGAAACATCGTCAACCAGATGCGTCAGCCTCGGCCTCGCCTCGCTAATAGATATGGATTTAATTCTAGCCATAGCTTAACCCTCCTGTTACAACATATTGTAACATATATTGTAATAATGTCAAATATCAACATAGCTTCTACAGGAATTTTTGTGATGTAGTTGCCCAATTCATTGGGCAGTTTCGCCTGATAAATCAGGCAACTACAGGAAATGTCTAAAGACTGAACCAGTCACTTCACCACGCTTGCCCTTCCTTGGCCCTTCAAGTATAATAACATTCACCAGCAGGCATAACTGATGAAGTGCCTGTTTGGTTAAAGCGAGAAAGGCGCATTCGTCTAGCGGCCAAGGACATCGCCCTCTCAAGGCGAAGATCAGGGGTTCGAATCCCCTATGCGCTACCAATAATTCGAAGAAGGTGGTTGTATGGGTGACATACTGGATGAAGCTGCTGCTGTGGTGCAATGCAAAGAGTGCCCCTGGTATAAATCCTGCGTGATGCCCATGAGGTTCACCATAGAGGATATCAAGAGGCAGTTGCCCAGTTCGTCGTTCATGGCTGAAAATGCCACCATGTCCGGATACTTTGCGGAACTCGCCTCGGCGACACAGAACTTTCTCCTCGAGAGCTGCCCCATTTTCATCGAGCGGCTCAGGGCCAGCCCCAAGCTTGCAGAGCGCATCAAAAAGATGATGCAGAGTTGGGGGACAGAGGACAAATCCGGCTCCTAGACTCAAGGCATGTTTCTTCCCCGTCCTGCTATCCTACAACCGCCACAATGGTATGATATAATCTGTGCAACAAGTGAAGATTAGAGGACGAATTGAGCCAAGCAGGAAGAAACCAAACCGCAATGGTGCTAGAACCCATCGCCATGGTCAAAAACAATGTCAAAGAGATGGGAAGGCGTGATTGGGATAAAGTAGTGTCCCAGCTTATATTCAGGCCGGACCTCGAAGACGCCCTGGAAGGCTTGAAGGAATTCTCGCATCTAATAGTACTTTTTTGGTTTCATCTCAGTCCTGCGGGCGAAAGCGCTGCCCACAAGACCCACCCACAAATGAGGCCAGACCTGCCGCTGGTTGGGGTGCTTGCCACACGTAGTCCGGTCAGGCCCAACCCTCTGGGGATAGCAGTGGTGGAGCTCAGAGGGCAGATAAAAAACGTCCTCATAGTTACAGGCCTCGATGCCTTAGATGGCACACCGATAGTGGATATAAAACCCTATCTCCCCGGCGACTCTGTTGCGAAAGCCAAGGTGCCTGACTGGATAAACAAATTACGTCAGGCTGACTAGAAGTGCCATCAGATGTCAGCATAGCTATGGCCAGGCTTAAACAGCACACAAAATCAAAGGGCACTGCAGATGATGCCCATCACCGCCTAACCGGAATTTATCGCCTGCTCCTCGCTAGCTACGGCCCTCAGCACTGGTGGCCAGCAGACACTCCTTTCGAGGTTATCGTAGGGGCCATCCTCACACAGTCTGCAGCCTGGGGAAATGTAGAGAAGGCTATTTCAAATCTTAAACAGGCGCGAGTAATGACCCCTGCCTCTCTTCGCAAGCTTCGCTTTTTTGCCTAGGCAACAATCCATCGTCAAAACGAGCGGCAACCACTTCTTAAAGTCCTGGGGCTACGTGGCTGTAGGTATCAAGGGGGATCTAAACACTTGAGTGGCCCAACCTCTCCTATGACAACCTTGGGGTGTATGCCCTGCTTTAGCATGATTGAGGCATGGGTATACCTAGCATCGTGCATGCGTATAACCTTAAGGCCGGCACGAGCAGCCAGAGTTGTCCAGGCACACGTAACTGTATTTGGGCGCAAGGGTTTGCTTTCAAGGTGAGGGAATACCAGCTTGTTGGGACTCTTGCGTTCCTTCGAAATGTTCGCCCTGTATAACCCTTGCCTCGCCATATACGTCATTCTTGGCACACAAGGCCCATTATTTTGGGACGATTGCTGAAAGACTTAAGCTATATACTTAACTGGATACGTGTCTATCCAAAACATCATATTTTCATAGAAACGGATCCCATGGTATATAGCTATGGCAGTAAAGTCTGAAAATGCCCCAGCACATAAATAATAGCGCAATCACGCCAAAAGACGCGATTGCCTCTCGTGAATACCTGCTGAGCACAGGCATAACTAGATGCGGGGGCTTCAAAGATCTCCACGCTATTACGGCTAATATTGATGACGCTACACAGGCTATAACAATACATATCTTAGCCCCAATGGGATATGGCCCCGAGACTATCAACCATGCGACAGGGAGGGCGCAAACGCAAAAAAATATCATCGCTTTAAGCAAATTGCGCTGGCCGAATACAACTGCGGAGGTTCTAATACCAGCACGAGCATCATACTGGTAGTCGCTGACAACTGTTGGAATATATACGATAGCGGAAAAGATTGAGAAGAAGAGGAGCATTGGCCAGCTCGGCATTTTCCCCAATGCAACTGCATACCCTGCCAAGAAAAGGAGCGTGGATAGGCTGGACATACACGCAATATCAGCCATCGGCTTCCCTTTAAATCTAATTGAAGGGTGGGAATAGAGTATGCCGCCTACTAGACAAGCGCCAAGCATAAGCAAGGCAACAAGGCCACTCACGAGCCAAGCAAGGGCAATGGCCAAGATAAATGTCAGAAGGCAGAAAATTCTGCATTCTCGCTCGGTAACCTCCCCCGTTAGCAGAGGTTGCTCTGATAGCTTAACATCTCTTTGCCAGCCGTCATGATACCTGTCCACATCTCTGTCGGAGTAGAAGTTCAGGGCGAAGGCAAAGCCAAAGAACGAAAAAACAGCGAGTAAACCGAACAGCGTATCTTCCCAGTTGGTCCATTCTGTCGCTCCGGTTCCGAAGCCAACCGCGAAGCTAAATAACGAAGCGGGCCAGGCAGTGATGCGTGAAAGTCTCAGATATTTAGTCATTGCAACACTATTTTCCCTATCAACTGCATATCTAGTCTAGTGTTTCATAAACTGCTTTACAACGAGCGAGCTTGTCAAGAATGGCTTTTCATTGTCAAGTTAGTAGCGATACACTAGACTAGGTTAAGCGGTCGAGAGCATTTATCAGCGCCTCTCCGTTCTTAGAGACCTACGCCTCAGCCAAAGAGCCACTAAGATGGAAAGAAGCACCAACGATGCCAGGATAGCCGCCTTCTCGGCTGTCGTGGTGTTCAGCGCTACTTTGCTCATGACCACGGCCGGCATCAGACCAGCCCTTACAATCGGCTTTAGTTGTGGATGCTTTTCGATGAAATCTGCCATCGGTGGGCTCATCTTGTAGTAGAGCGACACGAAAGCCGAGCCGATAGGGTTAGTTTCCAGATACTGGTCTCGGAAGCTGCGGAGAGTATTTACATGGCTCTCTAGATAAGATCCGTAAGCTGCAGTTGCGATGAAGCACCCCCCCGATTCTCCGAGCGCGAAGTCGGACAAGCTCGTTACTTCGCCGCATACGATATTATTGACTGTGTCTACTGAAGCTGTCACATTACCCCATTGAGCTCCGGTACAGTGTAAGAGCGACAGCTTTTGGGGGTCTTTTATATTTGTTGGGTTGTATCGAATACCAACCGTTATCGGGCCGTTATAGACCGCTGTGGTACTAATATCTATGTAAGATACAGCTTGAACTTTGGCAGGGAAACTGCCACATGTGTTCCCTGGCAATATGGTCACAGCCGTGATTCCCTCTACTGCAACATTGCTGAACGTCACAACTACGCCGGGTAGGGAGACGCTCACGTTCGAGCCAACCGAAGTACTAACCCCGGTAGATCCGTTGGCAACATTGGAAAGCTCTGACCAGTTCGGTACATTATCCGCTGCCTTTAGAGCGAAGTAGTACATCGTGCCGGGTGAGAGCCCAACTACATTAAAACTCTCGCTACTCCCTGCTGGCTGTGGGGCCGGCTCTCCCGTACACTGCGTGGCTGAATCCCAGCTCGCTTCTGTTATCGGCGATGTCGAGTACCTGATGTCGTATTGCGATGCGGTGCCTACGTTGTCATTACTGCCAGGGGCTGTCCAGTGGAGGGTCACCGAGTTTGTTGAAAAACTACTAACGGCGAGGTCGGTTATCGCCGCTGGGGTTGGTGCTGAGGAAGTCTTTACTGCCTTATACGCATTTATGCGGCCATAAGCTACATCGATGCTTACTTTATCACAGCTTGCTTGTATTGCTGCCCTTACCTCATCATTGATCTTCCCATCACCGTTGGTATCATTTGCCACAGAGAAAACCAGAGCAGCAAGTCCAGCTACGTGTGGAGAAGCCATTGATGTGCCGTCTTTATATCCATATTGTGCATCCGGCATACAAGAATAAATATCATCCCCAGGGGCAGCTACATCTACCCAGCTACCACGATTTGACCACGATGGCATAGCATCGTTAACATCGGTAGCACCAACAGCCATGGCGTTGGTATAATAGGCTGGATAGAAGGGGGCAGTGCTATGATTATTGCCGGCGGCTGCTACTACTACCACACCCTTGTTCCAAGCATAATTCACTGCATCTTCCAGAGTTAAGGAAGTATCTGTACCTCCGATGCTCATGTTTATCACGTCGGCTCCATTATCAGCTGCCCAGATGATACCCTCGACGATCGAAGAATAGTAACCTTCACCATCGTCATTCATTACCTTGACATTCATAAGTGAGCAGTCACGGCCGAGACCAGCAACTCCAACGCCGTTCGCAGTAATTGCTGCAGCGATTCCAGCAACGTGTGTACCATGGCCGTATAGGTCATCGACGGTAGTTGAATTGCCAAAATTGACGCTCGATACTATCTTCCCCGCTAGATCAGGGTGATCTATGTCAATGCCTGTGTCGAGAATGGCTATGCGCACAGCGGGGCTGCCTTTGGTTATGTCCCAGGCCTGGGGAGCTTGGATCTTTGTCATACCCCACTGATTACTGAAATAGGGATCACCTGGGAAATCAACAGTCTGGGCAATCCTATCCAGCTCAACGTACTCTACCTGGCTTTGTAGCCGATAGGCTGCCATCTTTGCTACACCTTTGCCGCGTGGTACAGTTACTACATGGGCCCCGATTTTGGTTATTACCGATTCAACATTGCCTCCCACTCGCTTATTGACATCATCCATAGCTATGGATGATGTGCCTGGTTTAAACTTTACGAGCAGACGGTCAAGTTTACTATCTTGATTACCAATACTGCCGTCTTGAGCGGATGCCGGCAAGATAGAAATCGGCATAATCAGGAGAAGGCAGGCTACAGCAGTAGCAAATGAGAGCCTCCAACAACGATTCATTAGCCTCCTCGTTTGCAAGCTAGTTATCTCTGGGCAAAAGATTAACTGTATGCTAAGGCATCGATTCGGAGTCTGTGAATCACCAAAAAGTCATACATAGGAGGGTACTTTAGTGGGAATGAAGACTGTTTAATAAGACTAGGTGGAAGGACGAAGTCTCAGCGAACATCCTGATAAGACACCAATGACGCCAGCAAAATTTGGCAAGCTATGAAAATCGCGCTTCCGAAACATTGACCTCAACTGTAAAGAACGGTAAGCCCAACTCGTTAACTTGATAAGTAGCTCCCATCACACAAGGCTCACTAGCAAATCATAGGATGGTCGCGCATTTTTAACCATCCGGAAGGAAAGGGCTTAAGATGGTGATGAGAGCGAAAAAGATGAGGTGGCAGATGGGCGATATTTTGGATGAGGCTGCTGCTCTGGTGCAATGCAAGGAGTGCCCCTGGTATAAATCCTGCGTGATGCCGATGAGATTCACCATAGAGGACATCAGGAGACAATTGCCCAGCTCGTCTTTTGCTTCTGAAAATGCCACCATGTCCGGATACTTTGCCGAACTCGCCTCGGCTACACAGAACTTTCTCCTCGAGAGCTGCCCCATTTTCATCGAGCGGCTCAGGGCCAGCCCCAAGCTTGCCGAGCACATCAAAAAGATGATGCAGAGTTGGGGGACGGAGGACAAGACCAGCACCTAACCTCAAAGCATATTTCTTCCCCGTCCTGCTATCCTACAACCGCCACAATGGTATGATATAATCTGTGCAACAAGTGAAGATTAGATGACGAATTGAGCCAAGCAGGAAGAAACCAAACCGCAATGGTGCTAGAACCCATCGCCATGGTCAAAAACAATGTCAAAGAGATGGGAAGGCGTGATTGGGATAAAGTAGTGTCCCAGCTTATACTCAGGCCTAATCTCGAAGACGCTCTGGACGGCCTGGAGGAATTCTCGCATCTCATAGTACTTTTTGGTTTCATCTCAGTCCTGCGGGCGAAAGCGCTACCCACAAGACACACCCACAGAAGAGAGCTGACCTGCCCTTAGTGGGAGTGCTCGCTACCCGCAGCCCGGTCAGGCCTAATCCACTGGGTATAACGGTAGTAAAACTTCTGGAGAAGAGAGGCAACGTACTGAAGGTAATAGGTCTCGATGCCATCGATGGCACACCTGTGGTTGATATAAAGCCCTGTCTTCCCGGAGACTCTGTTACCCAAATCGAGGTGCCAGACTGGATAAACAAATTACGTCAGTGTGACTAGAAGTGCCATCAGGTGTCAGCATAGCTATGGCCAGGCTTAAACAGCACACGGAATCAGAGGGCACTGCAGATGATGCCCACTCTCTAAATCACCGGCTAACCGAAATTTATCGCCTGCTCCTCGCTCGCTACGGCCCTCAGCACTGGTGGCCGGCAGACACTCCTTTCGAGGTTATCGTAGGAGCTATCCTCACACAGTCTGCAGCCTGGGGAAATGTAGAGAAGGCTATTTCAAATCTTAAGCAGGCGCGAGTGATGACCCCCACCTCTCTTCGCAAGCTTCCCCTGAGCAAACTGGCGAAGCTCATCTATCCCTCCGGCTACTACAATGCCAAGGCGCTGAAGCTCAAGTCCTTCGTGGAACACCTGGAAGAGACCCACCAGGATTCCCTGGAAAAGCTCTTCTCGCTCGATATCCACCGACTCCGCAGCGAGCTCCTCAATATTCATGGCATCGGTCCGGAGACAGCGGACTCGATAATACTCTACGCTGCTCTTAAGCCAATATTCGTCGTAGATGCGTACACCCGCCGCATTATCAACAGACTAGAGCTTAGCCCGCCGCGAGACGATTACGCGTCCTTTCAGCAGCTATTCATGGATAACCTGCCTGCCGATGAGAAGCTATTCAATGAATACCACGCTCTGTTTGTCCGACACGGTAAAGAAGTCTGCAAAAAGGTACCTCTATGTGAACGCTGCTGCTTGAAAGGACTTTGCTCTCACCCTAAATGAGTGTAAACTGCGCTTGTATTTTGGCTGAATTCGTTGTATACTTATAAGAAAGTGAATAGGTAACCGCTAGGGGTGCTCACAAGCTGAGAAGTGGTCTTGCCACTAACCCTTAGAACCTGATCTCGATAATTCGAGCGGAGGAAAATGCGGTTTTAAGACCAAGAACTACCGCAGATTCAGGTTCTTGGTTTTTCATTTTCAAGGGGGATAAAAGTGACCCAATTAGAACTGGCGCGAAAGGGGATTGTATCACCGGCGATGAAGGCCGTCGCCGAGAAGGAAGGCCTCGACCCGGAGTTTGTACTCCAGGGAGTGGCCGAGGGTTTAATCGTAATACCTGCCAATATCAACCACCGCGGAGTCGAGCCTTGCGGCATAGGGAAAGGGCTGCGCACCAAGGTCAACGCCAACTTTGGCACTTCTTCGGATTTCGCCGATGTCAATATCGAGTTGGAAAAGCTGCGGGCTGCTGTAGATGCCCAGACAGACACAGTTATGGACCTGAGCACCGGCGGCGACATCACTGCTATCCGACGTGCCATTCTGGCCGCAACCTCGCTGCCCCTGGGCACTGTCCCCATCTATCAAGCCGGCATCGAAGCCATCAATAGATGGAGCTCGATTGTAGCTATGCCTGTTGACCACTTGTTCGCTGCGATCAAGGAGCAAGCGGAAGACGGGGTTGACTTCATGACTGTGCACTGCGGCATAACGCTGAAGGCGATAGACCGACTGCGGAAGGCGAAGAGGGTGACCGACGTAGTCTCCCGAGGCGGCGCCTTCACTATTGGATGGATGCTCCATAATGGGAAAGAGAACCCTCTTTATGAGCACTTCGACCGCCTGCTCAAGATTGCGCGTAAGCATGATGTCACGCTCAGCTTGGGCGACGGCCTCCGCCCGGGGAGCCTTGCTGATGCCTCCGACCGTGCCCAGATAGAAGAGTTGCTCACCATTGGAGAGCTGGTGGAGCGCAGCCGGGCAGCCGGCGTGCAGGTAATGGTGGAAGGGCCCGGGCACATGCCCCTTGACCAGATTGCAGCCAACGTCCAGATGGAGAAGCTGGTTTGCAAGGGAGCGCCATTCTATGTGCTGGGTCCTCTGGTGACAGACGTCGCCGCCGGATACGACCATATCACCGCTGCCATCGGAGGTGCCATCGCCGCAGCAGCAGGCGCAGACTACCTCTGTTACGTTACACCTTCAGAGCACCTCTCACTCCCCGACCCAGACGATGTGAGAGAAGGCGTGATCGGAGCCCGCATTGCCGCCCACGCGGGAGACATTATAAAGGGCGTGAAGGGTGCGTTCGATTGGGACAGGAAGATGTCAGTAGCCCGCAAGAACCTCAACTGGGAAGAGCAGGTCAAACTCTCCATAGACCCCCCCAGAGCAATGAAGGCTCGTGGCCAGCATGGTACCACAGGAGCGGGTTGCAGTATGTGCGGCCAATACTGCGCCATGGAGCTGGTCGCTAAATACCTCGGCACCCGTCCGGTGCGTTGCTAGGAAACAGAACTCCTAAACATTCAAAGTCTAATATTTGAAGTTATTCAGCAATAGGGTGTCCAGAGGGGCGTCCGCCTTAGGCGGATGGCGGGGGTTTGGGGGTGTCCCCCAACATCACCACTCCCCCAAGAGTGGGGGAGCAAGAGGGGGCTGAAATAGAATGGCAGACAAAACGAGAGTCCACTTAAACCGAAGGAGAGGATACCTGTGAAAATAGATGAGATAACCATATCCAGAGCAATAATTGAAAGCTTCACGAAAGAATTCCTGGGGGCACTGGAGGTAGATGTGGCTATAGCTGGAGCAGGCCCATCGGGCATGACCGCTGCCTATTATCTGGCAAAAG